>Ga0157370_10000965_pt1 | contig 36401 bp, 30 predicted proteins | sample C35metaG_FD_113463 | JGI IMG/M metagenome (GOLD analysis project Ga0157370, IMG submission 113463) | Corn rhizosphere microbial communities from Kellogg Biological Station, Michigan, USA - C3-5 metaG | ecosystem: Host-associated > Plants > Roots > Rhizosphere > Soil | place: USA: Michigan... | reverse complement strand
TCCGGCGAGCGGCGAAATCGGCATCGCGCTGTTGGTGGTCGCGATCATCTCGCTGATGATCTTGCCGCTGCCTCCGGCAGTGATCGACGTCCTGCTCGCGCTCAACATCACCATCAGCGTCACACTACTGATGGTCACGATGTACGTGCCGAACGTCGTGTCGCTGTCGGTTTTCCCCTCCCTGCTGCGTTTCACCACGCTTTACCGCCTGTCGCTCAATATCGCGTCGACGAAGTCGATCCTGCTGCATGCCAACGCCGGGCACATCATCGATAGTTTCGGGGAGCTCGTCGTCGGCGGCAATCTCGTGGTTGGGCTCGTCGTCTTTCTGATCATCACGACCGTGCAGTTCATCGTGATTGCCAAAGGCTCCGAACGTGTCGCGGAAGTGGGTGCCCGGTTCACGCTCGATGCACTGCCCGGCAAGCAGATGAGTATCGATGCCGACCTGCGCGCCAATCTGCTCACGCCTGAGGAAGCGCGCCGCAAACGCGCGACGCTCGCCGTGGAAAGTCAGTTGCATGGTGGCATGGACGGCGCCATGAAATTCGTGAAGGGCGACGCGATCGCCGGCCTCATCATCACGATGGTCAATATCGTGGCTGGCATTGCGATCGGCGTCGCCTATCACGGCATGACGGCCGGCGAAGCCGCTAACCGCTTCTCGATTCTGTCCATTGGCGATGCGATGGTTTCGCAGATTCCGTCGCTGCTGCTCTCCGTCGCCGCGGGCGTCATGATCACGCGCGTGTCCGATGACCGCGATGCCAAGCCGCAGTCGCTCGGCAACGAAATCGGCAAACAATTGTCGGCAAGCTCGCGCGCGCTTTACTTCGCGGCGCTTCTGCTCGTCGGTTTCGCCGCCGTGCCGGGCTTCCCGACCGCGCTTTTTCTCTTGCTTTCCGCAACGCTCGCCTTTTGCGGCTATCGCCTCAGCAAGAATGAGCCGTCGGCGGCATCGCACAGCAGCGAACCCGTCACCGCGATGCAGCGTGCCGGCGCAAAAGTCGACGTGCCGGCGATTCTGACGCGTCCGCCGCAGTTCGCCTGCCCGCTCGGCGTCAGAATTTCACCCGATCTCGTGCCGAGACTCTCGACTTCAGCGCTCGAAAAGTCGTTCGACACGGAACGGGAGGAGCTACAGGAGTTTCTCGGCTTGCCGTTTCCCGGTATCACGATGTGGACGAGCAATGCGCTACCAGGCTCGACCTGCGAGCTGCTGATGCATGACGTGCCCTACTGCAAGATCGAACTGCCGGCCGGCAAGGTCATGATCGCCGAATCGGTCACGCGCGACGCGGCGCTTCTTGCCACACCGGATATCGCTCAGTTGCTCGATCGCTGCGAAAAACGCGGCGGACTGGACGGCGGCCCCGGTCCCAGCTACTGGGCCGACGAGAAATCGGTGCCGCAAAAAATCGCGTCATGGCGCGCGGAGCATGTCATTGCGCATGCGTCGATCATCATGCTGCGCCGGCACGCCTCGCTCTTTCTCGGCATTCAGGAAGTGCAATGGATTCTCGAGCAGCAAAACGCAGAATATCCGGGGCTCGTTGCCGAAGTTCAGAAGGTCCTGCCTCCGCAGCGTATCGCCGACGTGTTGCGGCGTCTGCTTGAAGAGCAGATTTCGATTCGAAGCATGCGAAGCATTCTGGAAAGCCTGATCGTATGGGGCGCCAAGGAAAAGGATATGTTGATGCTCACCGAATACGTGCGCGGCGACCTGGCCCGCATGCTCGCGCATCGCGCCGCGGGGGGCGGCAAGCAGCTTCCTGCCGTGCTGCTCGATCTGCCAGTCGAGCAGCATATCCGCCAAGCCATCAAGCAAACGCCGACCGGTAACTTCCTTGCGCTGCCCCCGGACGAGGTCAACTATCTGATCGACAAGATCCAGTCGTTCGTCGGCGAAATACCGCGCGAAGGCGTTGCCCTCGTCACTTCGATGGATATTCGCCGTTACGTGCGAAGGATGATCGAGGCGCGGCTCGGCTGGCTTGCGGTTTATTCGTTTCAGGAACTGGGCGATCACGTGGAGTTGAAACCGCTTGGCCGCGTGACCGTCTGAACCAGAGCATGTCCTGCGCGATGCCTATCATCGAACCCCGCCCCCTGCGCATCATCGCTGCCGAACTCGACGCACGCGAGCGTACGGCGCGCAGCGGCGGCTCGCATCGCTTCGATTACGCGGCGCTCGCACGCCGCATGCGCGCGAAACCGGGCCACGTCGAGGCGCGCGCCGACGAAGATGCGTCCGGCTCGAACTCGGACGCTGCGGCCGAGGATCGTCTGTCGGGATTTCGCGAGGCTTCGGGGGACGACGCGAACGAGTCCGAGACACATCCGCCCGTGTCCGGCCAAAGCAGGTCAGGCAGCACACCGGATCTGTCCGAACGGATTGCGCGGACGACGCTACCCGTCGTCGATGCGATGTATCGGACACAGGGCCAGTTTATTCAGTTGGCGGCGACATTGGCTAACGAGGTCGCCGCATTTTGTGCGGATCCTTCGATCACCTCGAACGGGAATTGGAACGTGCAGTTGCCGCTCGATTCAAAAATCGTTCCGGATACGGTTTTGTACCTCTCACTTTCGCCTTTCCATCTTTCGCTTCGTTTCGATACCCAAAGTGCACGATCCCGGCAGTTACTCTTGGACCACAGTTCGCTCCTCCAGCGTGAGCTGGACGCACTGCTGCGGGCATGGGGCGCCGCGCGCGACATCGAGTTGACGGTCTGGTAGGCCGCGTGTTGCACAACCCAACATCCATCCGACCGGTGAAACCAACGTATGGGCTTTCCGATCGCTGAAATGCCGGGCGTCGGTCCTGCGCAAAGCCGTGGGATCGACGCTCCCGCCGACGATGAGCGCGCTCGTTCGCCGGTCGACGTTGTATCAGACGTACCGGTTGGGACTCTCGCATTGCCCGCCGTCGCGCCGCTCGTGGCCCGCACCGCCCGGGTCGTTTGCGATTTGCGCACCATGTCTGTCCTGCAACGCCTTCCGGAAGTCGAAGCATGGGAAGCGGCGCTCGCCGACGACATGGGAGCCGGGCGCCCTACATTCGAGGACCCGGGGGTGATCGAGCTCGCTCATTCGCGCGGTACCGCGCGTGTCACGATCGACCTCGCCGCCTACCCGTCCCTTCAGATCGCCGCCTGGGCGCGAGACGATGCCGCATCGCCGCTCGACGCCGAGCGCGCGTTGCGTGTCGCCGTCGCTGGCGTGCTGCTCGAGCCGTTGCTCAAGCGACTGGCGGCGGTCGGGCTGGGTGAAGTACGCGTCGTTCGCGTGCTGCATGCCGCGTCCACCGCCACCCGCTCGAACGATACCGCGCCGGTCGTTCTATCGTTCACGATCGAGGGGCGAACGCATACCGCTGAAATATGCGTCGATACGCCGCTGCTCGACGTGCTGGAAACGCTGCGTTCGGCGCAGCGAATGGCATCGACGTGGCCCGGCATTTCACCGGCCGGCGCACCGGGCGACAGGCCCGCGCCGTACGCGGACCATCGCGTACCCGGACGACTCGTACTGGGTGCCCGGCGCCTGCCCGTTCAAACACTGCATGCTCTTGCGCCCGGCGACGTGTTGTTGCGCTCGCTGGCCAGTTCTCTTTCTTCGCTCGTCAGCGGTGCGGCTCACGAGGCCAAAGCAACGGCCATTGCCGCCTGGGGCACGCCCGGCCTTGTCCGGCTGCATGTCCCGGTGATGATCGACGGGCTAAAACTTTTCGTCATGAAGGAGCCGACCATGACCGATGAGCTGGATCCGACCCGTTTGGGCGAGACGCTCTCGAGCGATCCACCGGACGATCCGATCGACATCGGCGACCTGGATCTGCCAGTGCAATTCGAAGTCGATACGATCGCGCTGCCGCTCTCGCAGCTATGCGCACTTCGTCCAGGCTACGTGCTCGAGTTGCAAACGCCGGTGGCGGACGCGCAGCTCAAACTCGTCGCGCACGGTCAGACAATCGGCTTCGGCGAGCTCGTCACGGTCGGCGATCATCTTGGCGTACGGATTCTGAGAATGGCACACGGCGATGGTTCAATTCAGTGACCTGACGGGGCTGCTGCTCGTCATCGTCGCGATCAGCCTGGTGCCATTCGTTGCCATGGTCGTGACTTCCTATGCCAAGATCGTCGTCGTCTTCGGCTTGTTGCGCAATGCATTCGGCGTGCAGCAGGTGCCGCCGAACATGGTGCTGAACGGCATAGCGATCCTGGTGTCGCTCTACGTCATGGCTCCGGTGGGAATGAACGCGCTGCAGACGCTGCAAAGCCAGTCGATTTCACCGCAACCGACGCAAGCGGTCATCCAGCTTTTCGGCGCCGCGCGCGAGCCGTTTCGGACCTTTCTCAACAAGCACGCGAACGAGCGCGAAAAGCGCTTTTTCATGCGCTCCGCGAGCGTGGTATGGCCGAAGCAAATGGCAAGCGAGCTGAAGGAAACGGACCTCATCGTGCTCGCGCCGGCTTTCACGCTGACCGAACTCACGGATGCTTTCAAGATCGGTTTCCTGCTCTATATTGCATTTATCGTCATCGATCTCATCATCGCGAACGTGTTGCTGGCGATGGGGCTCAATCAAGTGACGCCGACCAATATCGCCATTCCGTTCAAGCTGCTGCTTTTCGTCGTCATGGACGGATGGTCCACGCTCGTGCACGGCCTCGTGATGACCTACCGATAGCTTGCGCTCGGCTATTCCTCCGGAATCCCATGTATGGAAATCGATACGCTGGTTCGAATGACAACGCAGGGCATGCTGTTATGCCTCTACGTCTCGTTGCCGATCGTGATCGTCGCCGCGGTCGTCGGCCTCGGCGTGTCCTTCATCCAGGCCATTACGTCGATGCAGGACCAGACGCTTTCGCACGCGGTCAAACTGATCGCCGTGACGATCGCGCTCGTCATCATGGCGCCTTTTTCCTCCGCGGCGCTTCTGCATTTCGCCAATGAAGTGATGCGAACGGCTGTCCCGCAATGACGCGTGTCCCCGGTTCTCCTGTCGATTCGACGTCGTTCAGACCGACCGCGGCCGAAGACAGTACGCCCACCGGCCATTCGCCGGGCGGCTTGGGCGGCGTCGTGGAATATCATGGCACGCGCTTTTATTACGGCCACCCGACTCCGCTCCAGACCGATCGCGGCTCGCTCATGGCCCGCCAGCTCGCGAAGATCGCGGCGAGGCTCGCGGCGCTCAAGCGGCGTATCGCGGCACGCCGTCAACGCCGCGGCATGCCGGGCGGCGGCGACGACGACTTCGACGGCGAATTCCTCGACGGCGGGCACGGCGAGCACCGACGCGCGGAGGCCGGCGGCGGTGCCGGCGAAGGCGGCGGCGGCTCGGGCGGACAATCGCATCACGACGAGCATGGCGGTAGCTCGCGCTCGGGCGATCCGACACCGAAGGTCGAGATCAAGCCGCAGAACATCCGGCCCGTGCGCGATCCGACACCCGGCGCATTGATGGCCCGTCTCACGGCGCAATCGGGCCTCGGCAACGTCAAACCGGAGCAGGTCCCCGACGCGTGGATCGCCGCTCTCCTCTCGCAGCGTGACAAGCTCGCCGCCGATCCCAACTACCGGCTCGACGTCGAATATTTCGACATGTTGCTCGACCTCCTTTATACGAAGGAGCAAATCGGCCCGCTCCGACCGCAGGGCATGTCGACCTGGCGCGAAAAGCTGAAGGCCCTGGTGGGCGAACTTGCGGCAAAACGCGCCCCCGCTGATTCCACACGTGCTGCTTCGGATGCGGCCACCGTGCCGGCCAGCCGCCGCGAGTTGACCAAGCTCGAAAACTTTCATGCGCTGCTGCCGCTCATTGCGATGCAGCACGATGTCGTAGACGTTCCCTCGAGAAGGAGCCAATCGAAGAATAGGGTCACGACGCTGCGTAACGCAGCGCTCGCTCGGCAATCGAAGCGCTGAGAAGCGTCGGATCCGCATGCGCACAAATTCGCATAGTCGCGGTCCGCTTCGCATGCCCCCTCGCGTACCCACCCAATCCGGATAGAGTACGGCAGACGGTCTGCGCAACATTGGTGCGCGTCGACCAGCGACATCACGGTCCGCCAAATGACGAAACTGCTGCGTATTCTGACTGGCATGCACGCGGGCGCCGAATTGCGCCTGAGCGAGGGCTCGTACCGCGTGGGAGCGGACGACGATGCCGATATCCGGATTTCGGATTGGCGCGGCATGGATGTGCAGCTCACGATCGACAGCGCGGGTCTGGTCACCGCGCGGCGCATGGTTTTGGAGCCGGTGCTGCACGAAGGCGCGACGGGCGACGCCGAATCGTCCATGGACGGCCAGGCGGCAGCACCCGTTGGCGAGGCCGTGCATGCGGGCGATGCGCCAATCGACCCGGGGACGGTATTGCTCGTCGAGTTCGTTCCGATGCAGTTCGACGATACGGTACTTTGCATCGGCCCGGACGATGTCGTTTGGCCAAGCGATCTCGAGCTTCTGTCGACACTGTTGAGCAAGCCCGAAGAAGACGCGCGCCGCACCGGCGAGTCGTCGGGGCGGCGCAAGCTGGTGGGTATCGTGCTCGGCTGCTCCATGCTTGGCGCGATCATCGTAATCGGGTCGGTGCTGATTACGATGGCCGTCAGCCGCGCGGCTTCGCACGATCCGGCCGACCTCGCGCAGCGAGTGAATGAAGAGCTGGTGGCGGCGCATATGCGAGAGCTGCATGCGCGCGTACAAGGTTCACGCGTCATCGTGACCGGCATCGTGCCGACGCCCGATGACGACATCGCTGCACGCAACCTGCTCGCGCGCCTGTCGCCCAATGCCATCGTGCGGCAGTACGACGTGGCGCAGATCGATGTGCGCAATCTCGAGGAGTCGCTCAATACGCCGGGCTTGCAAGTGAAGTACTCGGGACACGGTGTTTTCGATATCGAAGGCGCGGTGCCCAATCCACGCGATGTCGATGCGCGCCTCACGAGGATGCGTCATGACTTGAGTCCGAACATCAAGCAATTGCGTGTGCAGGTCACGCAGTCCGAAGACAACATGCCGGCGCCCGAGGTTTTTTCGGAGCTCATGAACTCGGATAGCGTGCGTTATGCGCAAACGCCCGACGGCGTGAAACATATATTCGTCGTGCCGGGCGAAGACGATGCATCGGCCGTCCAGGCCGAAGGCGCCGAGGGCGCCTCGGCGGCGATAGCCGGCGCATCGGACGCGGCAGGGGCATCCGCACCGGTTGCGGCGGCGGGCGGCGCGTCCGGTGCAACGGTTGCGGCATCGAGTGCCAGCAGTGCGCCGAGTGCCGTAGCAGCGCCGCCGGCGGCAGCATCGGGTTCCGTTGCCGCGGCCAGGCCGGGCGCTTCGGGCGTCGGCGCATCGGTGCCGCCTGGCGCGCCAGCCGCGAACACCGCGGCGATGCCTCCGCCGGGCGGCGGCATGCCCGCAGGACGGCCCGCGCAGATGCCGGCACCGAAGCCCACCTATCTGCCGTTGCCGAGATGACTTTTTTGGGGAGTGACGAAATGTACGAGCCAATCGAAGCCTGTGCGACCGACTTCAACGAATTTCAGCGAATCCTCGCGGATCCGTCGCCGGAAAGCTCGGCGCGCATCGAAGGCTTCCGTGTCGCGCTGGAAGCGACCGCTGCGAATATCGGCAAGGCGACGGGAGCGAACGAAATGGAGCGCAACCAACTGGCGCAGCTGTATCGCGGCATGCTGGCGGCGAGCAGGATCGTGGCGCACTTGCAGGAAAAACGTGGCGCGGCTTGAGGCTGTCGCGGCCACTCCCGGGTGCGCCTTGCCAGCGCATACGGATAGAGGCTTGCTCGCGGTGGCGGCGATCCCGATCGCGCGCAGCCGGGGCGGCAATTCATATCACTTGTTAAAGGAGGTAAGACTATGGTAGCCGGAGCAGCTATGGGTCAGTCTGCCGACGCCGTTGCGTCGATGGCAGGCATCACCGCGGCGTCGAACATGGCCACCAAGGCCACGGCGCTCATGAACCTGAGCCAGTCGCTGACGTCTGCGGTGGCGAGCATGGCCAAGGGTATGGGCAGCAACGTGAAGGACGCCGCCCGCCCTACCTGATCGCTTTGCTCAGGGCATGTAATCACCGGTGCGCGGCTTGTCCGCGTACCGGGTTTCCGTCTTGCCGTTCCTTCTCGCCGCCGTCCCTTCCAGTCGCGAGCGCCCGCCGGCGCGCTGCGGCCGCGCTCAACGCACTCTATGTCCAGCTCCGAACGATACGCGCAACTGGTTCGAGACCTTTGCTACACCGTCGGCTTGCCCGACGCGGAGCATGTGCTTCGCACACGCTCGATCGAAGTCGAAGGTTTCGATGTACGGCTCGAGTATTTCGAGAACGATCTGGAGGCGATCTACGCGAATTTCCATTACGGCACGGTGACGGCCGGCCGGACGCTCGTCGTGTTTCGGCTGATGCTCGAGGCCAATCTGCTCATTTACGCGCAGGATCAGGCACAGCTGGGGCTCGATACGGACACGGGGGGCATCGTGTTGATTTTGCGGCTGCCGATGACACCCGATGTAAACGGCGGCGTGTTGGCCGACTTGCTCGCGCACTATGCGGAGCACGGCCGCTATTGGCGGCAGAACATCATCGAATCGACGGATGAGATGTTCGAAGGAATCGTGGCGGGGGAGTACGTCTGGTTGCGGGCTTAGTGTTTTCCATGGGCCGTTGCTCATGCAATTCGTCGGCCCGGCAGATCGGCCTGGAAGGCGATTTCGCCGCCTTCCAGGCCGCACCCTGTTTGTCGCAGGTTAGCCCTTCGCCGCTTCCCGGATCATTTCACCCCCCCGGGTGATGAGGGCGGCTTGCGCGGCGGTGAGTTCCATGTCACGCCGCATGCCGGCTACTTTCAATTGGTCGTCCATGTTTTGCTCGCCCGCTCGGACGAACTCGTCCATGTCCTTGGCGAGGTTCGGGCGCGGCCGCTCGGTCGAAGGACGATCGGCGCGATGCGCGTGTTCGCCGCCGCTACCTTCGATGATCCGATAGGGCGCAAGCACCCTTGGCTCAACCGCGCGATCCAGCCTGTCCAGCCCGAGCGTGTGAGTGGGAATCCGGACAACCGGAAGCATGGGCGGCTCGGCGAAAGCAGTGCGCGATGCGCTGAAACGGGCGGGCGGTACGACTTCGCCTGTCAACACGGTGTGCGTGGCCTCGCTGCCAAGCTTGCCCGTCCTTCGTGCGGGAAGCAGCTCGAGCGCCCCGCCACCGCTCATGCGGGACGGCGCCGGGTTGGTCGACTGATTTGCGTCGGAACTACGGCTCGCACCGGAATCAGGGGTGACGTGCGATACCTGCCCGCCACTGGTGACGCTGAATGTGCTCTGGTTTGCCATGATCTGCATCTCCCATGAAGTGAGGCGTGGCCACGCGCCACCGCTTAGTGATGCACTTTATAACCGCGAGCCGGCCGGCAGAAGGCCCACCGCGAAGCATTGACCCGCGACCCGAACTCTCGACGCGTACGGCCCGATTGCCTGACACGCGCGTTCGTTTCGCCCCGCTGCGCTTTGCTTCGCACTCGCCCCGTCCGAGAAGGCTCGACACCGCAGAATTGACCGGAATGCCGTAGGAGTCGCCATATGATGCCGTTCCGCCCCCCGCAGTTGATCGAATCGGATGAAATTTTGTTGCGGCCGCCTGCTCCCGAGGACGCCCAGGCCTTGTTCGACGAAATGCTCAGCGACGCGGAAACGATGCGCTATCTCCCGTTTCCCCGGCACACGACGCTCGACGATACGCTCGCGTACATCGAAGAATCGCGCCGTGGCTGGGAAAGCGGCTCATTGCTCCGCTGGTTGCTCGTCGACAAGGCCACCGGCAATCTGACCGCGCTGATTCAACTCGAACCGCGCCCGCCGCGCGCCGAAATCGGTGTAATCATCAGTCGCCAGGGCGGCAGCCGAAAGCGCCGCGCGGGCCTCCAGGTTCTGCGCAAATTGATCAAGTGGCTGCTTGCGCAGCCCGCGATCTATCGACTCTACGCATGCTGCGCGACAGACGGTCCCGCGCAAAGCGCCATGGAACGCCTGGGTTTCGTGCTGGAGGCCAAGCTCACGAACTATGAATCCCGGCCGAACATGGGTGTAGTCGTGGGCGACAGCTATCTGTACGTGATGACGCGCTCCGCCGCTGTACCGCCTGCGACGCCAGCCACGCGGTGGCTCGCCTCGGAAGAGGAAACTACGGCATAACGCGGGTTGTTGCGCGGCGGCACGCGCGACCACCACGCCTTATGCGCGCTTCGTGTTCCAGCGCAATACTTCGCGTGGCGCGCATCCGCGTGACAGGTGCTGTCACATCTGAGCGACATAGTGCAATGCGGATCAACTCTCGCGCATTGCCATGGCGAATCACCGCCGAGTTCACTGCTTCTCGCCGTCCCAATCGAATGCGAATGAACAAACGGAACCGCGCGGGGTTGCCGGCAGCGCGTCGCCGTCCGCCGCCGCGCAACCGAACGGGCCGCTCGCGCGGCTGAAGCACGCGTTCGACAGCTTCCGACAGGTCGAGCGCGCGCGCACAACCGATGTGAGCAGCGCGCTCTTTCATCGCAGCCGCTCCGGCCGCACGTGGAGCCCGTGGCACTTTACCCGCCACGACCGGGAGCAGGACCATGCGGATCGCCTGCCGCCGCTGCCCTCGCGTTCGCATAGAAAAGAGCCGGACGGGGCGAAGACGCTCGCGAAATCCGCGATCGCCCGAACTGTCTCGGCCGAGTCCTCGGACAGCCTCGGCGTCGCTAGCCCACCGGAGGCGCAAACGCCGGAACGATCCGATGCGCTCCGCTTTGCCCGCAGTGTGCGCGACTCCCTCGCCGCCGAACTCACGGTTTCGCCCTTGCATGGGGACGAGCTTGATCGCTTTGCCGCGCGGCTCTCTGGCATCGCATCGCTCGATGGCGCTTCGCCGGTCGCGCAGGCTCGGACGCACTTGTTTGCCTGCGCCGTACGAGCGGCCGGCGCGCGGGACGTATGGTTTGCCGAACGGATGCTGCAGCACATAGCCGCGCTCGATTTCGATGCCCCGCACCGGCGCACAGCCGCTAATGACGAAGAGCGTCGCGCGTGGCATGTAGTGCGACAGCTATCACGCTCGAGCCTCGGATTCTCGATGATCGAGCACATTCGCACGGCCGCCGGCACGCCATTCAGAGATCGAACGCATCGCTTCGCGGTCAGAACGCTCCTCGAAAGCGCGCAGGCCCTCGACTATGCCCCTGGCGATATACGCAGCGTATCGTGGCGGGACTACTCCCCGGGCGCGGTCAGCGCCCGCAATACGGCGGCGCCGCTCGACACCGAAGAACCGGGCCCCACCGCGCTCGCCAAGCGAGCCTTCGATGCCGCGCGCGCGGTGCTCGAACACGGGCCCGATTCCCTTACCCCGGACCAATGTGGCGCGTTGCTGGCCTGGCGGCAAGGTTTTTGCGAAGATGGACGGCACAGCGAGTTTTCGCAAGCGCGCGAGCGACTGCACAAGTTCGTGACCAAGACGATTCCGCGCGTGGAAGAAAACCGCTGGAAGACGCTGCTTCCGCGCATGCTGTTCGGCACGCATACCTCACCGCTGTCGGCACTCCAATTCGGTACGCGGGGCGTGCCGCGCCAGACGATCGAACGCGAACAGGCAGCGCTCAAGCGGAAAACGAGCGAAACGCTCGTACAGATGAAGGATAGCGCGGCCGTCGATCCCTCCGCGGTCCTGACGCATTCGCGCGCACCGCGCAACGCCGGCGCGCGGGCTGCGCGGCAACTCTATGTCGAACACCGCGACGCGTCGATCCGGGAGAAAACGCGTGCGGCACTCTCGCGGTTGATCACCAGGATCCAACCATCGCGGAGCAGCCTGCTCGCGCACGCCCGCACTCGAAGCTCGGTGGTCGAGCTCGCCGCGCTGCAGGTATGGCTCGATCGCGGTGGGTTTCCGGGCGGACACCCCGATCCGGCCGCGCTGGTCGACATCGCGAAGCGCGCGCACGATATTGGCCAATCGCTCGCTACCTCACGCGGCATGCTCACGAAAGAAGGAACCGCGCATCGCAAGCTCGAACGTCTTTTCGAAGCGACGGCATCGTGGCAAAAAATGTCCGGCGATCAGTTGGCGAAAACGAAACCGTTCAGCCGCCTGGCGAAACAGCCTTTCGACGTCATACGGCTCGCGGCTTGGGGAAAAGTGGCGCACGTGCCCGCGGACGACCCGTTCTGGCTCGAAGTGCAGGATCTGCTCGCGCTCGAGAATCCATCTCCGGCCGCCGGGGCACGCGATATCGCCTCCGTCCGCTCGACGTTGACCGAGGTCATCATGGGTTTGCAGTCCGGACAGCGGTTGCGTCTGAGTGATGGCGGCCATCAGGGTGTCAGTACGCGCGGCCTGAACGGGACCACGAAGTTGTTTTTCGGCGGAGTCGGGATACCCGTGTCGCCACGCCTCGACCTGCGGGCGTCGCGCACGCGTGAAGCGATCGTCGAGGTGAGCCGCTCGACGCACGGCGTCGAGTTGTTCATCGGCAGGGCCGACGGCACCGACCGTCATGTCGGCGCGGGTCTGCTGGTCGGATACGACATCGACGTCGGCCTGACATCCCTGCGCGCCGGGCTCGTGACGAACGCGACGCTGCATGCCCATGAAATCAGCCGGCCACGCGGCGTGTCGATCCGCGTGGCGAGACGAATCAAACCGGACGGCTCGGGCTATGACGACCAAGCCATGCGCGCCAAGCTCGCCGAGATCAACGACTTTCTTTTCAGCGAGGCCGAAGCTGCGCCTGGCGGCGGGCCGAACGGTCTTTGGAACCGTCTCGCCGAACGCTATTGGAACGATCCCGATATATCGATCAGTTGGACCGATGGCGTGAGCGACACGAAACGGCGCGGCGTGACCGTCGACGTCACAGCTACCGTCGAGTTCTACGAAGTGGGCGTCGACGGCCCAAACGACCCCGGCGACCTCACGCTGCGAGGTGGGCCGTCGGCCGGTATCGGCCGGCAAACCTCGCGGCAAACGAGCGATTCGGTAGAGCGAAGCGGCTCGCTGCGTGTGGAGCACCATCGTGTCAGCACCGGCTCGTTCTGGCAGGAACGCCAGGGCATCGCGCCCGGCTTCGCCCATCCGTTGTCGGCAACAGGGCACGAAAGCATCGGCCTTTTCTCGATCGATACGCTGGTCAGGACAAGGAAGCTCGACCAGCGCAATACGTCGGCGAAGCTGCAACTCGTTCGCGAAGAAGAACGACTCGTTCACCGCGCATGCCTTGTCGACATCGAGTACTCGAACGTCCAGGCGTATGTCAGCGCGCTTCAGGACTCGCGCAAGGAATTACTGCAACTCTTGCTCGCCTCCGAGAACATGAATGCCCGGGTAGGCGGCGCAAATTCCGCCGAACCGCCCGCGCAGGCAATCGCTCACGCCAATCAGCGGATCAACGCCCATCTTGCCGATGTTCTCGTCAATCGCAGCCCGCACCTGACCTATGTACTGCGGCACCGGCTGCGCAAGCACGCCGCCGAGGCGCTGGACGCGAACGACGCACGGCTCTCTCAAGCGGGCGAGGACCTTGCGCTCAGGAAGCGGATCGAGGCAGACAGCGAACGCATTCTGAGCGATCGCAGCTCGTGGATGCTCGTGGAGCTGAAGGTCAGAGAGCGCACCACGCGTTCCCGCAGTATCGGCCCGAACGCGATCGCGCGGTTGAATACGCGCACCAGCGCGACCGGCGACCGCGAAATCATCGTCGAGAATGTGCCGTTCCAGGTGCTGGAAGCGCTCGATCCGGCCTGATCCGGCGGCCGCAATCGTCGAAGGTTCGTTTGATCGACGTGAGGTTCGCCTGAGGTGCACCCCGCACCCCCATCGAGCCCGACAATCGCCTACGTGAAATGTCAGTCGATAGACGGGAGGTTCCTCATGCGCACCGGCAACTTTCAGGGTGGCAACGGATGGCCAGGCGGCGTCGGCTCACAACAGCCGGGGTGGGGTTCGCCTCATGCTCCTGGGCCGGGCGCCGGCCAGCGTTTCGGCCCGCAGCCCAGCGCCCAACCTGTATCCGGTTCGTTACTCGGCGGCTTGCGTGATTTGCTGCATCCGCCAGGACGCTCACACGCGCACGATCCCTTCGCGAACGCGACGCATATGGCCGACGGCGGCACAAACGCTCGCGGAGGCTGGCAGTACGCAGGCGGAGGCCGCGCGGTTTGGACCGGCCCATATCAAGGCGATACGCTCACGGCACAACAATACAAAACGCTGGAAAGGGCATTCGCTATTCCCGCTGCGTTGGCAGTTGGCTCTTTCGGCCCGCTTGCCGGGATCTTTACGTACTTCGGTATGCGCCGCGACCTCCGCAAATCGATGGACTACCTGTCGACGCTCGGAAACGAAACCAAGCGGGCGTCAAGCGGTTCGCCGCACAGCAGCGCGGCGCTTCCCTATATGCCGTATATGCCCTACCCCATGATGAACATGCCGGGCATCTGGGGTCCCGCCGCGATGGCGTCGAGCATGGACCCGTGGTGCTCGGGGATGGGGGGGCCGTACGGATACGGCATGGCGGGTATGGGCTTTCCCTATCCCGTTCCGTATCCCTATCCCTATCCTGTCCCGTCGGGCCCGAGCGCCGCAAGGCAGCCCTCCAACTCACAATTCGGCAACGCACGGTTCGCTGTCTCCCCCGATGGCAGGGCTACCGACAGCCAAGGCAAAGAACGCTTGCGGCTGCGCGATGTGGGCGATTCCTGGGATAAGGTGTTCCCCAATAGGTCGTCCAGGGTGGGGGTCGATTTTCAATACTTCATCTTGCAAGGGAAGATCCGCCAGTCGCCTGGCGCTGACCCGAGGTCGGTTGCCGAGGACCTCCGGCAGTTGGACACGTTCTACCAGCAAGCACTGCAGCATCTCGACCGCCCCAATGCGGCGCACACCGATCACAACTCATTGCGGGTATAGCGCGCAGCGCGTTATCGGCAACAGCGGCGGCCGTGTGAATGCGCAAAGCGGCCGCTCCACCGAAGCGCGGACCGCTTATGCATCATTTTCGTCACGCTCCCTGGGTCTGTGCCGCCACGAACGCAAGATGGCTGCGATTGAGCGCTTTGTATTTGTCGCGCAGCTGGCGTAAATGGTAGTCGACGTTATGTGCAGTCGTATCGAGACGACTGGCGATCTCCTTATCGGAGAGGCCCAGCACGAGCAGGCTCAGAATCCGTTGCTGAAGCTGCGACAATAGACCCGCCGCTTCCCGTCTTCCCATCGCTTTGATGTACGCGGAGCAACGCTGATGCACTGACAAGCCGAGTGCGAGCGACTGCGCGAGCACGTTGTCCGTCATCCATGCCATGTTGTGGCGCGGCGACGCGAAGCTGATGATCGAGCGGATCGTCGTGTTTGAAATCGACACGCCGAAAGTCAGTCCGCTGCAAACGCCCTTTTCCCGCATCTGGTCGACAATGGGTTGGAAACGCATGTAGTCGCCATTTTTGCGCCACGTCGTGACGAGACTCTTGAGGTCCCAGACGTGGGGCACGTCGCTCACGAGTGCGGCCCGCAAGTGGCTGTCCCGCTCGAGAAAACCGGCCTCGAGTAATTGAGTCGCGATATTCGTTGTCAGATAGTTACGCAACAGATAGACCCGCTGCACGCGGCCACGCTTGTCCGTTTTGACAGCGAGATAAGCGAGCCCCCCATAGCCCAGCATGCGTAAAAGCGTACGCACGAGCCGCACGCGCTCCTCGGCGTTGCGTGCGGCACCGAGCTCCACGGCAATATCCGTTTCCCGGCCGAGTTCGTCACCTCGGATCATCGACGCGATTTCCGCTTCGTCGACATAGCAAAGTTCCGGACCTGCGGACCCGGCATCGGGTTCAAGTTCGTCTCGCTCCAGTAATGCCGTGTCAACTCGATCTTGTACCAGAAAGCCCTCGGGCTCTCTCACCACGTCTTGGTACGACATTCGTGCTCCTCATCGTTGCAGCGGACAGACACATCCCCCCGCGCATCGAACGATGCGGCAGCATTCCCGTAGTCAGTGGTAGATATCCGCGGGCTCGCTGCCCGGTATTTGATTATGGCAATTGTGCGACGTGTTCAATCGTCGAGAATCCGCCCGGCAATGTAGGCCAATTGGACGCGGTTGAGCGCATCGAAGCGCTTCTCGAGCTGGCGTAAATGATAAGCGACGGTATGGACCGACATCGACATTTGCTCGGCGATCTCGCGATTGCTCAGCCCCTGCGAGACGCAGCGAAGCATGCTGCGCTGAATGTCGGTCGGAACGGAGATTTGCCAATCAGGCAAGAGTTGGTCGATGCGCGGCTCGATGAACGAATGCAGCGACACGCCGATCGCATACGCCTCGCCGATCGTCGCATCCGTGATCCAGCGGCGATCGGGCTGTGCACTGGAAAGTGTCACGATGGCATGCTCGAACGGACGTTCGGTCTGAAGACCGAACGTGACGCCGCTCTGTGCGCCGACCTGAACCGCACCTGCGACGAAGCGTTTCGCCGCGGCGGCACCCACGCGGCTGGTGTGTTGACCGAAAAGCGTCTGGAGATCCCATGCCAGCGGCCAATCGAAGCGGCATGCGAAATCGATGCGTGGGTCGGTATCGAAAAAAGCATCGCGATTGAAGCGCTCGGCCCAACCCGGCGGCGAATAGGTATCGAACCACGCCAACGCGCCTACGCGTTCTCCAACCCGCTGAATCAACCAATAGCAGAGCCAGTCGAACCCCGCTTTGTGAACGGCACTGCTCGTGAGGTGGCGGCGAACGGTCAGGTCCTCGTAGCAGCCAAGGTCCGTCAGCAGCGCTGACTCCCGCGTGGTCCCAGGCTGCCACGCTCGAATTCCCTCCTCTACAGGCTGGCCGTCTAGCTGCCTATCGCCGAACGTGACTACGACGGCGCGGCGCTTCTTTATCCCGCTCATCATTGGTTTCCACCCATCCGAAAAATTGCCGCGACGGATCTTGCCATCGATCCTCCACACTGTTCGTCAGTCGCGCCCGCGATCGGGCGCGCACCGCACCTGTGCAGCCATCGCTCTTTAAAGTTGACTACTCATTCTCGATGCTGGGCGCTTTGCCACACTGACATTCTAGGAAACGTGCATGGGCTGCAATACATAAGCTCTCGTCAGGTCGCCGCGGACAGACCGCTCGATCCTACGTTTTTTTGGGATGGCCACACGCGTTTGGCAATCGAGGCCGGTCCGAATCTACACTTCCTCGAAAATCGATGCAAACGCAACCATCTGTGCGGAGATCGAAAAACCACTAAGTGGTAACGTGAAAATTCGCGTTCCTCGCCGATGCTTCGCAAAGTCGCTTCGATGCTTCACGCGCTGCTCTAGCATCGCGAGTGACTAAAGGAGGACGAAATGGACAACGTTCGCGGTGCGGGAAACGGAAATTGGCAGCCGGGGCTTCCGGGGGAACCCCGCGGCCTTCCGGCACCTGCAACTTCGCCGTCAGGAGACGTTCCTCCTGGCACCGGTGCCGCTTCGCAGCCCACCAATCCGGCGTTCACCGATGCTCCCCGCCAGAAAGCACCGGGTAGTGAAGGAGGCCCGCGAACAGGGTTCTCGGTGCCTGGCGGGACGTCCTCCGAAGCCGCCAGCGCCAATCTGACGAATCGAGCCCGCGAGGTCCGGACACTCGCGGATTTCCACGAAATACTCGGCTCGGTCGTAGCGCTGCCACCCGAGCATCAGGTGAGCCCGCTTTCCGAACTGACTGCCCGCATCCCGGCCATCGATCCCCCGAAGGATCGTCACACTGCGCTGCAGCTAGTCTGCGATGCGACATCTGGTCTTCATCGGCGTACCGACTGCGGCGCGATAGTCGCGCAACTGCCGCACGCCGCTGCTTCCCTCAACGATGACGATCTCGTGTCGGGCTACATGCTGACACGAAACGCGATTTCGACCGGACTGCGCACCGGTCGCATGAGCGCGGAAAACGTGACCGCATCGCTGATGGGCCTGGCTCGCATTCTGCCGAGCGTGCCAGACTCGGCCCGCCACATACAGCATGCGCGGGAAGTCCAGGGCATCATCGGCGGGCTGGACAAGCTTCCCCTGCAAGCCCGTACGGCAATGCTCGGCTGGCTCGCCCAAATCCGTTTTTTCCTGTCGCCCGATGCAGCCGCGATCGTTAGCGATCATGCCCTGCGCGCGTTTCAGCACGGCGGTCTGAATGACGATCAACGTCTCGCGCTTGCGGACGGTCTGATCCAGGGACTGACCGAAATGTATAACGCTGGAGCGCATGCGACCGGCCCGCGTTTCGAACAGGAATTCGTGCGACTGTACGAGGCGTCCACGCGAGAGAAAGACCCCCGCGTCCGGATGGCAATGCTCACGAAGCTGTCCGGGTTGATCGATGGTCTCTCCCCCGGCGGGGCTCGAGCAATGCGCGAAGCCATTCACGCCGATCTCACAGCACTCGGCAATGCCGAACCACCGCAGATGGACGCGCAGCTCATGCAGGTGGTGGAACAGATCTTCGCGGTGATCGGGGAACGCGCGGACGCCAAGTTGGAGAGGCACCCCGATCCCCTGGAACGTGCCAACCTGATGAGCCAACTCGCTCAGAACATCCAGGAGTTGCCGAACGTCGACCAGGCCGGACCGATGACGAATCCGCGAGTCATGGTCTATATGCGCCTGGGCGCAACGATGCTCAAGGAAATGGAGCATGCGCAAGGCGACGAGCACAGAGGTGCGCTCGAGGACGTCAACCGACTGATGGTCGCCGCCCGGAGGCATCTCCAGCCCCACGAGGTCGAGGCAATCAATCAGATGTTGGTCAATGCCGGGCATACTCCCGCTTGAGCTCAAGGCTCTCGCGGGAGATTTAACGGGGGACTGCGTGGCAGAATCGCCGGCTACGCCGGACGATTACCCGATACCGCTTCCATTCGTACTCGTTGTGCACACAACTTGTCGAGCACGATCAATCGACGGAATGAGGTGCGCCGCGATCCACGGCCAACTCCGTTTCACGCTTTTCAGACAGTACGCCCCAGCGGCGCAAGATGCCCGATATTTGCCGCGCATATTGATCCCGCAGTGCCGGCGTAGCGGAGTGATACGCCCCGACAGCCGCCCACGTGTTGCCGTATTTCAAAATCTGCCGCCGCAATTGCCAAGCTGCGATATAGATATTCTTGCACGGCGACATCAGCGCCTCGCGCCCGATGCCGTAACGGGCGAGCGTCGGCAGATGAATCGTGTTGATCTGCATGACGCCGTAATCGACCGAACCGTTGGCATTGACATGCGTGGCATCGGCACGGTTGTGCGACTCCTGCCAGGCGATGGCGCGCAGCACCATGGGATTGACGTGCTGATAAGCGGCCGCGGCATCGAAACAGTCGGTCGCACGCGCGCGTGGCGAAAAGCTCATCGCGCAAGCAAAGGCGGCGCATTGCATGGCGCCCCAGGCGGCCAGCGAAATCCGCCGCGTGCTGCGCGGCGAGCGGTCGGCACGCGCGGACCGTGCTTGATGGCGAATCCTTGAAATATTCGAGCGAATGATCATGGATGGAGCGATCGAAGTTGCGTAGTACGGCAACGAGCCGATGCTGGATCATCCCCGAATCTAGCGCGCCGCTCCTTGCGGCGCGCGAAAGATATCGCCAAAACGCGAAACAATTGGAAACGACTCGAGGTCTGCTTATGCGAATGAGAGGCGCTAGCGTTCGAGCGTCTCCGACGGCGCCTCGTTGAATTGCTTGCGGTAACTCGAAACGAGCGTCGAGCGGTTCTGTACACCCCATTTATTGGCCGCACCGAGAATATTGCGCTCGCTCGTGAACGGATCCTCGAGCTCGGCGCGAATGCGCTCCATGCGCTGTCGGCGGATCAGCTCCGTCGGCGACAAACCGAGGAAGTTCTTGAATGCCGTTTGCAACGCGCGTTCGGTCACGCCGATTTCGATGGCGAGCTCGCGCACCGAGAGGTCGGCACGGTCGAGGTTTTCCTGCATATATCGATAGGCGCGACGATACTTGGCCGGCAACCGGGCCCCGACGTCGTCGAGCTGGGGCGCGCGACGCGTCGTGCGGCTGACGAACGGCGCGATCGCATGCGCGTCGGTGCGCAGACATTGCATCGACAACAACGCGTACCGGCTGTAGAACTGCATCGCTTCCGGTGCGCGACCCTGAACCTGCCGCAGCTTCGAGACGCAGTAGAGATATTCGAGCTGCCGGTGACCGGTCGACGTTGCATGATCGAGACGATGCAGCGGCTCGATCAGCGTTTCCGCGAGCTGGGGCGCCCCGCATGCGAGCGCGGCGAGCACGGTCTCGAGGCGCGTGGTGCGCACATACTCGTGCAACCCCGCTTGCTGGGCCCACTGAAGGTGCCGCGTGATCCCCTCCATCGCCGCACGTTCGCCGCGCACGAGCGCGCGGACATCGCGCAGATAATCGATGCGCTGCCGCAAGAGCGGCGCGCTCACGCGCAATGCGGCGCTCTCGCGCACGGAAATCGCCTCGCTCGGATCGGCTGCGCCCGCCATGCCTTCGGCAGCTTCCGAATGCCAGTACACATGATCGCCAAGCGGATCGGCACCGCGCAGCTCTCGCTGCACGGCCAGGTCATAGCGCAGCGTCGTCACGATATCCTGCAACCGTTGCCCGTCGCTTTCGGGCAGCGACTCGACGAAGGCACCGAGTTCTTCGAGCAGATTCAGCGCATCGCGCGCGTGGCCAAGCTGATGCAGTGCGCAGATGATGCCGAAGCGGGCGTCGAACACCTGCAGCGGATCGATTCCTGTCTCCTCCATGACGCGCGCAAAGCATGACAGCGCCGTCGTGAGCCGGTGCCGAAAGAGCGCCTGCCAGCCTGCGTTTCGGCAAGAGGTCGCGCGCATGGCCTGACGCGGTGCGCGAAGCAGCTTTTGCGAGCGTCGATATTGCTCCTCGGCTTCGTCCCCAATGCCGAGCGTGCTGAGCATGTCCGCGTGCAATTGCAAAAGCCAGGGCAGATCCGCATCCTGAGGATCGTCGTCCGCCCAGCGGTTCGCGTACGCGCTCGCCGCATTCAAGCTGCCTTCGCGCACTTTGTCGAGAAACGCCGCAGGCGTGCAGCGCATTCCCTGCGCTGCGACCAGCGGAAAATAGAGAGCCGGAAACATCGTGCAACTCCTCGTTGATGCACAGGTGTCGGTGCGACGCCGCGCGACCGCGTGCAGATGCGATGAATCGATCTCGCGCCGCGTGGGGAGCGGCAACACGGACCTGACACCGAGTGCATTTGCACCACTATAGAGAAGCACCTACACCACATATTCAACAAATCTGACTATCGGCGGCCATTTGAGAACTGTTGAGGATCGTCGGCGACGCTTTCCGACCGTGTCCAAATAGAGGAACTCGCCGCCCCGAAGTACGGAGTTCCGTAGGCTCGAACCGTTGCCTGTTCGCGTTCGATATCCACGGCCCCGCCGGCCCCGCTTCGCTCGAATCAAGCATATGTGCTGACATAGCAAGAGCGGCGACCCAATTCCGTAGGCGTTCGTTTAACAACCGACGCAATTCCCGGGAGGGCGGCGGGAATAAATTTCGCAGATAAGTGTTAGGTCAACGGACGAAAGCGCGCGAGGAAATGCCGCAGCGTAGTCGGCTCCTCTTCGAACGCATAACCGCGCAGCTCGTCCGCGCGACCCTTGGCATCGATGAGCACATCCGCCACGTAGTCCATGTGATCGTTGGTATAGGTGCGCCGCGGGATGGCAAGGCGCAGCAGTTCGAAGGGCGACGGTTTCTGCCGGCCGGTCTTCGGATCGCGGCCGAGCAACAGTGAGCCAATCTCGACACCACGCACACCGCCCGAAACATAAATTTCGTTTGCGAGTGCGAGTGCGGGAAACGCTTCGGCCGGAACATGCGGCAGCATGCGCGCCGCATCGACGAATACGGCATGTCCACCGCATGGACGCTGCACCGGTACCTCCGCTTCGTCGAGACGAGAATACAAGCGTTCGACCTGCGCCACGCGATAGGCGAGCAACGTTTCATCGACCGCTTCGACAAGTCCTTGCGCAATGGCCTCGAGGTCGCGCCCGGCCAGGCCGCCATAAGTGACGAATCCCTCCATCAGCACGCACCGCGAGCGCACGGCTTCGAACAGCTCGCGATCTTCGCGGATGCAGACGAGCCCGCCGATGTTGACCATGGCATCTTTCTTGGCCGACATCGTCAACATGTCGCCGTATCGATACATCTGCGCGACGATCTCCGTAATGGACGCATTGGCGTAACCCGTCTCGCGCGACTTGATGAAAAACGCGTTCTCGCTGAACCTCGCCGAATCGATCACGACGGGAATGCCATGGCGCCGAGCAAGCTCGTAGACCGCCTTCATATTGGCGAGCGACACGGGCTGGCCGCCGCTGCTGTTGCAAGTAACCGTCGTGACGATGGCCACGACATTGCGGGGGCCATGCATCTCGATCAAGGTCTCGACTCGATCGAGATCGAAATTGCCCTTCCAGGGATCGTACGACGCCGTATCGAAAGCACGGCGTGTGAGCGCATTCAACGCCTGTGCACCGGTCAGCTCCACATGCGCAGCCGTCGTGTCGAAGTGATAGTTCGAAATGAACACGGGATCGGTCGCACCGCGCGTCGCACGCGCGCGCTCGACCAGACATGGGAAAAGCACGTGCTCGGCCCCGCGGCCTTGATGGGTCGGCACCATGTACGCATAGCCGAACAAGCGCGCAACGGTTTCCTGCAGGCGGAAATAGCTGCGCGAGCCCGCGTACGATTCATCGGCCTGCATCATCGCTGCCCATTGGCGGTCGCTCATGGCGCCCGTACCCGAGTCGGTCAGCAAATCGATATAGACGTCCTCACCGCGCAACTGGAACGGGTTGTAGCCTGCCACCCTCAACGCCTGCTCGCGCTCGGCCTGTGTCGTCTCGCGAACCGCTTCGACCATCTTGATGCGAAAAGGCGCGGGGAGTCTCTTCATGGATGACGCTCCTTGACGATGAGTCTCGACACAAAGCCCATGCCGCACATGACGACATGCGATGGACTGTCAAGGCCATTCTATGAGCCATCCGAAACGCATCGCCCTCGCCAAATCAGTAGCCATTATCGAGGTCATCGTCAGGCGCTACGAAAACGTCCGATCGACGCCGTTCTCGCCCAAGCCGCATGCCGCGCCGCAAAATCGAACCGGCTCAAGGGGTTGCGCTGCGTTTCCCGCCGATATCCACAAAGACATCCACCGAAACTGTGGATAACTCGGACTTGAGCGATGCGGCACTACAAACGCTTACAAATGTCACCGATCTACGGTCCACCGGAGAGCGCGATGCGGCGTTTTTTCAGGCAATCCCTTTGGAGACTCACATGAATACGAATCTGCCCACCGACCTCCCGCAACGCAGCCGCATCCACCCGCTCATCGCGGCAGCCGCCGTTGCCGTGGTGCTCGTCAGCGGCACCGGCATCGCCGCGATGACGGGACTCTTGCCCACCTCGCGTGCGGTGACGGCGCCGCCGCCCGAGCAGGTCGCCTCTTCCGCGCTGACGGGCGCCAGCATGCCCGTCGCGGCAGTGAACCCCGCGATCGCGCAAGGGTCGACACAGCGCGCGGAGCCCAGCGTGCCGCGTGTACCCCACCACCACATCGCGCGGCCGGCGCCTTCATCCGTGAACGAGAATGCGTACGGCAACGGCTCGCAAACGCGGCAGGCGGCAATCGATCCGAGCGCGGGTGAGATCGTCGCAATCAATACAGTGCAGACGCCGGAGCAGACCACCGGTGTCGGCGCCGTGGGTGGCGCCATTGCGGGCGGCTTGCTAGGCAACCAGGTGGGCGGCGGCCGCGGCCGCGTGCTGACGACGATAGCCGGTGCTGTCGGCGGCGGTCTCGCGGGCAACGGCATCGAGCACGCCGTGCGCAAGAACACGACATATCAGGTGCAGGTGCGGATGCAAGACGGCAGCTACCGCAATTTCAGCTATCCGACACAGCCCGCTTTCCAGATCGGCGAGCATGTGCGTGTGGTCGGGGATGCGCTGAGCGCGGCATGACGAAAGGTCGGGCCGACGCGGTCAAAATTACGCAACCATCGCGAATATGACAGTTGCGTTATCATGGCCTCTGTATTTTTGACCGGATATCCGAGGCCAGGAGACCATCGTGATCGACGCGAGTGCGTGGTTGACATCCCAGGAATATGCGCATCGTTTGTTGCGCGATGTGATGGGTGCGCACGGTCTGGTGGTTATCGGCATGGGGCGCGCCGGCGAGCGGGGCTTTCAGATGCTGTACCGGTTTTCGGACGCATGCGACGAGTTGGAAGCGAGCGGCATCAATGTGATTTTCGTTTATCCCAAGGAATCGGCGCGCCACGTTTTCGATGCCACCTCGATCCGGGGCGCTCGCTATCGCGGCAAGGCGTGCCTTTTTCTGGATGCGGAAGGCCGGTTCTTCAGAAAGCCTGTCGACGCGCAGACATTGCGCGCGATTCATCTCGATCGGGATATGCGGCAGACGGTAGCCGCGGATATGCCCTTGCGCGATGCCGCGTGGGATACGAGACTGCGCGCCTTTTTAACTGCGTGCCGCAGTTAGCGCTTCACCGCTCGCCAATTTTCCGATAGCCGGACAGCATTCAACGGCGCTACACTTTCAGCACCATCGCTGGAGAGCCGCCATGACTGATCTCGACCCGAACCGGACGTTTCGCGGGCTCCCGTTGACTCCGGAACAGGATGCTGAAATCCGCCACTACATCAAAATGCGGAAGCAGCAAGGCAAACCCTGGGAGACGCCGGAGCTCGAAGCGATGCTGCGCGACATGCTCGAGCCGCCGCTGGAAGATGACGTCGACGACGATTCCGATCCCGATTTCGGTACGACGCGTCTCGCCGCGGAGCGCGCGCAGTTTTCCATCGACGACGAAATGGATCCGACGGAAGCGTCGGAGGAATTGCATGCGGCAATGGAATCCGAGGCCATGAAGCGGTTGAACCGCTAACATCGAACCGCCAGGGCCGCATCAGCCGGACGCGCGCGGGGCCGGCCGGCGGCATGTGGACCTGACGACGTCCGCATGCCGCAAACCAAGCGAAGGCCGTTTATTTCGGCTGAGCCACCGTCCGCAGGTACGGCTTCAGCGTCTTGAACCCTTGCGGGTACTTCTTCTTCGCGTCCTCATTCGATACCGAAGTCGGAATGATGACGTCGTCTCCCGGTTTCCAGTTCACAGGCGTGGCCACCGAATGCGCCGCGTTGAGTTGCAGCGCGTCGAGCAGGCGCAGGACCTCGTCGAAATTGCGCCCCGCGCTCATCGGATAGACGAGCATCGCCTTCACTTTCTTGTCGGGGCCGATGATGAATACCGAGCGTACCGTGGCGTTGTCGGCCGCCGTGCGCGTGCCGCCGCTCGCATTCGGATGAATCATGTCGTAGAGCTTCGCGACCTCGAGGTCCTCGCCGCCGATGAGCGGGTAGTTGACCGGATAGCCCTGCGTCTCCGCGATGTCGCCCACCCAATTCTTGTGGTCGCTGACCGGATCGACACTGAGGCCGATGATCTTCGTGTTGCGCTTGTCGAACTCCGGCTTCAGGCGCGCCATATAGCCGAGCTCCGTCGTACAAACCGGCGTGAAGTCCTTCGGGTGAGAAAACAGGATGGCCCAGCTGTTGCCGATCCACTCGTGAAACTTGATCGGCCCTTCTGTCGTTTCAGCGGTGAAATCCGGTGCATCGTCACCGATCCTGATAGTCATATCAAACCTCCTTTCGTCTGGACGTCCCTACATTGACAGGTCCTGATCCGCACAATAGCGATGCGCCGGTTCGAGCGCGAACCGGCGAGCGCAAGGCGCGGGATGAGGCTCCGAATTATAGACGCCGGAGACCCCTCGTTGGGTGGGCGAGCGCACCGAACCCGAATGTGCCGCGCCGAAGGAGTGCGACGCATGGCCGCGCTGCACTGCTGCGGTGCAATACCCCCGGCCTTTCCGCGCCCCGAGATAGTGCGCGCGGTGCGCCATCGCGCGCAAAGCCAATATGCGCCGTGCATTTCACCTCGCTGGCATAGCCTTTGCATTACTCCGCCCGCGCCCTGGCAACGGTGTCGGGCGCGGGCAGGACATGATGCGATGCGGCACCCTTGCCGCGTTTCGCCAACGGATTAGGACAACGGCGTCCCCTCGTGCATCGGCACGGGCGGACGCCGTTTGTTTTCGGGTTCGGATTTTTGGTCGGGCAACGACGCTGCGACGCCACACGCTTGAGAAGGAGTCCAATCGATGAACAAGCCACGACTCGTCGTAATCGGCAACGGCATGGCCGGCATTCGCACGATCGAAGAACTGCTCGCCCTCGCCCCCGACCAGTACGAGATCACGGTCTTTGGCGCCGAGCCGCATCCGAACTACAACCGGATCCTGCTTTCGCCGGTGCTCGCCGGCGAGCAATCGTTCGACGACATCGTGCTGAACCCGCTCGATTGGTATGCGAAGAACGACATTCAATTGCACCTCGGCAAAGCGATTTCGCGCATCGATCGCAAGCGCCGCCTCGTCGTGGCGGAAGACGGTACCGAAGCACCCTACGATCGGCTGCTCATCGCCACTGGCTCGCAACCGTTCATCCTGCCCGTGCCCGGCGCGAATCTGAAAGGCGTCATCACCTACCGCGATATCCAGGATACGCAGGCGATGATCGACGCCGCCAGCGTGAAACGCCATGCCGTCGTGATCGGCGGCGGGCTGCTCGGCCTCGAAGCGGCCAATGGACTCAAGCTGCGCGGGATGGAAGTGACCGTCGTGCATCTGGCTTCCACGTTGCTCGAACGCCAGCTCGACACCCAAGCGGGCAAACTGCTGCAGCGCTCGCTCGAAGCACGCGGCCTCACGTTCCTGCTCGAGAAGTCCACGAGCGAGATCGTCGGCAACGAAGCCGGCGAAGTCGCTGCCGTGCGCTTCAAGGATGGCGAGGAAATCGCAGCCGATCTAGTCGTCATGGCCGCCGGCATCCGCCCGAACACGACGCTCGCCGAACAGGCAGGCCTTTATTGCAACCGCGGCATCGTCGTCAACGACACGCTGCAGACTTACGACCCGCGCATCTATGCCGTCGGCGAATGCGTGAGCCACCGCGGCATTGCCTACGGGCTCGTGGCCCCGCTTTTCGAGCAGGCCAAGGTCTGCGCGAACCATCTCGCGCTGATGGGCATCGGCACGTACAAAGGCTCGGTGCTCTCGACGAAACTGAAGGTCACCGGGATCGATCTCTTTTCCGCGGGCGACTTCATCGGCGGCGAGGACACCGAGCAGATCGTGCTGTCCGACCCTTCGAGCGGTGTCTACAAGAAGCTCGTGATCCAGGACGACCGCCTCGTCGGCGCCTGCCTGTATGGCGATACGGCCGACGGAGCGTGGTATTTCAAGTTGCTGCGTGAAGGACGCAAGCTCGGCGAGCTGCGCGATCGCCTGATGTTCGGCGAATCGAGCATTGGCGACGGGGGCGTGCAGGGTCATAACCGCGCGGCCGCGATGGCCGACAGCGACGAAGTCTGCGGCTGCAACGGCGTGTGCAAAGGCACCATCGTCAAGGCAATCACCGAGAAGGGCCTCTTCACGCTCGACGACGTCAAAAAGCACACGAAGGCGGCCAGTTCGTGCGGATCGTGCTCGGGGCTCGTCGAGCAGATCCTGATGAGTACGGTGGGGACGAGTTTTCAGGAAACGCCCAAGACCAAGGCGATGTGCGGCTGCACGGAGCGCACGCACGACGAGGTCCGCAAAGCGATTCGCGAGAACAAGCTGCTCACGCACCAGAACGTCTACGACTTCCTCGAGTGGCGCACGCCGAACGGCTGCTCGAGCTGCCGGCCGGCCATCAACTATTACCTGATCTCCACATGGCCGCACGAAGCCGTCGACGATCCGCAAAGCCGCTTCATCAACGAACGCGCTCACGCAAATATTCAAAAGGACAATACCTTCTCGGTGGTGCCGCAAATGAAGGGCGGCGTGACGACGCCCGATGAGCTGCGCCGCATCGCGAATGTCGCCGATAAATACCAGATTCCGATGGTGAAGGTGACGGGCGGTCAGCGCATCGATTTGCTCGGCGTCAAAAAGGAAGATCTGGTCGGCGTCTGGCGCGATCTCGGCATGCCGTCGGGCCATGCGTACGGCAAATCGATCCGCACCGTGAAAACCTGCGTCGGCAGCGAGTTCTGCCGCTTCGGCACGCAAAACAGCACGCAGATGGGTATCGATCTCGAAACCATGCTGGCCAACATGTGGTCGCCGCACAAGGTGAAGCTTGCCGTCTCGGGCTGCCCGCGCAATTGTGCCGAAGCGGGCATCAAGGACGTCGGGGTCATTGCGGTGGACAGCGGATGGGAAATCTATGTCGGCGGCAACGGCGGCATCAAGACGGAAGTCGCGCAGTTCCTCGTCAAAGTGAAGACGCCCGACGAGGTCAAGGAGTACACGGCCGCGTTCCTCCAGCTCTATCGCGAGGAAGCGCACTACCTCGATCGCACCGTGCACTACCTCGATCGCGTCGGGCTCGATTACGTGAAGCGCAAGATCGTCGACGATGCGGCGAGCCGCGAGGCGCTCTACGAACGTCTGCTGTTCTCGCTCGAGGGCCTGCCCGATCCGTGGCAGGAGCGTATCGAAGGCGCGCAAGAGCGCGAATACATTCCGCTTACGGTTGTCAATTGAGGATTTGATGATGGATCGCTTGTCCCTTCCCAACTGGACTCACGTCTGCCAGGTCTCCGACATTCCGCGGCTCGGCAGCCGTGTGCTCAAGCGTGCCGACGGCGATATCGCGATCTTTCGCACGGCCGATGACGAGGTCTTCGCCCTGCTCGATCACTGCCCGCACAAGGGCGGCGCGCTTTCGCAAGGCATCGTGCACGGCAAGGCCGTCACCTGCCCGCTGCACAGCTGGAACATCGAACTCGCAACCGGCGAGGCGCGCGCGCCCGACGAAGGATGCGCGCGGCGCTTTCCCGTCAAGGTCGACGGCGAGGCGGTATACGTCTCGATCGCATGACGGGGAGCCCTACCGCGATGAAAACCGTCACGCGCTCGACTTGTTGCTACTGCGGCGTCGGCTGCGGTGTGCTGATCGAAGCCGAGCACGGCCGCATCACGGGTATCGCGGGAGATCCGGATCACCCGGCGAACTTCGGGCGCCTGTGCACGAAAGGCCGGACGTTGCCGCTGACGGCGGCCGGCACCGGCGGCCGCGCGCTGCGCCCTGAAATGCGCCTGGCGCGCAATGCCCCGCGCGAAGCGACCGATTGGGATAGCGCGCTCGATCACGTGGCCTCGCGTTTCGCGCAAATCATCGAGCGCGACGGGCCCGACGCCGTCGCGTTCTATATCTCGGGTCAGTTGCTGACCGAGGACTACTACGTCTTCAACAAGCTCGCGAAGGGCCTCGTTCGCACCAACAACATCGACACGAATTCGCGGCTTTGCATGTCGAGCGCCGTGACCGGCTACAAAAAGGCACTGGGCGCCGATGGGCCACCCACCTGCTACGAAGATCTCGAACTCGCCGAAACCGTGCTGTTCGCGGGCAGCAATATGCCCTACGCGCATCCCGTCCTGTTTCGCCGGCTCGAGGACGCCAAGGCGAAGAACCCGGCGGTGCGCTGGATCGTCGTCGATCCGCGCCGCACGGACGTGGCCGCGCTCGCCGACATGCATCTGGCCATCCAGCCCGGCACCGACGTGGCGCTCTTCAACGGCATGCTGCACCACTTGATCTGGGAAGGCTTGATCGACCGCGACTTCATCGAAGCTCATACGAACGGCTTTCTCGATGCCAAGGCGCTCGTACGCGAATATTCGCCGCGCACGGCCGCCAGTGTGTGCGGCATCGCCGAGGAAGATCTGATCCGTGCAGCCGAGTGGTTCGCGACGAGCCCCGCGGCGCTTTCGCTTTACTGCATGGGGCTCAACCAGTCGAGTCACGGCACCGACAAGAATCTGGCGCTGATCAACCTGCATCTCGCCACGCGACAGATCGGCAAGCCGGGCGCGGGTCCGTTCTCGCTCACGGGGCAGCCGAACGCCATGGGCGGGCGCGAGGTGGGCGGTATGGCGACCATGCTCGCCGCGCATCGCGACATCGGCAATGCCGGGCATCGGGCCGAAGTCGAAGCGCTTTGGGGCGTCGAAGGATTGTCTGCGCGCCCCGGTCTGCCGGCCGTCGACATGTTCGACGCCATCGCGGACGGCCGTATCAAGGCAGTCTGGATTGCCTGCACGAACCCCGTTCATTCGATGCCCGACATCGCCCGGGTGCGAAAAGCGCTCGAGAAGGCTGAACTCGTCGTCGTTCAGGAAGCGTTCGTCCAGACCGACACGGTGCCGTACGCCGACGTATTGTTGCCTGCGGCGACATGGGGAGAAAAGTCGGGCACGGTAACCAACTCGGAACGGCGCATTTCGCGCGTGCAAGCGGCCGTGCAAGCGCCCGGCGATGCAAGAGCCGATTGGTGGATCGCCGCCGAAGTGGCGCGCCGCCTCGAAGGCCGCCTTGCCAGCCGTAGCCGGCGCCCGGAGGGCGAGCCCGAAGGCATCGCTTCGGACTCCACACTATTTCCTTATGCGTCGCCGGAAGCCGTTTTCGACGAGCATCGGGCACTGACGATCGGCCGCGATCTGGATATCGGCGGGCTCAGCTACGCGCTGCTCGAAGACGAAGGGCCGAAGCAATGGCCGTTCGTTGCGGGAGCCGGCGAGGGCTTGGCGCGCCGTTATACCGACGGTGTGTTCGCGACGGCCGACGGCCGCGCGCAGTTTCATCCGACACCTTACCTGGGCGTTGCCGAACCCACCGACGCACGGTATCCGTTTCGCCTCGTCACGGGCCGCTTGCGCGATCAATGGCACGGCATGAGCCGCACCGGTCGCGCCGATGCCCTTTTCGCGCATGCGCCCGAGGCCACCGTCGTCATGCAACGGGGAGATGCCACCCGGCGTGGGCTCAAGGACGGCGATCTCGTCGCCGTCGCGAGCCGGCGCGGCAAAGTGGTGCTGCCCGTCGAAACATCGGACGACCTGCGCTCGGGCACGCTGTTCACCGCGATGCACTGGAGCGGCCAGTACCTCAATAGCGGCGGTGCGAACGAAGCGACGATCGCCGCGGTCGATCCTCATTCGGCTCAGCCGGAATTGAAGCATGCCGCCGTTCGGATCGAAGTCCCGGACTTGCCGTGGCGCGTCGTTGCGGCCAAGCGAGGCGACACGCTCGCACTGCGCGCCGCGGTCCAGCCGCTATTGGCCGAGCGCCGCTACGCGTCCGTGCGCATCGAAGACGAAAATCTGCTCGTCGTCTCGGCGGCCGACTCGGTCGCGCATTCGGAGTGGGTCGAAAAGCTCCACGATGCGCTGGGACTACCGCGCGGCGACGACCTGCTCGAATATCGCGATCCACGGCGTGGGCGCGAACAACGCGTCGCCTGGAGCGGTAACATGCTCGACGGATTCCTGCTGACGGGCGACACGAGCGGCGCGCGCGCCTTCATCGAGCAGATCCGCTCGCTGGCACCGTGGCCGGGGCCCCGGCACACGATTTTCCTGCCGGGCGGCGAAGATGCGTTGCGCTCGCTTGCCCCGCGCGCGCGTATCGTCTGTAATTGCAAACAGGTGACGCAAACGCAAATCGAACAGGCCGTCGGTGCGCATGCCAGCTTCGACGATTTGAAATCGACGCTCGGCTGCGGTACCGTTTGCGGCTCCTGCGTACCGGAAATCAAGCGACTGATGAAAGCACCTGCTGCTGCATGACCTCGACGATGCTGCGCATCCTGCTCGTGACCGACACCGAAAAGCCCATCGGCGAGATGCGCGAGGCGCTCGCGCGCCTCGGCTACGAGATGCTCGCCGAAGCGGCCACGCCGCAGGCGCTGCCGAAGGTCGTCGAGCGCGAGCGGCCCGACGTCATCATCGTCGATACGGAATCGCCGTCGCGCGACACGCTCGAACATCTCGCCGTCATGAACGAGGCCGCGCCGCGACCGGTGCTGATGTTCAGCCATGACGCGAACCAGCAGCTGATTCGCGAGGCCGTCGACGCGGGCGTGACCGCCTATGTCGCCGAAGGTCTCGCACCCGAGCGGCTTGCACCGATTCTCGAAGTGGCGCTCGCGCGATTCGCCCACGAGGAGAAGCTGCGCCAGCGCCTCGCCAAGGTCGAAGGCGAACTGGCCGAGCGCAAGACCATCGATCGGGCCAAACGGCTTCTCATGGAGCGCGGCCAGATGTCCGAGCACGACGCCTATGCCACGCTGCGAAAGCGCGCGATGGATGCTGGTGTGCGGCTCGCCGAAATCGCTCGTCGGCTCGTCGACGCGGCCGACTCTTCGAGGTAGACATGGATACCGATACGCTGGCCGCCAGCGCCCCCGACTCGCCCGGCGCGCTCGAAAAAACCCACTTGCGGCTGGGGTTCGTCGCGCTTTCCGACGCCGCGCCGCTCGTTGCCGCGAAGGTGCTCGAATTCGGCCACCGTCATGGGCTCACGCTCGAGCTGTGCCGCCAGCCGTCGTGGGCCGCCGTGCGCGACAAGCTGCTCTCGGGCGAGCTCGATGCAGCGCATGCGCTGTATGGGCTCGTCTATGGCGTGCAGCTCGGCATCGGCGGCCCGCAAGCCGACATGGCGGTACTGATGGTGCTGAACCGCAACGGGCAGGCCATCACGCTGTCCACGCAGCTCGCGCAGGCACTCGATACAACGGGCAGTTTGAAGGCCGCGCTTGCCACGCTGGGTCGCGCCCCCGTGTTTGCGCAAACCTTCCCGACCGGCACCCATGCCATGTGGCTTTACTACTGGCTCGCGGCACAAGGCGTGCATCCGCTGGAGGACATCGAGAGCGTCGTCATCCCGCCACCGCGCATGGTCGATGCGCTGGCGCGGTGCACGCTCGATGGGTTTTGCGCCGGCGAGCCCTGGCATGCCCTTGCCGAGGCGCGCGGGGCCGGTCAGACCGTTGCCGCAACGAGCGAAATCTGGCCGAACCATCCCGAGAAAGTGCTCGCATGCCGGCGTGACTTCGTCGCGCACCACCCCAATACGGCGCGTGCGTTGATTCGCACGATGCTCGAAGCGTGCCGATGGGTCGACGCCCCCTCGCACCGGGACGAAATCGCGCCTTGGCTCGCCAGGGCCGATGCGCTCGACGTGCCGGGCGAGCTCATCGCGCCACGCCTTGCCGGCCGCGACGGCGGCGTACGGTTCGCCAAGCCGCCGCTCCCGGTCGCGTTCTTCGACAGCGGCGCGGTCAACTACCCGCGCGTGTCCGACGGCCGCTGGTTCCTCGCTCAATATCGCCGCTGGCGTTTGCTGCGCGGTGGGCCAACCGCTGGCGCCGACGACGCAGCCATCGCCGCTCAGATCAATCAAACCGCGCTCTACCGCGAAGCCGCCGCGCTCGCCGACGTACCGATTCCCGCCGAAAACCGCACCGAACTCTTTTGCGACGGTGCGACCTGGCCCTGAGCGCCGATAAACGTTTTGCCGATCCTGCGCCAGCCGGCCGTTGTATTCGCGCATCGCTGCCGATGGCCGACACGTGACGATATGTCACGGCGCGATATAATCGCTGCCCGCTCGCGACGAGCCGGCACGTACTGCCGCACGTCGCTTCGCTTTCGATCAGACAAAACGAAACGTCACGTGCTTCATCCCGCCCTCGCCCGCTGGCTGCTCACCTTCGTCCCGCATCCCGTCTCCGTTCCCTGGCGCGAACGCATTCGCTCGTGCATCGGCGCGCTGGTCGGCATCGCCGTGACCGGAGCAAGCATGCACTGGCTGCTTGGCGACGAGGGACGCATTGCGCTGCTCGTGGCGCCGATGGGTGCCTCCGCTGTGCTCCTTTTTGCCGTACCCGCGAGCCCGCTTGCGCAGCCGTGGTCGTTCATCGGCGGCAATCTCGTGGCTGCCACGCTAGGCGTGCTGGCGAGCCGCTTGTTCGGCGATCCGATCGTCGCCGCCGCATTCGCCGTGGCAGCGGCCACCTGCGCCATGTTCGCGCTGCGCTGCGTCCATCCGCCCTCAGGCGCTGTCGCGCTGACGGCCGTACTCGGCGGGCCCGCCGTTCATGCGCTCGGTTTTCGCTTCGTGCTCGAGCCGATCGCGCTGCAGTCGTTCGTACTCCTTACCGCTGCCATCGCCTATCACACGTTGACGCGGCATCGCTATCCGCACGCGCGCCGGGCGAGCGCTCAAGCTCAGACGGCAAGCGATACGGGCGGCACCGGTGTGACACGCGCCGACATCGAAGCGATCGTGCGCCAGCAAGGCGAGCTCATCGACGTGGCCACGGACGACTTACAGTCTCTCTTACGCGAAGCGCAGCTGCTGGCGTACGCGCGCAGCTTCAGCGACATGACCTGCGCGCGGATCATGTCGCCCGACGTCCTGACGGTGACGGTCGAGAGCACCGCAGCGGCAGCCTGGCGGTTGCTCGAACGGCACCGCATCAAGGCGCTGCCTGTCATCGACGACGAACGACGTGTCGTCGGCATCGTCACGCGCACCGATTTCGTCGGCCGCACCTCGTTCGGGCTACGGCGCGTGCGCAACGCACGCTTCGGATGGTGGCGTCGGGACGAGGCGGCGGGCCGCCGCGTAGCCGAATTGATGACATCGGCAGTCTGCACGGTTAATGTGTCGGTCGCAGTCGCCCAATTGATCCCGCTTTTTGCGCATTACGGCCATCATCACATTCCGGTCGTCGACGATAATCAGCGCCTGGTCGGCATGATCACCCAGTCCGATCTGATCGGCGGGCTGCACCGCCAGACGCAAACACGGCGCTTGCAATCGGCGTAAGGCGAAGCAACATGCGCGTCACTCCCTTGCTACACGGGCGGGCCAGAACCGAAATATCACAATGTGATATAGTTTCGCGTTCACATTTTCGCTCTGCCGACCATGAAAACCATTGCTTCCCGCGCGCTCGCCAAAACCGACTTCGAGCAGCTTTCGGAGTTTCGTTTCCAGATGCGCCGTTTCGAGCGATTTTCGGAGCGCGCTGCGCAAGACGAAGGCATTACACCGCTGCAGTATTTGCTGCTGCTTCATATCAAGGGATATCCAGGCCGCGAATGGGCGACCATCGGCGAATTGGCGGAGCGGCTGCAAGCGCAGCATCACGGCGTGGTAGCGCTCGTTACGCGCTGCGAAGCGATCGGGCTCGTCAAGCGCAAGCCGAGCGAGGTCGACCGCCGGCAGGTGGAAGTCCATTTGCTCAAAGCGGGCGAAACCATTCTCGTGCGGCTGGCCGCGCTGCATCAGGCCGAATTGAAGTCATTACAAGGCACGTTCAGCGTGCCGCAAATCGACCTTTGAAGTCACATTTCAGATGAGCATCGACACACACAAGCGGGATTTCTCTTCCAATGCGCGACTGCCCGGCATTTGCGCACTTGCGGCCGCCATCGGTGTGCTCGGTACCATCGCAGCGTATGTCCTGCTCAACCTGATTCGCCTTTTCACGAATCTCTTCTTCTTCGGCGCCTTCTCGTTCGCCGATCGGCCGCCTGCCGACAATGCGCTGGGGCTTTGGGTCATTCTCGTTCCGGCCGCGGGTGGGCTCGCCGTCGGAATGATCGCGCGCTTCGGCTCCGAAAAAATCCGCGGGCACGGCATCCCTGAAGCGATCGAGGCCATTCTCTTCGGCAAGAGCCGGATGTCGCCGAAAGTGGCGATCCTGAAGCCGCTTTCGTCGGGCATCGTGATCGGCAGCGGTGGGCCGTTCGGTGCCGAAGGCCCGATCATCATGACCGGTGGCGCGCTGGGTTCCCTGCTCGCGCAGTGCTTCAAGGTGACAGCCGGCGAACGCAAGACGCTGCTCGTCGCGGGCGCCGCCGCCGGCATGACCGCCGTGTTCGGCACACCGGTTGCAGCCGTGCTGCTCGCGGTCGAACTCTTGTTGTTCGAGTGGCGCCCCCGCAGCTTCCTGCCTGTCGCGCTCGCCTGCGCGGTCGCAGGTTTCATGCGCGCTGCGTGGCTCGGTTCAGGTCCGCTCTTCCCGCTCGAAACGGCGCAGCCCAATGCGATTTCGCTTCTATCGTGCGCGATTCTCGGCATTGCCTGCGGTGCGCTGGCCTGCGGGCTCTCGATGGCGCTCTACAAGACCGAGGATCTCTTCGGCAAGCTGCCGCTGCACTGGATGTGGTGGCCCGCACTCGGCGGGCTTGTCGTCGGCATCGGCGGCTTTATCGAGCCTCGCGTGCTTGGCGTCGGTTACGACGTGATCGGAGACCTCCTGCATCAGCATTTGGCAGTGAAGGTCGCGCTTGCCATTCTCGTCGTCAAAGCGATCGCCTGGGTCGTTGCGCTGGGCTCGGGCACGTCGG
>Ga0157370_10000957_pt1 | contig 36586 bp, 37 predicted proteins | sample C35metaG_FD_113463 | JGI IMG/M metagenome (GOLD analysis project Ga0157370, IMG submission 113463) | Corn rhizosphere microbial communities from Kellogg Biological Station, Michigan, USA - C3-5 metaG | ecosystem: Host-associated > Plants > Roots > Rhizosphere > Soil | place: USA: Michigan... | reverse complement strand
TTGGGTGGTCTTCAGGAGCGGTTGCGGCTATGCGATACGCTGAAGAAAACAGGCTTCTTGGATCTATTCTCGTCTCACCTTGCTATACCGACCTAGGGGATGAGCTTGAAAAGGAAAGCGGATACTATGACCAGCCGTGGCAATGGGAAAAGATTAGAACTAACCAAAAACATGTAGCGTTAATATGGGGTGATGACGATCCGTACATTCCTCAGTCTGAATTTGAGCATATTGCCACTCAATTGCATCCGGTAGAAATGAAAATTCGTAATGGTAGGCATTTTATCGAGAGACAAAATTTTCCTGAATTACTGCAGTATGTGAAGGATACATATCTCCAGCCTCAGTTACAATAGTGCTCATGGTGTCCAGTATCAAAAATGCTTCATGCATGGTTGAACGTCTTTTGTTATAAGATAAGAACTATGAGACAAAAAGCGGAATCTATTCTAAAGAATAAAGATGGACGTATTGTCCTGTGGCAGATGCCTAATTTGCTTTTGTGGATTTGGATCGTTTTGAGAGTTCTTTTGCTAGGAGTTGGTAATGGAAGGTTGCATTTTGCGCTTGAGCAGCTCAGTAACGCGGCCCTATTTACCTGGTCATACCTAGAGGTAGTACAAGGTGTCACCACTTTTCGTAAGATTTTGGGCGCAGTTGTGATGACGCTGCTTGTATTCGGTTTTTTCTGGTAACGAATCTGGCGCGTTTATAACTGTAATTTGCGTAGCAACTGCGCATTTAGCGCCACAACGATCGTTGAGAGCGACATAAGTATGGCTCCAAAGGCAGGTGAGAGTACAAAACCGAATCCAGCTGCTACGCCTGCGGCAAGCGGAATAGATATGGTGTTATAGCCAGCAGCCCAGGCGAGGTTTTGGAGCATTTTGCGGTAGGCTGCGCGGGACAATGTTATAACTTTGACGATTCCGAGCGGATCACTTGAAATTAGTACGATACCAGCAGACTCGATTGCAACATCAGTACCCGCTCCTATGGCGATACCAAGATCTGCTTGGGTAAGGGCGGGCGCGTCATTAACGCCATCACCGACCATGCCAACCCGTTTACCTTTGGCTTGTAGCTCCTTTACCTTGGTTGCTTTATCCTCTGGACGTACCTCGGCAAAAAAGAGGTCTATTCCAAGTTCATGTGCTACGTAAGCGGCAACATCATGAGAATCACCGGTTATCATGGCTGTTTCAATCCCCATAGAGTGAAGTCTAGTAACTACTTCTCTAGATTCTGGACGGATTTCATCGGCTAGTGCAATGCACCCAAGAACTATCTTTTCTTTTAAGAGGAAGACTTCAGTTTTACCTTCTTTTGCTGCCTTGTTCGTCTTAGTGCCGAGTGCTTTTGGTAGTTCTATCTTATGTTCGGTCAGATACCTGCGACTAGCGGCGATGTAAATTTCACCTCGTAAGTTTCCCTGTATGCCGAGGCCAGGGAGTGCCGTGAATTTAGTGGGGGACTCTAGCTTCAGTCGCTTGTCCTCTGCTTTTTGGACGATACCTTTCCCGATAACATGCTCGCTATGTTGTTCAAGGCTAGCGGTAAGTTGGAGGATATCCGCGTCCGTGTAACCTTCAGTCGGCCAAATTTCTGTAACACCCTGCTGTCCCTTAGTTAATGTACCTGTTTTATCGAATAATACGACATCTATATCTCGGGCAGATTCAAGCGCAATTCGTTCACGAATAAGCAAGCCATTCTTTGCGGCAAGCGTTGTAGAGATGGAGGTGACGAGTGGGATGGCAAGTCCTAGTGCATGTGGACACGCAATAATAAGCACGGTGACGACACGTTCAAGAATGAAGGATGGTGTTTCGCCTATAACTGTCCAGACGATTCCTGTGATAAGCGCTGCACCGATTGCGGTGAGAGTAAGATAGAACGCGGCCTTATCAGCTAAAACTTGGGTTTTAGATTTGCTACTCTGCGCTTCTGTAACCAGTTTCATAATCCCAGCAAGTGCCGTATCTTGACCGACTTTTGTAACAGTGATCAGCAGTGAGCCGTTCCCGTTCACCGTGCCACCTGTTACGTTTGCTTGGGCTGTTTTGTTGACCGGTTTAGATTCACCCGTCAACATCGATTCGTTGACATCCGATTCGCCGTCGATCACGTTTCCATCTGTTGGAATTTGTCCACCTGGTCGCACTAGAATAGTATCGCCTACTTTTAATTCACCAACAGGTACCCTCTTTAGGTCATCGTTATCACCTACAAGCTCTGCCTCATCGGGTAGCAACTTCGCAAGCTCGTTGAGAGCACCTTCGGCTTTCATGATAGAAGCCATTTCTAACCAGTGGCCGAGTAGCATAATAGTCACTAGTGTTGCGAGTTCCCACCAAAAGTCCATACCATCAAGGAGTTTGAATGTTACAGCTAGGCTATAGCCGAAGGCTACGACGATTGCCATCGATATGAGTGTCATCATGCCGGGGAGTTTATTGGCGAGTTCGGCTTTAGCGCTCTTGAGGAATACTATGCCACCATAAAAAAAGATAACTGTGCCAAAGACAGGGGGAATGTACTCGACACCGGCGAAGGTTAGGTGGACATTAAACCAAGCCTGCACTGCGTGTGAAAATATAACCGTAGGTATAGTGAGGGCAAGACTAAGCCAGAACTTTTGTTTGAACATGTCAGGACTGTGGCCAGCATGTTTATCGTGATTGGCGGTTTTTGCTGGTGAGTGATGATTGTGGTGCTGTATATGTTTGTCTGTCATTTTTGTTCCTATTTCTCTACTTACTTTTAATATTATTGAGTTCGTAAAGACTTAGCAACTCTTGAATGGCTTTATCGTGATTCTTTTCATCGTCTGAACCCAGCATTTGAGAAATATGTGTTTTCAGATGGTTCTCAAGGATGAGCTTATTTAAAGAAGCGAGGGACCTTTGGATGGCTAGACTTTGTGTAAGTATATCTACGCAATAAGCTTCGTTCTCTATCATTTTTTCTAGCCCTTTAAACTGACCTTCAATGATCTTTGAACGACGATTTGCTCGTTCTTTAATGTCTCGTATCATATCTCAATATTATACCCCCAGGGGGTATAGGTAAAGTATTAGATAAGATTAAGTTACTTGAAGCGTAAACGCTTTGTGTGTATGCTTAAACCATAAGCTAAACATGGGATATCCAAGGTAGTATGTCGCGGTTACCAACGCCAGGAAGTGATGAAGGTCAATGGGGACAGGTCTTAAATGACTTCTTGCTCCAGTCTCTCGCAGTCGACGGCACAATTAAGCCGAACGCGGTGACCGTTTCTTCTCTGCAAGATAGTTCAATCTCAAGTATCAAGTTGCAAGACGGCGCGGTCACGAACGCTAAGTTAGCTATAGCGGGTGGGAATGATAATCAGGTTTTGATAAAAGATACCGCAGCCTTGGGTGGCGTGACATGGGCGAATGCTCCAAGTGGACAGATTTATCCGCTTGAGGAGGGTTATGGCTATCATGCCGCGAGTGTGTCATTCGATTCTGCGACAAGTACAGGTTGGTTCGCGGGTTGGATGACACGCGTTTGGGTGCCAGCTAATAGGTCTATTACAAAAGCAGCCATGTTTATTACGACGGCTGCTGCTGGTGCGAGCACGCTCACTGGCTTTGGAATATATAGCGATGATGGTCAAACTCTTTTAGGGCAGGGGACGGATGCGACAATCTTCTTATCGACAGGACTTCGATCCATTACGTTGAGTACGGCCATTCCAGCACAGACAACAGGACGGTTTGTGCGTGTGCTTGTGTCCACCGACCACTCCACAAAACCATACACCGAATTTGTCATTGACGGTGGACCAACATCGGGTATTATGTGGAATAATCCGGTTATGCGAACGGCTTACTTTAACGGTGTCGGAAGTGCTTTTCCGACTTCTTTTGATCCTGTAACAGGTGCGAGTCTATCTGGCTGGACTCCAACGAACTATCTGCCTCCAATCCTACTTGGTTAACACATTTACCAAGAAATAAAAATAACTCCGCAATGGCGGAGCTTTTATTCGAAGTACTGCATCTCGCCCGCCGGAGCCCCAGAATTCGGGGCTCACGGCGGGCGAGTGTGGTGCCGACGTCAGACGACGACACCGAAGATGCCGAGTGTGTGGGTCGCGATTCCGACCACACCACTGACAACCGAACCGATGCTCTGTTCCCAGGCGAGCCATTGAACTGACCCGACCGTGAACACACCACCGATGATGTACAGCGCGAGCCTGATGTAGCTCTCGTAGCTCTTGCCCGAGAGGAAGATCAGGTTGGCTGTACTGAGTGCGACCAGGATGATGAGCGAGATGACCGGCACGTAGAGTGGCGTCACATGTGCCCATCCGGTCGCCTGCTTGCTCCAGTTGTCGATGAAGTTCAGCGGAAGGACGTTCAAGGCGAGCCCGGCGAGGGCCATCTTGAGCATCACTTTGAACGCATCGACCATGAGACCCGTCATGGGCCTCAGCAGGAACAAGCACAGCGCGAAGTCGACCAGCAACTTCAACGACAGTGCCGAGGACATATCTCAGTCCCCCCTTCCGGATTCGATCTGCAACCGGTTGCTTGGGCCAAGCCTGAAGGCCCGCTGAGAGCCATCAGGCTCTCGAGTGAGTGCAACGAGCTCTCGACCGACGGAACCTGCAGCCGACGGATCTTTGAGCACCTTGGCGATACTCGCACCCGTTGCCAGGGCGTTGTGCTCGGTGAGCACGCCCTTGGTGGTGAATTCCTCCACCATCTGGCCGTTCGGCGTCTCGATGCCGACCGTGACGGTTGTCTCGGTCTCGCTACGCTTGAGGGCCAGCACCTTGAGCTGCGGCTTTTCCGGCGTCTTGTTGAACAACGCCTGAGCGTAGCCGCTACCCGACTTGCTGCCCTCCTGGGACTTGGGGATTCTGGCGACGCCGCTTGCGGCGGTCACCAGTGCCTGAATCCGCAGGAGAACACTCGCGGTGAGCAGTGTCTTGTCCTCACCTCGTTTGAAGAGTCCCATGGACCACTCCATTCCTAGGTTGCGCCCGATTTACTGCGTCGGACCTGCAAATTATATACTAGTTATGTGTATATTGCAAGAATGTCAAGAATGACGTAATATATTGCCTGGACGGCTTACCCCGCAAGGAGTACCAGTGAGATTTCACGTCGATTACGACACCAACCAGCTCAAGCAGGAGATGGAGGAGTTTCTCGATGGCGTCATGAAGTTCTTCGTGGAGTCCAAGAGCATGACGTTCTTGTCCGCCAAGAAGACCGGAGAGTTGATCATCCCCCTCATGGTGATGGACGACCTCATGGACGCCTACGACAAGTACTGCGGCGAGTCCGGCGAAATGGTGCTCCGTGATTACTGGGCAACCAAGGCGCTCGCCTACGGCATGGCCGGCAAGACCACTGCTGGGCGCGTGTATCTCCTGAAGGCGCGTAAGCGTCGGACCGGGGGTCGCGTTCTGGAGTGGTGCCAGACCTACTACCACACCTCGTAGTACAACAGTTCATAAGCTGCCGTCCCCGAAAAGACATCTGCCGGCCCCACGCACTATGCGCGGGGCCGGCAGATGCCGCCGGGTTCTCTCTTTTGGGAGTCCCGGCGAATTTCCCTTGTATAGTAAAAAGCCTCGCGGTGAGCGAGGCTTTTTGGTTAATGAATTGGAGCGGGCTCTGAAGCCGGCTGTATTGCGGCTCGTGGTTGTTCTTTGATAACAAACAAGGCAATCAGAAAAGCGGCGAGGGCAAAGAAGCTTGCAACGAGAAATGCGCGCTTATCACCATTAAGCAGAGCGGTTACAGGTCCGAGATTAGCTGATCCCTGAGCTACAGAAGTTGCAACGCCGGAAAGGACAGCGAGTCCAAGAGCGCCACCCATTTGCTGGGAGGTATTAACCATACCAGACGCCAGACCAGCTTCGTTAGCGGGTACGCCAGAAGTGGCGGCAATATTTACTGAAACGAAGCTCATACCCATGCCAGCGGCCATTAGGGTGATAGCCGGTAGAATACCAACAACATAACTGCTGGAGAGTGTTAGCTGGCTAAGCCATACCAAACCGGCAGCAAGAAGGAGTGTGCCAATCATCAAAAATCGTTTGTATCCATACTTAGGTATAAGACGAGGTACGGTGTTTGAGATGATCGCTAGCATAGCGGGGAAGGGTAGGAAGGCTATGCCAGCCTGGACTGGCGCATACTTCATAACGACCTGAATGTAGAGAGACAGAAGAAAGAACATGCCAAGCATACTAGCCATGATAGGGGTCATGATGGCATTAGCGCCAGCAACATTTCGAATCTTAAAGATAGTCAGTGGCATAAGCGGATGCGAAGCTCGTGATTCGTTCCATAGAAAAGCTACAAGAAGCAATAGGCTGGTAGCGAGGAATCCTAGCGTGCCCGTGCTTAACCAGCCCCAGTGAGGAGCTTCAGTCAGACCATACACAAGTGTCATAAGACCAGAGGTAACTAGTAGGGCGCCTGGTAGGTCAAGATGACGATGAGAAGCTGTTGAACTATGCGGTGGTACAAACTTTAATATTCCGATTGCGGCGAAGATACCGACTGGCACGTTGACAAAGAAGTTCCAGCGCCAGTTAAGGTATTCGGTAAGTAAACCACCTACTACTAAGCCTGCTGCAGCACCGCCGGCGGCAACGGCCGTCCATACGCCAAGTGCGGTATTGCGTGCTTTACCTTCGCGGAAGGTTGTCAGCACGATAGACAGAGCGCTTGGTGACATGAATGCAGCAGACATTCCCTGCAGTGCACGGAGTACAATCAGAAGTGTCGCTGAATTCGATAAACCGATCAACAGAGAAATCAGAGTAAACCCAGTTATCCCAAAAAGCAGTGTGCGACGACGACCAAATAAGTCGGCAGCGCGTCCGCCTAATAGTAATGTACCGCCAAAGGTAAGGGCATAGGCGGTTATAACCCATTGGAGCGTGCTCGCATCAAAACCGAGTGTTTTTTGGATCGCCGGAAGGGCAACATTGGCCACCGAGGTATCGAGGACAACCATAAACTGCGCAAGGGCGAGGAGCGTGAGAATGATCCATCGTGGTCGTTCTTTCATATAGTTCCTTTCTTAAATTACTTGAGAACATCAACTATCGTACATTAATATAGTTGATATAGTCAAGTAATTTGCAAAAAAATATTGAATGGGATAAAATATCATTTATGAATGACGCAGGCAACAGCGATAATCTCTACTGGCTCCTTCTTCGTGTTGCCTTTCAAGCTAAAAATGGTGTAGTAAAGTTGGCTGATAAATACGGGCTTACTATTGTACAACTACACTCGCTAGCTATCCTCAATCCTGGTGCGAGTATCCCTATGAACAGACTTTCATCTACGCTACTTTGTGATGCTTCTAATGTAACGGGCGTTGTTGATCGTTTGTTATCAGCCGGATACATTGTTCGCGAAGAGAACCCGGAAGACCGTCGAGTCAAGATGATTACTTTAACAAAAGACGGAGAAGCGCTTCGAGACCGTTTTTTTCATGAATTGAACAACTATCAGCTACCTTCTTTTGGTGAACTGACGCTGGCTCAGCGTCATAACCTCAAAGATGCACTACTCGCTATCTTACGGCCGATAAGCTAGAGCGCTTTTCAAATAGTGCAATCTGTGTTATACTAGTAACAAGGAATTGTCCCCAAAGGGACATTATTTTTATGATAGATCAGAAATTTATACGCAACATTGCTATTATTGCGCACGTCGACCACGGAAAGACGACGCTTGTTGATGGCCTCTTAAAGCAAAGTAATACGTTCCGTGACAACCAGGCCGAGATGAGTCAAGACCTCATTATGGACAGTGGCGACCAGGAACACGAGCGTGGTATCACCATTACTGCTAAACAGACATCTATCTATCATAACGATTACAAAATCAACATTATTGACACTCCCGGACACGCCGACTTTAGCGGTGAGGTAGAACGTACACTCAATATGGCGGACGGTGTTCTGCTTATTGTAGACGCTCAGGAAGGTCCAATGCCACAGACTAAGTTCGTGCTTTCAAAGGCACTTGAGCTTGGTCTTAAGCCAGTTGTTATCATCAACAAAATCGACAAGCCTTCACGTCGTATCGCCGAGGTGGAAGACGAAGTCTCTAACCTCTTTTTGGAACTTGCTGTTGATGACAGTCAACTGCACTACCCTGTTTACTTTGCTATTGGTCGCGAAGGTAAAGCATGGACAACTGTTCCTGAAAACCCATCAGAGCACGCCGATCTTAGTCCTATTTTTGAAGCTATCATTAACGATATTCCAGCACCAACTGTTGAGCTTGAAAAGCCTCTTCAACTACTCGTAACTTCGCTCCAATACGACTCTTTCCTTGGTAAATATGCCATTGGTCGTATTACGCGTGGAAATGTAAAAAAGAACATGCCAGTTGTACTAATCAAGCGTGACGGTACACAAATCAATAGCAAAATCGATCGCGTATTCGGTTACCGTGGGCTTAACCGTGAAGAAATTACTGAAGCTGGTGCAGGTGATATTGTGGCGCTTACTGGTATTGCTGATGCACACATTGGTGAAACGATCGCCGATAAAGAGCAGCCTGAAGCACTACCTGTTATTGACATCGAAGCACCAACGCTTAGCATGTATCTTGGTCCAAACACTAGTCCTATGAAGGGTAAAGAGGGCGAATTTAACACGAGTCGCCAAATTGGTGATCGTCTTAAAAAAGAGCTTGAAACGAACGTGAGCCTTCGTGTGGCGGATGATGGTATCGGCTTTACAGTCAGCGGGCGCGGTGAGCTCCACCTCTCTGTACTTATTGAAACGCTTCGTCGCGAAGGTTTTGAATTTGAAGTCGGCCGTCCTCAGGTGGTGACAATTGAAGAAGATGGCATTGTAAAAGAGCCAGTTGAAGAGCTACTCATCGAGGTTGCTCCAGAGTTTCTTGGCACAGTTAGTCAAGAGCTTGGTACTCGTCGTGCAGTTATGGTTCGTCAAGAGCAAACTAGCAGTGGCACAACTCGTACCGAATTCATTTTGCCTACTCGCGCACTCATTGGTCTTCGTAACCTCCTTTTGACCGCAACTAAAGGTACGGTTATTATGAATACATTGCCACACGGCTATGAGCCACTTGGTCCTAAGCTGCAGAAAACCCGTAACGGTGCGCTTGTTGCGACCGACCCGGGTGTGACAACACCATACGCACTGCAAACTGCTGAATCTCGTGGTGATCTATTTGTTGGTCCTGGGACAACTGTTTACGCAGGTATGGTTATTGGTGTCTACAATCGTCACGATGACCTTGATATCAATGTTTGTAAGGCAAAACACCTCACGAACATGCGCAGTAGCAGTAGTGACGGTACAGTTCAACTAACGCCATACACCGAGCTGAGCCTTGAGCAATGCATCGACTTTATTGAAGATGACGAATTGCTTGAAGTGACGCCAAAATCACTTCGACTTCGTAAACGTTTCCTTGATCCAAATCAACGCAAACGTGCAGCAAAGTAGTCACTGAGCAAATAAAAACCCCGTCTATTGTGTAGATGGGGTTTTTGTGTTGATTTTATTACGTAGGCTATCTCCCTGTAGTCCATTGAACCTTCTAAGCGTTACCACTATACTTGATACATCCCGATAGGAACTATATGAAAATACCAGGCGAAAATAAAATCAAATCAACGATCGTTGCTGCTACTGGCGGTTTGATTCCGACTGCAAAAAGCCCAGATGAAGCACTGGGTGAGTTATTTGCCGATGTGCAAAATCGCCGAGTATACGGTGACGGTAAAACGTTTGTTGACCTCATTCCACGTCGGCGCATGAAGTATATCCAGCAGGAATATCTCCTTTCGAAAGACGATCCTCAGTTTGACCTTCGCGATTTTGTCTCACGCCATTTTTATGAGTTCGGTAGTTATAACGGAACATACCATACCGACATGACTATGACACCTAGGCAACACGTCACCGAGCTTTGGCATGTGCTTGAGCGTAAGAACCGCCGTGATCGTGGGTCGCTTATAGCACTTCCCAATGCCTATGTCGTGCCAGGTGGTCGTTTTAGCGAGCAGTTCTACTGGGACAGTTACTTTATTATGTTGGGCCTTGCAGCCGATGACCGTTGGGACATGATTGAAGGTATGATCAAAAACTACGCCTATATGATCCGTAAATTTGGTTTTATCCCGACTGCTAATCGTACCTACTTTTTAAGCCGTAGTCAGCCACCATTCTTTGCTTTAATGGTCAAATTGCTTGCTCGTCATAAGGGCCGTACGCGAACGCTTGTTGAATATTTGCCATATATGTTGCTTGAGTATCGTTTTTGGATGAAAGGCAAGCGCACGCTCGCTAAATATGAACATAAATCATTCGCACGTATCGCAGAAATGCCTAATGGGATTTTGCTTAACAGGTATTACGACAACAAGGCAACGCCGCGTCCCGAATCTCTTCGCGAAGATGTAGAGACGGCAGGTGAAGCAACGGATCGTGAACCGGATCGCCTCTATCTGCACCTGCGTGCTGGTGCAGAATCGGGTTGGGATTTTAGCTCTCGCTGGTTCGAAGATCCAAGTGATATTCGAACTATTCATACTGCTGATATTGCCCCAGTAGATCTTAATAGCCTTCTTTGTATTTTGGAACAGACTATCGCTGAGACATACCGGCTACTGCGTCAGCCGCTACTTGCTCGTAAATTTCAGGCTGCAGCCGATCAGCGAGAGCACGGTATTCAAGAATATTGTTGGAGTGAAGCAGATGGTTTCTTTGGTGATTATAATTTTCACAAAAAAGAACAAACACACAGACTTACACTAGCCGGCGTTTTCCCACTTTACGCAAAGATTGCGACCACTAAGCAAGCATCTGCTGTCGCCAAGCGACTCGAAGAAGACTTTTTAAAGGCTGGTGGGCTTGTGACGACGTTAGTAGAGACGGGTCAACAGTGGGATATGCCAAATGGTTGGGCACCTTTGCACTGGATTGTTATCGAAGGGTTACGTAACTACGGCCATCATCAGCTAGCTGATGAGATTAAACGTCGTTGGGTAGCTACGAACGTACGCGTCTTTGAAACAAAAGGTAAGATGATTGAAAAATACGATGTCATTGACCCAAGCGGTGTTGGTGGCGGTGGTGAATATCCGCTGCAAGATGGTTTTGGTTGGACAAACGGTGTGCTAGCGGCGCTTTTAAACGAAGACGATAGAAATAACTAGCGCAGCTGGTCGACAATTTTCTCTGAAATAAGACGAACGCCTTTAATAAAGGCTTTGGTTTTAGGTGGTGTGCTGTATACGATACTACTAAGGACGGATTCATACTGGTTGACCATATGTGAAAGCGTAAAATGGTTCTCGACGTGTTGACGGCAGTCGCGACGTTTAATCTTACCGATGTTTTCGATAGTCTCGGTCATATCAGCGGTATTTTCAACTATAAAACCTGTTTTGCCATCAACAACTACTTCTGGTACGGAACCTCGTCGAAAGGCGATAACTGGCGTACCGCAGGCCATAGCCTCTGCCATGGTGAGTCCGAACGGTTCTTCCCAACGGATTGGCATCAAAAGTGCGGCCGCCTTCTGGTAGTAACGCTTCAGCTGCTCTTGATCGATAAGACCTAGATAGAGGATGCGGTCGCTAAGGTGAGGTTTAATATACTCATCAAAGTACCACTGGTAGTTTGGCAGTACCTGGCCAACAAGAAACAATCGACGACCAGTTTTCAGGGCAACTTGGACGGCCTCTCTAACCCCCTTTTCTGGTACAATACGGCCAGCATATATCAAGTAGTCCTCAGCATCTTCGCTATAGGTGAAGAGGTCAGTATCGATCCCGTTATAAACTGTATCAACATAGGGTAGGTCGGGTGCGTCACGTCGCTGGCTATTGGAAATAGAGACGAAGTGCTGGTTTGGAGAGAGATTCATCTCTATGACTTGACGACGCTTTTCGTCTAGATAGTCGTGGAGTACGTATAGAACGGGGACCTTAGGATAAAGCCTTGCGAAGCCCATAGCAGACTCTGGGTGGTGGAATACAAGTACGTCAAACTCACCTGCTTTTGCGCGTTCAAACATATCGCGTACCATGTATTGGTCGTAGAGGCTCGGCAGGTAGTCCTGAAAGAGGTCGTTAGTAGTAACCATCTCGTGTAGTTGCTGCGCGGTCGTTACAAGTGGACGAACGTTATTGGTGATGACTTCAACTCCCTTAAGGTGAGTGCCCTCAGGGCCAAAGAAGGTAACGTCGTGGCCCTTAGCCGCTAGACCCTCGGCAATTGGTATTGCAACGTTGGTTGGAGAATAGGCTATGTCATTCGACACAGGAGAGGTCATAAAGCCCCTCACCATCATGGCAATTTTCATAAGTTAAATACTTCCATTGCTGTTTATACCAATTATACACCTTGTGTGGATATGTTGTATAGTCTACATTTTACTGGCGTACCGTTGATACTCTGATAAGAATGAGGTATATACTACGATTATGAGTGAATTCCTCAGAAAAAGTATACCGCAGGACGGTGTTGAGGCCGAAGATTTTCAGGGACAAGAGACGTATCGTACGCGTAACTGGAACGAGAACGTACTCCATGTTTATCCTCGCACATTTAATGAGGAACGGCCTGAGGGTGAGGCACACCGTGGAATTGGCTCAATTCTTGGAATTATTAGTAAGCTTGACTGGATGCAGGAGTCAGGAGTTACAGCAATCTGGCTCGGCCCTATCTACGCGTCACCTGGACTTGATGGCAACTACGATATTTCGGATTACTATCAGGTTAATCCCGAACTTGGTACGCTAGACGACGTAAAGGTGCTACTCGATGAAGCGCATCGACGTGACATACGAGTGATTTTTGATCTTGTTCCAAACCATACCTCAGATCAAAGTGAATGGTTTAAGGCTTCCTGCGATGTAAGTCACCCCGACCATGATAAATATGAGGACTATTACGTTTGGCTTGACCCTATTGAAGGCGAGCTGCCTGAAGGCATTGTTGGGGCTGATCGCCTTAGAGGGCTACCTGAAGGTCTTACAGTTCCCAACAACTGGTCGAGCATTTTCTCATTGCCGCAGATTGACAAGATACGCGAAGAATACGACGGTGAAATTCCGGATGGCATTACTATTCCGGCGGTAACAGCCTGGGTTTGGAATAAGGAACGCAAGCAATTTTACCTTGCTGAATTTATGAAGGAACAGCCGACCCTTAATTGGAGTAAGCCTGCCGTACGTGAAGAGATTAAAGACGTTGTTCGTTTTTGGCTCAATCTTGGAGTCGATAGCTTTCGGGTAGATGTGATGAACCACATCGGTAAAGATACTGAATTCCGAGACGAAGAACCGGCGCCGGTAGGGCAGGGCTTAGGGGAGTATAATCCTGGCATCACCAATCCGCACGATCAGTGGGAGCAAAAGCGACTGGTGAGCCATTGGCCAGAGTTAGGCGACTATGCATCTGACCTACTTTCGGTTCTTGATGAGGATGCCTACGAAGGTAGAAATATTCGACTAGTGTTTGAAGATTGGATGTCGGCACTGGGTGGTGATACACGTCTCGATAATCTTAGCCCGTCTCAGGCGAATGTCTTTAACTTTGAAATGCTACTTAATACTAATCGTGAGCATTGGGTCGCTAGAAATATCGGTAGAATAGTACGTGACTACTATGAACGTATGGGCGCGCTTGAAGGTGCTATGCCTAACCAGGTGACAGGCAATCATGATGTCGATACCTTACGCACGCGGCTTGGTGCGGTGGCTACAGCGCGGGCGGCACATCTTATGCTAGCCGCACTGCCGGGCGCGCTCTATACGTGGCAAGGCGATATGTTAGGTCGATCAAATATCATCGTTCCTAAAGATTTACAAAAAGACGGTGATATTGGAAAACGAGATGGTGAGCGTGTTCCCATTCCATGGGATGGTTCACCGCAAGGTGGATTCTCAAAGGCGGAATCAGAAAAAATGTGGCTACCAACCGCAGACCCTAGTGTTAATCAAGACGATAATCTTGAACTACAGGCTAGAGATCCAAATTCACCATACCGAATGGTAAAAGAGGTCCTAAGACGACGTATTGAAGATGCAGCACTCCATGGGGGCGATATAAGAATGCTTCACACGGATAATCCCGATGTACTCGCCTTTGCTCGCGCTGATCCTACCGACAAAAGACGACAGATCATCTCGTTAACCAATTTTATGCAGGATACGGTAACTGTATCGATACTTGATGCGGGTCAAACGAGAGGTAGAATCACGTTGACCTCATCAAGAGGCCGACAGCGAGGCGACGAAGAGGTTGATTTTGAACAACCGATTACTCTTTTACCTGACGAATCATATCTGATTGATAGTATCGCTTAATGAAGTGCTGCCGCTATTTGTTAAACTTGCTACAATAAGCATATGACACGCTGGCACGATGTTAATGGCATCTATCAGATATACCCCCGAAGCTTTAAAGACTCCAACGGAGACGGCATTGGTGATTTACCGGGTATTATCGAAAAACTTCGTTACATAAAAGATGGGCGACATTCACTGGGAATTGATGCAATCTGGATCTCACCGTTCTTTAAGTCTCCGATGGCAGATTTTGGGTATGATATCTCCGACTACTACACCGTAGATCCATTGTTTGGTACGAACGATGATTTTAAGAGACTACTTAAAGAGGCTCATCATCGTGAAATTAAGGTAATGATTGACTATGTACCAAACCATACATCCGATCAGCACGAATGGTTTAAGGAGTCGAGAAGTTCGCGGGACAATCCGCGTCGTGATTGGTACGTATGGCACGATCCCAAGCCGGACGGTTCTCCGCCTAACAACTGGCTGAGTGTTTTTGGCGGGTCCGCATGGGAGTATGATGAAGTGACTGGCCAATACTATCTGCATAGTTTTTTGGCAGCACAACCCGATCTTAACTGGGATAATCCAGTAGTTCGAAAGGCTATGACTAGTGTACTTGATTATTGGTTATCCATGGGGGTTGACGGTATCCGCGCCGATGCAGTGCGCTGGCTCTCTAAAGATACCGTGCTTTTCGAGGACAATCCGCCTAACCCTAACTACAAGGAAGGTGATGATCTGTATCATAAGCAACTGCAGCTACGTAGCCGTTACGGCGACTTGCTCGACTCGTATCTGTACGAAATCGCTGCTACGGTGGCTAAATATCCTGACCGCATCATTTTATTTGAAGATTACCCGGACGAACGAATTAACGAAGATGCTCAGTATGTTAATTTTTACTCTATCTATCCAAAAGTGGCGGCACCATTTAACTTTGATGGAATGCGAACACCCTATTCGGCCTCTGCATTTCGTGGATTTATAGATAATTTTCAAGATCTTTTGGGTAGAGAGCTACGACCATTCTATTGCTTTAGTAACCACGACCAATCTCGCTTAGCGAGCCGTGTCGGTCATCAACAGGCTAAACTGATTGGCATGATGCAACTGACACTCCCGGGTATTCCAGTAGTTTATTACGGTGATGAGCTTGGCATGCACGATGTGGTCATGCCGCAGGAGATTGTTCGTGATCCTTTTGGTCTCGCGCAACCACGACTTGGTCGAGACCCGGAGCGTACACCGATGCAGTGGACGACCGGCGTAAACGCTGGTTTTAGTGTAGACAGGCCGTGGCTGCCGCTTGCTAACGATAGCGCACAAAATAATGTAGAGGCCGAGTTCGAAGATCCGTCATCATTTCTTTCTATGTATCATTCACTACTTGAATTACGTCATGAGCACGATCTTCACACAGGAGTTTATCATCGATGGGAAGGTTCGAATGACCAGGTCTTTGGCTATACGCGTAAGAGCGGTGACCATGTGTTCCTAATGCTCTTCAATATGTCTGACACACCAGTGAACTGTCAAGAAGTCCATGGTGCAGTGATCTATTCTACGCATCCCTCGATACAGTGGGACGCTGAAAGTTGTGTAACACTCGAACCCCATCAAGGGCTTATTACGCGTTACCACCAAGATTAAAAGATTTTTTTGTTTTGCAGTTCATCAGGTAAGAAACCTTTTTGATGTTTAAAATCTGCTTCCCATTTATAATCTTTGTTGTATCCTAAATCTTTCATAAGCTTTGTTGGTGCATTGCGCAAATGGAGTGGTACGGGCGCATCCGGGTATTGACGGGCGAGGACTTGAGCTCGACCCATGGCATCGGTTGTTTGGCGTGATTTGGTTGCCTTAGCAAGAGCGGTTGCAGTATGAAACAATACGTAGTTGCTTTCGGGCATCCCAATTCGTTCTACCGCCTGAAATGCATTAAGGGCTAGGCCAAGTGCGCCGTTTCCGGCAAGACCGATATCCTCTGAGGCGAAAATGATCATGCGTCTAGCGATAAACTTGGGATCTTCACCGGCGTCGATCATACGAGCAAGGTAATAGAGCGTTGCGTCAACATTGCTACCACGCATACTTTTGATAAAGGCAGAAATAACGTTGTAATGCATCTCACCCTTTTTATCGTAACCAGGTACACGCTTTTGAGCTGCGGTTTTTAGGACTTCGGGCGTTACTTTTTCGTCCATCGAAAGGGCAAGCTCTAGGTTGCCAAGCGCCACGCGGGCATCGCCACCAGAAAGCTCCGCCAAGTAGTCGAGCGCTTTTGGCGTTACCCGCTTAGCCGCCTTCAGGTCTTTAAGCGCACGTTTTAGAATATCGATGATTTCATCTTTTGTAAGCGGCTGTAATACCAGGACGCGACTTCGAGAAAGTAGCGGTGAGATAACTTCAAAACTTGGGTTTTCGGTAGTTGCGCCTATGAGTGTAATAAGGCCGGACTCTACGTGAGGCAAAAACGCATCTTGCTGCGCCTTGTTAAAGCGGTGAATCTCATCCACAAATAGTAGGGTGCGAAGCTGGAGGTTCCAGTTTTGGCGGGCGTGCTCTATTACTTTTTCAACATCTTTTTTGCCACTGGTTACGGCCGAAAGTTCAATAAACTCCGCGTTGGTTTCGCGGGCAATAATACGGGCAAGGGTAGTTTTGCCACTACCGGGTGGGCCCCACAAAATAAGGCTTACGGGCTCTTTTTTGCGAACGATTTGCTGCAAAATCTCGCCGTCTCCAAGCAGGTGGGTCTGACCGACCACCTCATCCAGCGTCTGAGGACGCATCTTCTCCGCTAAGGGTACTCTCTCCATCTCTTCTATTATACGCGTATAATTTTACAGGTATGCCAGTTCGAGGTATACTAGTCATTAAATGGATCGAACAACCGTATTACTACTATTTGGCGGTGAATCATCCGAACACGATGTTTCAATCTCTTCAGCACGCAATGTGTACGCCGCTATAGATGACGCTAAATATACAGTACTGCTTGGTTATATCGACCGTTCTGGTAAATGGTGGCTTATAGACAAACTAGGTAGCGAGCTCGACACCCATGGTGCGCCGCAGTTAGTACCAGTTGTTGGTACGGCTAGCTTTATTACTCTCCCAAGTAACCGTGTGGTAAAACCAGATGTTATTTTGCCGATTCTGCACGGTAAAAACGGTGAGGATGGTAGCGTACAAGGGTTGGCGCAGCTTCTCCATATTCCCATTGTTGGCTGTGATATGACCTCTAGCGCGCTTTGTATGGACAAAGTCGCAACCAAAGAGGTGCTTTCTAAAAACGGCATGTCCGTTGCACCGTACGAAGTTCACCGTGAGGGTGCGGCGGTACCAGATTTTAATCAGCTTAGTATGCGCCTCGGTGCGCCTATGTTTGTTAAACCGTCACGCGCCGGCAGCTCGGTTGGTGTAAGCAAGGTATATAGCGAAGAAGAGCTAGTACGAGCGCTTGAATTGGCTCACCAACACGACAAAACGGTGCTTATCGAGCGCGGTATTACTGGTCGCGAACTAGAGGTTGCGGTACTCGGCAATCCACCTCACCACAAGGCGAGCGGTGTGGGCGAGGTAAAGCCTGGCGACGATTTCTACAGTTACGATGCCAAATATGCAGCTACCAGTACTTCGCAGGTTATTATTCCGGCCGAGCTTGAGGAACGCGACGAGACCAAAATTACGCAAATGGCTGCAAAGGCGTTTGAAGTGCTTGGGTGTAGCGGCCTTTCGCGGGTAGACTTTTTCTTGGCAGACGATGGCACTGTCTATGTGAACGAAATCAACACGCTACCTGGGTTTACCAATATTAGCATGTATCCAAAACTATGGCGCGAAAAGGGGATATCGTACTCCGAACTTATCGACCAGCTGATTAGTCTTGCATTTAAGAGCTCGCAGGCAAATACTGAAGACACGGAGGAATAAATGGACGGATTAGCAGTTACAGTTGTCGTTATTGTTTTAATTTATATTTTTAGCGGTATTAAAGTCGTTAACCAGTACGAGCGCGGTGTTGTTTTAACACTCGGAAAGTTTACCGGCATGCGCTCGCCAGGGCTTTGCGTTATTATTCCTATCTTTCAGCGCATGATAAAGGTAGATGTTCGTACCAATACGATCGATATTCCAAAACAAGAGGTTATCACACAAGATAACGTTACCGTTAATGTCGATGCTGTGGTGTATTTTAAAGTAAAAGATGCCGAAAAGGCTGTACTAGAGGTACGCAACTACATTTATGCCAGCAGCCAGTTTGCTCAGGCGGCCCTACGTGATGTAACGGGCAATGTAGAGTTAGACTCACTCTTAGGTAAGCGAAACGAAGTCAGTACGCAAATTAAAGAGATCGTCGATGTCCAAACCGAAAAATGGGGTATCGATGTCGAGAGCGTAAAAATCCAAAATATTGAGTTACCACAAGATATGAAACGAGCGATGGCAAAGCAAGCCGAGGCCGAGCGTGAACGTCGTGCGGTTATTATTACAGCCGAGGGCGAAAAGGCGGCATCTCAGGCTGTTGCCGACGCTGCAACCATCCTTTCTAAAGCAGCAGGTGGTATTAACATTCGTACACTCCAAACGCTTGAAAAGATCTCGGTAGAGCCAAGTCAAAAAACAGTCGTTCTTTTGCCATCCGAACTTACCAATGCCGTTTCTAAGCTCATGGGCAAGTAGCCTTGTGAAAAACGCTCATCTCTAGTAAAATGGTGAAGTTGCAGTTTAAGACTGCGTGTGTGGCTCTTTAGCTCAGTTGGTAGAGCAGAGGCCTGAAGAGCCTTGTGTCCCCAGTTCAAGTCTGGGAGGAGCCACCAAGATTATCCAACAGATACGAAAAAGTTCTAGAATTTATTTTCTAGAACTTTTTCTTTTATCTGCCCCTGTTATTTTAGTTCGAGTCTGAGAGTGTGCTAATTATTGAGGCGAGTCGCCCTTCTCATCAAAATTAGTCCTATATCCCATTTTATGCGCAGCAAGTACCATAAGTCGTCGATCGCCTTCGCTCGTACGTCCAGCGCCACCCAGCGAACAGACGACATTGCCTTCGTCATCTTTGACCTGAATGCCACCGTCCCATGGCGTAAATTGTGGAATAGCATGTTGTTGCAAGATCATGTCAGCTTCACTCCAGCTACCATCTTTAATACGATCGGCATGTTTCTTGGTGTCAGCTTGGTAGAGTAGAACGGTAAAGGCCTTATGAATAGCAAATGTGGCGCTGGTGGGCTTTACCGTATCCATGCAACGAAAAGCAGTAGGTATACCCATAACACCTTGTTCCGCTTTCATGCAGCAAATAGCCATAGGCTGCATGCCTTTGCTGTCGGTTGCAGTTGTTTTCGTTAATTCAACTGCACAATCTACGAGCCTAGCGGCGTCTTCATCAGTAAATTTATTCATGAATCCAGTATACTAGTTTTACGATCTACAACACCAAAAGCACGCCAGAAATTGAAGAGCTTATCACTGCATGGCAGCAATACATTACTTCTATGGGGGATTGGCAAGAAGTAGTCGAGGGTATCACACCGAAAGATACCTACTGCAGCCCGGTCTATGAACCAAAAAGCCCACTTGACCGACCGAACGAAAGCTTTGCCATTGCCGATATGCGCGAAATAAAAGTGGCAGAGCCACACTACCATACCAACGGTGAAACAGAGACCTACTTTATCCTTTCTGGTAGTGGCCTTACTGAATTGAGCTAAGCGCATCTTTTCTTTTTCTAAATTCAATACAGGCACACCATGAGCGATAGGCTTATCCTGTGTTTCTCTCACTAGTTTCAAAGCTCAGATCTTCTAATCGCCTGTATAAAATTTGGAGATCAAAGAATATGCAGTTCCAGTTCTCCTTGGCAGAGTCCACCAAGATTATCCAACTGATACAAGAAGTCCCAGGAAATAATCCTGGGACTTCTTGTATGATGTCATCTGTAAACTCAGTTCGAGTCCGGCAAGGCTGATAAATATCTGATATATAATAGAGCAATGAATACAGCCCCTACCGCCAAAACCGTACTCTGTTATGGCGACTCTAATACTTGGGGCCAAACTCCAGATAAAACCGTGCATCGTCGTCCCTCAAATATTCGCACATGCCACTTGATACTGTTATCTTGATGCTTGGCACGAATGATTTTAAGATCGAATTTAACCGTGGTGTAGCGGAGATAGCTGAAGCTATACGTGAACTCGTGAAACTGATTCAGGAAAAGACGGCAAAATATGATGGTACTCCCGCAAAGATAGTACTAGTGAGCCCGATTCTTGTTGATAGCGATGCTCCCAGAATAAAGGAATGGTATTCAGCTTATTATGACCAAGACTCGGTGAAAAAATCCCAGGAACTAGCAAGCTACTTACGGAGGGTGGCAGAGAACGCGGGTTGTTATTTTGCTGATGCGGCTCAGGTGGCGAAAGCAGGGGAAGATGGAATCCATTTTGACGAAGTGTCTCACCTAGCATTGGGCGATTTTTTAGCACAACAAATTACAAATCTTGCATGATAGCTTCGATATCTAATTCTTCAAGTTCGTTTGCATAAAATAACCAAGCCTTCGAACAAAAAAGTTCCAGGATTTATAGTCTGGAACTTTTTTGTTTGTCATCACCTCTATTAGCATAGTTCAAATCTGATAGGGCGGAGATCTGAAGATTACCCCTTGGCTCATTGCCGCACAAGGCCATAAGAATGTTATACTCGAAAGAAGAAAGAACAGGTGTAGTGAGCAAGATAGTCGCAATTGGTGGTGGAGAAATGGGTCGTCCAAAAGAGGACGGTGGTTTTTATCCCGTAGAAACCACTGGTATTGACGCCGAGATCATAAGGCTTACTGGTACGAAACATCCACGTTTACTATTTCTACCTACCGCAAGCTATGACTCTGAAGATTATTACAAGGTGGTTAAAGAGCAGTTCTTGGACCTTGGGTGTGGTGTGGTCGATGTATTAAAGCTCTCTAAAATAGAACTATCCAAGAGCCAGCTCGAAGACTTTATTTTGTCATATGACGCAGTGTATGTAGGTGGTGGAAACACGCTGCGTCTTATGACTATCTGGAGAAGAATGGGGATAGACGCTATTCTCAGAAAGGCTTACGAACAAGGCATTGTTCTATCCGGTTTAAGCGCAGGATCAATATGTTGGTTTAGCTATGGTAACTCTGACTCACGAAAATTCACGAGCGGAAGTGACAAGTTAATTAAGGTTTCTGGGTTAGGATTTATTAACGCGCTACATTGTCCGCATTATGATGCAGAGCCTTTTCGTCAGCAAGACCTAAAGAGAATGATGAAAACAACGCCGAAGGTCGTGGCTATTGCACTGGATAACTGCACCGCGCTTGAAGTTGTCGACGGTAGATACAGGATTGTTAGGACAAAACCTGACGCTAAAGCACGTAAGATGTATTGGCAAAAAGGTAAATATATTATTGAGGAGATTGAAGTAGACAACAGTTTTCGTGATGTAAGCTTATTGCTTTCAAAATAATCTGTTTGTATCAGGATATTTTTCGCTTGGTAAGTTATCTTTTAGTGACTGCCTGTTATGATAAAGTATATAATCAGCTAAGATATGAGGCTATAAAATTGGTGACTGATGTAATAATTGGCGAAGGTAATCTTGCGGGTAGAGGTATTTACGCTGCTCGTGATTTCAAAAAAGGTGAGGTAGTCATACGGTTCAATCTCAAAGAGCTTACACAGGAAGACTTTGACACGTTACCCGTTGGTGAATGGGAGTGGACGCATACGTTTGATGGTAAGATATATCTCTTCTCCGCACCCGAACGTTATGTAAACCACAATGATAATCCTAATACTTTGCCTACACCTGAAGGTGATATTGCACTACGTGATATTAAGAAAGGCGAAGCGATCACTATTAACGACAAATTGGAATTGCAACGTGAGCTAGATACCTTCCTGAAGGCTTACGAAAAGGCTGCGAATAGTCGTGACTTCGACCAAGTTGCACCGTTCATTGCCGACGATGCATCGTTCTGGTTTACGAACGGTCAATATCAAGGCAAGCAGGAGGTACGGAGGGCTTTTGAGGAAACCTGGGAAAATATTAAAGAAGAAATATATACGATTTCGAACATTCGCTGGGTGGGTAAAAATTACTGGGTCTCAGCGTGTAGCTACAACTTTAAATCGGATGGGATCGTCAACGGAGAGCGTCAGGTATATGAAGGTAAGGGCACGAATGTGGTCGCCTGCATTAAAGGGCGATGGCGAGTAACGCATGAACACTTGAGCAAATGAGATCCGCATTGGTATAACTGTAATTCTTCTCATCTTATGAATAGAAAAACGAGGCATAACGCACCTCGTTTTTCTATAAAATGAAGGATCTATTTATGCTACTTGAAGCACCTCTAAGATATTACCCTGCGGATCCTTGAACCAAGCTGCGTCTGGACCTTTGTGTACTGCAAGCCCGCGAGCTACGCCTTTTTCGTCCTGTGGAAAGCCCATATCCTCGTAACGTTCAAACGTGACACCTCGTTTAGCGAGGGCATCTACTGCCTCGTCAATGTTATCAACGAAAAAGTTTAACATGGTGTATTCTGCTGGTTGGTTTTTGTCGCTTTGATATACGATGGTCTTTGCGCCGCCTGGTAGGCTGATTTCTAAGCCCGCTGGCGAATCTTTTACTTCAAGACTAAGCACCTCAGTATAGAAATGCTTTATAGCATCGAGATCTTTTGCCGAGAATGCGTTGAGTGCTGTTTTTGGATTGAACATTTTTGACTCCTCATTACTTTCATTTTGCAAGTATAAGTATAGCATACTAGTCGACCCATTGACGCGTTGTTGGGTCGATGTTGAGTTCCAAGTGATTTCTTAGAGCCAAGGAATCGGAGAAGATATTGTTACGAAACTAGCGCAGAGAGGATGTGCTTGATAAGAATATGTTAAAAAATCAGATGGCTAATAGTGCGGATCATAATTCCAGCAAGCTGTCCTTAATGGACTGTAGGATATCTGGGATAGCACGAGTCATTTGAAAAGTTATTACAAGTAACGACTAATAAGCCGCGCGATGACATAAATTCCGAAGCTAAAGATCGTAATAAATACGCTCGGCTTTACATCTCCGCTGGCTAGACTTGCAAGTAGGCCACCGACACTTGCTATCAGTGCGAATGTCACCGACAATAATGTTACGATCACTGATCGGGACGATAGTCTCTGGGCTGCTGCAGCCGGCGTGATTGCAAGACTGAGTACGAGTAGCGTCCCTACGATCTGTGCCGCTTCGGTAACAGCGAATGCTAGGATAAGCAGGAACAGGATCCCAATGAACTTCATCGGCACGCCGCGAGCCTCAGCAACCTCTGGATCGATAGATGCAAATAGTAGTGGTCTGTAGATAAATAGCATTGCACCAAGGGCCCCGATACCCATCAGGGTAAGGAAGAGTAGCTGACCATTGCTAACTCCAAAGATATTACCAAAGAGAATATTAGTCGCCTCGGAGGCAAAGCCATGATAGAAACTTAGTAACAGGACACCTAGACCAAGTCCGAAGGCAAGCATGACACCAATGACCGAGTCTCTCTCTCGTTCTCGTACACCGAGTATCCCAATGATTGAGGCAAAAATAAGTGTACCAACGAGCGCTCCAGCGAGCGGATTGCCGACTAGCAGCCCCGCTGAAGCACCGGTGAATGCTAGCTCACTCGTCCCATGTACGGCGAATGCCATGCGTCGCATTATAACGAATGGCCCGATAACGCCACAGATTATGGCCACAACAACAGCGGCTAATAGCGCGTGTTGAGCGAATGGCTGTGAGAGATAGAAGAAGAAATCGGTCATCGGGAAGTGCTCCCGATCGAGTCGCTTGTATGATGGTGGCTAATTGCTGCTGGTTCGGCGGCCCCTACTACGACAATTCGACCACGAACATTCAAGACATCAACTGGCGCGCCGTACAAGTGGGTCAGTGATTCAGTTGTAAGAATTTCTTCTGGCGTCCCGATCGCCCACTTGCCATCGACGAGATAAAGCACACGGTCGACTACGTCGAGGATCGGGTTAATGTCGTGTGTTACAAATAGTACAGCAGTACCAACATGTTGGCGGTACGAGTCGATCAAACTTGTGACAGTTCGTTGACTCTTCAAGTCTAGGGATAGTAATGGCTCATCGCAGAGGAGAAGCTTTGGTCGACCGAGCAGGCTTTGAGCGATACGTAACCGCTGCTGTTCACCGCCGGAAAGTAGTCCAATCGGTTTGTTGGCGTAGTGGCCGGCGCCAACCTCGGTAATAACTTCGTCAACTCGTCTAGTATCTACCTTGGTATTGCGGAAGAATCCAAACTTGTGGCCATCGAGGCCAAAACGTACGATGTCGCGTCCGCGAATCGGTAGATCTCTTTCTAACACTTTTTGTTGAGGGATATAGCCGACTGAATCATCTCCGCGATAGGGTGTGTGGCCTTGCACCTCAATGGTACCTGCACTGAGCTGAGTAAGTCCAAGGATCGAACGTAGGAGTGTGGTCTTACCAGTGCCGTTTGGGCCGAGAACAGCGATAAATTCACCGGGCTGAACTGTGAGATCAACCCCCTGCCAGACGGTTCGTCGACCAAACCGTAGAGTTGCGCCTTTGAGTGATACAACTGGTGAAGCCGTCATATTCACTTACCCAATGCCTCCAGAAGGGCTTGCGCCTGATCTAGTTGCCATGATTGGTAAGTTGCTTCGTCTTTAGGAAGTGTTTCAGTCACACCGATAACAGGGATGCCAGCCTGGCGGGCTAGGTCACGAACGTGCTCTGTAACAGGGCTAGTTGCTTGAGCATTGTAGAGCAAGACGTGAATTGAATGGGTTGTCATGAGTGTACTCATTGTAGCTGTATCGACGGGATTTGGATCGTTACCTTCTTCGATTGCGCCAGCAAACCCAACCGGCGTCTTCACGTCCAGTCCGGCTGCGCTGAGCAGATAACCAGGAACCCGTTCGGTGTAGGCAACCGGAGTATGCGGGTATTTCGTCTGTATTTTTTGAATCACACTAAGGACTGGCTGGAGAGATGATTTAAACGTCGCGAGATTCGTGGCGTAGACACGGGCATGTGTCGGATCTTTAGCGGCGAGTGCTTGCTCAAAGGCATCGGCGACAGTTGGAATACGAGGGAGATCGTACCACAGATGAGGATTAGGATTATCTCCTGTGACGTTTAGGATCTTTTGGACGGACAGGACTTGGCGTTTATCATTCGAAGAGACAGCGAGCAACTTGTCAATGAAGTCGTCGTATCCAAGGCCGTTGGTGACAACGATGTTCGCCTGAGCTAGGGCAGCAGCGTCATGGGCGTCTGACTCGTAAAGGTGAGGGTCAGTACTCGGATCACTAATAATAGAGGTAACGTTTACATATTTACCACCAATCTGCGAGATAATGTTACCCCAGAAGTTCTCAGCCGCAACGACCTGGAGTTTCTGACCATCCGAGGAGTTACTATTTTGGTTATGGAAGACAAGGAATACTCCTGCAGGAATGGCGAGCAAGATGGCAAGGGGGATAACTATTCGAAGGAGAATGGTGTTATTGATTTTCATAGATTTCTTTCTTTAAACGTAATTTACATTTTAGTGATTCATAGCGATTGTCGCAAGTCTGTTGCAATAATGGGTAGTAACCCGCAACAGGTTATACAACACCTCTTGTAGGCGTGGATAAGGGGACGTTTTATGACGCTTGCATACTTCGTAAGGACGTCCCGGGAACCTTACGAACACTTGAGCGGAGCTATACGCTCATGTTGAGACCCATCACGAAATCAGGATCGATCTGCTGTGAGAGATCCTCACCGGTACGACCGTTGCCCCATGCCAGAGCGTTGCGGATATGAAACTCCGCTCCCTGGCGGGTGAACTTCTCCCAGTCCTGCGGCGTGTCGTTAACCGCCGTCAGGATGGTGTCCAGCGCCGCCCGGTTGTGTAGTTCGAGTGTCGCGAAGCCGGGGCTGCGTCCCTTCTCGCAGGCTCGAACGTAGCTCGAAGGCGACAGGCAGACCAGTAGGTCGTCGCCGACCGCCTCACGCAGAAACGCCTCGTCGTCCGCATCCTCGACCTTGTTGCCAATGACCAGGATCTTGACGTTGTGCTTCCGTGCGTACTCCTTGTACTGCCGATAAACCGAGACTCCCTTGCGGGTGGGCTCGGCGACCAGGAACGTGATGTCGAAACGGGTGAACAGCCCAGAGGCGAACGCATCCGCACCGGCCGTCATGTCCATGACGACATAGTCGTCCGGACCATCCAGTACATGGTTGAGGTACAGCTCTGCAGCACCCACCTTCGAGTGGTAGCAGGCAACGCCGAGGTCTTCCTCGGCGAACGGTCCCGTCACCATGAGCGTGGCGCCTGCCACCTGGACGCTGAAGTCCTGGTGGAACAGGTCGTCCTCTCCCATGCGCAACAGCCGTGAGCCGCGACCGGCCGGTGTGGTCTTGAGCATGGCGTCAGCCGAGCTGATGCGCGGGTTGTTGCCGCGCAGGTAATCCTTGAGTCGGTGTATGTTCGCACCGAGCGCAGGAATGTCAGCGGCCTCCGCTTCACTCAAGCCGAGGGCCGTACCGAGGTGCTGGTTGATGTCGGCGTCGATGGCGACGATGGTCTTACCAATCGTCCCCAGATGTCGGATGAACAGCGAGGAGACCGTGGTCTTACCACTGCCGCCCTTACCGACGAATGCGATTTTCATGGTGTGCCTTTCTCTTGCGTCTGATGGAGCATGTGCTGCCGTAGATGATAATAAGGTAGCTTCAATTGTTTTTGCAAATTTGTTGCAAAAAATGAGAATAAATTGCACCACAACGAAAGATGATTACGAGTCTCGATTTAATCGACAGTGTTCACAGTAGCCCTGCATCTCGAGTTGGTGGGCGGTGAGAGTAAAGCCAGCCTTCTTACTGAGATCGGCGATCATATTCTCTAGTAACTTGGCGTCTTTTGCAGCAATGACTCGGCCGCATTGAAGGCAAGTCATGTGGTGGTGGTGCTCGAGGAATACATCACTCAGCTCGATCTTATACTTCCAGCCAATATTGATGCGTTGGACGATTCCTAACTTTTCAAAGAGCTCGATGACCCGGTAGATGCTCACGCGGTCAATAGAGTCTTTTGTTGCCTGTATAAGTTGGCTCATGGTTTGTGGTTCAGAACCCAGGAGAAGATCAAAAACAAGGCTGCGTGCTTTTGTAGTGCTATAGCCGTTATCTTTGAGGATTTTTTTGAAAAGAGTAGTTTCATCCATGTGATAGATAAATTGTAACATAGTTGCAAAAAATATCCAGGAAGACCCGCCGTCATCTCCTGTAGCTTTATCTATCCTGATCAGCTGTTTTTCTCTTAATCTTTCAATGCTTGAATAGATTTACATTTTGTATCTATTGTTGTAGAATAGACTAAACACATCGACCTGGGCCTGTGTATGCAGGAAAGTCACCAGTGAGTGGCAGGAAGAAATTCATTTATTTTGAAGAGTAGACCCTGACGGAAGAGTCCCGTAATCATGACTGCAACCGTTGATAGACGGTTCCAAGCGTAGCGCTGGTAACAGACTGCGAAACCAAGGGTGGTACCACGAAGTAATTTTCGTCCCTCGGTCCCTATATCTTTTTTGATATAGGGACCGAGGGATTTTTGTTTTCAAAAACTAATAAGGAGTATGTCATGAAGTATGATGCGAAAGAAATAGAAGAAAGATGGAAAACGTTTTGGGCAACTGAAAAAGTCTTCAAGTTTGATGAGACGAGCACGGCTCCTCTTTACGTTGTTGATACGCCTCCGCCATACGTTTCTGCTGATCACCTCCACGCTGGACATATTATGTCGTATGCTCAAGCCGAGTTCATTGTGCGTTATAAGCGTATGCAGGGTTTTAACGTCTATTACCCGATGGGCTTCGATGATAATGGTCTCCCAACAGAACGCTTTATTGAGAAAAAATACAGTATCGATAAAAGTAAGATTACCCGACCTAACTTCATTAAGTTATGCCTAGAGGAGACTCAAAAAGGTGCTGCGACCTATCGTCAGCTATGGCACGATCTTGGTATCTCTGTAGATTGGAATCACACCTACAGTACTATTAATGAACATTCTCAGCGTATCGCACAGCGCTCCTTTCTCGATCTCTATAAAAAAGAACATCTCTATCGAGCCGAAAAACCAATTATGTGGTGTACGCACTGTCAAACGACACTTGCTCAGGCGGACCTTGACGATCTAACGCGTGAGACAGAGTTTGTTTATATCGAAGTTCCAGTGGAGGGCGGCGGTTCGCTCACGTTTGCAACGACTCGGCCCGAGATGTATCCATCTTGCGTTGGTATTTCTGTTCATCCCGATGATGAGAGATATCAGAAGTATATCGGTAAAATTATTACGATGCCGTTAACGAACGAAAAGATTCTCCTAACGACAGACGAGAAGATTGATCCAACCTTTGGCACTGGTGTCGTATACTACTGCAGCAGCGGAGATGCGCAGTTCCTCGACTGGGAAGCGAGACATTCAATTGCTAAAGAAGACAAGAAATATATCCTTGGCCCAGATGGTCGCATGAACAAAGACGCTGGTAAATACGAAGGATTGACAGTAACAGAAGCGAAGCAGCAGATTACTGCCGATCTCACCAGACTTGGCGTTGTGAAGAAGATTGAAAGAATTCAACAAGTTGTTAATGTTCATGAACGCTGTGATACGCCAATCGAGTACGTGACGAGTAAACAGTGGTTTATTAAGATTGTCGACCAAAAAGAGAAATGGTTGGAGCTTGGCAGGCAAATTAACTGGTATCCTGAATCTCGTCGCAACGATTACGAGACGTGGGTAAATGGCCTGAACTGGGATTGGTGTATCTCACGCCAACGATACTATGGCGTTCCTATTCCCGTATGGTATGACAAAGAAACCGGTGAACCTGTGTTGCCAGACGAAAGCGAGCTTCCGGTTGACCCAACACAGTACACGCCAAAAGGCTACAAAACAGAAGATCTCATTCCCGAGGCTGACGTGCTGGATACATGGGCGACTTCTTCTGTATCACCACAGATTATCTCTGAATTAATCAAAGATAAAAATGTACAGGAAAAGCTCTACCCAGCGACTTTGCGTCCTAATGCGTTTGAAATTATTCGAACATGGGATTTCTATTCAATCGTTCGAGGTTACTATGAGAATGGTCACCTTCCGTTCCGCGACGTTATGATTTCGGGTCATGGTCTTGCAGAAGATGGACGAAAGATGTCAAAACGACTTGGAAACTATATGCCATCCCAAGACCTTCTCGACAAATACGGTGCCGACGCCATTCGTTACTGGGCGACTGGTGCACGACTTGGTCAGAATCTACGATTCAGTACCAAAGAAGTTGAAATGGGTCATAAGACGGCCGTAAAGCTCCATAATGTTGCACGCTTTGTTGCAATGCACACTGACACTGGAAAGTCGGGTAAGCAGGAGCATGCTGACGCATGGATTCTTAAGGAGTTAAACGCTTGTATCGTAGCGGCAACAAAAGCATTTGACGACTACTCATATAGTCAGGCTCGTGATGTGCTCGACGGCTTTTTCTGGTCAAAGTTTACCGATTACTACCTTGAGTTTATCAAGTACCGTTTGTTTGGCGAAGACGAGGCATCGAAAGATGCTGCTATAGCAACATTGAGAATAGTCTTCCTCGCTGTACTTAAAATGTACGCTCCACTCATGCCGTTTATTACAGAGCAGATTTACCAGGACCTTTACAAGGATCAGAAGAGAACTAAAAGTGTCCACATTAGTATGTGGCCAAAGGTACTTCAGCTTGATCCTAGTCTAGATATACATGACTTTAATCAAGCGATCGCTGCTATAGACGAAGTGAGAAAATATAAAGCACAGGAAGGCATGTCTCTTGGCAAGGAACTCGAGGAATATAGTTTAACGACACCAATTGATGTCACCAAATATAGTGAACTTGTGCGAGGTGTGGGTCGCATCAAGATACTTAAATAGAATACTATCGACAAAGAAGCGTCAACTTACATAATGAAGGGGATCTAGATTTCCGTAACTATCATGCCGCCTGACAGTTCGGGAACGTAATCAATTGTCTTGCCTTGAGGGGTAGTAATGGTTGTATAGCCAAAACCAGTGTGTGTGCTATCTTGAGCTATAACATCCGAAGATATCACCCAGCAACCGCTCTCTTTGGCGCGCTCTACTAAATTGGGAACATGCTTGTCGTGATAGCTGACTGCTTTCTCTATGGGGAGGCGATTATTAAGCGGGTAGAATATAACCTTTGCTCCTTGTTTTGATAATTGAATAGCCCCTTCACTAAATCGTGCGTCGTAGCAAATATTAATACCAAATGATAGGCCGTCTACGGTAAAAATAGGATAGGATTTGCCTGGATGGAAGTTATGCTCAAACAGGTGAACCTTTCGGTATATGCCAAGGATTTTTCCTTGCCGAATGACAGCGGCCGTATTATAGTATCTCTCTTCATCCTTTTCTATGACGCCTAGAATAGTAGTGACTTTGTATTGTTTGAGGGAGCTAAGTATCTTCTTAAAATCTGGGGATTCGAGATTAAGCGCACGTTCTTTCGTCTCTTGGCTATCGAGTGTGTAGCCCTGCAAGAAACACTCTGGAAAACAAAGCACATCAATTTTTTCGTTGTCAGCTCGATTCATCGCTTTTTGTATGACTCTTAACGCTGTGGAAATATCGCCCTGAATATCTTGAGTTTGAACAGCGCCAATCCTGTAGCCCATTACTGTACACCTGCTGCGACGGTTAGCGTGCCAGCGTTAGCGTCAAGCGTCGCCATTGTGCCGAGCGGGACGGATTCGGTATTGTTACCGTGGCCTAATGCGAGTCCCCCTAGTACGGGTACGTTCAATCGGTGCAACCTATCACGAAGTACGTCAATCGCTGTCCAATCGCCTTGGGTGGTTGCGTCTGAGCCGCATAGATAATACCGGCCAACCGCCACACCTCGGATTCCCTTAAGATGGCCCGCTTTTTCAAGCATCGTTAGCTGACGGTCGATAAACCCTAACCGTTTGTCCACGTCTTCTAAGAGCAGGATAGCTCCTTCGAGATTTGGCAGTGCCCAGCCGGCAGCGGTCGCTACCATATCTTGATTGCCGCCCATTAAAAAGCCATAAGCTTTGCCGTTCGTAGTGAGCGTCGCCGTAGGTTCATCTGCTCGAGTTTCTATATGGATAGGTTCAGTCGTCATGAGCATTCGTCGCAGTCGTTCTATATTTTCGGCTTCCTGTGTTTTGACGTTCCAGCTGACGATGCCACCATGAATGCTTGTGACATGACAGTGCTTCCACAGCGCAAGTTCAATAATGGTATTTTCGCTAAAGCCGATGTAAAGCTTGGGATTTTGACGCATCGCCTCAAAGTCTAAATCATCGGCAATACGGTAGGCGCCTTTGCCGCCACGCGTGGCAATTATTGCTCGAACGTCCGGATCGCGAATAGCATCGTTTAGATCAGCCAACCGATCTTCGTCTTTGCCGGCTAAGTATCCGTATTCGTCAAATACATGGTTGCCTATTTCAGGCCTTAAACCCCAGCCCTCCATAATTTTTACACACTCAGCAACACCTTCGCGCGTTGGTGTACTTGCAGGCGAAACCAAACGAATTCGGTCGCCGGGTTGTAGACGCGGCGGTAAAAAAGCCTCTCTAGGTTTGTTATTTTGAGTCATAAAAAGACCCTCCTTTTAGTTTTTTGTTTTTCTCCAGTCCTCACGAGACTATCCTCATCATAGCATCGTAGAGTTGGAGTGGATAAGGTTAAATCGACTACATTGTAGTTAAAATTATGTATACTAGTGGCATATGCAGGCAACGTTGCCTCATAGTCCGGACGGCACGAAGGGAGGTAAAGTGCCGTACATGCATGGGAATGAATACTGGCCCGAGATTGGCGAAGATGTCCTTAGGCTTCTCGGCGATATTTGTCGAGTCGCGAAGGAGCGTGGTGGTATTGTGCTCTGCTTCAACACGAAGCGAATCACAGTAACGCCAACGATGACGCCAAATCAGGTCAGGCAGGCTCTTGGTCTGTGATGTGCCGTACTGGTGGGCTTTGATGAGTCTTTGACTTGTCGGCTATGGTGGCGGAACATCCGTGCTCCGCCACGCCGATCTACACCGTCCGGATTTATTTATGAGAGTACCTTACAAAAGCAGCATAATGATGTGAAAGAATAAGAGAATGAAATCTGAAATAGAAGCAAAATTTCTTGACATAGACCCAGAGGATATACGAACTCGTCTTAAAAACATTGGTGCTGTTTGCAAGCAGCCTATGCAACTTATGCAGCGAATCATCTTTTCTACGCCTGAGATGGACGATACGCATGCTTATGTTCGTGTTCGCGACGAAGGTCACCGCATTGCGATGACCTATAAACGTTTTGATGAAATATCGCTTACCGGCGCAAAAGAGGTAGAGCTTACGGTAAATGATTTTGACACCGCCGTAGCGTTTGTGGAAGCACTTGGTGTAAAAGCAAAAAGTAGGCAAGAGGCTCGGCGCGAGATTTGGATGTTAGGCGATGTAGAGGTGGTAATAGATGAATGGCCTTGGATAAAACCATATATTGAGGTAGAGGCACCAACCGAGGAGCAAGTTAAAGATACGGCAAATAAACTTGGTTTTGACTGGCAGACGGCTGCGTTTGGCGACATCATGACGTCCTACCGAGCAGAATATCCTGGTACTGGCACGACATACGACGACATGGTCTATAACTTGCCGAACATACGTTTTGGCGATCCGCTGCCAAGCATCCTCAAAAAGTAGCATATAAATAGCTTGCACATACAGGGGTTATTAGGTATAATTATCGAGGTAAAACACCTATGCGGGTGTAGCTCAGTTGTTAGAGCGCGTCCTTGCCAAGGACGAGGTCCAGGGTTAGAGTCCCTGTACCCGCACCAAGATTTTATACAGATAAAGAGGTTCTCGATTACGAGGCCTTTTTATTTTTGTCACCACTTCGTGCCCGTGTGCTGATAGAGTATGAGCTTACTATGCTAATGTGAGCAGAGTACAATAGAGTAATGCGTGATGTATCTCCACAAACACTGAGTGACGCTGAACGACGCATTGTCGCCGCATGGGCCGCCGACTGCGTCGAGCGGGTTCTAGGGCTATTTGAGGCTGAGGTTCCAGATGATGACCGACCTCGAACTCTCATTGCGCGGACTCGAGCGTTCGCACGGGGAGAGCTGGATACTGCCGAGGAGATTCGTCGTCGGTTCGCCGGTGGCGTCAGTGCGAGTGAGGTGAAGTCACCGATCGCAAAGGCTGTCGCCCGAGCCGCCGGTCAGGCTGTTGCCATTTGTCACATGGGTGCGCACGCACTAAGTGCTGCTGCTTGTGCAGTCGAAGCCACCGGCCTAGCGAATCCAGGCCAGCCAGAAGTCGTCGAAGACGAGATTCGTTGGCAGCTTGACCATATGTCTATAGAAGTTCGCGCTACTTTGCGATCTCTTCCGCTAATTGATGAAATATCATCCGGACCTCTTGGGCCTGGACTGAACACTTCGGGTCGACTCGGTGTCATTATCCGTGAGCTGCAAGCCGGCCTTCATTCAAATTAACCCGGGCTTGACTTTTACTATTCGTTGTCACGTCGCATTGAAATTTAAAAGATACTTCGATGCCCTTTTATCTTTCTACTGGCTATCGACGAGCGTTGTTGGAACTAATAACTTGTGACTATATACTCTATTCTCTGAGAGCTGTAGGCCTTGTGCTGGTTAACCATGTTAATTGCTTGGTCTGAAGTGGCAAAGTAATGTTGCTGTTCTCTGAGCTTATCCTGTGTCATCCACTTGTTTATGCCGTGAGGCCATAGGGACTCATTTAAGAGACCTTCTACGCCATACGCTTTAAGAACCATAAATAACTTATCTTCGAGTAAGGAGCCTGTTTCTTTATTATAATCGCGCGTACGATAGATCGATTTTACTTCGAATGAAGCATGGAGCCCAGTTTGTTTTTCAAGTTCGCGAGCGGCAGTTTCTTCAACATCCTCTCCCCACTGCACCGGTCCGCTTATGCAACCCCAAAAACCGTAGTAAGGATGCCGCATTCTTTTCTGTACAAGATATTCTGGCACGTCTAGATGATCTGGGCGAGGTACGATAAGCAGCATTGAGAGTTTGGGCTGTTTCTGCGTCGTTTGCTTTTCTTCGTTCAGGTTGTTGGCAAACTCTTTGCCATATGGAGTCAACTCGTATTCACCACTTGTAAGTTTGTATATGTAGTTGAGTTTTATTAGCTTCTGGATATGAAATTTAAAGACATCACTTTCGAGATCTGTCTCATGCATCAGTTCGCTGAAACTTGCTGATTGACTATGACGAAGCTTATAGAGGATGGCTATCTGAGCTTTATGCATGGAAATGCTTTCTAAAAGGTTACGGTAGTTATCTACCCTGGACGATAAGTGTAGGCTTTCGTAACAATAGTAGCATGCTAAATAAATCAGTCGCAACCTGGGGCACTTTTGATGGTGAATTACACCCCGGTCATATTCATTTCTTAGAAACATGCAAACAATACGGTAAAGTAGTGGTATTTCTCCTTGATGATGACGGTATATACAGGCAGAAGTCTAGAAACCCAATCTTTTCACAATCAACTCGAAAGCGAAATCTACTTAATACAGGACTAGTCGATGTTGTGATGGAGGGTGGCCCAGACCAAATCGAGAACATCAAGACAACACTTGAGTTCGCCCCGGATGTTTACTGTTTTGGAGGGGATCAAACAAGCTCCTGGAACAAAGAGCTGGAAGCTCTCTTAGATAAACAAGGGACTAAAATAGTACATATACCGCGCTACAAGTCTGATGTTTACTCTACGACGGCTATATATTTTAGTGATCAAAAAGGTGAATAGTCCATTAGTAGATTTGTTACACTAGGATTAGCAATCTAAAAGGATGGGTAAACTATGCGAAAAATAATTGTCCAAGAGTTCATTACATTAGACGGAGTTATGCAGGCACCTGGCGGGCCAGAAGAAGATACATCGAGCGATTTTAAATACGGTGGCTGGACTGCACCGTATTTTACCGAAGCCGATGAAGCGGCCGGAGACTTTATGAAAAGATGGATGGAATCAACAGATATTTTGTTAGGCCAAAGAACGTTTGAGATATTTGCTGAGTACTGGCCTAAGCATGCCGATATGTGGCCAGGCATCATGGACGTCACTAAATATGTAGCTAGTGACACTCTGAGCCAATTGGATATTGATAATATGGGCTGGGATAACTCGATGCTGCTAAAAAATGTTGACGACATCAAAAAAATTAAAGACTCGGAAGGCCCTGCTATAAAAGTTCACGGTAGCGGCAACCTGGCTCAGACTCTATTCAAACATGATCTGGTCGATGAGCTATGTTTGATGACCTTTCCTATTACACTTGGTACGGGCAAGCGTTTGTTTGGTGAGGGAACTATTCCTATGGCCTTTATGATGACGGATAGTCAGGTTACGCCAAATGGTGTGATTCTTGCCTACTATAAACGAGCCGGGGAAGTTAAGACAGGCACTGTCGGAGCTTAGTGTAGTTTCCTAAAGCTTATTTACCTAAGGGATGGGATGTGTGCAAGTTCACCCAAATAAAATAAAAATACGTCGTAAGGCGTATTTTTATTTCGATTTATCATAAACGTTGACCATCAGAAAGGGGAACTTTCTAATGGTTGTCTCTTCGTTAGGTATCTAAGGGTTTGCAATGATCGCCCACCAAGTAAGTCGCTTGGTGATGTAGTGATCAACAGACCATGCGGCTGTTTGAGCTAATCTGTCTAAGCCATATAATGCGAGGAAAACGACAACGTAAATGATTCCAGCTCCTACGTCTGTTGACGTGTTTGTGTATGGTCCTCCGAAACCTTCAGGGATTGCCCAAATTAGTAAACAGAATATAGCTGCGAGTAAATAGACAGATCGTCGAGCAAAGCCGAATATCAGTGCGAGCGCTAAGAGACTTTCAATCGCAGCGATTGAAATAGCGAACAGATGCGGATTATAACTTAGTATGTGTGTCCAAAACTGGAACCATGGACTGAGCCAGTCAGGCTGTCCCTGTGCAGCGGAAGTAGCTTGGTCGAGAAAGTTGTCCTGAAACGAGGGACTCCACTTAAAAGCAGCGTTA
>Ga0157370_10000956_pt1 | contig 36647 bp, 30 predicted proteins | sample C35metaG_FD_113463 | JGI IMG/M metagenome (GOLD analysis project Ga0157370, IMG submission 113463) | Corn rhizosphere microbial communities from Kellogg Biological Station, Michigan, USA - C3-5 metaG | ecosystem: Host-associated > Plants > Roots > Rhizosphere > Soil | place: USA: Michigan... | reverse complement strand
TTCGCCTTCTAATTTTGGAAATGCAAAATAACCGTGTGCTCTTTTAAGGTGTGTGCCTAATGGACCCGCATCTTTCTTCATCTTTTCAAAAAGGTCTTTCATGTAATTTATTTATGTGTTTATTAATTGTGCGCAAAAGTACAATATAGAGATTAGATAAGTATATGATTTGTTGAACAGTCTTGCACTTTTAGGAATTTTTTCATGATCTTTTTTCACTTTAACAGATAAGGGTATCTTTAACCGAAAAAAATATTATGGCCAAAAAATTCTTTATTTTAATTGCTTTTGTATTTACCTCTGATTTTCTTTTTGCACAGCAAATAAAAAAAGACCAGAAGCCAAAGCTGGTAGTAGGAATCGTAGTAGATCAAATGCGCTGGGATTATCTCTACCGTTATTACGACCGCTATGGTGAAGGTGGTTTTAAACGTCTTTTAAATGATGGTTTTTCGTGTGAAAATACCTTTATTAATTATCTGCCTTCCTATACAGCAGTAGGACATACGGTCATTTTTACTGGTTCTATACCAGCGATTGATGGCATTGTCGGAAATGACTGGATTGATCAGCTTACCGGAAAAAACTGGTACTGTACTGAAGATACTTCTGTGCAAACAGTTGGCGCTCCAGGAAAAGCAGGACAAATGTCACCTAATAATATGCTTGTTTCTACAATTACAGACGAATTACGATTGGCCACAAATTTTCGTTCACGTGTAGTAGGTGTATCTCTGAAAGACCGTGCTGCAATTTTACCTGCCGGCCATACTGCCAATGGTGCTTTTTGGTTTGATGATGCTTCCGGAGGATTTATTACCAGCACTTATTATATGAAAGATTTGCCGGATTGGGCCAAAAAATTTAATGCAAATGATGAACCTGCGAAATTGGTTGCAAATGGCTGGAATACTTTATATCCTGCAAATTCTTACAAACAAAGCAGTGCAGATAATGTATTCTGGGAAGGAAAGTTTAAAGGGGAAAATGATCCTGTATTTCCTCACGATATGAAAAGTATTTATAAAGATGAACCGGGAAGTATCCGTAGTACGCCTTTTGGAAATACACTCACACTCGATTTTGCTAAAGCAGCGGTAAATGGATATAATCTTGGCAATGGAGAAGCTACAGATTTTCTGACTATCAATTGCGCTTCTACTGATTATGTAGGCCATAAATATGGGCCTAATTCTATTGAAGTAGAAGACACTTACCTGAGACTGGATAAGGATTTTGCAGCCTTTTTTCAGTTTCTTGATCAGAAAGTAGGTAAAGGCAATTATCTTTTATTCCTCACTGCCGATCATGGCGCGGCTCACGCTATTGGTTTTATGAAAGAACATCAGATTCCTGCCGATTTTTTAGTTTCTAAAAAGATTGACGTGCCACTTAATGAATTCCTGACAAAAAAATTTGGAATAGATAAATTGATATCTTCTTCAATTAATTATCATCTTGGTTTTGACTTGAAAAAGATCAGTGAAAATAACCTGGATTTTGAAGCAGTAAAAAAGGCAACTGTTTCATTTTTGCAAAAGCAGCCGGGAATTCAATTCGCTGTTGATATAGACAATATTGGGAATGCGCCTATACCCGAACCAATTAAAACCATGATCATCAATGGATATAATACAAAACGTTGTGGGCCGGTAATGATAATTCCAGACCCCGGATGGTTTGGTGGTCAAGAAGGCGGCACCGGGACAACGCATGGCAACTGGAATCCTTATGACACGTATATTCCATTGGTGTTTATGGGCTGGAATATTAAACATGGCGCTACAAACAGAAATATCCGGATGTCTGATATTTCGCCTACTCTTGCAGCATTATTGCATATTCAAATGCCAAACGGAAGTGTGGGAGAAGTGATAAGAGAAGTGCTAAAATAGGCTTGGATGAATTATCTGATATAGTTTAAATTGTTTTGATTATAAATCTTTTAAAAAAAAGATTATGACAGAATGGATTTTATCCATACAAAATGTCGTACATTTGGAAAAAGAAATAAAATGAACCATCAATCAAAAAAATTAAAACCATATCTAACCGAAGAAGAAGATTCCTGCTCTTTGGTAGAAGAAGCAGCGATAGCTTATGGCACACAACCATATGAAACACTGCGGGTGATTTTGGGTGGAAATAAAAACTTAAAAAAAACACTGACCGGCGATTTCGATCTCATAGACCTTTCACGTGCGGGTATCAAAAAATCTACTTTAAAATCACTTTCAGAGTATCTTGGAATCAATATGGAAACAATGAGTGAATTATTACATTCTTCTTATCGTAATATTCAAAGAAAAGATGAAGATCAATTACTCGATACATTAAAGACTGAAAAAGTTTTAGAACTTGCAGCCCTTGCTCAAAGGGGTATTGAAGTTATAGGTGATAAAGAATCTTTTGCCGAATGGTTGCATAGCCCACTTGTTTCTCTTGGCAATAAAACACCGCTTAATTTTTTAGATACCTCATTTGGTATTCAAATGGTAACTAAATTATTAGGGCGGTTAGAGCAAGGTGTTTATTCATAAAAGATCCCTGCTTTTTTAATGGAGATATATCGTATAACACAGAAGGAATATGCTGAAGATCTAAGCGGAAATGGCGCGAGGCTTTTTGGTGGCCGATGGAACAGCGAGGGATTTTTTGCACTTTACACCTCATCATCAAGGTCATTGGCTTTGTTAGAAACACTGGCACATACACCGGCTAAAATGCTTGATGTAAAAGTTTATCATCTCATCACCTTATCTGTTCCTGATAATATATTGACACAAAAAATCTCAGTTAAAAATCTGCTCGCAGGCTGGGATGCGCCGGATACAAGGCCTTTTACAAAAAAAATGGGTGATACATTTCTGTACGATAAAAAAAATCTGTTACTCGAAGTCCCGAGTGTGATGATACCAGAAGAAACTAATTATGTATTAAACCCGTTGCATAGAGATATGAAGCAAGTGAAATTGATAAACAAAAGAAGAATTTATTTTGATAAGCGAATAAATGTTGCGGATAAATAATAAGAATTGTATTTTCATTCAAAAAGTGGTTTGGCCTTCATAATGCGTAAAGACCTCGCTTTAAAGCAATAGTTTAGTGTTACCGGAAAACTATTCTTCGTATTTTTGAGAAAATAAATTTGACGCCATGCTTACTATAAATATAAATGACCTCAATTTGGAAAAGCAACTTACTGATAAAGCACGATTAACAGGAAAAAGCATGCAGGAAATTATAAAGCAATTATTAAAAGAGCTACCTGAAAAAAGTAGTGATTTAAATTATGAAATACTTGATCCCAAAGAGTATGGATATTATATTATAACACCAGAGCCAAATATTGCTGATGATGCGCAATGAGTCTAACTGGTACTTCTATTTTAGTAGCATGGAAATCCGGCATTTAATATCTATGACTTTTTGTTTTTATTCCTGATCTAAATATTTCAAATTCAATGATTTAACGCCTAAATCAACTCTCCCTTTTTCCTTCCAGCAATAACTGCAGTGCATCTTCAAAATTGCCGGCAGCCGTTACTTCTCCGGAATTGACAAAGAAAATTTCATCGGCATTTTCAATTGTATTTAAGCGATGAGCGATAATAACTTTTGTCGTGGACGATGGTAATTTTTCTAAAATTTCATCCAATAATTTTTCTGTAATCGTATCAATATTTGCGGTAGCTTCATCAAGGATTAATAAGTCCGGCTTGCGTAAAACGGCCCTGATAAAAGCAATCAGTTGTTTTTCTCCAAGGCTCATAGAATCGCCTCCTGAAATGATTTTAGTGTCTAATCCATTTTCAAATCTATCAACTAAACTTTCCAAATCTGCATCCTGCAACACTTTCTTTAATTGTTCTTTGTCGAGCTTTTTATAGGATTCATTTCCATACAAAATATTGTCACGAACGTTTCCATTAAATAAAAATGGTTCCTGCAAAATAAAACCGATTTTTTTGCTCAGTTCTTCAGAAGAATAAGTTCTTAAATCTCTTCCGTTTAAAAAAACTTCTCCTTCTGTCGGGTCGTACAATCTTGAAATTAAAGATGCGGTCGTTGTTTTTCCACCGCCAGTAGGGCCTACAAATGCAACCGTTTTTCCTTTTTCCAGTTCGAAATTAATATCATGCAAAACTTTTTTTCCATCCGGATATTGAAATGAAACATTTTTGAAAATTAACAAGGGCGGATTTGGAATTTTAATTGCATGGCTTTCTATTTTCCTGGTCAGATTCGATTCTAAATTTAAGATAATCGAAATCCTGTCCCATGCTGCCATAGCTGTCTGGAAGCTGGCCCAAAGCGTAGCGAGCTGGCGCAAGGGCTGATAAAAATATTGTACATAAGCGATGAAACTGATCAACAATCCAATGGTAAAATTGCCGGTAGAAATCAGATAAATTCCAAAAGCTAAAACGATCAGTTGTGCCATGTTGGAAAACAACGTAAACACCGGTACAAAAATATTATTGATCAAACCAGCATCCACAGCGGCTTTATAGTTAACTGCATTTGCGTTATTAAAATTATTCCGGAAATAATCCCTTCGGTTAAAAGCAATAATGGTTTTAAAATTCCCCAGGCTTTCCTGGATTTGAGCGCTCAATCCGCCGGTACTTTTCAAACTGGCGGCATTCCTCTTTTTCACTAATGGTGAAACAACTTTTACAAAAATTAAAATAAAAACTGCCGGTACCAATGCCGCGGCACCTAGTTCTACATGAATCGCTAAAAGAAATATTGCTGCACCAAGCATCGTGAAAATACTATCAATAAATTGTAAAAGAGATTGAGAAAAAAACTGGTTTACTTTATCAGTATCATTATTAATTCTTGAGATTAAATCACCTGCTTTATTTTGGTTAAAAAAGGCAATTGGCAGGCCTTGTATTTTGTTGAAAACCGCATTGCGCAGGCTATATAACATCCGCTGCCCGATGCTTCCCATTATTTTTGTTTGCAAATAATCAGTAGCTGCAGAAATAATATAAAGCGCTAATAAAATTCCGGTAAATGTCATTAATCCGCGATACAATTTTGTCTGGATATAATGATCAATCGTATAACCGATTAAATAAGGTGTAAGCATCGCAATGCCGGAATTGAGCGCCATTACAATAAATGCGACGACTAGATTCCGTTTTTCTTCTTTCATAAATTGCAGCATTTTTTTCAATGCTGCTTTTGTAGAAGTTTTGTGTTCTAAATTAAGATTGTAATCCATTTTTTATTTAAAATTGAAAACTTTTTATTCAAAATATTTATGCTTCTGTTAAGTCTGCGGTGCTTTTTTGTGAATGATAAATCTGTACATATTCGGGGGAATGTTGCATCAGGTATTCATGTTTGCCGCTGGCAATTAATTCTCCTTCCATCATCACAATAATCTGGTCATAGTCTTTTATCGGATTAATTTTCTGTGTTATTGAAACCAGCGTTAAATCAGGATAATTTTCTTTTACATTTTCTGAAATTTTTTGTTCTGTAAGCGTATCCACTCTTGCAGTAAAATCATCCAGCAATAAAATTTTCGGATTAATGGCTAATGCACGTGCAAGCATAAGGCGTTGTTTTTGTCCACCGGAAAGACTGGAGCCACGTTCAGAAACAATTGTCTCCAATCCATCGGGAAGCGACTTTATAAAATCATTTAATTCTGCTGTATCAATCGCTTTTTGGAGGTCTTTTTCTGTTACATCAGAATTAAAGGCAATGTTTTCGCGAAGCGTCATATTGAAAATAATGCTATCCTGGAAAACCAATCCAATTTGTTTCAAAAGTGCGTCCCTGTTGTAAAATGTTATGTTTACATCATCATAATAAATCGCTCCTTCAGTTGGTTTTATTAAAGTAGTTAATAAATAAAATAACTGGCTCTTTCCTGCTGCAGTGGGACCGATAATTGCATTTCTCGTACCACCATTTATTTTAAATGAAATATTTTTCAGTGCCGGATTTTCTCCATAAAAAACACCTACGTTTTCCAAACTGATATTACCGTTTATTTGTTTGTTTACTGTTCCATTATCCACAAAATCAGGAGATTCTAATGTAGCATGAACCCGTTGATAAGATGCTGAAGCACGTGCAATCACATTGCTCATAAAACCTATCATAATAATTGGAAAAATCAGAATGGCAATATAACTATTGAATGCTGCAAATTCGCCCAAAGACATGCTACCCACGATTACAAAATGCCCCCCAATACCAAGAACTGCGAGCCGTGCAAGATTGGAAGTTAATACAATGATAGGAATAAGAGTCGCAAACAACCGCAAAATAGATAAGCCCAGGTTTTTTGCTTGACCACTGGCATCCATAAATTTATTGTACTCTGTAAATTGTGCATTTAATACTCTTATCAAGGCTGCGCCAAGAATGCTTTCATTAATTACTTTATTGAGCCAGTCAATAACTTCCTGTGTTTTTTTGAATAATGTTTTTACTTTTTTAAATACGACGAAAAATGTAATTGCAATTATTGGAATTATTAATAAAACCATCAAACCCAGCCGCCAGTTAATGTTCAGTAATAAAACGCTGGCGCCGATTATTAAAACAATGGAAGAGACAATAGAAACAATTGCCTGCGCTACAAACATTTTTATCGCATCCACATCTGAAGTAAGATTGGTAAGAAGCTTACCCGGTGTTGTTTCCTGGATGTAAGAATAATCCTGTTCAGAAATTTTTGAAGAGAGATTTTTGCGCATATCGCGTGCTACTCTTTCTGAAGCGAAAGTCTGGATAATGCTTTGAACATAAGTGAAAATAAAAATAAGAATTGCAGCAATCGCAAACCATGTAATGATTTTTTGCATGTTGAATGTTCCTTTTGCAAAATCATCAATCCCAAACTGGATAATTTTAGGGATGACAAGGTTTAGGCCGTTACTTAATAATGCGAAAAACAAAAGCGCACTAATCATTCCTGAATAAGGTCTCAGGATTTTAAAGATGTTTGCTTTCGGCGGTTTCTGTTTTTTTTCTTTTGGCATCATTCATCTTTTTTTTCAATAAGAAAAAATATTCTTATTTTATCAGTTTTAAAAAAATCGTATGCAAAAGTAACCGGAAATAATTTTTAATAAAGATTGCTTTTCGGTGAAAGATTACATTCTGGCGGTAAGCGTAATTTGCCGGGAGATTAGCGGTTTCCGGTCGGTTAAATATTCTTTAAACCTTTTTAATCCAAGTCGCTTCATATCTTACCAATGCCTCTCCCATTTGCCTGAAAATTTTTTCTTTTAAAAAAGAAACATCTTTCATAGTTAAACCCTCTGTGGCGGTTTGTGAAAGATAAACTCCGCGGCATCTTCCGGGATTTAAAGAAAAAATACTTTTATAATTGAGCCGGTCATAAGTATCTAAAAATAAAATCGGCTGGATGGGTCTCTGAGTTTCAATGGCAATTTTAAAAGCCCCGTCATAAAAACTTTTTAATGGCCGATGTGTCGTATTAAAAGTTCCTTCCGGACAAATAAAAACAGAAATTTTTTGATGAATAAATGCAACCAGTTTATGAATACTTTTTGATCGGGCAACAGGATTATCGCGGTCAACAGAAACGGTTCCTCTTTTATATATGGATCCGAAAATGGGAATTCTATTCATTTCTGCTTTAGCTAAAACGCGGATATGTTGCTTCCGGATTACTTTCATGATCATCGGAATATCCAGGTAAGAAATGTGATTACTTACAAAAATATATTCGGCGTTTCTGTCGAATGCCGCTTCATAAATATTCCAGTGTTTTATGCCAAGCATCAAAAAAAATGCATCAGCCCAAAAACGGGAAAATTTATAAATCAGATTGCCACCTTTGATTGGTTTTTCTAAAAAAGCCCATACAAATAAAGGAAGCAAAATAAACATCCAAAGCAAAAAAACTGCAAACCCGTAAATGCTGAAACAAAACCGGAAAATTTTTCTAAATGAATTCATTAGCCTACTTTTCATCGCGCGAAAGTAAAAAACCGATTTTAATTTCACAAAAGCATTATCTTTTATATATTGGATTTCAATATTTTATGTAAAAAATTGTAAAATGCTGCATTTAATTGAATTTAGTAACAGAAATTACTTCAAATTCCCTTACATTTGCACTCCTAAAAATTGGAAAAGTATGTTTGCTATAGTAAAAATCGCTGGTCAGCAATTTAAAGTTACGCCAGGCCAAAGTTTATATGTACCGCATCTTGCAGGGAAACAAGGTGATCAGGTGGAATTTTCTGAAGTTCTTTTGCATGACAACGATGGAAAGGTTTCTGTCAATGGCGATGCCGCTGTAAAAGTAAAAGCAGAAATTGTAAATGAATTAGTAAAAGGTGAAAAAGTGATAGCGTTTAAAATGAAAAGAAGAAAAGGCTTTAGAAAAAAACACGGTCATCGCACTCAGTACACTCACATTAAAGTAACAGAAATCGCATAAGCATTACCGTTATACTGAAATAAAAATCATTTTATTTCAATTAATCAATTTTAATTAAAAATCATGGCACATAAAAAAGGTGAAGGTTCTGTAAAAAACGGACGTGACTCACAAAGTAAAAGATTAGGCGTAAAAATTTTTGGTGGCCAGGCTGCTACTTCCGGAAATATCATTCTTCGCCAGCGCGGAACAGTTTATCATCCCGGGAAAAATGTAGGACTTGGAAAAGACTTTACCATCTTTGCAACAACAGATGGTGTGGTTGAATTCAGGAAAACAAAAGGAGATAAAACGATCGTTTCTGTCAACGCTTCAGAAGCTACTGCATAAATTTTTTTCAAATAAGTTTTGGCAGTTAACAAAATGTTTTTATTTTTAATTTTTATTTACTAACAATTAAATTCTAAAAACATGGCAACTGCAAAAAAAGCCGCTCCTAAAAAAGCCGCCGCAAAAAAAGCCGCTCCTAAAAAGGCCGCCGCTAAAAAAGCTGCTCCTAAAAAAGCCGCTCCTAAAAAAGCCGCCGCTCCTAAAAAAGCTGCCGCTAAAAAAGCTGCTCCTAAGAAAAAATAATTTATTTTTTCTTGCAGATAATTTCCAAGTCCCGAAAATTTCGGGACTTTTTTTATTCTTTATCAAATGCTGTATCCATCAGTATTTGAGCAATTTAGTATAAGAATAATCTCTTCAGAATTAAATCTGCCGGCGTCAGATTTTCTATTTTTACCGCATGAATAATAAAGAAATAGCACATCAGTTTTCACTTCTTGCAAAGCTGATGGACATACATGGTGAAAATAATTTCAAAGCAAAAACATATTCGGTTGTTGCTTATAAAATCAGTCAACTAACGGTTGCCCTGCAAACGTTTTCTGAAGAAAATATTTCTAAAATAAACGGTATCGGCGAAGCGATTGCAAAAAAAATTATGGAAATTTTATCAACAGGAAAAATGAAAATTCTCGAAGATCTAATTTTAAAAACACCGGAAGGCATTTTTGAAATGTTAAATATTAAAGGACTTGGCCCGAAAAAAATTTCTTTGATCTGGAAAGAAATGGGGATCGAAAATATTGGCGAACTTTTATACGCATGCAATGAAAACCGTTTGCTTCTTTATAAAGGATTTGGAAAAAAAACGCAGGATAATGTTATCGAATCAATTGAATTCTATTTGCGCCAGCAAGGAAGCTTTTTATTTGCCCAGGTAGAACAACTTGCATTAGATCTTGAAAAGTTTTTACAAAAGGTATTTTCATTAGAAAAAATAAAATTAACCGGCGATCTTGCACGTAATGCTGAAACAGTTGATGAGCTTGAATATGTGATTCCTCTTTCCCAAGAAATAATTATAGAAAAATTAGAACCATTAATTGAATTTGAATTTTTAGAAAGCGAAGAAGATTACCTTTTGTATAAATACAATGAAGGGATAAAAATTAAGCTGCATCCAACAGATAAAATTCATCTTGTAAAAAAGGTATTTGAAACTACCGGTTCTGCAGACTTTATTTCTGCATTTGAAAAGGATTACAGTGGCCTTGATTATCAAAAAGCAATCAATGATAATGATATTTTTAAACAAGCCGCAATCCAATATATTCCTGCATTTTTGAGAGAAAATAAATATATCATTTCTATTGCCGCTGCAAATAAAATTCCTCACGTAATTCAGCCTGAAGATATAAAAGGAATTATTCATTGCCATAGCAACTGGAGCGATGGAATTAATACGATAGAGCAATTGGCGCTGGCCGGCGTAAAAAATTCAAAAGAATATTTGGTTATAAGCGATCACAGCAAAGCGGCAAACTATGCACAGGGTTTGAACGAAGAACAAATAAAAGCACAGCAGCAGTTAATAGATGAACTAAATGAAAAACTATGTCCATTCAAAATATTTAAAAGTATTGAAAGCGACATACTAAGCGATGGCAACCTGGATTACAGCGATTCTGTTCTTTCGACTTTCGACCTGGTAATTGCTTCCATACATTCAAATTTGAAAATGAATGAAGAAAAAGCGATGATGCGTTTGCTGAAAGCGATTGAAAATCCGTACACTACGATTCTTGGGCACATGACCGGAAGGCTTCTGCTGAGCCGAAAAGGCTACTCTGTTGATTATAAAAAGATTATTGATGCCTGTGCCGCAAACAAAGTTGTGATTGAAATTAATGCTCATCCTCGCAGGCTCGACATGAAATGGCAATGGATTGAATATGCGCTTTCAAAAAATGTTTTGCTCTCAATAGATCCGGATGCACATTCAATACCCGAATTTGAAAACACAAGATATGGAGTGCTTGTGGCACAAAAAGGAATGGTAACTGCAAAAAACAATTTAAGCAGTTTTGGTTTAAAAGATTTTGAAAATTATTTAACTACCAACCGTAAATGATAAATAACAATCCTGGCTATTGATTTCTTTCTGACGAACTTATTTTTCGTTTGTAGATTACCGTTAGTCGTTCTTCAATATAAACCCTTGATTTATTCTTTAAAAATTGCAAGACAAGGAAAAATCTTTTCTACTGCGCTTTTTGTTTTGGTGTAATACAATTTGATAATTTTAAAATTTTTCTGAAGGAACCGGAATATAAACAGGAAGCTCTACAAAGAAACACGTCCACTCTCCTTCTTTTGTTTCAAACCATATTTTTCCATTCAGCGTTTCAACAATTCCTTTGCACATTGCAAGCCCAAGACCCGTTCCGGAGGTTTTGGTTGTAAAATTTGGTGTGAATATTTTATTAATCATTTCGGCTTCGATTCCATTTCCATTATCCTTAACAGAAATTAAAACTCTATCATCAATCAACTCACTTTTAATATCTATCATGATATGCCTGTAATCAGGAACAGATTGTACTGCGTTTTGAAGAAGATTTGTAAATAACCGGTTTATTTGTGTTTTATCAGCCTCAATTAATATTTCATCAGGATAGAGATCATATTCAACATTTACTTCATCATTGGTCGAATAAAGTGTAATTGAATTTTGAAGCATCTGGTTAATATCAAAAACCTGTTTTTTGGTATTTCCAATTTTTGCAAACTGGGCAAAATCGCCGGCAATCTGTGACAGATGTTCTATTTGCTCCAATAAAATACCAGCAACATACAATGAAATATTTTTTACATCTGCAGAGTTTTTATCTATTGCCATTTGCAAATACTGGAGATTCAATTTCATGGGTGTCAACGGGTTCTTTATTTCATGCGCAACCTGTCTTGCCATTTCCCGCCAGGCACCTTCTCTTTCGCTCCTGGCAAGCATTTGAGCGCTCACGTCCAGTTTTTTTACCATCTTGTTATATTCCTGAACCAGTTCCCCTATTTCATCTTTCCTGTTCCATGTTATTTCTTCATTACTGGTTTCGAGATTGATCTTTTTCATCTTATCGCTTATCAAAGAAAATGAACTGGTGATTCGGTTGGTAATAAATAAGGCAATTATTCCCCCCACTAAAAAAATAAAAGCATTTAGATTAATGATGGTAACAAGGAAATTTGAAATCTCATCCTGAAGTTTATTTTGTGATTCAAAATAAGGAATATTGAGATATGCATATTCTCTTCCTGCCTCATCGCGCACCGGTAAATAATTACTCAAATAATTAAGGCTTCCGATTTTTTGCTCCTGAAAAAACTGCACATCTTTTAATTTGCTTAAATGATAAAAGGCAATAGGATCCATCTTTTCGCTCACAATTCCTTTATTATACGGAAGCGGTACAGAAGAAACTTTGAGATTGCCATTCAAATCATAAAGATTGATATCTGCAGCATGAATATTTGAGACACGGTTAATTACTTCCTCTAATTTATCATGCGATAAATTTTCAAAATTCAACAGACGATAGTCATTTATTGGAAGCGTATCAATCGCGCCTCTCAATTCATTTTCCATTACATGAATCGTGCGGCTCAGTTTTTCACGATTGTTGCTGTGATAGCGGCTTATAAAAAAAAGAATTGTTGTAACACCGATTACAATGAAAGAAAAAATGCTGACCAGGATGATGGTTCCGTGCACCTGGTTGCGAATATTTAGCTGAACTAAAGACCGTAAGTTTGATTTAATTTTTGTTTCCGCAAGAAAATGATGCGCAAGGTTAAAGAAGATCGCAATCAATAAGAATGAACAAAATAAATAAGCAAATAAAGTAACTGATTCTATAAAAAAACGATCCTGCCGCGCAATCACAATCACCTTATCTGCATTTGCTTTATACCATAATTCTTCATATCCATTTTTCTGAACGGTCCTGAATTCATTATAAGTAAAATTGTTGTTATCAATATCGGTTGTAAAAGGATAATCATTGTAACTGCTGCTTAGCTGGTTGTTATTATAAACTGCAAAAGCATACACAGGCGAACTTTCTATTGAATTATTATTTCCTTTTGAAAAGAGTTCGGGATATAATGCATCACTCTTATATCTTTTTGGTTTTGAAATGATAAAAATGTAACCCTGTTTTAATCCACCTGTATCTGTTATTTCTTTCTTACTGATATAATTAAACCTGTCGTATGAAATATCATAATAGTAAAGATCAGGAATGTCGGTTGGTTTCCCTTGTGTTTGTATAATGGCATTTAAGGAATTATAAGTGGTGGAATCCTCATTAAACAATGGCATTTCAGCAGCATTGAATGTATAAATCTTCGTGTCATATTTATTCAAATAGCCCGAAAAATTTTCATTGATTAAACTGTCTTTTAAAAATTTATTCTGAACAGGATTTTTAAATCTGTAAAAAATATCAGATAAATAATCATTTCTGAAATCCTTCAAAATAATATTTACAATAACCGGACCTGATGGATCTGCTTTATTGGCAAGGTTTTCAGCGAAATGTTTTCTTTCTTCCAATTCTTTAGTGCGATTTTGAAAAACAATGATGGAAGTAATAGAAACTGAAAAAAAGAAAACCCAAAAAATAAATTTTGAAGAAACAAGATTGTAAGCCTGCAACAAAAGGAATTTGAAATTTAACAGAAATAAAAAAAGCAAAAGCCATAGCAAAACTGCCAATTCAAAACTTAAATGAACCGAATGCAATCTGAACGTTAAAATAATAAGCCCGGCAATTGCTGTGATGAAATACATTAAATATCTTTTGCTCCCTAAAAAAACATTCAATGGCTGAAGTAATATTTGTATCAGGAAAAAATATCCTGTAGCCACGCAACTCAAAACAATGAAGCCAATAACACTGTAAATATTTAATGTAAAAAAATTGATAACATCAAAAGAAATTTGCGAATCTGCTACAAGCGTCTGAACTGTATAGCTGCCTGTGAGCGTAAACAGAATCATTAAAAGACAGATAAAGACTATGATTGCGTATTTATAAAATTCCTTTTTGAATTTAATTTTTGAAAAATCGTAACTGAAATGCAACCAGATAAATAAAACCACCCAGATAAATAATAAAGAATTAATAAGCAGATCACCGAGCGATCGCAAGATAAAGTTGGCCCCATATACAGAAGGATTAAATAATTCAAGCGCTTTAAAATTCAGCGGAAACGGGAATAAATAACTGAGTATCCGCAAAAAAATCAGTGGCCCAATCAACACCAGGAAACCAATCCAGAATCCCTTTTTCTTCACATAATAATTAGCCAGTTTATGAAGAAAAAAAAGAATAAAAACAGAGGCTAATATTTTTAAAAATATTGCAAGTATGTTGTAATGAACAAGAGGATTACTGAGTTGCTTGAGATAAAAAAGGGGGTTGCCTTGCTCATCTGCTATTACATAACGTGTTGGAGAAATGCTGATGTCATAAGTTTTTTCGATATTACTTTCGGCTACAAAAGAATTCTGCAAATATTTATTTTCAATGTAATAATTCCATTTTACCGGAATCAAAAAAATCATTTTATAAAGTGATCCGGATGAACCTTGGAAAGTTCTTGTATCGGTTACATACCAACCGTTTAATAATTTACGAAAGCCGGTGCCATTTTCTGAATTCAAAACTGTGGAATCAGGTTCAATTACCTGTGTATTCCAAAATACAGGAATGTAGTTGCTGGATTCGCTAATTTTGTAAAAAAAAATAAAATAACTTTTATCAACCTCCGCATTTAATTGTTCCTCATTATATTTCCCCGAGGCAATTTTTTTTACTAAAACTGTATCATCGCAGAAGGAATTGATTTTTTTTAGATTTTTATTAATGTCTTTCTGAATTACTTTTTGCGCTGCATTAGAAGTAGATGTACCGCTCCAGTAATTGTTGATAATAAAAGCAAAAGTCAACAACCACGCTGCGGCTATCAATAAAAATGAATTTCGTTTAAGAAAACTATCGTTTGTTATCAGATTCAATTTTCCGTATTTTGTTTTTTGATTTCATTCCATATCGAGTCCATTTCAGCCAGCGTCATTTCGCTTAGATTCATTCCCTTTTTCTGTACTGATTCTTCCATTAATGTAAACCGTTTTATAAATTTTTTGTTGGTTAACTCCAGTGCATTTTCCGCATCTACTTTTAAAAATCTTACATAATTAATAACAGAAAAAAACAGATCGCCGGCTTCGTCTTCTACATGTTCTTTATTGCCTGACTCAACCGCTTCTAATAATTCCAATTTTTCTTCTTCTACTTTTTCCCAAACCTGTTCTTTATTAGTCCATTCAAAACCGACCTGTTTCGCCTTGTCCTGGATGCGCATGGCTTTCACCATTGCAGGTAATGATTTTGGTACACCGCTCAACACTGATTTTTTCCCTTCAGAAAGTTTTATCTGCTCCCAGTTTTTCTTTACATCTTCATCATCATTCACTTTTACATTTCCATAAATATGCGGATGTCTTTTTATCAGTTTATCGCAGATTCCATCTATTACTTCCTGTAAAGTAAATTTCTTTTGTTCATCGCCAATTTTAGCATAAAAAAGAATATGCAATAATAAATCGCCCAATTCTTCTTTTATTCCATTCCAGTTTTTTTCAGTAATGGCATCTGCAAGTTCGTAGGTTTCTTCGATAGTTTGCTGTCTCAAAGTGTGAATGTTTTGTTTCTTATCCCAGGGGCATTTTTCCCGAAGCTCGTCCAGGATATTTACGAGTTGGCGGATGTCAGCAGATTGATTCATTTAGCAGAAATTTAAATTTGAAAAATGGAAATGAAAGCAAAAACAATAAATAGAAAAACAATCAAAATAAAGAAAGAAAATAAAAACAAAATGTATTTGATTATCGTCTTAAATCGTCCTTGTTCATAAAAATTCCGCATCGCTTTGTACAGATAAAATAAAATAATCAGCGTAAGTAGATTGCTGATAAAATATACCCAACCTAATCCATGCAATCTTTCCAATTGCTGAATTCCAATTTCAAAAAGCATTGCAATAAAAACAAAAATGTATAAATGTATTGTGAAAATTGTATGGCTTACATAGTAAAAAATTTTTTGCCTGATGTATAAAAGCTTCAGTATTAAAGCAACAAATGGCAACGAAATAAAAAGTATTTGCGGAAAATGATGCATGAGGCTTTGAATAAAATCACTCAAAAATTTTCCCTGCTGATTTTGATATTTATTATTAAGTTCTATTTCTTTATAAACGATTTGCTTTCTGATCCAACTGCTGTGAATGGCGCCTGAGGCCACAAGAGAATCATATTCTTCTTTAGTCTTGTAATGTTTTTTTTGACCGAGAATATAAAAGCCGCTTTCGCTGTTTAAACTGTCTTTATATTCGTTAAATTCCTTACGGCTCATTGGTATTCCACGATTAATTTCTTTTGTAAAATCAGTAAATTTTTGCGCTGGTAATGAGTCAATTTGTGCAAAAGTTTTTCCGTTTAATGTAAAATTTACATCTTTAAGATCTCTTTCAGGAAAATGAAACACAGAAAAAAACACCAGAAAGAAAATAAATGAAGTGAATAAATACATCCTGATGGGATTCAGATAACTGGCTCTTCTTCCTTTCATATATTCTTTTGACAAAAAACCCGGTCGGAAAAGAAGCAATTTTAATGTAGAAAAAAACTTACCGTCAAAATGAGTAATATCATTGAAAAAATGAGAAAGCAAATGCCATATAGTCTCCTTTGGTTCTGTATTTTCCTGACCACATTCAGAACAATATTTTCCAATCACTGTTGAGCCGCAATTGAGACAGTTGTTTTCTTTGCGCAGTGGAAGATCCGACATGAATTACAGATTTATTTTTATAATTTCCGGTTAAAAATAATAAACAAAAATTGCAATAAGAATTAATGAATTATTTTACATCCGTTTCAAAACTTTAAAATCCAAAAGCAACTATTCTTAAAAAAATGAATAAACATACTTTTCGTTGTTTGGTTTTTTTTATTCCAATTTATTTTAATTTTTCTTTCATTCATGCTCAATATTATTATAAAGATATCATGAGCACTCTTCAGCAAAACAAGCAATTTTCTATTTTGAAAAATGGAAATATTAAACTGATTAAAATAACCAGTTTTGATGAAAATGATCAGCCCAGTGATGGTTTTTTTTGTGAAAAGAAAATCAATAAAACTTTTACGCAATCGCAAATGCTGTCAAAATCAAATATCACCGGACAATCATTGCTGGTAACGGATTATAACAATAAAGGTGATGTAATAAAAACAACTACTACTACACCAACAACCAACAATACGGTTGAATTTCAATACGATCAAAGTGGAAACATTTCTTTGATCAGCACCAGCACAATTGCTGATGGCGACAGTTCAGGAATTACAGAAACTCATGAATATTTTTATGAAAATGGAAGGCCTGTAAAAATGCTTCGCAAAAAAAATAATTCATTGATTTCAACCATCACTTTCATTGCTGACGATAAAGGAAATATTATCGAAGAAGATCCTGTTGGAAAAAGCATTGATAAAAAATATTATTATTACTATGATGATCACAATCGTCTCACGGATGTAGTTCATTTCAATGTAATTGCAAAAAAATTATTACCGGATTATATGTTTGAATACAACGATGGCGATCAACCAAAACAAATGATTTCTGTAGATGAAACCGGAAGAAATTATTTCATCTGGAAATATGCTTATGACGACAAAAAACTTCCTGAAATACAAAAATGTTTTTCAAAAGAAAAACAATTGCTCGGTACCATTCAGTTTGATTATGTACAATAATTGATTATGTACAATAATTTTGTTCAAAACAATTGCCCAGATTAGTTGGCAGGAACAACACTGATTTTATATTATTTGGTAGATATTATTTGGTAGATATTGAACAAAATAATAAAAATCGAAAGCAAAACAGTCAGCAACATCAGCACTCTGATAGAAAGCAAATGTTTTTTAAAACTTCTCGAAGCAAGAATAATTGCAATGATGCAACATACAATAGAGATGGCCTGAATGGCACTCAAATTTTTTAAAAAGCCCGGAAAATATCCGAGGAATGTATCGGTCTTATCACTCATACTCATATCAGTAAAACGCAGTCCTATCGAAGACCACATCATAAAAAAAATCAAAGGAGGCAGTAAAAAAATGATGGCTATTGCTGCAGTAATTTTGCTCGGCACATGAGATTTGGTTGACATTATTTTTGTTTTTGATTCAGCTAAAAGTAACTGAAAAAAAGAAAAGTTGCAAATTGAAAGCGATTTGTCCTTGCTGTTTTTGCATAAAAAAAATTCACTAAAGATTTTGTTTTACAATATTTAACAAATCCATTTTTCTTTCAAAATCCTCGTTTAAAATCAATAGAAAATATTCTTTTTATTTTCCTCATTTATTTTTTTTTGAAACAAAAAAATAAGAATGGCATGATTTTCGACTTTTAGTGGATGTATTGAAAAATTAAAGTATTTTATTCTTTTCAAAATCTCGTTTAAAGCACATTTATTAAAACAAAAAAACAACAACATGAACGAATATACCGATCAGTCAGAAACAGTCAGAAAGCCGCGTGATTCAAAAAATTTATTCATTGGCTTATTAATCGCGGGGTTAGTTATCCTTGCGGGATTCTTTATTTACGATCACAGCAAATCTGCTGAAAATATCCAGGCTCAGCAAACTGAAGTTGCTAAAGTAACTACCGAAAAAAGTAACATACAAACCAGCTTTGATGCATCGCTCGCAAGACTTGATTCTATGCAAACTGCAAACACAGAATTGAACAGTAAACTTACCGCCAGTAATGCAGATATTGCAAAAATGAAAACAGAAATCCGCAGCATTTTAAACAAGAGAAATGCTACTGCATCTGAACTTTCAAAAGCCCGTAATTTAATCGCCCAACTGAATGGAAAAATCAATGATTTGGAATCTCAAATCGCCATGCTTACACAGCAAAACGATAGCCTGAAACAAAATGTAATGGTTCTTACAAATGAAAAACAGGCTATCTCTCATACACTTGATTCTACAAATGTTGTAAAAACAGTTCTTGAGAAAAAAGTAGATATAGCATCTACCTTAAACGCTGACAACATTACCATTACCCCTGTAAAAGTAAAGCACAACGGAAAAGAAGTTATAAAAACAACCGCAAAAAGAGTGGACAAATTATTAGTAAGTTTTGATGTAAACAACCGCATTATTCAACCCGGCACGACTGATTTATATGTAGTGGTGATAGGACCTGACGGACAGCCGGTGACTACAAAAGATTCTTCAGGAAATACTTTCGAAACACGTGAAGAAGGCAGCAAAACTTTCACCGCAAAATTGCCGGTTGATTTAGAAACAGCAAAAACAAAAAATGTTGAATTTGCTTTTGCACCCGGCAGCCATTTTCAACAGGGAAACTATAAAATCCAGATTTATCAAAATGGATTTTTGATTGGCGAAAAAACACGCGAACTGAAGAAAGGGGGATTGTTCAGCTAAGCAAATCTTCTGAAAATATCTTATCTCCTATATCTCTGAAAATAAAAGTTACCCGGATTTTAATCGATCCGGGTAACTTTTTTGACAGGTTATGTATTAAATAAATTTTCGTTTATACATTCCCGTTAGTAAAATATCTTTTAAGAAAAAAAACTGCTTTTTTTTAAAATTCCACAAATTCTTTGTTGTGGCGGCAAATAAATTTATTGCATGGTATTAACTGACTTTGCTTTACATTTATTTCTCAATCTTTTTATCAGATGAAAAAAAAAATTAAGCCACTAATTTTTGCATCAATTTTTCTTTCTTTTTTCAACAATCCGTTATTTGCACAATTCAATCCTTCCGCTATTCCGGCGAATGAATTTCTGAAAGGTTATGTAAAAGATATTTCAGGTGAAAATATTTCTTACCATTCTTTTCATCCTTATGCCACTGAAGCGCTGCTTACCAGGGTAACTGACGGAAAAAAATCCATTCAATGGGAAACAGAAAACATTCCCGAAGACTATAAAGACAGTGTGATTTATTTTGCCTGGATAGCGGGTTATTCCTGTGGCACGAGCGCTGCAGACAGGCATTTTGATTTTTATATCAACAATCAAAAAGTACTAACATTTATTACCACAGCAAAAAAAGTTTTGAAAACATGGAAGGTAAATGGATTGAATGGAACAAAATTATTTTTTCAACAAAAATCTGTTGACAATGCCGGCGATGTGTATGGAAATATGTATTTAAAAATTCCTGTTTCTTTTTACAGAAAAGGCAAACCTCTTTTATTAAAAGTGGTTGGAGAAAAAGCCGATAGCCAGGATTGGTACATGACTTTTAAATATGAAATGAGTGAAAAAATAAAGATCATTCCTCAACCCGCATTAATCAAAAAAGGATTTGATACACTCCAGCTAATTGATGTGCAGATAGACCATACAAAACCTTCAGGAAATGTGATAATAACAACTAACATTGATAAAAATAAAATCACACAAGCATTATCATTAGGGGTAAATACAATTGAATTATCAGTACCAAAAGTTACATCTGAAAAAAGCATAAAAGTGAATGTGTCTGTTGAAGGATTATTGACCAAAAATGAAAGCATAGAATTGAAACCGGTGATTTTTCGTGAATTTGATTTTGTATCTCATTCTCATAATGATATTGGTTATTCTGATCTGCAGGATACGGTAGAACAAAAGCAAATCCGGAACATTAGAGATGCAATGCAGCTGATCAAAAAAACCTCAACATATCCAGTGGCGGCCCGATATAAATGGAATATAGAAAGTTTGTGGGCAGTACAAAATTTTATGAAGATTGCTTCAGAACAAGAAAAGAAAAATTTTGTAAATGATGTAAAATCCGGAAGCATTGGTTTGCCAGCATCTTATGCAAATCAACTGACCGGATTATGCAGCCCGGAAGATTTAATTCATTATACCGATTATTCATTTCAGCTAAAACGATTATATGGAATTGATTTTAATACGGTAATGATTTCTGACATTCCGGGAGTAAGCTGGGCAATGGTTCCGGCTCTTGCAGAAAGGGGAATAAAATATATTTCCAGCGGCCCGAATTACGTTCCTTCGATTCCTGAATTGGGGGATAGAGTTGGATATTCTGACAGATCCTGGGGCGATAAACCACTTTATTGGTTGTCGCCCTCAGGAAAAGAAAAAGTTTTATTTTGGCAGGCTGCAAAAGGATATAGCTGGTTTCACAATTTCAATGTTGGCCGTGCAGGGGAAAAAACAAAAAGCAACCTGATGGATTATTTAAGAGAATTGGAATCTGAAAAATATCCTTATGAAATGGTTCAATTGCGTTATACAATTCCGGCTGATAATGGAACTACCGATTCGTATTTGTCAGACTTTGTAAAAGATTGGAATGCAAAATATATTTCTCCAAAAATTGTGTTGGTAAATGTGAGTGAGATGATGGAAAAATTTGACAGTATTTATCATAAAATAATTCCGGTTTATTCAGGGGATTATTCACCTTATTGGGAAGATGGAGCTGCATCTACAGCAAAAGAATTAGCCATTACAAAACAAACCAGCAACCGCCTGAATCAAAGCGAAATATTAAACACGATGATTGATGCGAAAAAGTATGATGAGGAACAATTTTATAAGGCATGGCGTGATGTAGTGATGTTTGAAGAACATACGTGGGGATCATGGAACAGCATTTCCGATCCGGATAATCCCTTTACCACTTCACAATGGAATTATAAAAAAGCATTTGCAACAGATGGTGAAGATCGTTCGAAAAAACTATTGCAAAATATTATTTCTACTCCGTCAAATTCTTCTAATGAAATTTATGAAGTTTACAATACCAGTTCATGGGACAGAACAGATTTGGCTTTTCTTACAAATGAAGAAAGCGGTGGCAGAAACGCGGTGATTGATAAAGACAACCATATCTGTCTTTCTCAAATATTGTCTGATGGAAGTTTGGTTTTCCTCGCAACGAACATACCTGCGTTGGGATCAAAAAAATACAGGCTCGTCCAGGCAAATTCATTTAAAAGCGATTTAAAAATCAACCAAAATGTATTGGAAAATGAATTTTTAAAAGTTACCGTAAATCCCGAAAATGGTTCAATCCAAAGCATTATCCGCAAAGACGATAACCAGGAATTAGCTGATAATAAACAGGGGGGTATCAACCAATATTTATATGTGTCGGGAAGAGATCCTTCAAAAGCGGTGAGCACAAAAAATGTTTCTATTCACATAAAAGAGAAAGGGCCGTTAATTGTGTCTTTACTGATAGAATCTGCGGCGCCGGGCACAAAAAAACTCACACAGGAAATACGATTAATAAAAGGAATAAACAGGATTGACATTATTAACACTGTTGACAAATTAAAAGTGCGGGAAAAGGAAGCAGTAAATTTTGCATTTCCGTTCAATGTACCGGAGGGGAAAATGAAAATAGATCTTGGAGTTGGGATTTTGGAACCAGAAATAAATCAATTAGCAGGCTCTTGTAAAGATTTTAATTGCGTGCAAAAATGGGTAGATATTTCTAATGGTAAAACAGGAATTACCTGGACAACAAATGAAGCGCCATTGATTGAAATAGGCGCGCTGATTAATGAAGAATTGGTAAATGGATACAAACAATGGAAAGAGAAAACTACTTTATCCAATACTTTTTATTCGTACGTGATGAATAATTATTGGCATACGAATTTTAAAGCCGACCAGGAGGAGGAAGTTACTTTTCATTATTCCATATTTCCTCATAATGCTTTCCATGAATCTGATGCAACGAAAAGAGGAATAGAAAGTAATCAGCCATTAATTGTTTCTGCTGCAGATTCGAATTCTGCTGAATTGAAATCTTTATTTACTATTGAAAATAAAAACATTATTCTATCCGCCATTAAACCTTCAGTTGATAAAAAAGGAGTCATGCTTCGCTTATATAATGCCGATGCTGAATCTCAAAAAGCAGGATTGAAATGGAATATATTGCAGCCAAAAAAGATTTATTGGAGTAATGCCAACCAGGAAAAATTACAACCTTACAATTATGATGAAAGCTGGCCTCCATTTGCTTTCAGGACTTTATACCTGCAATTGTAAGTAAGCAATTTTATAAAAGTTAATCGTGAACATAAAATGATTTCTTATTTTCAATCTCAAAAAAATTTAGAATGAAAAAATTATTAGCTTTTATTTCTCTGCTTTTATCATTAAGCACTTTTGCGCAAAAAACAGACATGAATTTGCAAAATGAAATTGCAAACCTGATGAAAGGATTTAATGGCGATGTGGGTGTTTATGTTTACGATATCAAAAGAAATAAAATTGCTGAAATAAATGCAGATAGCATTTTTCCAACGGCGAGCATGGTAAAAGTGCCGATACTGATTGGTGTAATGTATAAAATACACAATGGGATATTAAGCTATCACCAGGATATGCTTTTTACAGATTCGGTCCGTTATTCCGAAGGGCAGGAAATTCTTGCTTCTTTTAAAGACAGTCAAAGAATTTCGTTAAATACTTTACTAATGCTGATGATGAGCATGAGTGATAATGGCGCAAGCCTTTGGCTTCAGGGACTTGCTGGTGGCGGCATACAGATTAATAACTATCTGGATAGCCTGGGGATGAAATATACACGTGTAAACAGCCGTACAGAAGGTAGAAAAGACAACTGGCAACAATATGGCTGGGGCCAGACAACACCAAAAGAAATGGCGGCTTTAATGCGGCATATCGTTGAAAATAAAATTATCAATAAGCAAATCAGCGAACGAATGCTTCGTTTGATGAGTCGCCAGTTTTGGGATGAAGATGCGATTTCTCAAATTCCTCCAAATATTTTTGTGGCAGATAAAAGCGGCGCTGTAGACAGAACCCGGGATGAAGTATTGTATGTAAATTGTGCAAACCCTTATATCTTTTGCATATGCACAAAAAATAATAAAGATACCAGTTGGAAAACCGACAATGAAGCATGGGTGCTTACCCGTAAATTATCAGCATTATTATGGAAGCATTTTAATCCCAAATCTGACTGGCAACCGAGTGAATATTTAAAATAGGATCACCATTATTTCTTTTTTGCTGCAAACGATTTAAAAGGTTGTCAACTTTTTGAAAATTGGCAACCCTTTAAAATTGAATCAATAATCTTTTATAAATTTGATTGTTTGTGTTTGATTTTCTGATCTCACCTGCAGAATATAAACTCCCGCCTGAACATTTAAAGGAATAGAAAATGCCCCATTTTGATTTTGTATCTGGCGCTTATAAATTTCCTTTCCTTCCATGTTGTGAATTGAAAGGATTGCCTCATTTTTAATCCCCGACAGCATTACATTTAGATTGCCATAAACCGGGTTAGAATAAATTTGTACGCTCCATTGATCTGTGTTGTTTATCCTTAAAGAAATAATATTACTATTAGAAATTTTTCCATCAATATCAGTAGAAAGTAGTCTATAATAAACCACACTTTTCCCGGAATTCATTACACCGCGATCTGTAAATGAATAATTGGTTTTCACAGAAGAATTGCCCATGGCAGCCACTTTTCCAATGCTGTTCCAATGTGTTGCATCATCACTTGACTGAATGGTGAAATAGCTGCTATTTATTTCCAGCGCTGTACTCCATTGCAATAAAGCATCCGGCTTTTTTGGTGCAACCGTAAAGTCTAAAAGCTGAACCGGCAATGGAGAAAAGGCGCCCTCAACAACAAACAAATCTGTAATAGAAGGATCTGCAGGAGTTCCGTCAGTTGCATTAAAAAATATTTTCCCATTTACCAGGAAGAAATTCAGAGCCGGGTTAGAACTGTCTGCTCCTGGATTTATATCCTTTACCATTGCAGTTCCCCTGGTGGTTCCATCACTTTTCCAAAGTTCTATTCCATGAGTGCCATCAGTTGCAGGAAAAAATAATCCTTGTTGAGTGTAAAGAGCTTGAAAGTAAGAGCCAACTCCTGAAGCTATTCCGTCGGAAGTGCCTGGATTGATATCTTTTACCATATTAGTTCCATTGATAGTACCATCAGAGATCCATAATTCATTTCCGGAAGTAGTGCTATATGCAGAGAAGAAAAATTTCCCGTTATAAAGTGAATTTACAACCACTCCTGTACCAATATCATAACTAAAAGGAGGATAAACAACAGGTGCGCCGGAAACATAAACAACTCCTCCAACGACCAATTGATTAGCATTAGCATCGAAGGTTTTAAGGACATTAGTGCCATTTCCTGTTCCATCGGATTGCCACAAGGAATAAGTCCCAAAAGTGTTATCGGACGGATAAAAAAATACGAATTTCATTGAAAAAGCAACTGTATTCAAAATATTGAAATAGCCGGATCCCTTTGCGCCCAGATCTTTTAAAAAAGTAGTGTGAGCAGAAGTTGCGTCTATGCCATCAGTACTCCATAAAGCTATATTTGGATGAACGTTATCATTTATCAGGAAGTAAGCCCGGTTATTAAAAACATAAAAGCCGGCGATGTAATTCGGGCCCGCGGTTCCTGTATTGATGTTTGTAACCAATTGAACAGTGCCTGCTGGAGTTCCGTCTGTGCGCCAGATATCAGCTGTCGTTCCTGAAATAGAAGGGACGGAAAATAAAAACAGGTTTCCAATTGTTCGCGAAGTATCTCCGAAATTATTTGGGAGAGAAGATGATGTGGCTCCTGCAGTTATGTCTTTTAAAATGTTCGTGTTTGCAGCCGTGCCGTCGGTAGAGTACCAATATTCATTGCCATATGTAGGAGTGGTTGCCTTAAAGACAAGATTACCACCTATAATCGAAATAGAAAATTTAGTAGAATCAATGCCACTGGTTGATCCTGGTCCAATATCTTTAACTATTGAAGTTATTGAACCATTCGTGCGCCAAAGTTCGCAACCTTCAGTAGGCGACACTGCTACAAAATATAGATTTCCTTTAAAAATTATTTTATCAAATTCAGTAACGTCGGGTTGGCTTCCTGTAGTCCCCGGGTAAATATCCATTACTAAATTTGTATTTGCAGAAGTCCCATCTGATTTCCATAATTCATATCCGGAAGTTGGGGAAGTTGCAGGAAAATATAAATAACCGTTTAATAAATAAAAATCGAAGGATCCATTACGGGTTATTCCATCGTCAGGCCCCGGATTAATATCTTTTACCATCGTAGTATTTGCGGTAGTCCCATCAGTACGCCATAATTCACATCCATTAGCTGCTGTGATGGCAGGAAAATAAACATATCCATTTAAAATTTGAGAAGATGCATCATTTTCTGCCACACTTCCGTCTGGTCCAGGATTAATATCTTTTATGAGTTTTGTTCCTGCTTTTGTACCATCAGTTATAAAAAGCTCTTCACCACAGTTCGGTGAGATTGCGGTAAAAATATATTTTGCATTCAATAGTCCGCCTGATGCATCAGCGGCTTTAATGGTATCCGAAAGTTGAAAAGTACCGGCTACGGTTCCATCTGTAATCCACAAAGTAGAATCAACACCTGACTCAAAGATTGTTTTTGTTTGATTAAATGGTATTCTTAATTCCATGTTTTGATTAGCAATTAATTGCGTAACCTGGGCATGCAAATTTGAAAAACAAAAAGCACTGCCAATAAAAAATAGAAGTCGTTTCATTTCCCTCTTTTTAAATAATAGAATAATTAGAAGTATGCACTATTAAAAAATAGTATCTGCAGCAATAATAAAAGAGATAGGAAAATGAATTTTATTTGCTAATGTTTAATTAAATGGATTAAAAAAAAAGGAAGGTTTTTATTAAATCAAAAGCAATTTGAAATATAAAATTAAAATAATCATACATAAATGGGCATCAGATGAAATATTGATTTTGTGAATAAAAATATAGTAGCATTTTTATTATTTATTTCGATGCGGAACTGCAGGCATTTTATATTCAGTCAGGCAAATTAGAATTTGAAGTTATACCAGATTTTGCAATGACTCAAAACAATTCAGGCCCTTTCAGATTTCTGTGAGGAGTTTTTCCCAAATGCGTGTATGCCTTGGCCGTTACTTCTCTCCCCCGTGAAGTGCGCATGATGAATCCTTCCTGGATTAAAAATGGTTCATATACTTCTTCCAAAGTTCCCGCTTCTTCACCAACCGCAGTTGCAATCGTGGTGATTCCAACAGGGCCGCCTTTGAATTTATCAATGATCGTGCTTAAAATGCGGTTGTCCATTTCATCCAAACCATACTCATCCACATTCAATGCTTTCAGAGCATGCTGGGTTATTTTTAAATCTATTACTCCATTGGAAAGTACTTGTGCAAAATCGCGAACCCTTCTCAATAAACCGTTGGCAATTCTCGGTGTTCCACGACTTCTGCCGGCAATTTCTGTTGCCGCATCTGAAGTGATTTTTGTGTTTAAAATGGAGCAGGAACGCAAAATAATCTTTTGCAAAGTAGCTGTGTCGTAATATTCCAATCTCGATTTTATTCCAAACCTGGAGAGCAATGGAGCAGTAAGCAAACCGCTACGTGTGGTAGCGCCAATTAATGTAAATGGATTCAGATTTATTTGAACGCTTCTTGCATTCGGACCGGTATCAATCATAATATCAATCCGGTAATCTTCCATCGCCGCATATAAATATTCTTCTACCACATTACTCAGACGGTGTATTTCATCAATAAATAAAACATCATTTGCTTCCAGATTAGTAAGCAAACCCGCAAGATCGCCTGGTTTCTCTATTACCGGGCCGCTGGTTTCTTTAATATTTACACCCAGTTCATTAGCCACAATCCTGCTCAAGGTTGTTTTTCCAAGTCCCGGAGGGCCATGAAATAATATGTGATCCAGCGCTTCATTACGCTGGCGTGCAGCTTTTATAAAAATGCGTAAATTCTCTATTGTTTGTGACTGTCCGCTGAATTCATCAATTACTGCCGGCCGGATATTATTTTCAAATTCCTTTTCAGCAGGAGTCAGAATTTCTTTTTCTTTATTCAGATTTTGGTTTTGCATTCAGATTTTTTTCTACCTTGTAAAACTAAAGTTTTTAAAGTTAAAAATGTTTAAAGCTGCTTTAAAAGCACAAAAGATTGCCAACATTTTCATCAGTTAATTTCAATTAAAAAATGCTTTTGCAAGATTGGCAACCTTTCAAACAATGCTTTTCACCATTAATCAATTCATAGGAGCAAATGCTGCTTTTACTGTTTAAATTTGTATGATGAACAAAACAACCGTTCGATATTGGATTTGCCAGGTTCTGGGCTGGGGAGGCTGGACTTTACTCAATCTTTCATTCTTTTATTTCTTTTTACAAGATGTTTATTGGAAAGCCGGAGAAAGGAAAAACCTTCTTCTTGCTATTCTTTTTATTCAGTTTTTTTGGTACATCTTAGCCACCCATTTTTTAAGGTTTATTTTAAAAAAAACAGGCTGGATCAAATTCTCCACCGAAAAAGTAATTGCGTTATTTATCGTAAGTGTACTGATTACCGGGTTGCTGGCATATTATGGTTCTAAAACGACTGCTGTTTTTACCGGAAACTCGCTGGTAGAATATGAAAAAAATGAAAATCTGAAACAAGCTATTTCAAAAGAAAAAGCGCTTGGGCTTTCAGGCACCTCTTATTATCTCGCGACACAAAATAATCCCAGAGATTCATTAAAATATTCATCCGCACAAAATATAAAGAAGACTACCGGCTGGTATAGAAACACTTCCGGCATATGGAAATATGAAGAGCAGCACAAAGGCCGTTTTTGGTGGGATATTATTTTCACATTTATCCTCATTGCGCTGTGGCTGTTACTTTACATGATTTGGCATTATCTCGAAAGAAATAGAAAAGATGAAGTTGACCGCTTAAATCTCGAAAAAACCGTTAAGGATTTAGAATTAAAAACAATAAAATCACACATTAATCCCCATTTTATTTTTAATTCTCTAAACAGTATTCGCGCCTTGGTAGAAGAGAATCCAAAACGCGCCAGAACAGCCATTACAGAGCTTTCCAACATTTTGAGAAGCAGCCTGCAGGTGGAAAAAATGGAAACGGTTCCTTTGCAAAAAGAACTGGATATTGTAAAAGATTACCTGGCCCTGGAGCAAATGCGTTTTGAAGAGAGATTGAAAGTGCAATTTGATATTGATGAAGACACACTTGGGCAACAAGTGCCACCAATGATGCTACAAACCCTGGTGGAAAATGCCATCAAACATGGAATCAGCAAAAGAATTAACGGTGGAACTATAAAAATAATTTCGAGATTTACCGTTAAAGATTTTGAATTAATTGTTGAGAATTCAGGAAATCTTGAAAAGAAATCAGGTGAAGGTTTCGGTTTTAAAAGTACCCGCGACCGGTTGAAATTTTTATGCAATGGAAACGCTTATTTTAAAGTAGAAGAAATTGAAGGAACGAAAGTGCAGTCGAAGATCGTGATGCCGGTTGAGTGGTGAATTGAACATTGAACCTTCAACCTTGAACATCAACTATCAATCTTAAACCTTGAACTATGAACTATGAATTTTAAACAATAAACGATGCTAAAAGTAATTTTAATAGATGATGAACGTCTTGCCAGGAGCGAGCTTAAGCGGTTGTTGCAGGAATTTCCGGATATAGAAATTATTGGCGAAGCGGCCAATGCTGATGAGGCTATGGAGAAAATTGAATCCTTAAACCCGGACCTTATTTTCCTCGATATCCAGATGCCGGGGAAAACCGGTTTTGATTTACTTACCCAATTAGAAAAAGCGCCGCATGTCATTTTTGTTACCGCTTATGACGAGTATGCTTTGAAAGCATTTGAGGTAAATGCGCTGGATTATTTAATGAAACCCATAGAACCCAAACGCCTGGCTGACGCGCTTTTAAAAGTAAAACAAAAAGATGATGAGGAAATGCTTTCCTATAATAATCGCGGAATTTTAAGCGAAACCGATCAGGTCTTTGTAAAAGACGGAGAAAGATGCTGGTTTGTAAAACTTTCTGAAGTTCGCCTTTTTGAAAGTGTAGGAAACTATGCAAAAGTTTTTTTTGGAACCAACAAACCCTTGATTTTAAAATCGTTAAATGCTTTGGAAGAAAGACTTGATGAAAAAGTTTTTTTTCGGGCAAACAGGAAACACATTATCAATCTGAGAATGATAGAAAAAATAGAACCTTATTTTAATGGCGGTCTTTTATTGGATTTAATTGGGGGCGAAAAAATTGAAGTAAGCCGCAGGCAGGCAGTGAAGTTTAAAGAGATGATGAGCTTGTAAGATTAATTATTGAATTATTTTATTGAGTTATTGTGAGAACTTATGAAATTGTTCGGGATATTTGATTTTAGTTTTTGAAATCATTGATTCCCGCTATAAATAATTTTCTTATGAAAAATTTAATCATTTTCGTAATCGGATGTCAGCAATCCAGCACAACTTTGCAAAGAAAAGTGGATAGTTTACAAATAGCAGTAAACAATGTTTACAAACCTGGTTTTGGAGAATTTATGATGCAAATCCAGGTTCATCATGCAAAGCTTTGGTTTGCCGGCAAGAATGAAAATTAGGCTTTGGCAGATTTCGAAATTGGCGAAATACCGGAAGCTTTAAATGATATTCCGAAGTATTGTGCCAACAGGCCTGAAGTAAAATCAATCGGTATGATTACCTCGCCGGTTTACAATATCACCAATGTCATTAAAGACAAAGAAAGATGAAATAAATTTGTGAATGATTTACTGTATTAACTGTCAGCTGCAATGATTGCCACAAGGAAACCAATCACAGTTTTAATTTAATTAAAATGCCAGGCGCTCCGCCTGTTTTAAACCAGGATTTAAACCACAATAATTTTTAAAACAGAATCACAAAAAATAAAAAATGAAGATTTTTTTCTGCCTTCTACTAACATACTTTTCCATCGGTTTTTCCTTTTCTCAGAATATTGATAAGATCATTAATGCAACAGAAGTTTCACGAATAGAAACCATTCTTTCCTCTGATAAAATGGAAGGTCGAAAAACTTTTACGCCTTCTATTGACCGGGCAGCAGATTTTATTGCCAGTGAATTCAAGAAATCAGGACTGCAATATTTTGATGGATTAAAAAGTTACAAGCAACGTTTTTCAATGTTGAAATCAACGCTGATATCTGTGTCAGGACATACAAACGGACAATCTATCGAGCCGGAACATATTGTTGCAATCTCTACTGATGAAAATTTAAAATTTGATGAAAATTCCGGCTTTACAAAAGTGATAATTGACAGCGGTGCAAATCTTTTTAAAGAAGCATATGGATTATTAAAAGAAAATAAAAAATACCCGGTTCTGGTAAATAATTCTTTTGCAACAAATTTTATGCGCCTGAAAAGGTTTAACCGTGAAAGTTTTGAAGCGAAAGCCCCTGTTGTTTTTGTTCTTACAAACGAAAATCCCGCTACCTATCGTTTTGAAATAAAAAATGAAATCACTTCTTCTTCGCTTGCAAACGTGATTGGTGTATTGCCTGGAAAAAGTAGAAAAGATGAATACGTAATTTTTTCTGCGCATTATGATCATTTGGGAATTGGTAAACCTGATGCCAAAGGTGATTCTGTTTATAATGGCGCAAATGATGATGCAGCGGGAACTACAGCGGTTATCATGCTCGCACATTATTTTAGTAAACTAAAAAACAATGACCGCACTTTAATATTTGTAACCTTTACCGCAGAAGAGATTGGTGGTTTTGGCTCTCAATATTTTTCCGCTCAAATAAATACTGAAAAAGCCATAGCAATGTTCAACATTGAGATGATTGGAACTGACAGCAAATGGGGAAACAACAGCGCTTATATTACAGGTTATGAAAAATCAGATTTTGGAAAAATATTGCAATCAAGCCTGGAAGGAAGTAATTTTCATTTTGAACCTGATCCTTATCCCGAACAAAATTTATTTTACCGGTCAGATAATGCAACCCTTGCTGCACTTGGTGTTCCCGCCCACACCATCAGTACATCTAAAATGGATAATGAACCAAATTATCATAAACAAAGTGATGAAATTCCCACTTTGGACATCAACAATATGGCTGAAATTATTAAAGCCATTGCCATCAGCAGCAAAACGATTGTAAGTGGAAAAGATACACCGGCACGGGTCGAGAAAAGATAGAAAATAAAATATACCACTTTTTAGGTCTATGCTTAGCTTTTGAATTCCATTTTCTCAAATCAAAATCTGAATTATTTGTTCTTTTACTACAACTTTGTTTTTAGTATTATTCCAATTAATTCTTTTCAACTGAATTCATTTCTTAATGGCATGTTAATTGATTATGTATTTTTTTATCTAAAAACAATTCACATGGAAACAATTAAAAAAATTTACCGGTCCGCTATCACAATGATAACGTTGATTTTAATGGAATCAATCGCATTCGGACAGGATAGTTCCGGTTCATCATCAAGCACAACCACTACCTCTACCACCTCTTCAACCACTATTCAACCATGGATGTGGATTGTAGGCGCTATTATCGTTCTGATTATTATAATAGCTCTTGCTCGTGGAGGTTCTAAAGACAAGGTGATTATTACAAAAGAAGAACATATCAAAGAATAATTTTAAGCCCGCTTTCATTTGAAAATGGCCGGATATTTCCTGCCATTTTTTTTGAGCCGCAGGTTTAATTTTGTATTTTCAGGGTTTACCCGTTAGCTGTTTTCATGTTATCTTTGCGCGCCTTAAAACAAAGAAAATTGAAACAATAAAATTCTGTTTCATTTCAGAAAAAAAATTAAAACAAAATATGGCATTACGCGCAGGAATTGTAGGATTACCAAATGTGGGAAAATCAACTTTATTTAATGCTGTGAGCAACAGCGCAAAGGCTCAGGCAAGCAATTATCGTTTTTGTACAATCGAGCCAAATGTAGGGTTGGTAAATGTTCCGGATAAGAGACTCGATGTACTTGCAGAATTGGTAAAACCTGATAGAATTGTTCCTACTCAGATTGAAATTGTAGATATCGCCGGACTCGTAAAAGGCGCCAGCAAAGGCGAAGGATTGGGAAATAAATTTTTGGCAAACATCCGGGAGGTGGATGCGGTCATTCATGTAATCCGTTGTTTTGAAGATGAAAATGTGTTGCGCGAAGAAGGACCGATTAATCCAATAAGCGATAAAGAAATTATAGAAACAGAATTGCAGTTAAAAGACCTTGAAGGAGTGGAAAAGAAAATAGCGAAAGTGGAAAAAATGGCAAAAACGGGCGATGCAAAAAGCAAAGTGGAATTTGAAGTTTTGAAAAAAGCCAAAGTACATCTGGAACAGGGAAAAAATATTCGTTCGCTGAATTTTTCAAAGGAAGAAAAAGAAGCTGTTGCTGATAATTTTTTCCTGACCAATAAACCTGTTTTATATGTTGCCAATGTGGATGAAGCTTCTATGCATTCAGGCAATAAATATTCGGATAAATTGGTAACTGCTGCTAAAGAAGAAGGCGCCCAGGTTATAATTATGACCAATGCGATTGAAGCGCAGATTGCCGAGTTTGAAAATCCGGAAGACAAGGAGATGTTTATGAAAGAATATAAAATGGAAGAACCCGCGTTGGATCGCCTGATTCATTCTGCTTATGCGCTTCTAAATCTTTCTACTTATTTCACGGCCGGTGTGCAAGAAGTGAGAGCCTGGACAATACATAAAGGCTGGAAGGCACCACAAGCTGCGAGCGTGATTCACACTGACTTTGAGAAAGGATTTATCAAAGCGGAAGTTATTTCTTACAATGATTTTGTTCAATATAAATCAGAAGCAGCCTGCCGGGAAAATGGAAAATTGCGGATTGAAGGAAAGGAATATATTGTTCAGGATGGGGATGTGATGCATTTCAGATTTAATGTTTAGTTGAAGGTTCACGGTTGAAGGTTCAAGATTCGTTATTCAAGATTAATGATTGAAAATTAAAACAAAAACCCGAAATTTTTGTTCGGGATTTATGTTTTGGAAAATGCATTGCTCGCAATTTTATTTTCTTACACTCACTGAAACATGCCTGTCCAGCGCTCTTTCATTATCAGGCGCTGATGCCGGATATTTTGCATATTGAGATCCATAACCTTCGGCGCCAATAACTTGTGAGCCTACTCCACGTTTTGCCAAGCCGGCTTTTGCTGCGTCCGCACGATCCTGTGAAAGTTTTTTATTATCCGCAGCATTTCCGGATGCATCGGTATAACCACCTATTTTAATTTTCGCATCAGGATAGGCTTTTAAAATTTCAGCGATATTGTCTAATTGTTTTTCGCTTGATGCAGTAATTGTTGCTGTTCCCAGATTAAAATTGAGGTTATCAAAATTGAACCATTTATTTTTTAAAGAATCATCACTCAGTGATTTCCAGTCGCTGTTCAAAAAAGTAACCAATTGATCTTCGATTCCACCTTTGTTAGCTTCTAATTCCTTTCCATTGGGCAATTTAACTTTTATAGATCCGGATGTAGTATCAGCGGGAGTAGTGGTCATAGCCATTCCGGTATCTTTATTCTGAACGGTTGCAGATGTGTCAGTTACAGTAGCTGTGCTTGGCCTGGTTTCATTACAACTTCTGGAAAAATACCAAAGCAATGCGATTACAATTAAAATGATAATGAGTGGAACCAGCCATTTGGCTGTTGGCCTTTCTGAAATAGTTTTTACATCATCAATGGGTGAATGTGACATATTTAATTCAGGAGATTTTAAATGAGAAGCTGCCCCTGCCAATGAGCCTAAACCCAACATTCCGGCCAGTGAAGTTAAACCTGCCGGCATTGCCTGCATAATATGATCTTTTTGAGAAGAAAGAAACCCCGCCAATCCGCTGGCTGATAAATTATTCTGTTCAGCATGTCTGCCCAATAATCCGAGAATTGCGGGCGTTGCCATACTCATTAATGAAGAGGTGGAAGCATCTTTTATTCCCGCAAATCTGGATATTGCTCCAACAATTGCTGATTGGTTCCCATCAAACAAACGGGATAATATGCTGTTTCCTTTTTCCGTATCCGGATTTAAAGGCACATTAGTGCCGGTGGAAACATTATTGATAGAACTTTTCGCCATTTCAAAAACATCATTGGCACCCTCAGTTCCCGAAGTTGATTTTTTTAATACTCCGGCAAGGCTGGTTGGAATAATTGCAGATAATGCTTTGCTAATTCCAGAAGTATTTTCTCCAAGTGTGGAAGAAGCATTGTTGATAAATTCAGCAGTAAAGTAATTCTTTACCATTTCCATTAAATTGAATGCCATGATTGTATTTTTTAAAAGTGAAAAATAATTCGAAAACTGCTTCTCTATTTCAATCTTTCCACAATTTTTAATATGAACAATCTCATATTACAAAAATTATACCCTAATGTGATTCAAAGAAAAAGGCTGCTTTTTCTGAGCAGCCTTTTCATTTTTTATTGAGGTAATAGTACTTTATCAATCACATAATAAACTCCGTTGACGGCAATATTATCGTAAAAGGGATTCTGAGCAACAATTTCTGCTTTTGCAGGGGCACCAGAATAAGGGGCACCTCCTGGTGGAAAAGTTCCCAAACCGGTAAATTGTAAACCGCTAACAAATGGTCCGGTGAAAGTAGCCTGTACTTCTATTCCCGGATGTGAATGAGCCAGCGTTGAAGTATCTGAATTAATTAAGGTTTTATAAAACGCTGGAGTTGAAGAGAAATTATTAGAAAACACCCTGATATTCGGCTGAAATCCCTGGCCCTGATCAGTTGCAAGAAAATGATATGCTAATATTGCTCTTACCATTGCAGCAGGTATAGAACTAAATAAAGCAGGATTACTAAATACATCAGGCGTGGAAGAAAGTTGTGTTGCCATAGGAACAGCCTGTGCAGGCTGTAATCCTTGCTGTAATAACCCTCCATAAATGGTTCCAAATAATAGAGTTTGGAAGGCGGCATTGTCAGGTACGAGTACGGTCATATTTGTAACAGGGTAAGCGAGTAAGGAATCAAACCTGTTCAATCCTGTTTGACCGCTATCCGCACGGGCAATTGCTGCTTTGAAATAACTAAGATTCGAATTATTATAAATGGCATCTTTCAATACCTGGCTTGGTGGCACCACTACTTCAGCAACCAAATGAATGACACCGTTTTTCATTTTCAAATCAGGCTTCACTACAGGAATATTGTTATCATAAAAACCTGTAGCAGAATTAGAAGAAAATGCGGTTAGTTTTAAATCAATTGGCGTTCCTGGCAATGTGCCAATTTTTAATGAAGTGGGCAATTGCATATTTGGAACCGTATTGGTAGAAGCCGGAATATCAGCCTCCAAAAATTGCCTTCCCGGAATAATGGCATAACCAACGATTCCCCCGAGTGTTTGCGCCGGCAATGCATTTACTACTGCAATCGAAGAAATTCCGGAAGCGCGGAAGGCATTATTATTTGGCAGAAAAACTGTAAATACACTATTTAAAGAATCATTCAATTGCGCAAGCATACCCACTTTTGTTGCTGCCGCTTTGAAAAAACTATAAGTGGTATCGCTGTTTATCAAACCGTAAATAGTGGTAGTCGCGCTGCTGTTTGCAGATGGATAAGAAATGGGGACAGCGTCAGGAAGCGGTTTGTTACATGATGTAAATAACAAAACCAGGACTAATAATAAGCCAAGTTTGGCAACTTTAAAAAATCTTAAAATATTTTTCATATTTTTTATTTAAAAAAATGAGCAATTAATTATGGAATTAAAATAAATTATAACCAATACTCACATAATAAAGTCCGCCGATGGTAGCATTTCCAAATCCATCACGGTAATATTGATTTAAAATATTGGTGCCAC
>Ga0157370_10000954_pt1 | contig 36668 bp, 32 predicted proteins | sample C35metaG_FD_113463 | JGI IMG/M metagenome (GOLD analysis project Ga0157370, IMG submission 113463) | Corn rhizosphere microbial communities from Kellogg Biological Station, Michigan, USA - C3-5 metaG | ecosystem: Host-associated > Plants > Roots > Rhizosphere > Soil | place: USA: Michigan... | reverse complement strand
CTCGCGCCGGTACCTGCCTGCACGCGGTATTGGAAGACTGGGCGCGGGGCAAAGGCGAACTGCCGGTGCTGGTAGAACACGCGCTGACCGACCATGGCCTGTCGCGCGATTGGACTGAGCTGGCCGCCGACCATTTGCAACGCGTGCTCGACACCGACCTCGACGGCCACGGCCTGACGCTTGCCAGCCTGGTATCGGCGCGGCGTCTGCCTGAGCTTGGCTTTACCTTTCCGGTAGCAAATCTGGACGTGTACCGCCTGCGCGCCATTCTTGCCGACCCGCAACACGGCCTGGCGGCGCCCATGCGCGAAGCGGCGCAGCGGCTGGAATTCGACAGCCTCAAAGGCTTTCTGAAAGGCTTTATCGACCTCACGTTCGAGCACGAAGGCCGCTGGTATATCGCCGACTACAAATCCAACTGGCTGGGGCCGGACGCCAGCTTCTACAGCGGCGAGCGCCTGTTGCAAGCGCTGGCCGGCGAGCATTACTACCTGCAATACCTCATCTATCTGGTAGCGCTGCGCCGCTTCCTGCGCCAGCGCCTGGCCGACTTTACCGGCGCGCAACTGGGCGGCGCCTATTACCTGTTCCTGCGCGGCATGCCGACGGCGGGCGTGTACTTTTCGCGGCCCGCCGACAGCCTGCTCGATGCCCTCGACCAGTTGTTCAATGAGGAGCAGCCATGAGCCTTGCCGATCTGCCCCTTGGGCCATTGGAGCGCGCGTTTGTCGCCAGCTTGCAGCGCTTGGACGAAGACGCCAGCGAGCCGGTGCTGCTGGCCGCGGCGCTGACCTGCGCGGCGTTGGGCAACGGCGATGTGTGCCTGCTGCTGCGGCGCTGGGCCGGGCAGCGGGCGTGGCCGGAAGTGGGCGGCGGTTTGCTGGTGCCGGCGTTGGCGCTCTGGGTCGAGCAACTGCGGGCCTCGCCCCTGGTGGGCGCGCCGGGCAAGTTTGCGCCGCTGATACTCGACGGCGAGCGCCTGTATCTGGCGCGTTATCACCACTACGAAACGCAGCTGGCGGCGCAGCTGTTGGCCCGAGGCGGCGCTAATCCGCAGGTAGACGAGACCGTGCTGGCCGACGGCCTGGCGCGTCTGTTTGCCCGCAACAACAACCAGACCGGGCCGGACTGGCAGCGTCTGGCCGCCGCGCAAGCAGTGCGCCGTAACCTTGCGGTTATCTCCGGCGGTCCGGGTACGGGCAAAACCACCACGGTGGTGCGCCTGCTGGCGGCATTGCTGGAGCAACCGGGCGGTGAACGTCTGTCCATTGGCCTGGCAGCGCCGACGGGCAAAGCCGCCGCGCGCATGGCCGAAGCCATTCGTAACGCCAAGGCCGAGCTGCCGGTGAGCGAGGCGATCAAGGCGGCTTTGCCGGAAGAAGCGCGCACCTTGCACCGGTTGCTCGGCAGCCGGGGCGACACGCCGCGCGTGCGCCACACGGCGGCCAGTCCGCTGCCGCTGGATGTGCTGGTGGTGGACGAAGCGTCGATGGTTGACCTGGCGCTCATGGCCAAACTGCTCGACGCGCTGCCTATTCATGCGCGCCTGATTTTGCTAGGCGACAAAGATCAGCTGTCTGCCGTGGAAGCAGGCGCCGTGTTTGCCGAGCTGTGCGAAGGCCGAGGCTTTACTGCCGAAACCGCCGCCGACTTGCAACGGCTTACCGGCCAACCCGTAGCAGCGCAAACCCCCGGTTCACGCTTGGGCGATGCCGTGGTGCTGCTCACCCACAGTCACCGTTTTGCCGGTGATAGCGGCATCGGCGAACTGGCCCGCCGCATCAACAGCGGCGATGCCACCGGCACGATCAACCTGCTGAAAGAGGGCAGGGCAGACCTGGCCTGGGAATACGAACCGACACCCAGCGCCTTGCTCGAACGTCTGGACCATGGCTATGCGCCGTTCCTGGCGGCCGCGCGCAGCGGCGACGTGGCGGCGGCGTTTACCGCCTTCAACGGCTTCCGCGCCCTGACCGCGCAACGCCAGGGTGCCTGGGGCGTTGAAGGCATCAACGAGGCGCTGGAAGCGCGGTTCAAACGGCGCTTCAGCCTGCCGAGCCGCGAGCGTTGGTATCCCGGTCGGGCGGTGATGGTGCGCCAGAACGACTACGCCCTTGGCCTGTTCAACGGCGACATCGGCATCTGTCTGGCCAGCGAAAATGGCCTGCGCGTGTTTTTTGAAAGCGCCGGCGAAACCGAACCGACCTTCCGCCCATTTTCCCCGGCGCGCTTGCCCAGCCACGACAGCGCGTTCGCCATGACCGTGCACAAAAGCCAAGGCTCGGAATTCAGCGAAGTGCTGCTGGCGCTGCCCGACACGGCCAGCCCGTTGCTCACCCGCTCGCTGTTCTACACCGGCATTACCCGCGCCAAGCACAAGGTGGAAATCTGGGCCTTGCCGGCGCGGTTGATGGAAGCCGTCAGCACCCGTGCCGAGCGGGCGGCGGGGTTGGCGGAGCGCTTGCGCGTGGACGGGTTTGTGGCGCCGGTGGATGCGGCCGAACCCGCGCCCGCGCCGCCGAAAATCCCGGAGAACAAACCGGCAGGCGAGCAGGATCAGTTGAGTTTGTTTTGAGGCGAAACGTAGGCCTTTGGTCGGGTGCCGCCGCTGCGGTTTGACTCTGGGGAAAAGCGGTCAATGCTTGGCAGCAGCAGTGTTTCCCACCTCTCGACAAGGAACGGTCATGGCCAAGCCTCCTGTTGCCTCCGGAGCTCGCGCAACCGCAGCGAGCACCGGCAAACAAGCTGCCTCCACCAAAAGCCCCGCCAAGAAGCCCGCCAAGCCCTCTAAGAAAAGCAGCGCCCCGCAAACATTGGATGTGCGCCGCGATTCCATGGATTTTCGCGATCTCACCTACAGCGCCTCGCTCACGCCGTTACCCGATGAGTTGTACCCGGTGTGGCCGCACCTGACGATTCTCGACCAGGGCACGCAAGGCGCCTGCACCGGTTTTGGCCTGGCCGCCACGGTCAATTATTTGCGCGCCAGCCGAGGCCAGCAGGGCTTGGTCAGCCCGGCCATGCTGTTCGCCATGGCGCGCCGCTACGACCAGTGGCCGGGCGAGCGCTACGACTACAGCAGCGCTCGCGGGGCCATGAAAGGCTGGCACAAACACGGTGTGTGTCTGGAGGCCAGCTGGCCGTTGACGCGCAAAGCCGGCATCACCCCGGCGATTCAGCAGGAAGCCTTGGACATTCCCCTCGGCGCCTATTTTCGGGTGTTCTCGCGCATCAACGACGTGCAGGCCGCCTTGCGCGATGTGGGCGTGGTGTTTGCCTCGGCGCAAACCCATGGCGGCTGGGAGGCGCCGCGCGATGGCGCGATTGCCTGGCGCCCGCAAGCCGGGGAAGAAGACGGCGGTCACGCCTTCGCCATCGTCGGCTACACCCGCGACGGATTTCTGGTGCAGAACTCCTGGAGCGACTGGGGCGGTTTCACCGTTGGCCAGCACACCTATCCCGGCGTGGCGCTGTGGAGCTATGCCGACTTTGAAGCCAATATCTGGGACGTGTGGGTGGCGCAGTTGGGGGTCAAGGTCAATTTCCAGGTCACCGATACCGCCAGCCGTTACACCGCCGATGGCGGCGTCGCACGCGCCGCGCAACCGGCGCCGCCTCAAGAATCGATTTACCTGCATTACCTGCACATCGACAACGGCCGCTTCGACGACCAGGGCCAGTACGCTTCCGACACCACACAGCTCGACGCCATCATCGCCTCGCTGCAAACCACCCAGCCCAAGCACATCGTGCTGTACGCCCACGGCGGCCTGAATGCGGTGGAAGGTTCGGCCATGCGTGCCTTCAAATGGCGGCCGGTGTTCGAGGCCAACGGCATCTTTGAGCTGCACTTCATTTGGGAAACCGGCTTGTGGAGCGAGCTCGGCGATTTGCTGTGTATCAAGAAGCCGGCGGTGGACGAACGCGTCGGCGCGGCCAGTTCGTGGTGGGACAACCAAGTGGAAAAACTCACCCAGCCGTTGGGCTTTTCCCTGTGGCAGGAAATGAAGCTCGATGCCCAGCGCGCCTTCGTGCCGCAAGGCGCCGGCACGCAGGTGCTGAAGCGCTTGATTGCTTGGCTGGCGGGGCAGGGCAACGCGGCGGCAAAAATCCACTTGGCAGGGCACAGCGCCGGTTCGATCTGGCACGCGCACTTGTTGCAGCGCTGGCAGGCGCAGGGCGGGCCACAGATTGCCAACTTGCTGCTGTTTGCCCCGGCGTGCAGCGTGGCGTTGTATGAGCAAACCTTCCTACCTGCGCTGGGCAAAACCATTGCCCAGCAAAAGCTGCTGGTGCTGTCTGACCAGGCGGAGGAGGACGACAATGTCGGCCAGGTGTACAGAAAGTCGCTGCTGTACCTGGTCTCGAACGCCTACGACAACAAAACCGCGCGCGTTCCGATTCTGGGCATGGAAGCGTTTCAGCCAGAGCGCCAGCCGAAAAACAGCACATTGGTGGTCGCCAGCAGTGCCAGCGCGCAGAGCAGCAGTCGCAGCCATGGCGGCTTCGATAACGATTTGCCGAGCATGAACAACCTGCTGCAAACCGTGCTGGGCAGCGAGGTGCGGCGCTTGTTTAAAGACGAGGATATGCAGGGATATTGAAGCGCCGTTTTGCCTGCGGGCAGACAAAACGGCGGCGGTGAACCATACAGATCAGAGCGTCCAGAACGGACGCAGCGCCTCATGGTTGGCTTCAGCGCGGGTAATGCCGATGTCGGCGAGTTGGGCGTCGGTCAAATTCAGCAGCGCGCGGCGGGTGGACAGTCGCCGCCAGAAGGCGCTCCAGCGCGCGACGTGCGGCGCTGCCACGGCGGTATTGAGCGCCACTGCCTTGGCGTGCGCCACTCTTCCCACCAACTGATCGTGACCCAAGGTCAACCGAACATCGCTAAGCCCATTCATTTCCCTCACCTGCTTCTGTGTGTATGTGGGAAGCATGATGCCGAGCCGAACAGAAACCCGACAGATTCAAAAAATGGGTATTTGCTCCATACAGATAAACCACCCGCTGAGCTGAATGGCGTTTTTGTGTGGCATCTGTATGGGTGTTGCCAAAACGCCGCACAAAACGCACGATCTGTGCTTTCCACGCGTGCGCAGGCTTTCCGCCATGACCCTCTATGTAAACCTCGCCGAGCTGATAGGCGCCCGTATCGAACAGGGCTTGTACCGCCCGGGCGATCGCCTGCCGTCAGTGCGCGCCCTGAGCGCCGAGCACGGCGTGAGCCTGAGCACGGTGCAACAGGCTTACCGTCATCTGGAGGATCAGGGCCTGGCGCTGCCGCGTCCGAAGTCGGGCTATTACGTGCCCGAGGAACGTGAACAGCCGGCGTTGCCGATGGTGTCGCGCACGGCGCAGCGGCCGGTCGAGGTGTCGCAGTGGGATCAGGTGCTGGAACTGATCAGCGTGGCGCCCGGCAGCGATGGCCTTATTCAACTGGGCCGGGGCCGGCCGGATCACACCAGCCCGACGCTCAAGCCGTTACTGCGTTCGCTGTCGCGCCTCAGTCGCCGGCAAGACCTCAACGGCCTCACCTACGGCTGCATCCGCGGCCATCTGCCGCTGCGTCAGCAAATTTCCCGGCTAATGCTCGACTCCGGCTGCCAGATTCCCGCTGAAGACGTGGTGGTGACCACCGGTTGCCATGAGGCGCTGTCGGCGGCCATTCGCGCTATTTGCGAGCCGGGCGATATTGTCGCGGTGGATTCGCCCAGCTTTCACGGCGTGATGCAGGCGCTTAAAGGCTTCGGCATGAAAGCGCTGGAGCTGCCCACCGACCCGCTCACCGGCATTAGCCTGGAGGCGCTGGAGCTGGCATTGGAACAGTGGCCGATCAAGGCCATTCAACTGACCCCCACCTGCAATAACCCCATGGGCTACATCATGCCGGACGCCAACAAGCGCGCCCTGATCGCCCTGGCCCAGCGCTATGACGTGGCGATTATTGAAGATGATGTGTACGGCGAACTGGCCTACCACTACCCACGCCCGCGCACGATCAAGTCATACGACGATGACGGTCGCGTGCTGTTGTGCAGTTCCTTTTCCAAAACCGTGGTGCCGGGGCTGCGCATCGGCTGGATCGCGCCGGGGCGTTATCTGGAACGCGTGCTGCACATGAAATACATGGGCACCGGCACTACCGCGCAGCTGCCGCAACTGGCCTTGACCGAGTTTATTGAAGGCGGTCATTACGAGCCGCATATCCGCCGTATGCGCGCGCAATACGCCCGTGGTCGCGACCAGATGACCGAATGGGTGCGCCGCTATTTCCCGGCAGGTACGCGAGTGAGTCGGCCGCAAGGCAGCTTTATGATTTGGGTAGAAATGCCCGAAGGCTTCGACAGCCTGCGCCTGAACCGGGAACTGAAAGCGCACAAGATTCAGATCGCACCAGGCAGCATTTTTTCGGCGGCGGGCAAATACCGCAACTGCTTGCGCATGAGCTACGCCAGCAAGCCAGACGCCAAGACGGAGGCGGCGGTGAAGGTGGTAGGGGAGACGGTGGCGCGGTTGTTGGCGGAGCATGCCTGACCGCTAAAAGCCCCTCACCCCTAGCCCCTCTCCCGCAAGCGGGCGAGGGGGACGGAACAGCGCGGTCAGCTCCCTCTCCCGTTTACGGGAGAGGGTTGGGGGGAGGGCAAGCGGCTGACGCGATCATTTCCCCCCGACCGCATTAGAGGGCGCGTGCTCGCCCAACCCATTCCCCCGCCACAACAACAGCACAAACCCCGCCGCGCCCACGGCCATCAGCAGCGGCAACGCATGGCCGCTAATCCACTGGCTAACGGCGCCCGTCAGCAGCGGCCCGATCAGGCAGCCAATACCCCAAAGCTGCGAAATGTGGGCATTGGCGCGCACCAGTTGGTCATCGCGAAAACGCTCGCCGATCAGAATCAGCGACAGCGTAAACAGCCCGCCCGCACTGGCGCCGAACAGCACCCACACCGGCCAGATCAGCGGCGTGTGCAGCAGCACGGGCACGCATAAGCTGGAGATCAACAGCACCAAGCCGCACCCCAGAAACAGTCGCTCGCGCGACATGCGATCGGCCAGCCAACCGATGGGCAGTTGCAGCAGCGCATCGCCCACCACCACCACGCTGGCCATCAGCAGCGCGGTTTCCTGACTGAAACCCTGACGCAAGCCGTAGACCGGCAGCAGGGTCAGCATCATCGCCTCGAACGCCGCAAACAAACTGACCGCCCAGGCAATCGCCGGCATGCTCGCGCAAAATGCCCACAGGCCGCGACCCGAGGCGCTATGGCCGTCGACCTTCGGCGCGCCGGTGCGGCCCATCAGCATCAGTGAGCCGCCAATCAACAAGCCGGTGCCGGTCCAGAAACCCAGATCGGTGGCGGTGCCCAGCAGGCTTAACACCAGCGGTCCACACAGTTGGCTCAGCGCGTAGCCTGTGCCATACAGCGCCACCAGGCGCCCGCGCCAACGGTCGACGGCCAGTTGATTGATCCAGCTTTCGCCGAGGATAAACACCACCGTCAGCGCGACGCCCAAGAGCAAGCGCAGCACCAGCCAGACCGGATAGCTGGGCAACAACGCCATGGTGGATATCCCCAGGGCGCTGATCAGAAAACAGATTTGCATCAAGCCCGTGGTGCCAAAACGCGCCGCCAACCGGCCTGCCAATACCGAGCCCAGCAGCACGCCCACCGCCGGCATTGCCGCCATGACGCCAATGGCGAAGTTGCCGTAACCCCAGCCCTCCAAACGCAGCGACACCAACGGCATGGTCACGCCCAGCGCCAAGCCGATGCTGACCACCGCCGCGACCACGGCGAAATAGGTTCCCCAACGCATCACCACGGACTCTCTCCCTCCAGTCGGGCCCAAAATAAAACGGCCGGGTCTCTTCGCAGAAACCCGGCCGCAGGTATGGCTCCAAGAGCCGGCTCGTTAAGAGCGGACCTTAATGTCGTAAATCCAACGCACCGCGATAAAGGTTTCCGGGGCTAAGGTCAGGCAACGCAGCCTGGCCGACGACCCGGAGACCGTCCCGATATCGCTTACAGCTTGATCCAAGTCGATTTCAGCTCGGTGTACTTATCGAAAGCATGCAGCGACTTGTCCCGACCATTACCCGACTGTTTGAAGCCGCCGAACGGAGCGGTCATGTCGCCGCCGTCGTACTGGTTCACCCACACGCTGCCGGCGCGCAGGGCCTTGGCGGTGAGGTGGGCTTTGGAGATGTTGCTGGTCCAGACCGCAGCGGCCAGGCCGTAGATGCTGTCGTTGGCAATTTCGACGGCTTCTTCGGCGGTGTCGAAGGCGATAACCGACAGCACAGGGCCGAAAATTTCTTCCTGGGCGATACGCATGGAGTTGGTCACGCCGTCGAAAATGGTCGGCTCAACGTAGGTGCCGCCAGTGGATTCCAGCGTGCGCTTGCCGCCTGCCACCAGCTTGGCGCCGTCGGCGTGGCCGGCTTCGATGTAGCTCAGCACGTTGTTCATTTGCTGGGTGTCGACCAGTGCACCGACGTTGGTTTCCGGGTCCAGCGGGTTGCCGGCTTTCCAGCCTTTCAAGGCGTCGATCACCATCGGCACGAATTTGTCTTTGATCGAACGCTCGACCAGCAGACGCGAACCAGCGGTGCACACTTCGCCCTGGTTGAAGGCGATGGCGCCAGCAGCGGATTCAGCCGCCGCTTGCAGGTCTGGCGCGTCGGCGAAGACGATGTTGGGGCTCTTGCCGCCGGCTTCCAGCCATACGCGTTTCATGTTCGATTCGCCCGCATACACCATCAGTTGCTTGGCGATTTTGGTCGAGCCGGTAAATACGATGGTGTCGACATCCATGTGCAGCGCCAGCGCCTTGCCGACGGTGTGGCCGTAGCCCGGCAGCACGTTCAGCACGCCAGCCGGAATGCCGGCTTCGATGGCCAATTGAGCGATGCGAATGGCGGTCAATGGCGATTTTTCGGAAGGCTTGAGCACCACCGAGTTACCGGTGGACAGCGCTGGGCCGAGTTTCCAGCAGGCCATCATCAGCGGGAAGTTCCACGGCACGATGGCGCCCACTACACCGATTGGCTCGCGCGTTACCAAGCCCAGTTCGTTGTGCGCGGTGGCGGCCACTTCGTCGTAAATTTTGTCGATGGCTTCACCGCTCCACGACAGCGCGCGGGCGGCACCCGGTACGTCGATGTTCAGCGAGTCGCTGATGGGCTTGCCCATATCCAGGGTTTCGAGCAGGGCCAGCTCTTCGGCGTGCTGATCGAGCAGGGCGGCAAAGCGGATCATGATTTCTTTGCGCTCAACCGGCGCTTTGCGCGACCACACGCCGGAATTGAAGGTGGCGCGGGCGTCTTTGACAGCGAGGTCGGCATCGGCCTGGTCGCAGCTGGCGACTTTGCCCAGCACACGGCCGTCAACCGGGCTGACGCAGTCGAAGGTGTCGCCCGATACCGCTGCGGTGTATTCACCGTGGATAAAGGCGCGGCCTTCGATCTTCAGATCCTGGGCGCGTTTTTCCCAATCGGCGCGGCTCAAGGTAGTCATGTGTGCGTCCTCTTATTAGTTGAGCTTTATCAAGACGAAACAGGCGTTGCATGCACGCGCGCCTGTCAAAAATTCTGCAAGCCTACTCGGCTCGCCGGTGCCGGCCACACTAAACCAGAGCACAGCGCCTTTCCAATATTTTTTACACGAGGGCAGTAAACACCCTTGTCATGTTCGTTTTATTAAACATAGACTGCGACGCTCCGCTGCATGGGTCGTCGTCTCGACGTTCAAGGCATTGAGCGGCTGTGCCGGCCACGAGGGCTGCGCAGAAAAACACACACTTACTTACGCGCTTGGACTGGGACCAGACCAATGAATATTGCCGCCGTCGTCGACTTCGCCACTGCCACCACTGCCGCCGAGCACTATCGCCCCGCCGCGGAAAAGGTGCTCAAGGGCGACCCCGAGCAAAGCGTGCGCAACCACTACGCCAGCCCGTGCGGCCAGTTTGCCAGCGGCATCTGGGAAGGCGCCGTGGGGCAGTGGACGGTGAATTACAGCGAGCATGAATACTGCGAAATTCTGCAAGGCGTGTCGGTGCTGCGTGACGGCGAAGGCAACGCCAAAACCCTGCGCACCGGCGACCGTTTTGTTATCCCGGCTGGCTTCTCCGGAACCTGGGAAGTGCTGGAAGCGACCCGCAAGGTCTATGTGATTTTCGAGCAAGCGGCGAGCTGATACCGCTTCGACTGATTTCCTGCGTGAACTTTTAACCCGCTCCCCGCGGGTTTTTTTATGGCCCGAATAACCCGGATGTGGATGGGCTGCGCGACATCTATATAGGAGCGCTTGTGCTGATCCGCGTCCAAGTCTGTACCGGGGCGGTTCTGAGTCCGGCTCTCGCGACGCTTGTGAAGGAGCGCGCGCAGTTGAAACTGTTACGCGAAGCACCGCGGTGACCTGTCAATTTGAAGGAAAACGATCATCTGCGCAGGCCTGGTGCGGAGCGTGTGCACTTGAGGTAAGTAGCGCGAGCAGGTGGCCCGCCGCGACTAAATTCGGTAATTTTCTCTAACCGGCTGGTTCTATTGCTCATTTTTTGTTTTTGGCGCAATTCGCATTAAGGCGTGGCTAGCCGGGCTCACCTGAACAGTTGCCGCGAAACCGGAAAAAATCTGTTTTCCCTGCGCATCAACAGAGAAAACACCTGTAGGAAATTGAAAACTGTACTGGTCGACAGCCGCCGTCTTCGCAGAACCTGGCGAACTCGACAGGATTTTTTGAGTAAAAACGCCTCAAAATCGCGCATACCGATACAGTTTGCACCGTTATGGATAAAACAGTTTGTGTATAAACTTCCCACCACCAGCACAATTTGAGGGAACTGTGACTACAAGGTCAGCTGTGCGAGGCGCAACATACGCTTCAGTTAAATAACCAGTCCCGCCATAAGCGGAAGGAAGCAAACCATGGAACGTACCCTCAGTTCCGACATGTTCGTAAGCGAAAAAAGTTCGAAAGCCCAAGCTGCTCTGCCACTGCGCATCGTCTCCAATCTGCTGCTCTGGCAACGCCGCATGTCCAGCCGCCACCAGTTGGCCCGCCTGGATCCACGTCTGCTGGCAGACGCCGGTATCAGTGAAGCCCAGCGCTTCGCCGAGCTGAGCAAGCCGTTCTGGCGTTAAGTGTTGTAACTGGCTGAGGCATTTTTTTCGCACCAGCCACTGAATTGAATAAACGAAGCCCGCCGCAGGAAACTGCCGGCGGGCTTCGTCGTTTCCGGGTGTGAAAAAGCCGGTTAAACAGCTATCCGCGGGAAGAGCGGTACAGTTTTAAAATTAAGTCAACTGAAGCCGTACAATTCTGGATGACTGTCACTGCCCGGTTACGCGCCGCTGGGGGACCATGTTTTCCCATACCCAGCACTCGCGATACAGCGAGAAGGAACGTGCCATGGAACGCGCACTCGGCCAAACCGCCGCTCTTCTGCCCACCCTTGCCCAACGGCGTCCTTTTATCAAACGCGTTGCCGGCGCCATCGCCCTGTGGCTGCGTAACGCCCATACCCGCCGGCAGTTGGCGCGGCTGGATGAACGTCAGTTGGCGGATGCCGGCATCAGCTTGTGTGATCGGGAAGTGGAGCTGAGCAAACCGTTCTGGCGCGAGTGAGCGCCAGGGTTCGCCTTGTGTTGGGCTTCGCCAGAGGCTCAACCCAACCTACGGTCGCGAACCTTTTATTTTTTGCGTGCGAACCTTCTTTATTCATACCCCTCCAAGTGCGACCCAAGCGCCACCGCTGCGCTAGTCTGTTTCTCGATATCACCTTTCGTCTTCACTTGGAGTACCGCCATGACCACCCTGCGCCTGCTAACCGCTGCCGCACTGCTAACCGTCGCCGCCAGCGCTTCGGCCACCAGCTTTGTTTACACCACCGATGCCGTGGTCGGCGCCGTTAAAGGCACGTCCGATGTCACGTCGGATCTTTCCTCCTCCTTTGGCGACGACAAAATCGTGCTCGCCGCCCGCGAAGACGCTGCCAGCTTTGTCGCCACCGCCGGTGATCTCCGTGGCGCGCGCCTGGAAGCCGCCCTGGCGCATATCCGTCAGCAAGCGCCGCAATTGCAAGCCAGCAGCGACTTGCAACTGGCCCAGTCCATCCTGGTTTTGTAAGCCTGCCGACACGGCGCGACGCTGGCCCCACGTCGCGCCTTCAGCTAGCCTTGGCGCCCGCCGTTGCGGGCGTTTTTGCGACCGCCATCAAATAGCCACAATTGGCTTGGAACTGGCTCTGTCCAAATTCGTCCAAGTGTTTCACTCGCTATCAAGTCATTTTTCCCGCATTTGTTTCGGAGATTTCTCTATGCGCCGTCCGCTTCCGCTCGCCGCTTTCGCTTTGCTGCTCGCCACCGGTGCCGCCCAGGCCCATACCTTGGTGGAAACCAGCGAAATCATCGTTCGCGCCTTCGGCCGTACTATCGATTTCACCTCCGACACCACCACCTCCGTGCGCGATTCCAAAGTCGTGCTCGAAGCTCGTGATGACGCTGCCAGCTTTGTTGCCAGCGAAGGCTCCATTCGTGGCGCCCAATTGGAAGCGGCGTTCACCACCCTGCGCGACCGCGTTCCCGAAGCCCGCGATGCCAGCGACCAAACGCTGGCCGAGGCTATTCTCGCCCTGTGAAACGCCTTTTAGTTCGAGGCGGCGCCTGGCTGTTAGGCGCCGCGCTGCTGTGCGGCGCGAGCCTGGCCCAGGCGCAACTGCGCCTTGAGCTGCAACGTGACGGGTTGGATGCGAACCAGCAGCAGGCCAGTCAGGCACTGCTCGACGAGGCCATGGCGGCGCTACCGCCGGCGTTCGTTCAGCGCCTCGACCGGTCGGTGCGGGTGCGCTGGACCGACGAGTTGCAAAGCAACGCCTATGGTCAGGCCCGCAATGCGACCCTGCTGGTGCTCAACCAACGGCTGTTGCCCGCGCTGACTGACGGCTCGGCCGCCCGCGAACAAACCAATCGCCCCCACGGCACGGTGCGCCAAGAACTGCTCGCCACTGTGCTGCATGAGCTCACTCATATTTACGACCGTGCGCGGCTGTGGTCGCCGGCTGAAAAAACGCTGCTGTTGCGTTGCCAACGCCAAGTCAAAAGCCAGGGCGTGATTGGCCAGATGAACGATTGCCGAGGCCAATCCGAGCGGCGCTTTACCCTCAGCGACGATCCGCGCCTGCTCGACCTCGCCGGCTGGCCGCAATACGTCGGCCGACGTGGCGAGCGTGAAGCGCATAACGGCCAGGTGGCGCGCAGTCCGGACATCTACGAGCTGAGCAACCCGCGCGAATTCGTGGCCGTGAACATGGAGTATTTCCTCCTCGACCCGGCTTACGCCTGCCGTCGTCCGGCGCTCAATCGCTACTACCGCGAACAGTTCGACGGCTGGGCGCCGGCCAATGCCGAGCCTTGCCCGAGCACGTTTGCTTACCTGAATGCCGGCCGCGATTTCGCCCGTCAGCCGTTGGGCAAGCTGGATCCCGAGCGCGTATACGAGGTTGATTACCTGCTCGCCGAGGCTAACGACGAGTGGGCCAGCCGCTGGGGCCATAGCATGTTGCGCCTAGTGATTTGCGCCCCAGGCCGGCCGCGCGGTCCCGATTGCCGGCTGGACATGGACCAGCACCTGGTCTTGTCCTACCGCGCCTTTGTCGGCGACTTGCAGCTGTCGAGCTGGGACGGCCTTACCGGCGTGTACCCGTCGCGCCTGTTTGTGCTGCCGCTCAGCCAGGTGATCGAGGAATACACCAAGGTGGAGCTGCGCGGACTGGTCTCGGTGCCGCTCAAACTGGATCGCCCGCAGTTGGAAGCGTTGGTCGAACGGGCCGCCGAGCAACATTGGAGTTACGACGGCAACTACTACTTCCTGTCCAATAACTGCGCCGTGGAAACCTTGAAACTGCTGCGCAGCGGCACCGATCAGGCGCAGCTGCAAACCCTCGACAACATCATGCCCAACGGCCTGCTGGAAGTACTGGCCGGGCGAAATCTGGCTGACCTCAGCGTGCTCGATGATCGCCGCGAAGCGCTGCGTCGCGGCTACCGATTCGACTCGTTTCGCGACCGTTACCAGGCCATGTTCGAGGTGCTCAAAGAGCGCCTGCCCATCCCGCAGCAAGCCGTGGATGACTGGATAAGCCTGCCCGCCGAGCAGCGCCGCGCCTGGTTTGCCAAGGCCGATCTGCGGGCCAGCGCCGCCATGCTGTTGCTCGAACAGGCCGCTCAGCGCCGGCAGCTGTTACTGGCGCAAGACGAACTCAAGCGCCGCTACCTCAGCAGTCGGGCACTGGCCGACGGCAGCAGTGGGGAAGCGGGTAAAACCCTGGAGAAAATCCTCGCCAACAGCGGCTTTCTAAGCCGCCCGGCGGAGCTGCTCGACGGTGGTTACGGCCTGCCGCAGGCCAGCGAATGGCAGAAGCTGCAAGCCGAGAGCGACAGTCGCCAGAAAGAACTTCGCCAGCTTAGCGACGACCTGGACGGCCAAGTGCGCAGCCTGCTCGAACCCCAGCGCCTGGCCGCGCTGGATGCCGGCGACGCCAACCTGAAACTGCTCAGCGAGCACCTGCGCGCGCTGCACAAAGCGTCCGGCGGTTTGGTGCTGCCTTAAGCCTCAGGTGCTTTCGCCATCTTCCGACGGCAAGTGTTCATCCAGATGCAGCCACGGCAAACGCGTGGTGACCCAGATGTGCCGATCAGGTTTGGCCTGGTCGGGGTGGTCGAGGGTGCCGACTGTGATGTCGATGGTTTGCGGGCTGTGCTCGGTATGGAACGTCAGGTGCGCGCCGCAGGTGGGACAAAATGAACGGGTACAGCCGGGCGAAGAATCGAAGCCTTGGGGCGTGCCCTGGGTCCATTCGAAACGCTCCAGCGGCACGGTAAACCAGGTGGTGACCACGGCGCCGCTAGTGCGCCGGCACATGCTGCAATGGCAGTGGGCAACGTCGTTGAATGGCGCGTTGAAGCGGTAGCGCAGCGCGCCGCATTGGCAGCCGCCGGTGTGGATGTCCGTCATTGCTGGGGCTCCTGAGTGACCGACACGCCGCCCGGTTCGTGTTGCGCCTCGCGCTTGGGCTGCGCAAGATGCCGGCTCGAGCCAATCGGGGAGTGTGTCGTGTTGCAGTTGTGGTTGGCCTTGTGGCCGTTGTTCGCCTTGATCATCGCCGGTTTCGCCCTGCGTCGCCTGCGCTTTGCCGGTGACGAATTCTGGCCGACGGCGGAACGTCTCAATTACTTCGTTCTCTTTCCGGCGCTGTTGTTCAGCAATTTAGCCACCGCGCCACTGGCCGACCCGGCATTGCCGCGCCTGGCGTTGGCCGTGCTGTTGGGCTTGGGCGTGGCGTGGGCGGCGCTGCTGCTGTGCAAGCGTTTGCGCAAATGGACGGCCGCGCGTTTCGGCGCCATCAGCCAGGGCGTGCTGCGGTTCAACACCTACCTGGGGCTCGCCGCAGTGGGCAGCTTGTATGGCAAGGAAGGGCTGACGCTCGCCGCGTTGATGCTGGCAATGATGGTGCCGGCGGTGAACCTGCTGTCGGTGTGGGCGCTGACGGCGGAGCGGGGCGTCAGCGTGCGCAACTTGCTGCTGCCGATTGCGCGCAATCCGCTGATTCTCGCCTGCGCTGCTGGCGCGCTGGTCAACGTGTTGGGCATCGGTTTGCCCGGTGGCAGCGACCGCCTACTCAACCTGCTGGCCGTCGCCAGTTTGCCCCTTGGCTTGCTCTGCGTCGGCGCGGCCTTGCGCCCGCAAGAGCTGGCCGGCGAGGCGTCGGCGTTGGCGTGGAACTGTGTGGTTCGCTTGCTGCTGATGCCGCTGCTGGCCTTTGCGGTGGCCCGCGCGTTGAGCCTGCCGCCCTTGCCAAGCAGCGTGCTGATCCTGTTTTTTGCCCTGCCTACCGCGCCGACCTCCTACGTGCTCACCCGCCAGCTGGGCGGCGACAGCCAGCTCATGGCCGGCATCATCACCCTGCAAACTTTGTTCGCCGCCGTCAGCCTGCTGCTCGTCCTGAGCCTGGTCGGTTAAGCCCGCTGCGCATTGAAAGCTGGCTGAAAGTTTCGCCGCTTAGCATCCCACCACCGCCGGCACTCGACCGGCCGCCGGCCGCTGTGTGCGTGCTGGCGAGACTTCCAACAATAAAAATTGGTGATTGCCATGCCCCGCTGCGCTGTTTCTGCATCCGTTCTCCGTCCCCCTCGAGCCTGTCGCTGAGCCCGTCACCCTGACGGCCGCCCGCCACCACGCCCGCTAATGCACGGAGAATTCCTATGTTGACCCTCCTTGGCTTCGCCATGGTCATCACGTTCATGTACCTGATCATGAGCAAGCGCCTGTCGGCGTTGATCGCCCTGATCATCATCCCGATCGTTTACGCGCTTATCGGCGGCTTTGCCGGGCAGATCGGCCCGATGATGCTCGAAGGCATCACCAAGCTCGCGCCCACCGGCGTGATGCTGATGTTCGCCATTCTCTACTTCGCCCTGATGATCGACTCCGGCCTGTTCGACCCGGCCGTGCGCAAGATTCTCAAACTGGTCAAAGGCGACCCGCTGAAAGTGTCGGTGGGCACCGCCGTGCTGGCGCTGGTGGTGTCGATGGATGGCGACGGCGCCACGACCTACATGATCTGCGTGGCGGCCATGCTGCCGCTTTATCAGCGCCTGGGCATGAGCCCACGGATCATGGCCGGGCTGATTATCCTGGCCGGTGGCGTGATGAACATGACCCCCTGGGGCGGACCCACCGCCCGCGCCGCCAGTGCGTTGCATGTCGACCCCTCCGATATTTTCGTGCCGATGATTCCGGCCATGGCCGCTGGCGTCCTGGCGATTCTGGCCATCGCCTACTTCTACGGCAAACGCGAGCGTGCGCGCTTGGGTGAGCTGCATTTGCCGGGCGAAGCCGTGGGCGGCGCCGAGATCAGCGTGTCGCAATTTCCCGACGCGCGCCGGCCGAAACTGCTGTGGTTCAACGGCGCGCTGACCGTGGCCTTGATGGTCGCGCTGATTCAAGGCCTGCTGCCGTTGCCGGTGTTGTTTATGCTGGCGTTCGGCATCGCCATGATCGTCAACTACCCCTGCCTGCAGCAGCAAAAAGAGCGCGTGGCGGCCCACTCGGCCAACGTGTTGGCGGTGGTTGGGCTTATTTTTGCGGCGGGTATTTTCACCGGCATTCTTTCTGGAACCGGTATGGTCGACGCCATGTCGAAAAGTTTGCTGGCCGTTATTCCCACCGCCATGGGCCCGTATTTGGCGGTGATTACGGCCGTGGTGAGCATGCCGTTCACGTTTTTCATGTCCAACGACGCCTTCTACTACGGCGTTCTGCCGGTGCTGGCCGAAGCCGCGAGCCACTACGGCATCAGTGCCGTGGAAATGGCCCGGGCTTCAATCGTTGGCCAGCCGGTGCACTTGCTCAGCCCGTTGGTGCCTTCGACCTATTTGTTGGTGGGCCTGGCCGGCATCGAGTTTGGTGACCATCAGCGCTTTACCCTGAAATGGGCAGTTCTGGTTTGCCTGTGTATCCTTGTCGCCGCGCTGCTGATGGGAATTTTCCCAGTGTTTGGCGGCTAACGATTTTTTTCACCTTCACGTATTGGAAAGACGAGGACGCTGTACATGGAATGGCTGACCAGCCCGGAAATCTGGATTGCATTTTTTACCCTGACGGCGCTGGAGATTGTGCTCGGGATCGACAACATCATCATGATTTCGATCCTGGTCAGCCGTATGCCCAAAGACATGCAGCCCAAGACTCGTTTCTTCGGTTTGGCGCTGGCCATGGTCACGCGAATTCTGCTGCTGCTGTCGATCACCTGGGTGATGCGCCTGACCGCTGACCTGTTCAGCATCATGGGTCACGGCTTCTCCGGGCGTGACTTGATTCTGTTCTTCGGTGGCCTGTTTCTGTTGTGGAAAAGCAGCACCGAGATGTACCAGAGCCTGGAAGGTGAAGACGAAACCAACGACGCGCCCAAAGGCATGGGCAGCGGCTTTATCGGCACCATCATTCAGATCGCCATCATCGATATCGTGTTCTCGCTGGACTCGGTGATCACCGCTGTCGGCATGGTGTCCCATGTACCGGTCATGATCGCCGCCATCGTCGTGGCCGTGATGGTGATGATGCTCGCCGCCGGCACCATCAGCGCGTTCATCGATAAGCACCCGTCGCTGAAAATGCTCGCCTTGTCGTTCCTGATCATGGTCGGCACGGTGTTGATTGCCGAGGCCTTTGATGTGCATGCGCCGAAAGGCTACGTGTACTTCGCCATGGCGTTCTCGCTGGCAGTGGAAGCGGTGAACATCAAAATGCGCACCGTGCGTGATCGCAAAAAGAATGAAGCGGTGAAGCTGCGCAAGGATATTCCAGGGCAGTAATTGCCGAGCAGCTGGAGCAAAAAATCCCCGGTCGTGCCGGGGATTTTTTTATCCGTGGTTTTCTTTGTACTGCGCGAGGGCGGGCAGCAATTGGCGGGAAATGGCTTCACGCACGGCCGGTAGCATCACGGCGCCGCTGCCGAGCATTTGCTCGACGAGCTTGCGCAGCGCCAACGCGCGCGGGCCGTCGAGGCCGAGCACGGCGTGTTCGCAGGCCTGTTCCGGCGAAGCGCCGGGCGGCACGGCGAAGCCCAGGGTTTGCAGGCGTTCGCGCAGGTCGTCCTGGTCGATCAGGTCAGCGTGCATCATGGCCGTGGTCCTTGTTGCGGGGGAGGTGGGGTCGATTCTGGTGAGGGGTTGGGCTGGCTTCAAGGGCGATGGCTGTTATATGCATGAAGAGGTCGTTTTCAACTAATTCCCGGTCGTTCGTGATGGGCACAATGGCGGCCAGAGTGTCAGCCTTGATTGGCGTGCGTTGGCTGTTTTGGTTGGGTTTGGTCACCTGATCGAGGTTGTGCGGTTCGACGTTGGCGCTCCCTGTTAGAAGCATTTTGGCCCCCCGTGCTGTGTCGGCTTTTCGGGGGGCTTTTTTTTGGGTGTTGGGTCGTTGTTTGGCGCAGGCGGCGGCCCAAATCTCCGTCATTCCCGCGAAGGCGGGAATCCAGAATCTCCAGTCGGACGCGGTAGCGGCCCAAACCTCCGTCATCCTCGCGCACGCGGGGATCCAGAATCTCCAGTCGAACGCGGTGGCAGCACAAACCCCCGTCATCCTCGCGCACGCGGGGATCCAGAATCTCCAGTCGAACGCAGTTGTGGAGGTATTCATTACCGCGTGCGCTGAACGTTCTTGTTTCGCGCCTTACGCGCGAGTCACTTTTGTCATTGCGACAAAAGTAACCAAAAACGCTAGCCCCTACCTTGGCCCTACGCTGCGCTACGGGTTCCCTCGCTCCGTCGCCGCTCCGGGGGCCGGCGAGACGGGCCATCCATGGCCCGACACGCCTTTCGCGGCTCCCGGCCGCTCAACCCCCTACGCGTCGACTCCACTCGGCCTGCGATAAACGGGGCGGGGTGGATCACAAGCGAGATCAAAAGCGGTAGGTCAACATCTCGCGGCTGAAGCCGCTCCTACAAAAGGGTGGTGGCGCTGCTTTGCTTTTTGTAGGAGCGGCTGGGCGGCATTCCGATTAGCCGCGATGCTTTTGCGCCGGAAGGCTGATTATCCGGCCGGCATATTCGGGCCTTTCCATCTCGCCTTGGGCCACGACCAGTCCTTCAATCCTGGCCAATGTCGTGGCACTAAATGGCGCTGACCTCGGCCCGTTGGTATCCACATGCAGCAGCATCTGTTCGCTGACGGCCACCGCTTCCTCTTGCCCTTCGCGGTACAGGCTCAGGTACAGGTGCAGCCGTTTCTGGTCATGCCCGAGCACTTGCAAACGCACCTCTACGGTTTGGTTTTCTTTAACTTCCCGCAGGTAGTTGAGGTGCACTTCCAGGGTGAACAGGCTGCGGCCGCTGGCTTCGCGGGCGCTGGCGTCGAGGCCGAGGGTGTCCATCAGCGCGTCGACGGCCTGGCTGAAGATCAGCAGATAGTAGGCGTCGCGCAGGTGGCCGTTGTAGTCGACCCAGTCGGCGCCGATTTGGGTGCGAAAAAGGCGGTGTTCCATGGGAGCAGTCCTCAGTCGGCGAAGGCGAAGCCGTGTTGGCTTTTGCAGGTTTTGATCGCCTCCAGCACGGCCATCAGGCAGTCGTCGCGGTAGCGTTCCAGTTCGGCGATGGAGCGTTGGCCTTGCTGGTCGGTGGTGCCGGCAACCACGTCGTCGATGAGTTTTTCGGTCAGTTCGGGGGCGGGCAAGTAGGTCCAGGGCAGTTGCAGGGCCGGGCCGAATTGGGCCATGAAGTGGCGCATGCCGGCATCGCCACCCGCCAGGGTATAGGTCAGGAAGGTGCCCATGAAGGACCAGCGCAAACCAGCGCCAAAACGAATCGCGTCGTCGATTTCGCCGGTCGTGGCGACGCCGTCGTTGACCAGGTGCAGGGCTTCGCGCCACAGCGCTTCGAGCAGGCGGTCGGCGATAAAGCCGGGCACTTCTTTGCGTACGTGCAAGGGCCGCATACCGAGGGCTTGGTACACCTTGATGGCGGCCTGTACCGCTGCCGGCGCGGTGTGTTGGCCGCCGACCACTTCCACCAGCGGCAGCAGGTAAACGGGGTTGAACGGATGACCGACCACGCAGCGTTCCGGGTGCGTGGCGTCGGCGTAGAAGTCGCTGGGTAACAGGCCAGACGTGGACGAGGCAATCAACGCGTCGGGCTTGGCTGTGGCGCTGATTTTGGCGTGCAGATCGAGTTTCAGGTCGAGGCGTTCCGGGGCGCTTTCTTGGATGAAATCGGCGTCGCGCACGCAGGCTTCAATGCTGTCCACAACGCGCAATCGCTCCAGGCTCGCGCCTTCTGCCACGCCTTGTTTGACCAGCGCCGGCCAGGCATTGGCGACGCGCTGGCGCAGGGCGGCTTCGGCGCCGGGTGCGGGGTCCCAGGCGATTACGTCGAGGCCATGGGCGAGGGCGCGGGCAACCCAGCCGCTGCCGATTACGCCGCTGCCCAGGGCTGCGAAAATCTTGATGTCGGTGATAAAGCTCATAGCCACTCCAGCAGTAAAAAGCGGGTCAGCCGCGACGGCTGAGGTTCATTTTTGCCCGGCCTTCGGCCGGCGTCAGAATGCGTGCGCCAAGGCGGGTCAGAATTTCACTGACCCGTTCGACCAGCGCGCCGTTGCTGGCGAGTACGCCTTTGTCCAGCCACAGGTTGTCTTCCAGCCCGACCCGCACGTTGCCGCCCAGCAGCACGGCTTGTGCCGCCATGGGCATTTGCATCCGGCCGATGCCAAAGCCGGCCCAGGTGCAGTCGGCGGGCAGGTTGTCGACCATGGCTTTCATGGTGGTGGTGTCGGCCGGCGCGCCCCAGGGAATGCCCAGGCACAGTTGGAACAGCGGGTCGTGCAGCAGGCCTTCCTTGATCATCTGTTTGGCGAACCACAGGTGGCCGGTGTCGAAGATTTCCAGCTCGGCTTTCACGCCTAGCTCGGTGATGCGTTTGGCCCCGGCGCGCAGTTGGGCGGGGGTGGAAACGTAGATGGTGTCGCCGTCGCCAAAATTGAGCGTGCCGCAGTCCAGGGTGCAGATTTCCGGAAGCAGTTCTTCCACATGGGCCAGGCGGGCGAGCGGGCCGACCAGGTCGGTATTGGGACCGAATTCCATGGGCGTTTCGCCCGCGCCGATTTCCAGGTCGCCGCCCATGCCGGCGGTGAGGTTGACGATGATGTCTACGTCGGCCTCGCGGATGCGCTCCATCACTTCGCGGTACAGCGCCACATCGCGGCTGAATTTGCCGGTGTCGGGGTCGCGCACGTGGCAGTGCACCACCGTCGCGCCGGCCTTGGCGGCTTCCACGGCAGCGGCGGCAATTTGTTTGGGGGTGATGGGCACCAAATGGCTTTTGCCGGTGGTGTCGCCGGCGCCGGTCAGGGCGCAGGTAATGATCACGTCGTGGTTCATGGCATGTCCTTCAACAAGCAGGCAGGGCAAGCCGCTGCGCAGTCACGTTGGGCTGCGCAGCGGTTGGTTGGGCGGTCAGGGGTTGGTGCTGAGTTTCAGGTGTTCGCTGGCCGGGCGGCCGTCGAGGGTGGTCACGCCTTCGAGCCAGCGCTGCTGGTCTTGCGGGTGATCCTTGAGCCATTGCTTGGCCGATTCGAGCGGGTCTTTGTGGTCGAGCAACGGCTGCATCATGCGGCTCTCGTCGGCGGCGGTGAAATGCAGGTTGTTGAGTAGTTTGTCGACGTTCGGGCAGCGGCTGGCGTAGTCCGGCGCGGTGACGGTCCACACCGTTGCGCGGCCTTCGTCCGGGCCGAGGGCGTCCTGGCTGCCGGACAGGTAGGTCATGTCCTGGTTGACGTTCATGGGGTGCGGCGCCCAGCCGAAGAAGACCACGGCTTCCTTGCGTTTTACCGCACGGCTGACGGCGGACAACATGCCGGCTTCGCTGGATTCCACCAACTGGAATTTGCCCAGGCCGAACTGGTCTTTGGCGATCATTTCCTTGATCTGCGTGTTAGCGCCTGAGCCCGGTTCGATGCCGTAGATTTTCCCGCCCAGCTCCTTCTCGAACTTGGCGATGTCGGCAAAGGTTTTCAGGCCTTTGTCGGCCAGGTAGGTGGGGACGGCGAGGGTGGCGCGGGCATCGTCAAGGCTGGGTTTGTCGAGTACGCGCACCTGTTTGGCCTCGATAAACGGCGCGATGGTGCGGGTCATGATCGGGTTCCAGTAGCCGAGGAACAGGTCCAGGCGTTTGTCGCGGATGCCGGCGAAAATGATTTGCTGCGAGGCGCTGGTTTGCTTGGTTTCATAGCCCAGGCCGTCGAGCAGCACTTGGGTCATGGCGCTGGTGGCGATCACGTCGGTCCAGTTGACCACGCCCAGGCGCACGTTTTTGCATGAGGCCGGGTCGGCGGCGAAAGCGGTCTGGCTGGCGAGCACTAACAAACAGCAACTGAGTACGGTCTTCATCGGTGTTCCTCATGTGGCTGATTTCTCGCCAGCGCGGTGCTGACGGGAATACTTGTTGTCGAGTGGAGCCAGCGATGCCTTGCCAGCTGTGGGCCAAATTACCGGCAGCGCTGGCGGCAAAATCACACGGTAGCGACCCGCATTTGTACTCAGGCGACCTGCTGCATTGCTAAAGCCACCGCAACGGCGTAAGCCACGACTATTCCCTTGCCGAGCCGCGTCATGCCTTCGACTCCAGCCACTGAAGACTTCTGGTTTTTGCTGCTGCCGGGTTTCTCGATGCTCGGCTTTCTGTCGGCCGTGGAGCCATTGCGCGTGGCCAACCGTTTTCACCAAGGGTTGTACCGCTGGCAGGTGATGAGTCTGGACGGCGGGCCGGTATTGGCCAGCAATGGCATGTCGATCAACGCCGACAGCGGCCTGGCGCCGCTCGCGCGTACTGCGCGGCTGCTGCTGGTGGCCGGTTTTGAGCCGTTGCAGGCCTACAGCCCGGCGCTGGCGCGTTGGCTCAAGCGCCTGGACGGCGAGGGCGTTACGCTTGGCGGCATCGACACCGGCGCCGTGGTGCTGGCCGAAGCCGGGCTGCTCGACGGCCACACCGTGACGCTGCATTGGGAAGCGCTGGACGCCTTCAAGGAGTCGTACCCACGCCTGCATGTGACACAGGAATTATTCGAAGTGGATCGCTCGCGCATCACCTGCGCCGGCGGCACGGCCTCGATTGATCTGATGCTCGACCTGATCGCCCAGGCCCACGGCGCCGAGTTGGCGGTGCAGGTGTCGGAGCAGTTTGTGCTCAGTCGCATTCGGCCGCGTCAGGACCACCAGCGCATGGAAATCGCCACGCGCTATGGCATCAGCAACCGCAAGCTGGTGCAGGTGATTGGTGATATGGAACGCCACACCGAACCGCCGCTCGACACCCTGGAATTGGCCGAGCGCATTCAGGTCACGCGGCGGCAATTGGAGCGCTTGTTTCGCTTGTACCTCAACGACACGCCGTCGAATTTCTACCTGCGCCTGCGCCTGGAAAAAGCCAGGCAACTGCTGCGCCAGACCGACATGAGCGTGTTGGAAATCAGCCTGGCGTGCGGCTTCGAATCGCAGTCGTATTTCTCCCGCTGCTACCGCACGCGCTTCGCCTGTTGCCCGCGTGAAGACAGGCACCCGGTGCCTGCACGTTCACGCAAAACCCTGGCGCCGCTGCTGGGCTGAGGCGCCTGTTAAAACACCTCGTTGGGCTGCACGATGCCGTGCTTTTTCATCTTGCGGTACAGCGTGGAGCGCGAGATGCCAAAGCTCTCGGCGGCGGCAGTGATGTTCCATTGATGCCGGCGCAAGGTGGCATACAAATGCCGCACCTCATCGCCCTCCAGTTGCTCGGCGAGGTTGTTGCTGACCGGCGCGGCGACCGGCATGGGCGCCGCGAGAATTGCCCCTTGCAGCTCGGCGGGCAGGCAGTCGCTGTCGATCACGCCGTCTTCGGCCAATGCCACGGCGTAACGCAGGCAGTTGAGCAACTGGCGGATATTTCCCGGCCAGGCGTAGCCGAGTAAACGCGCCCGTGCCTGGTCATCCAGTCGCAGCCCTTGAGCGCCCGGTTGCGCCGCCAACAGGTGCTCGATCAGTTGCTCGCGGTCGCTGCGTTCGCGCAAGGCGGGCAGGTGCAGCGTCATGCCGCTGAGGCGGTAAAACAAGTCTTCGCGAAACTGCTTGGCGCTAATCATGCCGGCCAAGTGCTGGTGAGTAGCGGACACCACTTGTACATCCAACCCAACCGGCGTTTCGGCACCCAGTGGGGTGATCTCGCGCTCAGCCAATACGCGCAACAAACGGGTTTGCAGGTGCGCCGGCATGTCGCCAATTTCATCCAGAAACAGCGTGCCGCCATTGGCCAGTTCCAGCTTGCCCTTCATGCCTTTTTTGTTGGCGCCGGTGAAGCTGCCGCTGCGGTAGCCGAACAGCTCGCTCTCGATCAGGGTTTCCGGAATGGCGGCGCAGTTGAGCGCCACGAACGGACCGTTACGCCGCGCGCTGGCCTGGTGAATGGCGCGGGCAAAGGCTTCTTTGCCGGTGCCGGTTTCGCCGGTAATCAGCACGGCAATGCCTTTGTCGAGCACCTTGCGGATGCGCCGCACACCTTGTTGAAGCAGCGGGTCGTTGCCGCCCAGTTGGTCGAGCTGCGGATGCTGCTGGGCGCTGGGGCGCGGCGCAATTGGCGTGACGGTGGCCTGGCTGCCCTGCGCTGGCACACGGCCGACGGGAATGCGCAGGCCGACGTCCACCAGCGCTTCGTCCACCAGCGCACGCATTTGCACGCCCCGGGCGCCGCCGCTGGTCATGCTCAATAATTCGTCGACGCTGGCGGGCAGCAGCGTGTCGATGCGCCGGCTCAGCAGCGCCTGGTTCTGGGACTGGTCGTACGCGACAAACGCCGCACGGTTGGCGCCGATGATGCGGCCGCCTTCGTCGATGGCCAACAACTGCTCGTTGGCCAGGTCGGTGACGTCGTCGCGCGGTTTGATCGCCAGGGTCAGGCAGTCGCGGTAGCGCTGGCGAAAGTGCGCGTTCTCGATCAGGCGCGCATACATGATCACCAGTTGCAGCGTCAGGTACTGCGCTTCTTTTGGGCCGTCGCTGTTCAGGCTGGTGGCGTTCAGGCAGCCGCGCAGGGCGCCTTGGGCGTCGAAAATCGGCGCCACTGAACAGCTCAGGCGAAAGTTCGAGGTCAGGAAATGTTCTTCCCGGTGAATGGTCATCGCTTGCTCGGCCGCCAGGGCGGTGCCGATGCCGTTGGTGCCCGCTACGGACTCATCCCAACGGGCGCCGACGATCAGCCCCGACTGGGTGTACAGGTCGCGCTGATGAGGCAACCGCGAGTCGAGGGTGATGCCTTTTTCATCGCTCAGTAATACCGCGAAGCCGGCTTGTACCACCCGCTTGGCCAGGCCGCTGACGCCCTGGCTGGCGATGGCCAGATACTCCTGATGTTGCTGCTGGTGCTGGCGAATTTCTTCGGCGGTGAGAATGTGTTTGACGTTTACCGCGCGGGGGTTGAGTTGGTGCTGGTTAACGCTGCGGTACCAGGATTGCGCGATAACGCCGTCGGGGCGAATACCGCGTTCGGGGAAGTTTTCGCTGACGAAAGCGGCCAGCTCACTGGCGCTGGTTTCCACGGCATGCAAAGGCATAGCAGGACTCCCGATGGCCGATGTCGCAGGGCGAATCGGCCTCTTGTTCTTGTGATGAATCGGCGCCGGAATGTCGTGCTTAAGAGCAGGGCAGACGCTGCGCAGGTGACACAACCATAGCCTGATGGGTTGCCGCTTGCAGTCATCCTTCCGTCGCATGCAGAGGTTGCAGCAAGCGACATGCCCAAAGCCCCGCGCCTGGCTAAGAGGCCCGAGCCAGCGCGGCGCAAGGCGTGCGGGGCGGTTGCAGAGGGTGCGTCGGGAGTGACACACCTGTCGCAACGCGCTGAATCATCTGTTGCAGCCTCGCACCGGGTATTACTCAATCGCCTCGTAAGGCAGGCCCACATAGTTTTCGGCGATGGTCTTGCGTCCCGCCTCTGAGCTCACGAAGTAATCCAGCTCGGTTTGCTGCATGCGCAGGCTGAACGCATCGGTGTCGGGAAAGCGGTGCAGCATCGAGGTCATCCACCAGGAAAAGCGCTCGGCTTTCCACACCCGGCGCAGGCAGATTTCCGAGTATTTTTCGAGCAAATCGGTGCGGCCTTCGCCATACACTTTGAGCAGAATGCGGTACAGCGTGCTGACGTCGCTGGCCGCCAGGTTCAAGCCCTTGGCGCCGGTCGGCGGTACGATGTGGGCGGCATCGCCAAGCAGGAACAGACGGCCGTATTGCATGGGCTCGATGACAAAGCTGCGCAGCGGCGCGATGCTTTTCTCGATTGAGGGGCCGGTCACCAAGCGCGCGGCTACCGGAGCGGGAAGGCGCAGTTTGAGTTCCTCCCAGAAGCGCTCGTCGGACCAGTCTTCCACCTGCTCATCCGCGCCAACTTGCACGTAATAACGGGTGCGGGTGGGCGAGCGCATGCTGCACAGGGCAAAGCCGCGTTCGTGGTTGGCGTAGATCAGTTCTTCGTTTACCGGCGGGGTGTCGGCCAGGATGCCCAGCCAGCCGAACGGGAAAACCCGCTCGAATTCCTTGAGCACGCCGGCCGGAATGGACTGACGCGACACGCCGTGAAAACCGTCGCAACCGGCGATGTAGTCGCAGTCCAGGCGCAAGGTTTCGCCGTTGTGTTCGAAGGTGACGTAGGGCTGGGCGCTTTTCATATCGTGCGGCTGCACGTTGCTGGCGCTGTAGAACGTCTGCGCGCCGGCTGCCTGGCGGGCCTGCATGAGGTCGCGGGTCACTTCGGTCTGGCCGTACACCATCACGGTTTTGCCGCCGGTCAGGCCTTTGAGGTCGATGTGTTCGCTGCGCCCGTCGAAGGCCAGTTCGAAACCGTCGTGAACCAGGCCTTCGGCGTCCATGCGCTCGTTCACGCTGGCTTCGCGCAGCAGGTCGACCATTCCTTGTTCGAGCACGCCGGCGCGGATGCGGCCGAGGATGTAGTCAGGGGTTTGGCGTTCGATGATGACGTTGGCGATGCCGGCTTTGTGCAGCAGCTGGCCGAGCAACAAACCGGACGGGCCGGCACCGATAATTGCGATCTGGGTTTTCATGGGCGTTGTCCTGTGCAGCTCTGCGGTGGGCGAGAGCACTTAGTTGTTTTTATGACTCCTGTATTTTTTGTGGTTAAAGGCTGGCCGGGAAGGCAATATCGGATCGCGTTTCTGTACTTTTCGTGGGTGATGGTTGTGTTGAAATCTGCTGAAAATGCGGTTCCGGTGTTCAAGCTGTATGGCGAAACGGCCGCTTGGCCGACGCCGGATCTGATTCACTGCGAAACCATTCCGGCGCGCAGCCGGTTGCACCACTGGGAAATCAAACCGCACCGCCACGGCGACCTGGTGCAGCTGTTGTATGTGCAATCGGGGCAGGCGCAGTTGCAGATCGAGGGCTCGCTGACCGAGGTGCTGAGCAGTTCGGTACAAGTGGTGCCGGCGTTGTGCGTGCACGGCTTTCGCTTTTCCGACGATGTGCAGGGCTACATCCTCAGCCTGGCGCAACCCTTGGCCGAGCAACTCGCCGCCACCCTGGAAAGCCAGGTGCTGCGACAGCCCGCCTGTTTCGCCATCGACCGCGAGGGCGGCAGCGAGGGGCGGTATCTGGACGCGCTGTTCGAGTCGATAGCCGCCGAATACGACCAGCAGCAAAGCGGCCGCGATGTGATGTTGCAGTCGTTGATCAGCGTATTGCTGGTGTCGCTCGGCCGCCGCGCCCAGGCGCAATCGCTGGCGCACGGGCCGGACCGGGGGCGCGAGCATGTGGACGCGTTCACCCGCTTGCTCGAAGCCCATTACCGCGAGCACCTGCCGATTGAGCATTACGCCAGCGCCCTGAACATCAGCACCGCCCACCTGAATGCGCTGTGCCGACGTTTGGCCGGGCAATCGGCGTTGCAGATGATCAATCAGCGACTACTTTTAGAAGCCAAACGCTGCCTGGTTTACAGCGCCATGACCGTTAATCAGGTCTCTGACCGTTTGGGGTTTTCCGATCCTGCTTATTTTTCGCGCTTCTTCAAGCGCGGCACGGGGCTGTCGCCCAAAGGCTTTCGGATTCAGCGCTAGCGCAGGCAGCGACGCCTTGCTAGCTTCAATGGTGTGGCCCATACGCGGTGTCGGTACGCGGAAAAAACTTTGCCTATGCTGTCCTTACACGCCGTTTAACTGAGAGTGAGCTCATGGATATAGAAACGCTGTTTGCCGACCTGCACGCTCTGCCGAGCATTCCCAAGGTGGCCCTGGAACTGATTCAGCAATTTGACAGCCCCTCGTCCAGCCTGGACGCCGTGGCGCGCAATATCTCTCTGGACCCGGTGATCGCTGCGAAGGTGCTGCGTTTGGCGAACTCCTCGCGCTACCGCGGCGCCCGCGAGTCCACCAGCATCGAAGACGCCGCCTCGCGCCTGGGCTTCAACACCTTGCGCACCTTGGTCATGGCCTCGGCGGTAACGGGCGCCTTTAAAGCAGACGCCACGTTCGATCTCAAAGGGTTCTGGATTCACAGCTTTCAGGTCGCCAGTATCAGCCGCTTGCTGGCCAAGCAGGCCGGGCAAGACGCCGACACCGCGTTCACCTGCGGCATGATGCACAACATCGGTGAACTGCTGATTCAAACAGGCGCGCCGCAATACGCACCGCAACTGAACAACAGCAAACACGCCAACGCTGCTGGGCGCGCTGCCAATGAAACCTTGCAGTTAGGGTTCGGCTACCCGGAAGTGGGCGCCGAACTGGCGCGTCGCTGGCAGCTGCCGAAACTGATTCAGACCGCCATTGCCCTGCAGGGCAATCCGCAACAGGCGCCGGCCGACCAGCCCCTGGCGAAAACCCTGGCGCAAGCTGTGCTGATTGCCGAAGCCATGAAAGCCCATGGCGGCGCCACCGAAGAAGCCAAAGCCTCGCTAAGCGGGCCCTTGGTAGAAGGGTTGGATTTGGACGCCGTATTCGCTGCGCTGCCAGCGGTGCTTGAGGCGGACAAAGCGTTTGCCGAGTTGTTGGGGTAACCGCAATTCTCTGACGTGCGCGCCGTGGTAGGTTGGGTCGGTCCGCGGGCGGTGAGCCGGCAAGCGAAGCCCAACAATGCATCGGCACATGGAAACACCCTCTGGGCAGGCCGCCGGGCCTGACCCGCGCGGTCTCAAACGGTACGCTTGGGAGTTACGCGTTTTTCAACAGTTCCCAGGTTGGCGGCGCCGTTTGGGCTAATGGGTGCGTACCGTTGGGCTTCGCCATTGGCTCAACCCAACCTACGGCGCCAGCGTCTCATCCACCGTCGGCAACCGACACCGCTGCACTTCCCACCACGTTGGCAATAACCGCCGCACGGCCGCTTGGCTGAAGCGGTCGTCCATCAAATACACCACGCCACTGTCTTGCTGGGTGCGGATCACGCGGCCCGCTGCCTGCACCACTTTCTGCAAACCGGGATACAGGTAGGTGTAGTCGTAGCCGCTGCCGAACATCGCTTGCATGCGTTGCTTGATCTGCTCGTTGATCGGGTTGATTTGCGGCAGCCCGAGGGTGGCGATAAAGGCGCCGATCAGGCGATTGCCTGGCAGGTCGATGCCTTCGCCAAACGCGCCGCCCAGCACGGCAAAGCCGATGCCCTGGCCGTCGGCGTGGAAACGGTCGAGAAAATGCTGGCGTTCGGCTTCGTCCATTTGCCGCGATTGCACCCAGATCGGCACCAGCGGGTGCGCGGCGATAAATTCGTCGCGCACTTGTTCCAGGTAGGCGTAGCTGCTGAAAAACGCCAAGTAGTTGCCCGGCCGTTCGGCAAATTGGCGGGCCATCAGCGCGCTGATTGGCGCCAGGGAACGCTCGCGGTCGACATAACGGGTCGACAGGTTGCTCACCGCCTGCACCTTCAACTGCTCGGCCAGAAACGGTGATTCCACGTCCAGCCAGGGCGTTTGTTCCGGCAGGCCGAGCAGGTCGGCATAGTAATTGGCGGGACTCAACGTGGCGGAGAACAGCGTGCAGCTGTGGGCCGCTGCCAGCCGCGGGGCGAGAAACGGCGCGGGCACCACGTTGCGAATGCACAGGGTCGATTGCGCGGTACCACCAGGGCCCAGGTGGCGGCTGATGTCGAACAACGAGTGCGGGCCGAACACTTCGGCAAGGCGGCAGAACAGCATGGCGTCGAGGTAGAAGTGCAGCAGCTCGGCTTCGTTGCCGGTGGGCTGGTCGGTGAGGTGATCGGTGATCGCGCTCACGGCTTTTTGCAGGGCCATGATGAACAGGTCCGGCGCGGCCGGGTACACCTGATACAGCGCTTCCTGGTCTTTGTGCAGCTGGTTCCAGTGACGGTTCACCCGGTCCAGCACGCTTTTCAGCGCTTTGGGCGCCAGGCCGCGCATGGTCTTGAAACGCGCTTGCTGCAGCTCGGCGCTGTACATGCCGCGCCCGCGCTCCACCAGGTTGTGGGCTTCGTCGACCAGCAGCGTCACTTTCCATTCGTTGAGCTGGGTGAGGCCGTAGAGCAGGGCGGTCATGTCGAAGTAGTAGTTGTAATCGCCGACCACCACATCGCTCCAGCGACACAGTTCCTGACTCAGGTAATACGGGCAAATGCCGTGCGCCAAGGCCACCTGGCGAACGGCGTTCTGGTTCAGCCACTGGCTGTCGAGGGCGGCCTTGCGCGCAGCGGGCAGGCGGTCGTAGAAGCCTTTGGCCAACGGGCAGGAATCGCCGTGGCAGGCTTTGTCGGGGTGTTCGCAGGCCTTGTCGCGCGCCACATGCTCCAGCACCCGCAGGGCGATTTTCGGCTCCTGGGCGCGCAGGGTTTCCAGCGCATCCAACGCCAGGCGGCGGCCCGGCGTTTTCGCGGTAAGGAAAAACAGACGGTCAAGCTTCTGCTCGGGAAACGCCTTTAGCTGCGGGAACAGCGTGCCGATAGTTTTGCCAATGCCGGTGGTGGCCTGGGCCATCAGGCTATGGCCATCGCGGGCCGCGCGGTACACCGCTTCCGCTAACTGGCGCTGGCCGCTGCGAAACGTGGCGTGGGGAAAACGCAGATGGCCGAGGCTGTCGTCACGCTCGATACGGTGCGCCTGTTCCTGCTTGGCCCAGGTGATAAAGCGCTGACAATGCAGCTCGAAAAACGCCTGCAAGGCGCTGGCGCTGAAGTTTTCGCGAAAGCTGGTTTCCTTGTGGGTGAGCACGTTGAAATAGACGACCGCCAGGTCCACCTCTTCCAACTCGTACTCGCGGCACAGCAGGGCGCCGTACACCTTTACCTGCGCCCAATGCAGCAGCCGATGATTTTCCGGAATGCGCGAGATGTCGCCGCGGTGGGTTTTGATTTCTTCCAGCAGGTTCTCGTCCGGGTTGTAGCCATCGGCGCGCCCACGTACCAGCAGGCCTTCGTACTCGCCGCTCAGCGGCAGCTCGGCGATGTAACCCGAGCCGCGCCGGGCGACCACGCTCATGTGCCCGGCGATGCCTTCCTGGGCCGTGGGCGAGGGGGTGAAGCGCAAGTCGAGGTCGCCTTGTTTGGCGGTGAACTCGCAGAGGGCGCGCACGGCCACCTGATAAATCACGCATCACTCCATTGCACGTAGCAAACGTCCACCGGCATACCGTGTTCGGCGCAGAACGCCAGCCAGCGCTTTTGATTGTCTTGCAGGCGGTCGCCGGGGCCTTTCACTTCGATCATGCGGTAGCGCTGTTCGGCGGGCCAGAACTGGATCAGGTCGGGCATGCCGGCGCGGTTGGCTTTGATGTCGCCCAGCAAGCGCTGAAACCAAGCGCGCAGGTGCGCCGCGGGCAGGCAGAGCAGGGCATGGTCCAGCAGTTCTTCGCTGAGCAGGCCCCAATACACGAAGGGCGACTGAGTGCCGAATTTTTCCGCGTAGGTAGCACGAATGCGTTGCTGGTAAGCGTCGCTGTTCAAGGCGTCGAGGCAATCAGCAAACTGTGCGGCGCGGCGTTGGCTGAAGTCGGCGCGCAGCAAGTCCACGGGCCCTGCATGAAACGGGTGGAAAAACGCGCCCGGCAGCGGCGCATAAATCGCCGGCCAGCAAAGCAAGCCGAACAGGCTGCAAATCAGCGCGTTCTCCACGTAATACACCGGTGCGCCGTCTTCGCTCAGGTGCAACTGCACACGCTGTTCGACGCTGAAGTCGGGGTGGAACGGCAGGCTCAGTTCGATCAGCCCGGCTTCCACCCTCGCCGGTCGGCTGGCTTTGGCCAGGCCCAACTGCCGGTTCAAGCGGGTAAGGGCGCGGCCCACCAGTTGCGCCTCGGCATCGTTGACCGGCGCGGCGGCGGCTTGCTGCGCCAGGGCATACGCCTGCTCGAACTGGCTGAGGCGCTCGAGCACGCGAATCTGCCGTTGCCGCGCCTGCGGGTAGTGGCTAACGCCATACAGTGCCAAGGCATGTTCCAGCTCACCGAGACGTTCCAGGTGCTGGCCAATGCGAAACAGCAATTTGCCGCGTCGCTCCAGCAGCAGCGGGTTGTCGGTGTGCACCTGGGCAATGTGCTCGATCACCTCGGTCAGCGGCTCGCCCGCTTCAAAGCGCTGGCGGCAATTCCACAGGTGGATATAGGTGTCGACGTCGTCACGCCGCGTGAACCCGCGAGACTCGGCGCTGAGCTCAACCTGTTCGTAACGGAAAATGCCTAGGTCTGAGAGCACGAACTCCACCCAGTCCTGATGCAGATTGCCGAAGAACATCAGACGCAGGCGGTCGATCAGTTCGCCAATGGCCAGGGTTAACAAGGGATCGTCCAGCGCCGGGCACCACTGATTGAACGCGCGCTCGCCGGGCAAATGTTGTTCGAGCTGTTCCAGCAGCTGCGGCTTGTTGGCCGTGCGGGTGAGCAGCAACGCGCCGAAGTGGTTAAGCACTTCGTCTTTGCGCAGGTAGGCAAACAGCTCGGCGAGGCTCAGCGCGTGTTCGTTATGAACCCAGCCACAGGCCAGCAGCGGCTCGGCGGCCTGGCGCGGACAGCCGATTTCTTCATAGCTGAGCTTGCTGGCGCGAAAGTGCGGCCCTTTGCGCATGATCATGCGTGTAAGCAGCGCTTGCGAGGGCAACGGTAACTCGACAAACACGCGCACGAAGGCCGCCTCGTCGGCGCTCAGCAGGTCGCTGTAGCGCGCAGCAAGCCATGCCAGCGCTTTATGAAAGTTGGCCAGGTAGTAGAAACGGGGATCGTCGAGGGAGTGCATCGGTACGCCAAACCACTGTGTGCATGTACAGATACCAGCGCTCGGGCGCGCTGGCAAATACAAATAGATCGGTGGCTTGGCGAGGGCGGTGGCGGTTAGTTGTAGGTGATGGTGATCACTGGGTAATCGCGCTCGGTTTGGCTGCCATCGAGCGAGCCGACCTGGGTTGTAAACGCCGGGGTGCCATGGGAACAGGCGTCGTTTGCCGGGCGGGTAATGACCTGGACGTTGCTTGCCGTTGCAGTGGGCTCGGCGCTGACCGTACAGGCGGCTTCGACGATCTGGCCTTCGAAGCGGATGGTGCCGCCGTCGGCAAGGGCGGGTAGGGCGGTGAACAGGGAAAGCAGCAAGGCGAGGCGTGCGGGCATGGCGGTGACTCCGTGGGCTGGATGGCGCACGGGGAAGTTAAGAGGGGTTTGAGGGTTGCTGCCAGATGGTGATGTTTGTTTTGTGGGAAGGGTCTTGGAATGATTATTTTCCTACAGGTGTAGGACGGGGTTTTGTGGTTGGGGGGAGTTGCGGGGGGGGTGGTTATTGAGGTTTGGGGGCGAAACGGCGATACCTTCACTATTCTGGATCCCCGCGTTCGCGAGGATGACGGGCGTTTGGTCGGGGTTTTCCGTCATTCCCTGCTTCCATCACCCAAGAAAAAGCCCCGTATAAGGCGGGGCTTTTTCGCAGTCGATCAGGCCTAACTGCCCTTTACTGCCTTGCCATCGACGCTGCCGTCTTTGAGCATGATTTGGTATTCCTTGCCGTCTTTCTCGACCTGATACAGGCGAACCAACAAGTAATTCCAGTCTTTGGCAAACCACAGCACGGTTTTGCGGCTGCTTTGGGTCGGGTCGCGCACGCGCTCGACTTTGATGGCGTCGACGCTGCCGGCCATGGTCTCGACTTTCTCTTCGCCCAACACGCGGAAGTCGTAGGTTTCGATTTCCCCGCCATCCACCACTTGGTAGCTCATGGTTTTTTTGCCGGCCGCGACGTCGGCTTGCAGCACCACTTGATAGGTGGATTTGTCTTGCACGCCACGGTTAAGCGGCAAGGACACCTGGTCGCCACGGTCGCTGCCGATGACTTTCTTGGCTTCCCAGTCGAAATCCAACTCCAGTGATTTGCCCTTGCCCAGGCCGCTGCGTTCGTAGCGGTAGGTTTGTGGCAGGAAGGCGTTGTTGTCGATGCGGAAGGCGCTTTCTTCGGTGAGGCTGGCCACCAACATGGAGGCTTTGAAGTTCAGCAACCAGCGGCCGTCTGCTTGTTTTTGCAGACTGCGCTCGGCAGTGCCGCTAACGGGAAGCTGTTTCCAGTCGGCGGTGTAGCTGGCCGAAAAGGGTTTCAGCTCCAGGGCCTGCGCCGGCAGGGTGAGCACGGCGAGGACGAACAGCAAGGCGCGACGCATAAAGTCTCCTAGGTTCGAATCAAATGGCCAGTGGCCGGTAACAACTGCTGGTGGAGCATTGCCCCCTCGCGGGTCAGTTGCAAGTCGCCGGTGGCGAACCAGCGAACCGCGAGCGGGTAAATCTGGTGTTCCTGGGCGTGCACGCGGTTGGCCAGGGTTTGCGTCGTGTCATCCGAGCGCACCGGCACAACTGCTTGTACGACCAGAGGCCCTCCGTCGAGTTCCTCCGTTACAAAGTGCACGGTGCAGCCGTGATGGAGGTCGCCGGCATCCAGCGCACGCTGATGGGTGTGCAGGCCTTTGTATTTCGGGAGCAGGGAAGGGTGAATGTTCAGCAAGCGCCCTTCGTAGTGCCGCACAAAGGCGCCGCTGAGGATGCGCATGAAGCCGGCCAGCAGCACGAGCTGCGGTTGGCAGCTGTCGATCAGCGCCATCAGCGCGGTGTCGAACTGTTCGCGGTCGGTAAAACTGGTGTGGTCGAGCACGTGGGTGGCGATGCCGGCCGCCTTGGCCCGTTCCAGGCCATAGGCGTCGCTGCGGTTGGAGATGACGGCGCAAATCCGCGCGGGGCTGTGCGCTTGCGCGTCAGCACCGCCGTGGAGATCGTCAATCAATGCCTGCAGATTGCTGCCCGAACCGGACAGCAGAACCACCACGTTGCAGGGTGAGGCGTCTGGCATTAGTGGGCTTTCAGGTTGTTCAGCACAACGCGCTCGGCATCCGCTGCGCCGGCATTGATCTGGCCGATCACCCAAGGCTGCTCGCCGCTGGCACGCAGGTTGGTCAGAGCCGCTTCCACGTGTTCCTGAGCCACGCAGATGACCATGCCCACGCCGCAGTTCAGCACGCGGTGCATTTCGGTTTCGTTGACGTTGCCTTGCTGCTGCAGCCAGTCGAACACGGCCGGGCGTTTCCAGCTGGCCACATCGACCACGGCTTGAGCGCCGTCTGGCAGTACGCGCGGAATGTTGTCCAGCAGGCCACCACCGGTGATGTGCGCCATGGCTTTTACCGCGCCGGTGTCTTTGATCAGCTTGAGCAGCGGTTTGACGTAGATGCGCGTCGGTGCCATCAGCAGTTCAGTCAGGGCTTTGCCTTCGAGCTGAACGGTTTCGATGTCGGCACCCGACACTTCGATGATCTTGCGAATCAGCGAGTAGCCGTTGGAATGCGGGCCGGACGAGGGCAGGGCGATCAGGGCGTCGCCGGTTTGCACCTTGGAGCCGTCGATGATTTCAGACTTTTCCACGACGCCAACGCAGAAACCGGCCAGGTCGTAATCTTCGCCTTCGTACATGCCCGGCATTTCGGCAGTTTCGCCGCCAACCAGCGAGCAACCGGCCAGTTCGCAACCGGCGCCAATGCCGGTGACCACGGTGGCCGCTACATCAACGTTGAGCTTGCCGGTGGCGTAGTAGTCGAGGAAGAACAGCGGCTCGGCGCCGCACACCACCAGGTCGTTGACGCACATGGCGACCAGGTCCTGGCCGATGCTGTCGTG
>Ga0157370_10000953_pt1 | contig 36730 bp, 30 predicted proteins | sample C35metaG_FD_113463 | JGI IMG/M metagenome (GOLD analysis project Ga0157370, IMG submission 113463) | Corn rhizosphere microbial communities from Kellogg Biological Station, Michigan, USA - C3-5 metaG | ecosystem: Host-associated > Plants > Roots > Rhizosphere > Soil | place: USA: Michigan... | reverse complement strand
GATATCGTCAGTTCCAGTTTGCCGTTTATACGGGCTTCATCCCAGTTAAGTTCTTCTTTTTGTTGAGCATTCGCCGTAAAAGTAATCAGTGCAAGTAAAAAATAAGTAAATTTCATATCGTCAGTTTTGCTAAAATCCGCGTTGTCTTTTAGCCTCAAAAATTAATATTGCAGCGGCTACCGATACATTCATAGAATCGATCTCACCCTGCATAGGGATTATTATATTCTTTGTAGAAGCATCGCGCCATTCCTGGGTAAGACCTGTAGCCTCTGTACCTACTATAAGGGCAGTAGGGGAGCTGTAGTCCTGAGTGTGGTATTGGGTTGAATCCTGCAGGGTAGCACAGTAAATGCTTATGTTTTTAGATTGAAGGTAAGCGATAACTTCATCGGTAGTTCCTGTAGCGATCTGGTTGGTAAACAGGCAGCCTACACTAGAGCGCACAACATTAGGGTTGTACATATCACTTTTAGGGTTTGCTACTATAACAGCATCAAGCTTAGCGGCATCGGCTGTACGTAGCAAAGCACCAAGATTACCGGGTTTTTCAGGAGCTTCTGCTACAAGAATGAGCGGGTTGTCACCCAGCTTTAAATCGGCAAGCCCGAGTGATCTGCTTTTGGCAATAGCTATAATACCTTCGGTAGTATCACGATAGGCCAGTTTTTGATATACATCACGATTTATTTCAATAATATCGACCTGTCTTCCGGCAAGTGCTGAAACCTGAACTTCGGTAAGCATATCCGGCAGAAACAAAACAGTTTCTATTTCATAACCACCTTTACGCGCGAGCTGAATTTCGCGCTGTCCTTCTATTAAAAATGTTCCGCTCTGGCGTCGGGCTTTAGCCTTTTCCTGAAGCTGTACCAGTGATTTTATAAAAGGATTTTGCGGACTCGTTATTTGTTTCATGTGGGTATATTTCGCCAGCAAAGTTAAGCAACATTAGTAATTACTTAAAATAATTATCCTGTTCCTTTTCTATCAGGGCTTTTAATTTATCATAGCCTGTACCATTATTGTCCAGTAAAATCTTTGCAAGCTTACTTGTAAAGCTCTTAGGATTTTTTGCAATAAAGCGATTGTATTCGATTATATTTTCTTCTTCAAGTTTACCTGTAGTACGATCCATAGATGGAGTGTTGTCCATCCCAAAAAGATAATCCGTCTGATATGATCTGTAAAGATCTCTCGCTTTTTCCTTTAATTTGGTTTTAGGATACTTTAAGGTAAAGTTTTCCCAGTTTAAAACCCTTTCAGACACTTGTTCAAATGTTACATGCAGTCCTGCATCAATAGCATAAAATTCCTTGTCTTCTTCAGCGTTTATACGAATAAACTCTTTGTAGTCAGGTGTTACATAAAGTTTAAAAATGTTATAATAATAATCGTGAGGTACACAAATGTCAACGTAACCTTCTCCCTGCTCACATAGGTCAAGCCCTACATTTTTAAGCATTACTACTTTACGTTGGATAGAATCAGGCGGAGTGATCTTTTTTTGACCATCATAAAAATAATCATAAAAATGTTCCAGCATGTTATCTTCTGTTCTGTACATCCTGCTTAATAGCAGCATATTTTCTTCGGCATACATATCATAAATACTATCAGCTTCTTCTCGGGTAGACTGCGTAAGAAGTAATTTGATGAATTCTTTACGGTCAGCATACATTGTAACAAGCTGCTTTAAGTCTACGCGCTCATCGCTTTGAACTTCCGCCTGTGCGGATTTATCAACAACAGTTTGCACTTTGTCAACAGACCTGTCACTATTTGCAAACTTTGCTTCTTTTTTGCAGGAAACTAAAAGTAATGTCGCGGCTATAAATGCGATGTAATTTATTTTCATTGTGGTATTATAAAATTCCCCTTGCTTTTATTTCGAGGTATTTATTAATGCTTTCTATAGTCAGGTTATCCGGTTTGGTAAGCACAGAGTGGATTCCGTATTTTTTCAATTCATTTACTATAAGCCTTTTTTCAAAAGCAAGCTTTTCGGCAATTACCTGATCATAAACATCCTGTATGTTTTTAGATTTAGTGTTTATAAGCTGTTCCAGTTCTATATTTTCAAAAAACACAACAACAAGCATATGGCTGTGGGCAATACCTTTTAAATAAGGTAGCTGTCGCTTGAGTCCATCTACTGTTTCAAAATTGGTATATAGAAGTATAAGGCTTCGTTGTGTAATATGCTTTTTTATATCGGCATAAAGCCTGCCAAAATCACTTTCAAAAAAGTTAGTCTTGATATTGTAGAGATTTTCCAGTATACGCTGCATTTGTGTAGAACGCCTTTCGGCAGCTACACGGTTTTCTACCTTTTTAGAAAAAGCAAACATACCGGCTTTATCCTGCTTTTTCAAAATAATGTTAGAAAGTACAAGGGTAGAATTAATGGCATAATCTAAAAGACTAAGGCCATTAAAAGGCATTTTCATTACGCGTCCTTTATCTATAACCATATATACGCTTTGCGAACGTTCGTCCTGAAACTGGTTTACCATCAGCTGATTTTTCTTGGCAGTAGCCTTCCAGTTTATGGTACGAATGTCATCTCCTGAAACATATTCTTTGATTTGCTCAAACTCCATAGTATGCCCTATACGGCGTATCTTTTTTAGGCCGTACTGAAAAAGTCTGTTAGAAAAAGCCATAAGGTCATATTTTCTAAGCTGAATGTAAGAAGGGTAGGTAGGTACCATGGCGCCTTCGTCAAAAATAAACCTACGGGATACAAGGTGCAGCGGAGACGAAACATATACATTTAGCCTTCCGAAATGATATTCACCGCGGCTAACAGGGCGCAGATTGTATTCAAAACTGTCTAATGCGCCCGAAGCTATTTTACGTTTAATCTCAAAATTTCTTACCTGAAACTGAAAAGGTATCTCATCAATTACTTTTATAGCTACAGGAAAAGAATAGCCGCTTTCCATTTTAATTACAACAGGGTTTTCATCGCCGTTAGAAAACTTTTCAGGAGTGTTTCGCGTGGCTTTAAATTTTTGATTCGTTGCAAAAAGCAACAGAAAGTCAATTACTGTGAAACCTAAAGCCACATATAGCAATAGTATGGTGGCGTGCAGCAATGCAGGAAAAAAATAAGCCAGCACAAAGCACACCACAAACCCCATGAGTACATAGAAAAAGAAATTATTGAGGTATATTTTATTAAACCATTTCATTAACGGGGAATTTCTACTGTATCTATTATCTGTTTGATGATCTGTTCACTGGTAAGACCTTCCATTTCACGCTCAGGAGCTACCATAACACGGTGCTGAAGTACAGGAATCGCGGAATCTTTAATATCTTCCGGTGTCACAAAATCCCTGCCTCTTAATGCAGCATAACCTTTAGCGGCATTAAGTATTGCAATAGAAGCACGAGGCGATGCACCTAAGAATAGGAATGCATTTTCACGTGTATTGGTAACTATTTTAGCAATGTATTCCAATAACTGAGGCTCAATTGCAATTTGTTTTACTATGGCCTGATATTTAACGATGTCAGCCTGAGATAACACCTGTTTGATATTGTCCAGTTTCTGTCTGTCTTTAAGCGCGTTTTCCCTTTGCAGTATCGCTATCTCTTCAGTTAGGTTAGGATAATCAATGTTTATCTTGAAAAGGAAACGGTCTAATTGTGCTTCCGGCAGTCGGTAAGTACCTTCCTGCTCAATAGGGTTTTGTGTAGCAATAACCAGGAATGGCGCTTCCATAGTATAAGTAGTGCCTTCAACAGTTATCTGGCGCTCTTCCATAACCTCAAAGAGTGCGGCCTGCGTTTTTGCAGGAGCCCTGTTAATCTCGTCAATAAGAACGAAATTAGAAAATATCGGGCCTTTTTTGAAGTTGAATACCGACTTAGATAAATCGAATATTGATGTACCTAATATATCAGATGGCATAAGATCTGGTGTAAACTGTATTCTGCTAAAATCGAGTGTAAGGGTTTTAGACAATAGTTTTGCCGTGATCGTTTTTGCAACTCCGGGTACACCTTCAAGCAGCACGTGGCCGTTAGAAAGTATGGCTACCAGTAGTTGGTCTATCATTTTATGCTGGCCTACAATAACCGAATTGATTTCAGCTTTTATAGCTGCAATTCCGTTTTGCAGTTCGGAAAGATCAAGCCTCGACTGAAAGTTTATGTTTTCGCTTTCAGGTATGCTGATAGGTTTTTCAAAATTAATGCCGCCTGCATTAGTTATGTTGTTATTTTCTGTTTCCGGCGTTAAGCCTTCATTATTTGTATTATCCATATTTTCGTTTTCAAAAGATTCTGTCATAATCTTAAATTTTCAATTGCTTTATTAATTGCCAGTACATCAGCCTCTGTGCTCTTAAACTGGTGCCTGTGTTTTTTTATCAAACTTACTGTTTTTTCGATTTCTTCAATTGGCTTGCCTGTTTTTAAATGAAGTTTTTCAATAAAATCATTATCAAGCGAATAGGTGTCTATAAGGTATACATTTCGTACATGCTCAAGAAAATAAATTATTTTCTTTTCAATGATGGTATGATGGTCGCCTTCCTGGTAATACAGGTTACCTATTGTTTTGGCAAAGTCAACCGTTGTGTTTTTAAGCGGCGATATTTCCGGGATAATACGTTGCCTTCTTTTTGCATTAAAGAATATAAACACCAAAAATGAAATAATAGCTACCCACATACCCCATTTAAGAGCAGGCTGCGATACTATGTACCTGAAGATGCTGTCTGACTCATGACCATGTTTGTACTTTTTATAATACCAAAGAACCTTACCTTTAGGAATATAAGATAGTACATCTTCGGCATATTTGTAATGATCATCTTTTAATAGATGGAAGTTACTAAAAGCAGCAGGTTGGGTATGCAGTAAAAAACGGCCATATCCGTATGGAACTTCAATAAAGTCGGGCTTCTTTAATTTACCCTTTCCCTGATAGCCAAGAATTTTTACATTTTTAGTATCTAACGAATCAAAATAGACTTCACCGGTACCACCTTTAAATAAATAATTTTCACCAGGATGTTTTTCACTAAGCGATAAATGTATCGAGTCATGCATTGTATTCACCCAGTTTGTCTGTATTTTAAGCGTATCCAGTATAGCCTGTGGAAAGCTCTTCATACTAAGAAATATAGTATTACCGTGATCGGCAAAATACAGTAGTTCCTTTGCCGATTCGTTATCTATTTCGGTTTCAGAGTTAATGTTTATAAAGTTGCCACGTATAGTGTATCTTTTAGCTTCATAATCATATAATTTTTCAAAAAACTCGTAAGGTGTTTTATTCAACTTTTCAATCGTATCGCCTTTAAATAGCTCATGAGATTCCTCATCAAAAACATAAAGCCCTAACGGAATTTTATCTTTAGTTGCATAGGTAGGAGTCCAGTCTATTGACTTAGGCGCTATAGCATCTGCAATTATTATAATAAGAACTATAACTGCCAGGAGTACGATATAAATGGTAGACTTTTTCATTTTATAGCGTATTTAAGGTTTTTTGGAAAGTTTTTTCGGCCTTGGCAAATGCCTTTTCGTCAAGCGGAAAATCGCCATACCAGCTATAGTCATATACATATATAAGGTATTCAAAATCTTTTCTTAATTCAGCATTCTTAATCTCATAAAGATAGTCGCTGTTTGTTTTATCCCAATGCCAGTCTATTATTTCGCGGTCCGTCATTTTCTTTAACAGCCATAAAAAATAATAACGCACTGCCAGCCTGTAATCGCCTGCCAGTTTCGTTTCACCGGTAAGTTTTTGGAAATCCATTTGGTGGATGTCTTCTTCAGAAATATCCTGCGCGCCTATTCTTTTACGTGACCGCCCAAAGATCCACATAGATTCTTTGTTTAAGATAGCCCGTACAATCATATATACCACAAAAATAAAAAACAGTACCATTAGGGTGCGTTTTATAATAACGCCAACTGAGTTTTCCTTTTTTTCTCCACCCGAAAACAGCCATTCAAAAAACCGCCTTACAGCTTCCCAAAACTTATCCCATAAAGTTTTAGGCTTAGGTTTGGTTTCGTAAACAAAATCTTCGTCGGTATATTTTTTCTTAAAGCTTTTATTAAATTTTCGCTCTTTGTAGACAGGAGTCTCATAATGAATTGATTCTGCAACGGTATCCCTTATTACAGTCTCATCAGCCACGATAGAATCGTTATAAGCAAATTCATCGTCCTGTACTGTTGCTGCATTAAGATATACGTTGCTGCTCAGTAATAGCAGATATAGTAATAGTTTATTCACAGTTTTTTTGTTTCATTATCCTTATCTATTGTAGTGCTGCCACAGCTTTTTTTGTTTTTTTATGTACCCTGAACGGATATATAAGAAAGTAATACGATATAAGGGATAAGGTAAATAATATTATAAAAATGTTTAATGCTCTTGGCATATCGGGTGAATAGCGCGTTACAAAACCTTCAAGCATTCCGGCTGCAAAGGTAAATGGCATAGTGCTCAGGAGAATTTTCATTCCGTTTTTAAAGCCTATTTTAAGCGATGCCATGCGGGAATATGTTTTAGGGAATAAAATGCTGGCTCCCAGTATAAAACCTGCAGCAGCTTCTATTACAATGGCAAAAATTTCCATAGCTCCGTGTATCCAGATTCCACGAACGCTTTCCCAGAACACGTGCTGTTCATAAAAAAAGTACTGGAATGAACCCAGCATAATACAGTTATAAAACAGCATAAGTAATGTGCCAAAACCGGCAAAAATGCCAAAAATATAACAGCGGATTCCTACATACAGATTGTTTGCTGTAATGCCAACTGCACTACCCCAATTACTACCACTTTTGTATACAGCTACAGGGTTGCCTTTTTCAATATTTTCGAGGGTCATATTTACATAATCATCACCCAAAATTAATCTGACGAAGGTTGAATCGTTCGCGGCAGAGATAGCTCCTATTGCTGTAAAGACAAAAAATAGCAGAAAAGCATATAAAACGTATCGCCTGTACTCATAAATTATAAGCGGCACTTCGGTTTTAAAAAAATAGATAAGCCTGTTGCTTTCTTCCCGCTTGGTTTTATAAATTTTTTGATAGGTAACTGATGCTAAATGATTTAGATATATAACCGTCTTACTCTTAGGGTAATAGGTTTGTGCAAAAGACAAATCGTTAACTAATTGTATATACAGGCTGGCCAGTTCATCAGGATTTTTTTTAGCTTTACCAAAAATAGCCTGTTCAAATTCAAGCCATTTTTCTTTATTTTGTTTTATAAATGCAACTTCTCTCATACAGAGCTAAAATATAAAATATGTCAGAATTATCTATAACTACTACGCAAAATGTGAATATTAATTTTAAAGCGGCTCATGTTGGCGACCGGGTGCTCGCAAATATTCTCGATAATGTTATAAAAGGTGCCTATGCCATGATATTTTCTTACCTGATTTTTGACCTGGCAGGATTGGAAGATTACATGAAAGATTTTGACCAATGGGAGCAGGGAACCATCTACCTGATAGTCTACCTGCCTGTAATATTTTACAGCCTTGTGTTTGAAAGTATGTTTGAAGGCCAGACCCCCGGGAAAAAGATCATGAAGATAAAGGTTATTAAACTTGATGGCTATCAGGCAGGATTTGGTGATTACCTTATGCGATGGATACTTCGCCTGGTAGATATTGTTACCGGATTTGGTATTATAGGTTTAATAGCTATGAATGTAAATAAGAAAAACCAGCGTTTTGGCGATATGGCAGCCGGTACAGCTGTAATATCGCTTAAAAATAATATTAGTATAAATCATACTATATTAAAAGAGGTACACAATAATTATGTACCTATATATCCGCTTGTTATTAAACTGAGTGATAATGATGTGCGTATTATTAAAGAAACATATGAAGCCAGTATAAGGACAACAGATTTTCCAATGATTGAAAGGCTTCAGACGAAGATTGAGAACGTTACAGGAATAAAGTCTACATCGGCCAACGCTATGGCTTTTGTTGATACTGTACTGCACGATTATAACTACTATACCCAGAATATGTAATGTTTCAACTACTTGATGTACTGGGTACAATGGCATTTGCCATATCCGGATCTCTTACCGCAATGAATAAAAAGATGGATCCTTTTGGGGTATTCGTCATAGCGTTTGTAACCTCTGTGGGCGGAGGTACACTCCGTGATGTGCTTATTGGGCGCACTCCTGTAGGCTGGATGAAAGACCTAACCTATGTTTACATGATAGTATTAGGTTTTATTATAGCACTTATATTCAGGAAGAAGCTTGATAAACTAAGGGTTTCATTGTTTTTATTTGATACCATTGGGCTTGGTGTGTTTACACTTATTGGCCTTGAAAAAGGTATTGCTATTGGTCTTCATCCGGTAATCTGTATTGCGCTTGGTACTATGACAGCCTGTTTTGGCGGGGTACTTCGCGATATTTTATGTACCGAAATACCTGTTATCTTTAGAAAAGAAATTTATGCTACCATATGTATAATAGGCGGTTGTGTTTTCTTTTTGCTTAGACAATGGAATGTTCCGCAGGATGTTTTATACTTAGTAACCTCAGGAATTATTATAGGTATCAGACTACTGGCCGTAAACTACAGATGGTCTATGCCGGTTTTGGAACGTAAATAATATCTAGTTTACATTATCTCGTTACATAAACCCATCCTACTATTGGTTCTGCAAAATCAGGATCGTTAAGTTCCAGAACAAAATAGTAAGTGCCTACCGGTACCTGAGTTCCTTCAGAACCGACTTTAGATACATCAGCGGTAGCATCCCAGTCAGCAGTGCTGTGGTTTCCGGTCCATAGAAGCGTACCCCAACGATTGTAAATTGTCATTTTAAAGTTAAGGAACACGTTGCGCAATCCTTCTACAAAAAAGTCATCGTTAAGTCCGTCGCCATTTGGTGTAACATAGTTATACGTAACAGGCGCACATTTTTTTGTGCTTAAAAGAAATGATGCTGTAGTGTGACAGGTACCATTAAAAAGGCGCACATAAATGCGTGTAGGATTCTCGGTAATGGTATAGTTAGAGATATTATAAATACGTTCAAAATCCTGGTCAGCATTAGGCTGGGAGGTATAAAACGTTACTATTTCGTTAGGATAATTTTTAAGTTCTTCCGCATAATCTGAGAAATCAAAAGTGGCCAATCCAAAACCTTTATCGCATAACTCGATATCATCAGGCTGAATAAGCACCGGCGATAACGGAAGGTTTTCTTGTTGAGCAAACTCATTGTTTGTTTCGTCAAGTTCTATTACTATACCTTGGCCGTTTCCGGTATCATCGGCTACAAGCTTAAGCTCAAAATCAAGCGGAACGCCAATTGGCACTGTAATTTCGATAAAGCCGGGTTCACTTTCGCCTATTTCTAATGTATTAATAGTGTGTACCACTGTGAGCAATTGCCCATCGGCATAAATTGCAACAGGTGTGTTAGCAGGCAGTACATCGGTGCCATTTAGGTTAGCAACAGTGTAATGTATGTGTAATATACGCGAATTACATTGCTTATATACATCATCTATAACTACAGTAGCATCGGGGAAATAACAGTCTATTATTATCAGCTTAAATGATGTAGTGTCATAACAGCCATTAGTGTCAGTAAGGCGTACGAATACTTCGGTATTATTTGAAGCATTATAACTGTTAGGGCTTATAGGATTATTTCCCGTGTCGGCATCCTGCTGTGAAATATGGAAAGAAACAACATCAGTAGGGTTAACTTTAAGGGATTCGGCATATGCCGAAAAATCAAATACCCCAATCCCCGACCCGTTAAAGGTTTCGCAACCTTCAATATCATTAGGTTTTGCAACAACAGGCGATACCCAAAGTGTAAATTGTATGGTGTAGCTGTTATTTGTTTCATCTGTTTCTATAACTGTGCCAGTTCCGTTTCCTGTATCATCAACTACAAAAACAAGTGTAAATGTTTGGGGCACATTTGCAGGAATAGTAAGTGTTATGTTTGCAGTAAGGCTTCCGCCAATTGCGATATCAGCAGTTGTTATAGTAGTCGTAAGCAAAATGCCATCTACATAGATAGCGATAGGTGTATTAGCCGGTAATACATCTGAACCGTTGATGTTGTTTACGGTATAATTTACCTGTATTGTTCTGGAATCGCAAGTAGTAGTAATATTGTTAACTACAATAGTTGCATCTGGAAAAGTACAGTCTATCGCAATCAGGTCAAATGATGCAACTGTTGAACAGCCGTTAGGGTCGTCAAGCCTTACATAAACCGTTTCCGGATTCTGTGTTGAAAGATAGTTAGAAGTGCCTGTTATCTGATCGGCAGCATTTTGAGACTGTGCACCTGTTAGTGTGTGATAAAAAGTAACTGTTTGTGCAGGATCAGTCTTTAGCGATTCTTCATAACCTGAAAAATCATAAAGACCTACATTAGTATTGCTGGCGGTTTCGCATTCGGTTATATCTGCCGGGTCTATTGGCTCTAAAGCCCAAAGAGTTGTAGTGTAAATAAAGGAATTATTCTGTTCGTCTATTTCTATAACACTGCCTGTTCCGGTGCCGTTGTCATCTACGATAAAGATAAGTTGTACTTCGCCGGTAAGACCCGGAGGCAGGGGCAGGGGCAGTGTACCGCTTTCGCTGCCGTTGATAGTTAATTCGGTCTGGGTTACAAATGTAGTAAGCAAAGAACCATTATAATATACAGATACTATGGTTCCCGCAGGTAATGGGGCAGTACTATTATCGTTATGAACTGTATAATCTACCTGAAGCGTTTGTGCGGCACAGTCTTTAAATTCGTCATCAATAGTTATCGTTGCATCGGGCAGTTCACTGTTAAGTTTGGTTACAATACAGTTTACAATCACTACATCCTGACCTGACTGTAACGAAACCTCCGCTGTTGTATCGCCTATGTCTACAAAACTATCCAGCTGATAGACATCCAGATCCATATTATAGAGCTGATTAGAACCGGTAATACTATTAGTGCCGTTAAAAGCATTATTTGAAGGATTTAACGGAGGGTTACTAACGAGTATATTGTTGATAGTCAATGATTCATTAACGGATATATTTTCATCACCTTCCCAGGCTACAAAACCTATTTTAGAGCCATTGTTGTCTATAACATTAAGGTTATCAAGGGTTATGTTTATAGCTGTAGGTACCATCTGGAAGCCGTCATAAACATTAAGCTGGTTAAGCGCCAACGTATTATTTTTATACACAACAACAAGCGTCCATCCGCCAAAATTAACTCCTGTACGACAGTAAAGGTTGTCGCTGGGTTCCCCACCGTTAATTACATCGGTAAGGTCCATGTCAGAAAATGTATAGGTAGTATTTCCTAATGTTTGTACAAGATCGGTAACATCAGCAAAGGCACTAAAAAAATGCCTTGTAACGTTTTCTCCTCCCTCTATAGACTGATATAGCATAGCAAAATCACGTTCGGCTGTTATTGCTGTGCCATTAAGCTTGATATCAAAATCTCCGGTACCTGAACCTGCCCAATACAAATATGCTTTTTCCAGTACATCTCCCGGTGCCAATGCTAATTGTGCCGATGATGATGTTAATAATTCACAGGGAGCAAATGCGCCATTCAATCCGGTTGGGCCATTAGGGTTTGCATTTAAAGTATTGCCAACGAAAGTAAAATCGTACCTGCCGTTAAATTGATTATATAGACTTATATCTACCTGGCTGTAAGTTGAAAATGCAGTTAGAAATATAAAAATCAGTAGTAGTTTTATTTTCACGGCAATTATTTTTTTGCTTAAAATTAACAATTATTTACTAACACCCAAGTTTTTAGTATAAAACAAGATTTGAAAATTAGCGTTATTAATTACAAGCTTTAATGGCATTGCAGAATAATTTTCTATTTTTACGACAATTAAAAAAGATACTATGACTCATTACTTTTTATATTTCGATCCCGGTACCGGCGCTCTTGTAGTTCAGCTATTAGTGGCTATAGGTGCAGGTGTGACATTGTTTTACAGAAAAATTACGACAGGAATAAAGTCTCTTTTCGGAAAAAAACAAGATCAGGACTTAATGGGTGACATAGATATTGAGGAGACAAAAGATGCAGAAGACAACAAATAGGCACGCATCTTCGTTCAGGGATCCTTCAGGTAATATATTTATGCATGACGGAGAATTACTAAGGGCTGTAAATCCAATATATTTTGAGCAATACAGATCATTAACAGATAGCGGTTTTTATAAGAAACTAATTGATAATGGCCTTTTAATAGCTCACGAAGAGGTCGACGTAAATGAAACTCAAATAACTATAAGGCCTGAAAAAATACCTTTTTTTTCATATCCTTATGAATGGAGTTTTGGCCAATACAAGCATGCGGCACTGCATACATTAAAGCTTCAGAAATATTGCCTGCAAAACGGCTATACTTTAAAAGATGCTACGGCATTTAATGTTACCTTTCATAAAGGCGCTCCCATTTTTGTAGATAGCCTTTCTTTCGATTTGTATACAGAAGGCGAACCCTGGAGAGCTTATAAACAATTTATAATGCACTTTTTGGCACCTTTAGTATTAGCTAAGTACTACGGCAATGATATGCTAAAGCTATTAGTACAATACATAGACGGCATCCCGTTACAAAAGGCAGCGAAGTTATTGCCTTTTAGTGCAAAATTTAGTCCGGTTTTATATACCAATATAATTTTGTCAGCTAAATATGATGCCAAATATAGCAGTGATGAGAAAGGAACCGGTAAAAAAGTTTCGATCTCTAAACAGGCACAAATACGAATACTCGATTCTTTATATAATTATATAAAAGACCTTTCACTTAATGAAAAAACAGAGTGGAAGGACTATTATAGCATTACCAATTATGATGCGGCGGCTTTTGAACATAAAAAGCAGCTTGTTAATAAATGGAGTGCCCAGATCAATGCGCAAAAAATAATTGACCTTGGAGGTAATGACGGTACATTTGGACGCATACTTAAAGATAAAGCGACAGAAATACTTGTTACGGATATCGACCCTAATGCAGTGAATCAGAATTATAGCCAGGTACTGCAAAACAAAGAGAAAAATATACTACCGCTGGTTAGCGACCTGCTTAATCCTTCGCCGGGAATTGGCTTTAATAATAAAGAAAGATCGCCTTTTCAGCAACGTATTAAAGACAATAACTTTGATGTGTCACTGGCATTGGCGCTTATTCATCATATATCGCTTACAGGTAATGTTCCGTTTGAGATGTCTGCCGAAATGTTTGCTTCGTTAACCCCATATCTTATAATTGAGTTTCCTGACAGGGCAGACTCCTGGGTTGATTTTCTTTTGCAAAGCAAGCGCGAATTTGCAGCGCATTTTGATTACTACAACAAGGCAAATTTTGAAAAAGCTTACACTGCGGTTTACGACGTTATTGAACAACAGGATATACCTAATACATACAGGACAATGTACCTGCTGAAAAGGAAGTAAAATATGATAGAAAAGATAAAGGAAAGATTTGAGATGTTTGTAGATGGTCCTAAGGATACGCCTGTAATTGCAGGACTTATAAGTGGGTTATATCCGTTTTTATTCTATTATTCAAATAATTATCCCCGAATAAATTCCTGGAAACATTTTTTCGCTTTATTTCTTTTCTTTGTTGCAACCCCTTTTGTAATCACTCTATTAGCTTACTATATTTTTAATCGGGTTGAAAAATTAAGGACTTACAAAAAACATCTCATTTTTGTATTGCTTATATTTTTGACGGCACTTTTCACTTCTGTAGCAATTTATCTTACGCTAAAGAAAAAGATACTTTTAGGAATACTGGTTATTGTCATACTTCTTTCTCTAAAATTGTATGATCATTATAAGAAGATTATCGTAATAATGGCTATAATGGCACTGTTACCATTATTTAAGTGTATTATACACATTTCTGAAGATATTAGGCCTTCATACTGGACGAAGCCTACAGATGATATTATGAATGTTGTATTTAGGCAAAAGCCTAATGTTTATATGATTCAGCCGGATGGATATGTTAGTAGAGAAGTGTTAGAACAATTGCCTTATAATTATAAGACTGATTTTTATGACTGGCTTAGCAATAATGATTTTAAGGTATATAAAAATTTTAGGAGTAACTATCCTGCTAGCCTTACTTCTAATGCTTCTATGTTTGCAATGAAGCATCATTATTTTGATGACATTATGTTTCCGGCTATTGAAATGCCTAATGCACGAGAAACTATTATGAATAACAATGTTGTTAGCATTTTTAAAAATAATGGCTATGATACATTCTATATTGGTCAGGATGAGTACTTTCAGCAAAATTTGGTAAAAGGGAATTATGATCATTATAACATAGATGTTAAAGATATTCCTTTGTTTAAAGTTGGATTTCAACAGGATGTTTATAAAGATTTAGAGCAGGGAATTTTAAATAAGGGTTCTAAACCTCAATTCTTTTTTGTTGAAAGGGTACTGCCACATCATATTCATTTTTATGATAAGGATAAAAGAAAAGAATATCTTTCTAATTTAGAAAAGGCAAATATCTGGCTAAAAGAAGCTATTGGATTGATTAATAAAAATGATAAGAATGCTTTGATTATTATTTTAGCAGATCATGGAGGCTGGGTAGGAATGGAAAGTATGGAAGAGTTTATGAGTACTAGCGATAAAGCCCTGATTTTCTCTACTTTTGGAGATCTTGCCGCAATACATTGGAATGGAATTAATCACAAAGGATATGATGATAAATTACACTCCAATGTAAATGTATTCAGAGTGTTGTTTTCGTGCCTTAGCGAAAATAAATCGTACCTTAACCATCTTGAGGAAGATGCCAGTTATAATATCCGTCCGGGTAATTTTATTACACAATCAGTTCATAAACTTATAGATGGCAACGGTACTATAGTTAACGAAAAGCACTGATACAATGGAATATACTGTAATTAAATATTCAGGGTCTTACAGTAATGAATGGAATGATCTTGTAAGTCGTTCTAAGAATGGTACTTTTCTTCTTAATCGCGGCTTTATGGAGTATCATAGCAATCGCTTTGAAGATTTTTCACTGCTTATTTTTGAAGAAGATAAAGTAGCTGCTGTTCTGCCGGCCCATAGAAAAGGTCAAGCGGTTTATTCCCATTGGGGTCTTACCTACGGTGGGCTTATATATACGGATAAACTTAAGCTGTCATCCGTAATAAAAATATTAAAAGCAATATTAGTATTCCTTCAGGAGAATGCTGTAACAACACTTCATATAAAGCTTATACCTTCTATTTACCATAAAGTTCCTTCCGATGAACTAAGTTATGCACTGTTTGTAGCAAATGCTAAATTGACTCGTAAAGACAGCCTGTGCATTATAGATGCCCTTAACAAGTTGCCTTTTACCAAAACCAGAAAGGAAAGTATCAGGCGAGGTGCTAAAAACGGGCTTATTATAAAGGAAGAATCGGAATTTAAATTGTTTTGGGATAAAATACTTATACCAAACCTGCATGCTAAACACGAAGTAAAGCCTGTACATACAGCAGAGGAAATTATATTGCTTCATGAAAAATTTCCAGATAACATCAGGCATTTCAATGTATACCATAAGGATAGTATTGTAGCAGGAACTACTGTTTTTATTACCGATACTGTAGCGCATCCTCAATACATATCAGGGAATAAAGATAAAAATGAGTTAGGTAGTCTTGACTTTTTGTATGCTTACCTTATTAATGAAGTTTTTGCTGATAAGCGTTTTTTTGACTTTGGAATATCAAACGAAGAGCAGGGGCGAAAGCTGAACGAAGGCCTTGTTTTCTGGAAAGAAAGTTTTGGTGCACGTACTTTAGTACAGGATTTCTATGAAGTAGAGGCAGCAAATCATTTTCTTTTGGATAACGTATTGATATAAATAGCCATTGAATAGCATAACTGACATACTAAAAAAACCAATCGTAAAAATATTTTCGCTTAATGGCATAAGTGTGCTTGTGCGTATACTTGGCGGATTGGTTACATCTAAAATTAGTGCAGCTTATATTGGTGCTGGCGGATTTGCCATAGTGGGTAATCTACGTAATTTTTTAACTACGGTAGAAGCTTATGTAACCCTGGGTATGCAAAATGGTATTATTAAATACACTGCCGAAAATCAAAAGGATGAACAAAAACTATATTCAGTACTTTCTACTGTTTTTTTGAGCCTTTTTGGGGTAGTGCTTTGCATTACTCTTTTGCTTTTAACCTTCTCCGGATATTGGAGCGAATGGATTTTTGGAAATGATGAGCAATATGCATGGCTGTTTAAAGTATTGGCATTTTCATTACCCTGGTATGCCGGGAGCCTTGTATTTATGGCTGTACTTAATGGACTTGGCGAATACAAAAAAGTAATCTGGCTTAATATAAGCGGCAATATTTTAGGAGTATTGCTATCAGGATTATTAATGTGGAAATTTCACACTAATGGTGCTTTGTTAGGGCTTATTCTATTTCAGGCGTTGTTCTTTATACTTTCGTTTTATAATGTCTGGCAGCGTTTCCCGGGACTTCCTTTTGCAAAACGTAAATATTTTGATGTATCTATATTAAAGAGCCTCCTTTCATATAGTTTCATGACACTTATGTCTGCGTTTATAGGCCCTGTAATATACCTTGCTATACGAAATAATCTTATTAATAATTTTAGCCCGGATACAGCCGGTCACTGGGAAGCTATCAACAGGTTGGCTACATTTTATATGATGTTTGCCTCAACAATGCTTACGGTATATTTTCTGCCTTTGCTTTCTACAGCAATAACACCACAGGATACGAAACAGATTTTTTGGAGCTATTATAAAAGCATAATGCCGTTGTTTGCTATTGCACTGGCAGTACTTTATTTTCTAAGAGAATTTGTAGTACTCCTTATTTTTAAAGAAGAGTTTTTACCTATGACAGAATTGTTTTTGTGGCAGTTACTGGGCGACTTTTTTAAAGTTGGTGCATTAATACTGGGGTATCAGTTCTTCGCAAAAAAACTTACTTCAGCATTTATAATAACTGAAATATTTTCTTCAATTATCCTTTATGTATCTAGTACATTGTTAATAGCAAAATTTGGAGCTAAAGGTGCTGTCATGGGCCACGCTATCACTTATTTTATCTATTGGATTGTTTTAATGGTGTATTTTAGGAAAAGTCTATTCGGATCAAACTGATAACCTGATTATCTTTTTAAAGCAAGCATTTCCTTATCACCTTTGCCTTTTCCGTACACATGTATAGCGCCATAGATATTCGTATCAATAACGTTTAGTATCCGCACAACTTTTTCAGGTCCGTAACAGTTTAAACCCGAAATATTGCCGGTTACAATACCATCCATAATTTCCAGTTTGGAACTTATAAGTCCTATGCTATTTTTAGCACACCATGGGGCAAGCCATTCAGTGAATGATGCTGTAACTATATAAACATCATCGTTGTTGCTTAAATGCTTTTGGAAAGCTGTTTTAAGAGTTAGATTCAGGTCCTTATCAATATGACTAAGAGAAAACGTATTGGTAGCTTTTTTAAAGTCTTCGTAATTTGTTCCTTTAAAAAAGTACCTTAGATATCTCTGTTTTGTTTTGGCATTGTCTGCAAGACCTAATTTCATAGCAATAAGACATGGTGATAATGCAATAATGCCCCAATAGAATTTTTTATTGCCAACTATATATTTGGTAACTTCTAAAAGAGAATCTTTATTATACAATGTATGATCGAAATCAAAAAGAGCCAAGGTCTTCTTCATTTGCTTATTGGATGTATAACAGGTAAACCATAATCGAAATCCAGCATAATAATGTAATTTGTATTACCCTGTTGTGAAGTACAATGAGAGTAGGAGAATAGGTAACTTTATCTACCAGTGTAAGTTTCATATAGTATAAAAGCCCGTTTACAACAAAAATTACAGAAACATAAATAAGATGTGATCTATAGTGTTCCTGCACTTCAGGAGATAGGGTGTATAATATATAGGCAACTATAATGACTGCGGCAAGTATTGACAGTACAGTATCTATAAAGTTGAGGTTATAGCCATCTATATTTTTACGTACCTCTTTACCATCAAGGGAAAGAAGTACATCGGCTCGTCGTTTAGCAAAACCCAGAAAAAGAGCAAGCAGATAAGTTATAAGTAATATCCAAACCGATGGTTCTACATTAGCAACTATTGCACCTGCCAGTACCCTTAATAAAAAGCCAATAGCTATAATGTTTACATCTACAACTGTAATGTGCTTAAGCCATTTAGAATACAGGAAATTCATAGACATGTAAAGGCCAATGATTAAAAGTAGGCTTGGAGAGGTTAGTAATGCCAGAAGTATAGAGATAACAGCTAATGTTGTCATTAGTGCTAATGCCTTTTCTTTTGAAATTATTCCTGCAGCTAAAGGCCTGTTACACTTTACCGGATGCTTTTGATCTTCGGCAATATCACAATAATCATTTAATATATAAATAGAACTTGCCGCTAAACAAAAACTCACAAATGCCAATATAGTGTTGAATATGGCATCGTACATAAAAAACTTTCCACCAAAAAAGACAGGTGCAAATACAAACAGATTTTTAATGTATTGCTCAGTCCTTATTAATTTAAGGTAGCTTTTTATCAAGTTCTTTTGTGTCATAAACCGTAAAGTAAGTACGCTTTTCTATAGGTGTACAATTATCAAAGATATATTTTGAAAAATGGGTGTATTTTTTTTCAGCCAGTTCCTGAGGATCAAATATAGGCTTATATTCGTTGTCAAGAAATATATATCCTTTGCTTTTTGCCGCTTCCGATATCATTTTTTCAAGTTTAAAATTTATTTCAGAATTTATCATCCAACCTGCCGACAATGGATTCTTTGCATTAAAAATGTAATGTGAGCCCGGGTAGTGAGTAGTTGTAATATAAACGGGGCCATATTTTTGTATTAGAGATTTAAGTTCAGAAAACTTATCATAATTTTCTTTGCTTGTCCTGATATATTTAAGTTTGGGTGAGATATCTCCCATTGCATAATTCAATTCAGTAATATTACCACTTCTGTATGGATACCAGTTATAGGAAAATGCTATTATGCACATTACAATAGCAAGAATATATTTTTTTGATGTTATTTTTTTAGGATAAAAATCATAGGTCAAAACAATATAAACAGCGATCATTGCTGTTGCAAACAATGTAGGGTAAGGGTATCCCCAGCTTACAGATGAGCACCACGCAATTGCAACTAAAGCAGCAGCGGGATATAAAAATTTAATACTCTTTTTTAGAATAAAGAGATTGTATAATCCGGCAGTTACACAGGTGTTGAAAAGTATAATGGATCCAAGCTGAGCCTCTAACATTACATATAGAATTATAACAGTTACAAACTGGCAGATAATAAACCATTTAAAAATTGTTATTAACGATGTATTTTTTAACGATTTATAATCAATTCCGAATAATAATGCAATTGTACCAATGATTAGGTATAGTTTAATATTTTTATGAGCATAACCATATACGCAGCTGTAATATACATCATAGAGTCTTGTTTGACCCGTTATGCAATCAAAGAAATTATCCAGAGTAGTAAATTGTAGAATAATTAGGACAAACAGGGTAAGTATTATGGCAAGTGTAAATAAAAACCAGATTGCTTTCTTAAAGCCATAATCAATAAAGATCCAAACAGCAAATATAAGCGGTATAGGATAATAAGATTGTTTTGCCAATGCTGATAGAACAGCAAAAAGGGCAATCAGCAAAACATAAAGAAAGCTATTGTTATTTTTGGATTTAAAATATAAAGCAACAGCGGCTAATAACAATCCGTCCGGTGTATACCACGGATATAATGGGTAGTTTAAAAGTGAAATTATAAACCCAAGAATAATAAATCCCCAGATATTTATATTAAACTGCCTTAAATTGTAAATATTGTTTATAGCTAAAACGGTAAGTATTACCTGTAGTGCAAACATTAAACAGTTAATACATCTTATAAAATAAAACTGACCTTCCTCAGGCAAAATTGACATAATTCCAGCGGTATAATAAGGAGATAGAGGTGGCTTTGTATAAATAAAATCTTTATACATTATCTCTCCATTAATTATTCTCCAGGCCATGCCGGAAATAAAACCCGTATCCCAGTCCTCATAACCATTCGGGACTATAAAAACAATATATAGCAATATTATTGTTATAAAAATTAAAGGATAAATTATTTTCTTTTGTAACATTAAAATATGTGTTTTAGTACCATTTTTCTAAATATTTCCTAGCTACAGCGATATATTCATGTTCCTTTTCTATAAATTCTCTTGCACGTTTGCTAATGGCTTCAATTTCGATAGGATTTTCTATTAAATAAGATAATTCGTTTACCAGTGCATTAACATTTGGTAGTGCATTAATAGCAACTCTTTGTTCAAGATGATAATACTCCATGAATTCCTTTTCAGCGCCTGTAAAAACCACTTTACCTTTTGCCATCGCTTCAAGAGCATTGTATCCTTGGTCATAGCCAAAAATCTGGTCCAGCAATATATGAGCACGGTTATAAATTTGAATATATTCGTCGTATGGCAGGCTTTCACTTATTATTATTTCTACCCTGTCAGGGTATTTTTGTTTAATAACTTCAAGAGCCTTTTCAAAATATGCTATGCCTTTTTGGTAATAAGTCCAGCGATTAATACCAAGGAATATAATTATCTTTTCATGGATTACAGGTAGTATATAGTTCAATTTTTCCAGATTAACAGGATTGGGAACTAATCCTATAAATTTACTGTTATCTTTTAGAGGAAGAGCATAATCCATATCGCAGGCAATAACGCCCTCTATTTTTTGATATAAAAAATCATGTAATGCTTTACGTCCGGAAGTAATATATTCAAATATATACCTATATTGAGATAAAAGATTTTTATTTGAAAAGAAAGGATCCATTAATGAATACCGGGGCTTTTTATCAAGCATATATTGCACAATATTATAGTCAATACCGCAACATAACAGAAAGGTCTTTTTGTTTTGGGTAATAACTTTATTGAGCAGGTATCGTTCAAAGAAGGGAACTGTTTTAATAGGAGCTTCGTTAATTAGCTGAACAACATCATAATCTTTGAGTTTTGCTAACAATTTGTAAAAGCGGATACCGCGCTCCCAAACGGCTATATCGTGTTTAAAAAGACGGAATAATACCTGCCTGCCTTTATTTAAAATACCTTTTGTTGTTAATGAAGGAATAATATAATAATCTGAAGGATATTGCTTAAAGGAATCACCATCGCTTACAAGAGTAACCTCGTGTCCAAGTATCAGCAATCCTTCTTTTACAGAATTATGCAGTCTACTGTATTCACCAATCAATAAAATCCTCATGAATGTATATATTTGCTGTGAAAATAGATAATATAACCTAATGCTGCAAACCCACGAAACTAAAATATGCATGGTTGGCGATGCCCTGTCCGGTGGTGGAGCAGAACGTGCACATGCATCATTGTCTAAATATTTTGTTTCAAATGGTATAGAGGTACATAACGTTATTGTACAGGACCTTGTTAGTTACGATTTTTCGGGCGAGTTACTTAATATGGGTAAGTTCAAAAATACTTCTAATAGCCTTTTTAATAAGTTTAAAAGGTTTTATATACTGAGGAAGTACATAAAAACGCACAAATTTAATTATATCCTAGATTTTAGGATGCGCAGAAAACCGCTCCAGGATATATTAATTGATAAATTTGTGTATAAAGCACCAGTATTGTATTCTGTCAGAAGTTCATTTATAGATTGGTACATGCCTAAACAATCATGGCTAACACGATTAATTTATAGCAAAGCTTATGGTATAATAAGTATCAATAAAAAAATGAAAGTTTATATAGAACAAAGGCATGGGCTAAAAAATGTCATAAATATCTATAATCCTGTTGATCTTAATTATATACATCAGCGACTTAAGGAAGAAAAGGAAATGCTTAACTATAAGTATATTCTTGCTGCGGGTAGAATGACAGAAAATATAAAACAGTTTGATATACTTATAGCCTCCTATGCAAAGTCTGTTCTTCCATTAAATAATATAAAACTCGTTATACTTGGTGAGGGAGAAGACAGGAGGGATATGGAAAAACTTTCACAGTCATTAGGGTTGCAGGAACATATAATTTTTAAAGGCTTTCAGGAAAATCCTTATGTCTATATGCGTGATGCATTTTTCTTTGCACTTACAAGTAAATTTGAAGGAACTCCTAATGTGCTTTTAGAATCATTAGCCTGTGGAACACCTGTAATAGCATTCGACTGTTTTACAGGACCATCAGAAATTATAGAAAATAATGTTAACGGTCTGCTTATAGAAGATCAGGATGTAGAGAAATTTACAGAAGGGTTAAACAAAATGTTTAGCGATCAGGAATTATGTCATAGTTTCAAACGTAATGCTGCTGCAAGTGTTGATAAATTTTCAATAGAAAAAATAGGGAGCCAATGGCTCGATTTTCTTAAAATACAAAACATATAAACTGTTATGGACATACAGATAGTAGAAATACCTAATGTGAAAAATGCCAATGGAAATATAGGTATTATAGAAAATGATGTAGTACCTTTTGATATAAAAAGAGTTTATTACCTGTATGATGTACCCAGTTCTGCAAAAAGGGGAGGACACGCCCATAAAAATCTACAGCAGCTTTTAGTGCCGCTTTCAGGTAGTTTTGATGTTGTATTAAAAGATGGTCTTGACGAAGTAACGGTTACACTCAATAAACCGGATAAAGGACTTTTTATAAACAGTAATACATGGCGTGAACTTGAAAATTTTTCTTCTGGCGCTGTATGTATGGTTATAGCTTCGCAAGAATATACTGAAGAAGATTATATAAGAGATTATGATCAGTTTTTAGAATATATAAAAACTAATAAGTAGTAGGATTAAGTCCTTTTTTTAATAACACCATTTTAAACCTTTTGATAATTTTTAAGATAAATACAGGAGCATAAAGCAGTACAATTTGTTTGTAATTGAGACTGTTCAGACTTATACTGTTTGTCATCTTGTTATACCCGGAACGATCACCGTCAAGTTTATAATGTTTTGCCATTATATAGCGATGAAAATCAAGATAAATTTTTATATCAGGCCTGTTAACCGATAGCACTTCATACTTGTCAAAATCCGGAATTACTTTATTTCTTAAACCGTTCGAGGTCATTTGATTTTGATAATAAATTATATAACTCGCTAAAATATCGTTACAATAGGCTATTTGATATTTTATGGCTGCTCTGATATATAAATCAATATCTTCACTAAATGTTATTTTCTCGTCATAAAAGCCTGTGTCATAAAACACACCTTTTTTTATGCAGATACACGATGAACAAAAGATGGGTTTCTTTAAATTTGATATATAAAAATTTATAGTTCCCATATTATTTATCAGCTCACTTTGTGGAGACGGTATAGGAATTATGAGATTATTAGGATATATCTCTTCATATCTTGATCCATAAATACCTGCTTCAGGGTATAAAGTCATAAGAGAATGCATCTTTTCTAAAAATTCAGGTTTCCATAAGTCATCAGCATCCAGAAAAGCGATAATATCTGAAGCAGCATTTTTAATGCCTGTATTACGCGAAGCAGAAAGTCCTTTGTTTACATTATGTTCTATAATACGTATTCTGTCATCTACTATATGATCAATGACACCAAGACTATTATCTGTGGAGACATCATTTACAATAATAACTTCAAAATCTGTAAAGGTTTGTGCCAGTACGCTTTTTAACGTACCGGCAATAAAATTTTCTTTATTGTATAATGGTATTACGACAGAAAAAAACGGCATAACGTTTTATTTTTTATGCAAAATGAATACTGTTTCGTTTTCAGTGAGTCCATGATAAAAACCGGCTTTAAAAGTATTTACTTCTACTGTAAAGCCTACATTTTCCAATCTGCTTTTAAGTCCGTTTATAGAGTATATCCTTACATGATCATCCTGCCCAAAATGTATTTCACGATCTTTAGGATCTGTAATCGCAGGATTTTCATAAATATCACCGTCTTTAAAAGGAGTTTGTACCAAAGCACTTGCACCAGGTTTTAAAATCCTGTAAAGTTCGTGCATTGCTTTTGTATCATTATCGATATGTTCAAGTATATGATAACATGCTATTAGATCAACACTTTCATCAGACAGTTTAATATCAGTTATGTCATATTGATGGACAGCATTAAAATTGCCGGAGAGATCGGTACTTATGTATGTAATCCCGGTAACCTTTTTTAGTTTATTTGAAAGGCTTCTTGAAGGTGAAAAATCGAGAAAAGTAATTCCTTTTTTTATAAAACCGCTGTTTTCTATTTGCCATAACCGCCTGTCTCGTGCAAGGCTCCCGCAGCTAGGACATAACTTATCATTGTTATGTGAAAGTATAATAAAATGACTAAGTTTCTTATTACATATATTGCATTCGTGAGTAGTGCCGGTATAACCTATAGCATATATTTTTCTTAACGTCTGTTCATATTTAAAGATGTTTTTTTTACCAATTATTTTTAATGCCAGCTTTTTCGCTATACCATACATACTTTATGCTTTTAAAGAACAAATATAGCCTAATCTGTATAAATTGAATAAAAACAGTGAGGGATTGCCTGATGTCAGATTTCTAAACACTACTTTTTCAAATAATTTATAAAAGATACGCGCGAGTATTTTTAAGCCCGTTTTTTCAAATTTTTGATATATTGAAAGCATTTTTACGAAATCAGGATCTATTTTTCCCTGCCTGTATAGAGATACAATGTTAACCAGGCCCATTTTGATTTTTTTTAAAAAAATAGCTGCTTGATCAATATCACCGTGTTCTACAGGATTGTCAATATGTTTTACTTTTAATTTGAGTAAGCTTACTTCATAAGCAAATAGGGTATCTTCATGGCCGTATTTACGTAGTTCAGGATCAAAAGTAATTTTGTCAAAGCAATGTTTTTTAAGAAGCGTATTATTAAAAAGTAGCTTTTGATATATAGCAGTATTTCTTTGTGAAGCAGTAGTGTCTTCTACAAGACGGCCATATTTCCATCTCAATTGCTGACTATCATCATTTACCGTTTCAGGATGCCTTCTTCCTCCGTAAACAATGTCTGCATCAACAGCATTTTTAATGTAGTCTAATAAATACTTGTCCGATATTACAATCCCGTCACCATCAATAAAAAGAAGGTTTTCATATTGAGCTTCTCTTGCAAGTGTATTCCTGTTTTCAGCAAGACCCACATTGTTAGGCTGCTGCATAAAACGGCAGTTTGGAAAAGAATTTATTTCCTTATTCTTCTCTATAGATAAAGTATCTGTAGAGCAGTCGTCCATTACAATAATTTCATATACCAGATTGTCATTTAACGCTTGCATCTGCAGGCTTTTAACCAGCGGATAAACAGTATAATTATAAGTTGGAATAAGTATAGAAAGCATCAGGAAATAATTTGCGTAAATGTAGTAAAGATTAAAAGATAATAGGTTAATCATTATATTTGATGTCAAATATTCTACAATATATGGACAGGCAGCAATATTCTGAAATTATATATAATTCTTTGTTACAAAATAAAGAATCTTTACTAAAACAATATAATGAGAGCAGAAATAATATAGGCTATTTTTATCTGGACAATTTGCTGCCGGAGGGACTTGTACTTGAAATAACGAAAGCTTTTCCTAAACCGGAAGAAATGGTGCTTAAAAAAAGCATTAAGGAAGATAAATATGTAGCAGCCCAAATGAATATGTATAATCCTTTGCTTGAAGAGATTATCTATGCCTTTCAGGATAAAAAGATTGTTGAGCTGGTTTCCGAAATTTGCCGGCTTACAGATATAGTACCTGATGATAATTTGTATGCAGGTGGTATCTCAACAATGGGTTATAAGCAGTTTTTAAATCCGCACCTGGATAATTCACATGATAAGGACAGAGAGCTTTGGCGCGTGCTTAACCTGTTATATTATGTAACCCCAAATTGGCAGGAAAGCTATGGTGGTAATCTTGAGCTATGGCCTGATGGGCTTAACAAACCTCAGGTTACTATTCACAGTAAATTTAACAGGCTTGTTATAATGGCTACTCATAATGGGTCATTACATTCTGTGTCTCCGGTTACATGTGAAGGATTCAGGTGTTGTGTGTCTAACTATTACTTCTCAAAATTTCCGATACATGAAACCGATACTTTTCATGTAACATCCTTTAGGGGCAGGCCGGAAAATAAACTTACAGATGTTGTTTTGCAGGCAGATACCTGGTTAAGAATGGGAATTCGCAAGATATTTAAAAAAGGGATCCGTGAAAATCCACATGTATATAAAAAAGAGGAATAAGATAAAAGCAAAAGAGCTGTCAAAACTGACAGCTCTTTTTTAATTAATGGTTAGTTCAATTCGGGGTCGTTGGTTTTATCTTTTTTGGTATCCATCATTTCCATGAGTTTCAAACCAAGAATTCCGCTCATAGGGTTGCCATCGCCGCTTCCTGATATCATAACATCAGGGATTACTTTAATGTTTCCTCTACCTATCTCTTCAGTAATTTTATATTTGGTAAAGTTATCGCCACCCATTGCAGACACCTGTAACTGGTAGGCTTCAGCGGTAGACTTACCAATAGCCATAATCTTCTCGGCTTCCGCCAAACCTGTTTTAGAAATGCGTTCTGCTTCGGCGCTGGCAGTTACTTTTGTAGCCTCAGCCTGTGCACCGGCTCTTGCTTTTGTAGCTTCCGCTTCAGCATTTGCCCTCATTTTAGTGGCTTCCGCCTCAGCATTTACGTTCAGTTTTAAGCTGGTAGCATCACCTTCTGCTTTTTTAACAGTAGCGTCGGCAGTACGTTGGGCTATTTCAACACTTTGTGAGGCGCGAACGATTTCTTTCTGCATATCGGCAATTGCCGTTTCTTTTTCCATACCCTGACGTTGCTCCTGTGCCATTTTCTGGGTTTGGTAAGTCTTCTGTTCTTCTTCGGCAAGCTTACGGTCAGTAAGGGTTTTCATAAGCGATTCAGGAGGTACAATATCGCCAATAAGCGTATCTACAGCATTAACATTATACTCATCTAATACTGTTTTGATATGATTTTTAGCCGATTCCTGACGCTCTTTTCTGGTACTTAAAAATGATATTACATCACTGTCCTGCGCAGAGTTTCTGAAATAGTTACCAATAGTTGGTTCAAGAACCTGTGAAACAAGATTTGTCATGCTGCCAAAACGGGCGATAACCTTAGGCGCTTCATTTGCCGGAACATGAATAATTTGTGCCACGTCAAGGTTGAATGGAAAACCGTCTTTAGAGCGCACTGTTATAGTAGACAGGTTCTTGTCAAGATCGTGCGACTCGCTACGGGCATTGGCCCAGTTCAGCACAAGGTTGGTAGTAGGAACAGGTTCAAGCTTGGTAGTATACTTATTAATTGCATATTTACCGGGTCCAAGCGGTTCCATCCATACACCGCGATTGCCTTTCGCTACAATGTTTCCATGTTTAAAGGTTTCACCTGTCATGTCTTCGCCGTCTTCTCCTATATATGATATTACTACACCTACATAACCAATCGGTACGTCGGTCATTGGTATCTGTTCTATAAGAACACCCCAGGTATTAAGATAATAGGTACCAGCCAGCATAACCTGTGGCTGTAAGCCGCGATTACCACCTTGTGCCAGGAACTCATCAAAATCCTGAAAGTTGTTGTGCTTTTCTACAAATTTACCCGCAATCTGTCCGATAGGGATAGGTTCACCATCAAGGGCAGTGACGATACCTACCATGTTTTCAAAAATTTTAACCTGATCCATAACAACCACTTCAAACAGAAAGGTATTAATCCTGTAGGATCCTGTAGTTATAAAGGCAGTCTGACGGCCTTTTTGACCTCCATTGTCAAGAAATGCTGCAGCATCCTGAAAGTTATCGCATGGTACTTTTCTGGCCAGAATGTGTCCGGTAGGAATTTCTCGACCGTCTTTACTTAATACAAGGCCAACTCTTCCCTCGGGTATAATTGTAAACGGAGTCATGTCAATACTGTATTGCCATATCCATTTCATCCAGTAAAGGCCGGGAGCGAGGGTTTGTGCCTGAAAACCTGCTTCACCTTTTGTTGCCACAATACGGCTGTCGGGAAGCGATTTGTCTTCGCCAAACAAAACAAACTTTTTGGTAACAAGCCCGATCCTGTCTTCGGGTACTATTACCATTCCGAAAAAAACTCTCAGTACAAATTTGTACCCAAAAACACATAAAAAAACAGGAATAATCCACCAGTAACTTGTAATTTCAGTTGTCATATTATTAATGATTAGACTACAAAATTATTGTGAAAATTTGTTCCCTTTTTCAATTTTAACTATATATTTTTTAGCTTATATATACATTTAAAACTATCGATTTTAAGGCTCGAAATTGCCAGTTTCTGACACGAATTATTTAAAAACAAACTATAGTTGGTATTTTGTGTTTTAACATTTCCTGAGGCACATTCCCTTTAAATACAAGGGGTTACTTGAGTATAATTTGCTTTTTATATAGCTGTTTTGTGAAAAATATTGTAGCTTATTTAATCTCTGTGATATATTCATATATATAATGAATTAAACAGGCTTGAAATGTCGATTTAAATCAAAAACAAGTTATTAGATTAAGTTAAATATTCCGGATAAAATTATCGAGATTATCTTCTTCGCCAAGGCCTAATTTTTTCTTTAAACGGTAACGTCCGTTCTTTACAGTTTCTACCGATATATTTAAAATAGCAGCAACCTGCTTATTAGACATTCCCATTTTAAAGTAAGCACAAATGCGAAGGTTATTTTCGGTAAGATCTGCACAAACGGCTTTTAACTTATTAAAGAAATCAGGATGCACCTCATTAAAATGATAGATAAACTTATATCCTTCTACATCTTTATTAAGGTTGTTATTTATGGTATCGGTAATGATTTTATATGCAGCCTTATCTTCCTTACCAATTACTTTTTCTAACTGTTTAGCCTTTTCCAATACTTCCTGTAATATATTGTTTTTGTCAGACAGCATCAAAGAATAGGAGGTAACTTCACGTTCTTTAGCAGCTATCACTTCCAGGTGTTTTTCATCACTAATCTGCTGGATGGTCTTTTCAAAAAGTAATTGCTTCTCCAGAGTCTGTTTTTCTGCTTCTTTTATTATTGATTGTTGTCTTTTTTTCTGCTGCAATATAATTAGTAAAGCGATAACGAGAAGAACAATAAAGACGGCAAATGCAAGATAAAACGTAAGTCGTCGTTTCTCCATTTGTGCTTTTTGCTTTGTTATATTCACTTCCTTTTCTGCCGATTTTAAATAGGTAGAAACATATGCCTGATATGAATCAATAGTTTTAGAGCTGTTTAAAATGGCATCTTTGTAAGAGTTATATTTTTTGAGGTAGAAATAGGCTTTATCAATATTTCCCTGTTGGGCATAAATATTAGAGGTTAAATAATATATAAAGGAAAGATGCTCGGCGTTATTATCTCTAAGTGAAATTGTCTCTGCCTGCTCAATATAACGTTTGGCAATATCATATTGTTTTTTGTATATGAAGTAGTTAACAGTGTTTAAAAGTATTGAAACTGTAAACGATTCATTTTTTAAATGCTTATTTATTTCTAACGCCTTTTTATAATACGGATAGGCCATTTCGGGTTGATTGTTATAAAAATAGCTAGCTCCCAGGTTGAGGTATAAAACCGCCTCCAGACCTGGATTTTTGTATTCTTTAATTTTTGGGATAAGGTTTTCCATTCCCTTTAAACCTTTTTCAAGTTTACCTTTAATAAAAATCCGGGCACCATACATGTTTATAAGCGACTTATAATATTCGTTTAAGGGCGTCTTTTTACCAATAGATTCTTTCAGGAATGATTCAGACATTTCAAAATTTCTTGTCCTGTGGCATATAACACCTAAAAGCTGTAATACCCTCGCAGAAAACAATTCATTATTCTGTTGTTTATAAATTGTTAGAGCGTGCAATGAATTTGTCAGTCCATCTGTATAGTTTCCTTTTATCACATCATTCATTGCTATTGAATGTAATAGAAGAGCATATTCAAAAGGGGAGGAGTCAGGGGTATAAAATTTTAGCTGTGCTTTGATCCTGATTTTTATATTTTCAACATCAATTCCCTGATGATAGTACATAAACGATTCCCAATACATACATAACGGCATAAGTTTTTTATCCTGAGGATTACGTTTTGCAATAGCATACAGTGCTGCTACCAGTTCTTTTGCTTTGGGAGAATTATTAAAGCTAACATTGCTTATCTCATTAGAAATAGTTTCAAAGTTATTGGAAATACCTGCCGTCACATTCAATGATAAAATCAAAAAAAAGATATAAATAAAAGGTTTCATTATCAGATTAAGTTAATGATAAGAAAAAGCATAAGAATAAGTAATGCACACTTGCCTGTTTCTAAGAAATAAATGCAAAGTAACTGATTTTCTTGCAGTAATGCAGCGTGTGCACACTGTTTGCAGTTGTTAAAATTATAAATGCACACCATTTGCATACTGTAAAATGATTCATAAAAAGCATATAGAAAATACTTTTGTAGATATAATTAAAAATCATTTGGACTTTACGCTTATGATTTTATATAACTAAGAAAATTATGAAAAAAAGAAAACTCATTTTTTGTTTGATCTCATTTCTAACGGTGTCATTCTATGCGAATGCACAGTTTTCAGGTTCAGGAAACGGAACTGAAGATAACCCATATCAAATTACTACAGCAGCCCAGCTTAATGAAATGCATAGTTATGAAGGTGTGGCCGGAAACGGTATTCACTTTAAACTTATGAACGATATAGATGTTGCAGCCTTAATTACGCAGGAATATGCTGAACTAGGCTGGAAACCGGTAGGCAGTGATAATGATGCTAATGCCTTTTCAGGATACCTGCATGGCGGTAGCTTTACAATAAAAAACCTGTGGATAGCACGTGGAACTACAGATTATGTAGGGCTTTTCGGTTACATTAAAAATGGAGGTATTGATCACCTTACTATTGAAACCGATGCGACACATAGTATTGCAGGCGGTAATTATGTAGGCGGTTTATCAGGTGGTGTGGAAACTGCATCTGTAACTTTTTGCGATATTAAAGGTAAGATTAGCGGAGCATCTTATGTGGGCGGACTAATAGGAGCAGTAAATCAGGATGTAATCATTCAGAATAACAGTGCTACTACAATTACTGTAATAGCTACTTCAGGCTATGTTGGAGGTTTAATTGGCCAGACTGCTTCAGCTGTTTCAGATTGTATTTCTTCAGGAACAGTGAGTCTCAACGGAGATAATTCAGGAGGGCTTATAGGTTTTTCTTCTGCGGCCGTAAGTAACAGCAGTTCATCTGTAAATATTAAGAATACAGGTAATATTCTTGTAGGTAACTTCATGGGAGGCCTTGTGGGGGTAGCGCAATCAACAGTAACTAGCTGTAACGCTACAGGAACTGTAACCGGTACAAATGTGATAGGAGGCCTTGTAGGCGATTCTTATGCATTGATTTCAGACAGTTATGCTACAGGCGTTGTAACAGGTAATGCTCACGTAGGCGGATTGATTGGTGGTTCTGATGCTGTAACAAATTGCTATGCTACAGGAAATGTAATTGGAGATCAGGATTACGTAGGAGGATTAGCAGGGCAGGCGTATGGTAATATAGATACCTGTTATGCAACAGGAGCTGTTACCGGAGCTAAAACAATAGGTGGGCTTGCAGGCGCAGCAAATGGTACTGTTATTCATTCTTTTGCTTCAGGAGATGTAACTGAGATTATACCTCAAAATGTACCTGAAGGCGGATTTATTGACATTGGTGGTTTAATAGGTAATGCTGGACTAGCTGTAACAGATTGTTATGCTACAGGAAATGTATATGGTGTTTTAAACTGTATGTACGTAGGAGGGCTTATCGGACTTTCCGGTGATGTAGTTTCTAATTGTTATGCTTCAGGTAGTGTAATTACAGAAGGTTATAGTTTAATTGGAGGGCTTATTGGTAGTGCATGGGCTCCGGTATCAAATTGTGTGGCGGCTAATCCGGCGGTTACGGGCTCTCTTCAGGGAAACCTGGCTAAAATTAACCGTGTAGCAGGACTTACAGAGTTTGATGGTACAATTGCAAGCTGCTATGCTTTAGATTCAATGCGTATTAATGGTGCATTAATTACTAATGGTGCTGCTGATAATCTTGAAGGTCTTAACAAAACAGTAGGTGAGCTTCAAAAGCAATCAACATATGATGTGGATCAGGCTTGGGATTTTAATGAAATATGGACTATCCGTGAAGGACATGGTTATCCTTATTTTGGGTCTAAAGACTACCTTACAAGTATAATATCTGCAAGCGTTAATGATACTACTCAAGGCGCTATTGCCGTCTTTGGAGATATTGCTGTTGAAGATGGCACTTCAATTACATTTACAATTACGCCAAAAATAGGTTATGTAATAGATTCTGTTTTAGTTGATGGTGAAAATGTAGGTACAGAACCTACTTATACCTTTACAAATGTTTTAGCTAATCATACAATACAGGCAGTGTTTAAACAAGGTGAACTTGGTACAGATGATAATGCTATATTGCCTGTTACGGCTTATCCTAATCCCGTAAATACAATTCTTAATCTTTCAACAGAATTAAATATTTCTTCTGTTGAGGTATATAGTATGTACGGACAAAAGATCATGTCGCAAGGATATGATGCTAACCAGATAGCATTAAATATGTCGCAACTCTCATCAGGAACTTATCTTGTAAGGGTAATGAGCAATGATAAAGTAAAGACCATTAAAATAATAAAACAATAACTTTTAGGTTTAGTGCAATGTTAAATCCCGGCAGCAGAAATGTTGTCGGGATTTTTTTTATAATATGCGCTTGTGTATATAGATTAAGCTATAGCTTTGCATTATTAATTAAATAAAATGATAGAAATAGCCATAATTAGTGATATACATGGTAACCTTCCGGCTTTAAACATTGTATTAAAAGATATTGAAAAACGTAGTATAAACCAGATGTATTGCTTGGGAGATCTTGTAGATTTTGCTCCGTGGGGTAATGAGGTAATTGAAGTTATTAAAGCAATAAAAATCCCTTGCTTATTAGGAAATCATGACGAACGTATTGCGTTTAACTTACCTGTTATTCCTATAGCACATCATGATGAACATGAAACATTACAACGCGTAACTGCGATCAATCATTCTAAAAATACAATTACTGAAGCTAACAAGCTTTGGCTTTCCCAGCTACCATATAATGTAGAATTGCAATACAAAATCAAAGGTTCTTATAAAAAGATATTGTTAGTACATGCCAGTACGCGAAGTAACGATGAATATATTCACATAGGGCATGACGAAGAGGATTTAAAAAGTATGTTTTTAGCCTCTAAGGCTGATGTTATAGTTATGGGGCATACTCATATTTCTTATGAAAAGAAAATAAATGTTAATAGTAAAGAAGACAAATTGTTAGTCAATGGAGGTTCAGTTGGGCGATCAAGGGAAGCTAACAGATTAGCCTCTTATGCTATTTTGCGTATATATGAAAATGAGATAAAAGCAGAGATAGTCAAGCTGGAGTATCCAATAGAACAAGTTGCTGAAGCCATTTACAAAAGTGGTATTCCAGATTTTTATGGTGATTTTTTGCTTCAGTATAAAATGAAAATATAATAAAGTAAAAAAACGCCTCTTACAATTATGTGAGAGACGTTTTTGTTTTAAAATTTTGCTTCCTGCAAACCGGCGGTTGTGTTGCTGATCGGTTTCCGCATAAATGCGCCGACGTAGGTTATGTTATACACGAACGGGCGGAAAGTGTATAGCCCCTTTACAGCCTCCTCAACCGACTGACGCCCGTCATCTTCGTTACAGAATTCAGGAAACAAATTATTTTTAATAAATGTAATCCATAATCAGGCGATTACATATTTATTTAAGATTTTGATAAGTATTAAAAGCCCGTTAAATTTTTAGTGAATTAGGTTGTAAATGTAAGTCCTGCATCTTTAAAACTGATAAACAGCGACTGTTTGGCCATGCTTACAGCTTCTTCCGTACGGTAAATACTACTCCAGAATTTTATCAATAATTTGTAATTACCATCAGATATGGCACTGTAATAAATCTGGGGTGGCTTATTATTATCTATCAGAGGGACAGTTTTAAGCGCTTCAAGAACAATAGCGTTAATAGTTTCTGTAGCGCTTTCTCCTGCCACGCCAACTGCAATTTCTACCAGTTTTAAATTATCGGTGTAGGTCCAGTTAGTAATGTTTTGAGATAAGAGATTACCATTTGGAATGATGATTTCGGCACCATTCGGAGCATTTATTTTGGTTGTGCGCAGTCCCATAGATTTTACCCGTCCCGATTGTGAGCTTACCTCGATAATATCGCCTACTTGTATTGGGCGATCAAATATCAGGATAATACCAGATACAAAGTTGTTCACTATACTCTGAAGACCAAGACCTACACCCACACCTAAAGCGCCAATAACAATACTTAATTTATCCATAGGCATGCCCGATGCTGCAATGGCGAGCAGGTAACCACCTATCAACACTATAAGCCTTGTGACAAGTAGCCTTGAATGCTGACGTTTATTGATGTTCTCTTCGTTTTCATTATCATCAATTTCGCCAAAAAAGTAAGCAACATATTTTTGTAGCAAGTGAGCTATCCAAACAATAATAAAAAACAAAAGGACTCCGCCAAGAGTAAATGTAATGCTGCCAATATTATTTGGGCGTTCAAGTAATTTTGTGAAAGACCTGTGCAATACTTCCCAAATATTAAGGTTAGAGGCAATCACCACAATCCACATGTAAGTTATAATCAGTACAAATGGCTTTTTAAGATTGTCTGAAAGGCTTTCGTGGTCAAAGATCTGCTCAATGCCACGTTTGATGCGTGTAGTGTAAATCTGTAGTACAATTATTTCCAGTATGATCTTCAGGAGTACGCTTAGTGCAATAATTTGTGTAAGCGCAATAATTGCGGTCATACTTAATGTGTGAGAGATAGACACCCTGCCGAAAAGATTAAATAGTATCGCAAGTGCGTTAAGGCTGATGAAAATAATGCTTGCCCACTTAAAGAATCCTTTGATATAAAGCTGGTCTCGTATGCTTTTCAGTTGAACCAATCCATAACGTATACTGGCAATGTTTATTACGATAAAAATACAGCGTTCTACAAAACTGATTTTTACAAAAAGATCCAGAAAGCTTAACACAATAAATAATCCTACTAACAGAAGCCAGTTACGCATTGATTTTTGCGACCAGTCATTTTTAAACAATAGCGAAAGCGCAATAAGCAATAGTAACTGTATAAGTTCAATGAACATTGCCGGGGCATAGAGGTTAGTTACAACAGCAATATTAAGCCCGATGACAAGCACAGGTAATAAAACGCCTCTGTTTAAGTATTTAAAACCAAATAGGGGCAGACGCTCGAAATGGTTGTTAGATCTTAAATATCTCAGGTTACGTAAAATATACCATCCTAATAATCCCATGAAAAAGGCCAGTGTAATTATACCGCCAAGGCTATAGCTAAAGTAATAGGCAACAACGCCTTTTTCGATATCGAATTTATCTTTGATGTTGTCAGACAGTTCTTTCTTTTGTACCGTAGTTTCAGTTTGCCATAAGTACGGATACTCATTACCCATAATGCTGATTCCCGATTTTTCAAGCCTTTTCTCAACGGTAAGTAAAGCAGATGATATTCTCATTTTGCTCTTAACTACACGTCTTTTTTTAGAGGTAAGCAGATTGATATTACTGCTCATAAGGCTGTCAGCAAGGGTATATTTGCTTTTCAGGCCAAGAAGCTCTCTTCGAAACTTTTTACGGGCTATAGTATCTTTTAAAAGTGCAGTAAAAATGGTGTCCTTGCGAAGGCTTACGACACGGTCTTTTATTTTGTCGAGTTTTTCATTTTCGGTGTTAATGACTTTATTCTGGTCTTCAAGCTCTCCTTGTAACTCAACAAGCATAGTACGGTACATCTGCTGGTTACGAACATTGGGGCTTGATGCCTTTATGTTGGTAAGCACCAATTTTAGTTTTGCCTTAGACTGATCCATCTCTCCAAATGCCCTATAAATATCTGTGCTAAAGTCGGCATCAGTATAAGCGGCCTCTAAAACGGCACTGGCTCTTTCTATAGCCATTAAATAGTCATTTACATCATTAGCGTCGTTTTCAAATAGCTTTCCCTGCTTTTGAGGTGCTTTTTGCAAGGAGTCTTTTTGTGCGTATGAAAATTGCGTTGACAATAAAGTTATAGATACAAGGAAAAAGAGCGAAAACTGTTTTTTATACATGATATTAGTTCAGTAAAGTAATAGGCTAACGTATCACTATTAATTAAAGTGTTGAGAATCTAAAAATAATAAGGATTTATCTAATTTGGGTGAAGACGCTGTTTAAAATTACGAATTAGACGGAAATAAAAAAATGCCACCATACTTTTACAGCATGATGGCATTTTAAAAATTATGAAAATCAGGTTTTAGAATTTCTTATCTACAACCAGTTTTTTAACTACAGATCCTTTATC
>Ga0157370_10000950_pt1 | contig 36760 bp, 31 predicted proteins | sample C35metaG_FD_113463 | JGI IMG/M metagenome (GOLD analysis project Ga0157370, IMG submission 113463) | Corn rhizosphere microbial communities from Kellogg Biological Station, Michigan, USA - C3-5 metaG | ecosystem: Host-associated > Plants > Roots > Rhizosphere > Soil | place: USA: Michigan... | reverse complement strand
GCACTGGACGATCTCGCGCTTCCGCATTCCGCACTGAGGCGCTGTGCGCGCGCGCCGACGCGCGATGGGGGAAATGTCCTACCGGCGGATGCGGGTTTCCGGCTGGCGGCTTCGTCGCCGAGGGTCTAGATTCGGTCCAGATTCATTCGCGACGAGAGAGCAGCCATGAAGCCGAAGGCCCGAGTGGAACCGCGCAGGACCAAGCTTCCCCCCATCCTCGAGATCGACGAGGACGGCATTCCGGTCGCGGACTACGAGCCGTGGCGCCAGGCGCGTTGGTCGAGCGACGACGAGGCGCCTGGCCTGCAGCTCGACGACTGGCCGTCGGAGCTCGACGACTGACGCGGCGCGAAGCGCGCCGCGCAGCCGACCGGCGCATGGCCGTTGGCAAACGCATTGCTGGGCCGCCGATCGAACCATCGAACGATCGGACAGGAGCCTCGCCATGCGCAAGCCGTCCCCATTCTCGTACCTGAGCCCAACCCTTTTCGCGCTCGCCGCATCGGCTGCCCAGGCGGCGGCCCCCGCCGTTTCGGCGGCGCCCGCGACTGCGGCCGCATCGCCCGCGCCGGTCGTCACCACGCCCGGCGCTTCGACCGGCGACATGGCATTGCGCAACCAGTCGACGAGCCAGACGAACCAGTCGGCGATCGGACCCACAACCGATGCGGCGTCGTTCGGTCCCGACTCGCCGTTCGTCGATAATCCCAATCCGGAAGTCGGCCTCTCGCCGGGGCAGACCTCGACGGGAACCGCCGCCGGCAACGAGCCGTCGGGCCTCGAGAACAGCACCACGACGGGCACGTTCACGCAGAGCTCGAGTGGAATCGCAACGCCCGCCGGCGCGATCGGCACGATCGTACCCACCGATGTGATGGGCGGCGGTGGATACGCCGGTGGCGGCGGGACCGCGATGGGCGGCACCGCGGTCGCGATCTCGCCGCGTTTGCCCGCCTCGTCGGGAAGCGCCACGCCGCTGCTCGACCAGGCGACGCGCAACGCCGCGCAACGTGAAGAGCGCCGGCGCGCGAGCGGCAATCCTCCGCGCATCATCGGCATCGCGCCGCGTACCGACGCGGATCGCACCGACGAGATGCCGGACGACCCGATCATCCGCTATTGATTCACACGCGGCCGACGCTTCGTCGGCCGCCTCCTACGCGCGCCGTCGGTTCCATTGTTCGATATGATCCGGGCGGACGACGGCGCTGACCGCCGCCGCGTCGAATTGCGCCGTCACCATTCCGGCAACACACCTCGTTTCCGGAATCGCGACGACGACATGTACTCCGAAGACATCCGATCGATCCTCGCCGAGCACGCGCGGCTGCCGGTGAGCGTGAACGAGCTCGCCGACGACAGCGACCTCTACCAGGCGGGGCTGACCTCGCTTTCCACCGTGAACGTGATGCTCGCGCTCGAGGAGCATTTCGACGTCGAGTTCCTCGACCGCATGCTGGGCCGCAAGACCTTCGGCTCGATCCGCGCGCTCTCCGAGGCGATCGCCGAGCTGCGCGGCGCGTCGAGCACCCAGCCCCTGACGGAGTGATCCCATGACCAGCATCCTCGCCCGCAGGGCGATCCAACCCGCGGCGTCCGGCTTCGAGGCGGTCCTCGCGCGCGTGCAGGCAATCGGCCGCGAGATCGTCGCGGCCAATGCCGATGCGGTCGACCGCGAGGCGCGCTTCCCGCGCGAGGCGTTCGCCGCGCTGCGCGACGAGAAGCTGCTCTCCGCGTACGTGCCGGCCGAATACGGCGGCATGGGGCTCGACGTCGCGCAGGTCGCCATGCTGTGCGAGGCCCTCGGCCAGCACTGCGCGTCCACCGCGATGATCTTCGCGATGCACCAGATCCAGGCCGCATGCATCGTGCACCACGCGCTCGGCTCGGAATGGTTCCGCGAGTACGCGCGCCAGATGGTGGCGCAGCAGCTGCTCCTCGCCTCGGCCACCACCGAGCTCGGCATCGGCGGCGACACGCGGCAGAGCATTTGCGCCGTGAAGGTGGAGGACGGCCGCTTCACGCTCGAGAAGCAGGCGCCGGTGATTTCCTACGGCGCGGAGGCCGACGCGATCCTCGTCACGTGCCGCCGCAGCGAGGAAGCGCCGAAGAACGACCAGCTCCAGGTGCTGGTGCGGCGCGAGGACTGCGAGCTGAAGCCCCTCTCGGCGTGGGATACGCTGGGCTTCCGCGGCACGTGCAGCCCCGGATTCGCGCTCAAATCCGCCGGCGATGCGCGCCAGGTCCTGCCCGCGCCGTACGCGGAGATCCACAGCCGCACGCAGCATCCGTTCGCGCACGTCGTCTGGTCGTCGCTATGGCTCGGTCTCGCCACCGACGCGCTCGCGCGGGCGCGCGCCGCGGTGCGCGCCGAGGCGCGCAAGAATCCCGGCGCCACGCCGATCTCGGCCACGCGCCTCGCCGAAGCCGACCTCGTCCTCGACGCGATGCGCGCGTCCGTCCACGCGCTGCGCGACGAGTACGCGCGGCTTCTCGCGGACGCGGACCCCGAGGCGTTCGCTTCCTACGGCTTCGTGATCCGCGTGAACAACCTCAAGCTCAACGCCTCGCAGCTCGTGCTGGACGTGGTGTCGCGCGCGATGGTGATCTGCGGCATCGCGGGGTATCGCAACGATTCGAAGCTCACCCTCGGCCGGCACCTGCGCGACGCGACCGGAGCGGGTCTGATGGTGAACAACGACCGCATCCTCGGGCAGAACGCGACGATGCAGGTCGCGCTGCGGGAGGGCTGAAGCATGTGCCTCTACCACACGGAACACGCGGACCTCGCGTTGCCGATCGAGGACCGCTACCGCGGGTTCCTGGACGAGCTCGTCCGCCACGGGCACCTCATCCAGACCGGCGTACCGGGCGTGTACGGCCGCGGGGGCACGCTCGAGCAGGTGATCGAGCGCTTCGACGCGCTGGTCTCGGCCCGCGGTGCCGAGCTGGCCCCGGAGGTCATGCGCTTCCCGCCGATCTTCAACCGCAAGCACTACGAGAAGATCGACCACATCCGCAACTTCCCGGACCTCATGGGCTCGGTGCACACGTTCACCGGCGACGACCGCGAGCACCGCGACCTGCTGGGCAAATTCGACCGCGCCGAGGACTGGAGCCGCGACCTCGCGCCCACGCAGGTGATGATGACGCCGGCGATCTGCTACCCGCTCTATCCCACGGCCACGGGCACGCTCCCGCCCGGGGGCCGGCGCGTCGACCTGCAGGGCTTCGCCTTCCGGCACGAGCCGTCGGCGGACCCCGCGCGCATGCAGATCTTCCGCATGCACGAGTTCGTGCGCCTCGGCACACCCGCGGAGGCGCTCGCGCATCGCGACCAGTGGCTGGAGCTCGGGCAGGAGATCTTCCGCTCCGTGGGCCTCGCAACCGAACGCGTGATCGCGAACGATCCGTTCTTCGGCCGCGGGGGCAAGGTGCAGAAGGCGATCCAGCGCGAGCAGAACCTCAAGTACGAGTTCGTGGTGCCGATCTGCTCCGAGGAGAAGCCGACCGCGATCGGCTCGTGCAACTACCACCTCGACCATTTCGGCGCCGTCTTCGACATCCGCACGCACGACGGAGCCGTCGCCCACAGCGCGTGCGTGGGCTTCGGGCTCGAGCGCGTGGCGCTCGCGCTCCTCGCCACGCACGGGCTCGACGTGGGTGCGTGGCCGCGCGAGGTACGCGATGTGCTGGCCCTCGCCTGAATCGCGGCGGCTCGCGATCGCGCCCCTCGATCCGACGACCTACCAGCGCCACGCCATCCACGGCGCGGACCGCATCTGGGCGGAGACCAACTGCTACACCGATCTCCTGATCGAGCTCGCCCACGGCCTGGGCTTCGAGCCCCTCGCGATGCTCGCCTTCACGCTCGCGATCGATTTCGAGGGCGACCAGTGGACGTTCTTCAAGCCCCCCGCGGCCGACCTGCACGATCTCTACGGCTTCGACCTGCAGGAGCTCGCGATCTGGCGTCCGCTCGTCGAGCACGTGGCCGAGCAGGTCGAGGCGGGAAGGCCGGTGCTGGTCGAGCTCGATTCGTGGTTCCTTCCCGATACCGCGGGTACCGCCTACCGCACGGCGCACACCAAGACCACGGTGGGCGTGAACGAGATCGATCCGGCCCGGCGCCGTCTCGGTTACTTCCACAACGCCGGCTACTTCGCGCTCGAGGGCGACGATTTCCGCGAGGTGTTCCAGCTCGACGGCCCCGCGCACGAGCGCGTGCTGCCGCCCTATGTGGAATACGTGAAATGGCGCGCCGGGTTCGTACCGCCGCGCGGCGCGGCGCTCGCCGAGGCTTCGCGGCCGCTCCTTCGCAGACATCTCGCGCGCGCTCCGCGCGAGAACCCGTTCCCGCGTTTCCGCGCGCGCCTCGAGCGCGACCTGGAGTGGCTGATGCGCTCCGACATCGAGCGCTTCCACGCGTACTCGTTCGCGAACCTGCGGCAGTACGGGGCGTGCTTCGAGCTGGGCGAGTCGTACTTGCGCTGGCTCGGCTGCCAGGGAGTGGACGGGATCGAGGCGCCCGCGCACGCGCTGCGCGATATTGCGGAGACCGCCAAGCGCTTGCAGTTCCAGCTCGCGCGCTCGATGGCGCGCAAGAAGCCGCTCGATCTCGCGCCGGTCGATGCGATGGCCGCGCAATGGTCGCTCGCCATGGAAGAGATGCAAGCGCATTTCGCATGAGGGCGTGCTTCGCATGACGCAGAACGCCCCCGCCCATCGCACCGTCCGGCCGCTTCGCGAGGGCTGGCAGCTCGCGCGCACCGCGCCCGACGCGTGCGCCGACCCCGCCCGGCTCGATTCGCTGCGCCTCGACTGGCGCCGCGCCCGTGTGCCCGGCACGGTGGCATCCGTCCTGCATCCGGACCTGCGCTCGAGCGGCCCCTACGATCGCGACGACTGGTGGTACCGACTGCGCTTCGCGGCGCGCGAGCGCAAGCCGGGCGCGCGCTATCGATTGCGCTTCGCGGGGCTCGCGACGCTCGCGCAGGTATGGCTGAACGGCGAGCCGATCGCCTCGTCGAGAAACATGTACGTGCCTTGCGAGGCGGACGTGACCGGGCGCCTTCGCGACGAGAACGATCTCGCCATCCGCTTCGCATCGCTGGAAGCGGCGTGCGCGGCGCGGCGCCCGCGCGGGCGCTGGAAGAGCGCGCTCGTCGCGCGCCAGGACCTGCGCTGGTTCCGCACGACGCTCCTCGGACGGATGCCCGGCTGGACGCCCGAGGTGGATCCGGTCGGTCCCTGGGGTCCGGTGTCCCTCGATTGCGAGGACGGTGTGCACGTCGACCGGCTGCGCGTTCTTCCCGGCGTCGTGAACGGCGTGCCGACGCTGCGCGTCGAGTGCGACGCGACGCCCTTCGGGGCGGCGGTCGAGGAGGCGCGCGTGCGCATCGACGATCGCACGTTCCCGCTCGATCTCGAGCGCGGCGAACGCGTCCGTGCGCGCGGCGAGCTCGCGGTTGCCGGCGCACCGTTGTGGTGGCCCCATACGCATGGCAGGCCGCGGCTGGCCGCGTATTCGATCGAGCTGCGCATCGGCGGCGAATGGCGCGCGGTCGACCGCGGCCGCGTGGGATTCCGGCGCCTCGAGCTCGATTCGTCCGAGGGCCGCATCGAGTTCAAGGTGAACGGCACCCGTGTGTTCTGTCGCGGCGCGTGCTGGACGCCGCTCGACTTCCTCGCGCTGCGTGCTTCCCCGGACGAGCTGCGCGCGGCCCTCGAGGCGCTGCGCGACGCCGGCGCGAACATGCTGCGCATCGGCGGCACCATGGCCTACGAGTCGGACGAGTTCTACCAGCTCTGCGACGAGCTCGGCATCCTCGTCTGGCAGGATTTCATGTTCGCGAACCTCGACTATCCGGCGCGCGATGCGCAATTCGTCGCCGAGGTCGAGAGCGAGGCACGCGCGCTGCTCAGCCGCCTGCATCGGCACGCGTGCATCGCCGCTTACTGCGGCGGAAGCGAGGTGGCGCAGCAGGCGGCGATGTTGGGACTTCCAGCGTCGCTCTGGTCCAACGAGATCTTCACGGCGCGGCTGCCGGCGATCTGCGCGGAGCTCCATCCCGGCATCGCCTATTTTCCCTCGACGCCGTGGGGCGGCGCGTTGCCGTTCCATCCCGCGAGCGGCATCGCGCACTACTACGGCGTGGGCGCCTACCGAAGGCCGCTCGCGGACGCGCGCCTCGCGCAGGTGAAGTTCGCGACCGAATGCCTCGCGTTCTCCAACGTTCCGGAGCAAGCGACGATGGCCGCGCTTCCCGGCGGACCGTTGCCGGCGCCGCACCATCCCGAATGGAAGGCGCGGCAACCGCGCGACAACGGCGCGGGATGGGACTTCGAGGACATCCGCGACCATTACCTGCGCGAGCTCTTCGGCGAGGATCCGGTGGCGCTGAGAAGCCGCGACCTCGCGCGCTACTACGCGCTCTCCCGCGTCGTTCCCGGCGAGCTGATGCGCCGCGTGTTCGGCGAGTGGCGCTCGGGATCGAGCGCATGCGGCGGCGGGCTCGTGTGGCTGCACCGCGATTTCGTGCCGGGCGCGGGCTGGGGCATCGTCGACGCCGCGGGGCTGCCGAAGGCCGCGTACTGGTATCTCAAGCGTGCCTGGGCGCCGCGCTCGATCCACGTCACCGACGAAGGGCTCAACGGGCTCGCGATCCACGTCGTGAACGATGGCGCCGACCCGCTCGCCGCGACCGTCGAGCTCGAGCTGTGGCGGCACGACGGCGTCGCGACCGAGCGTGCGAGCCACGGCGTTCTGGTGCCCGCGCGCGGCACGGTCACGCTCAACAGCGAGGCGATGCTCGGCTTCTTCGCCGACGCGAGCGCCGCGTATCGGTTCGGGCCGGCGCGCCACGAGGCGATCGCCGCGCGCCTCGTCGATCCCGAGGGGCGCGTGCTCGCGGAGGACTTCCACTTCCCCGAAGGAATGGGGCTCGCCCTTCGCTACGGCGTGGAGGTGCGCGCGCATGCATGGTTCAACGACGCGGGCGCGGTGGAGGCGACGTTCGCCGCGGACTCGTTCCTGCAGTCGGTGTCCGTCGATTGCGAGGGTTTCCTTCCCGACGACAACCATTTCCACCTCGCGCCGGGACGCGAGAAGCGCATGCGTTTCCGTCCCGCGCCCGGCGGCGCGGTCTTCGCGGCGCAGCTGCAGGCGCTGAATCTCGCCGCGCCGGTGACGCTGCGCGCGACGCGCGACGCCGGGGACCGTGCCGCATGAAGCCCGACCCGGCGGTCCTCGAGGAGCATTCGACGCCGCTGGCCGCGCGGGCGCCCGCGGTGCGCCGCACGCCACGCTATTTCCCGTGCGGGGACGGACACGTCTTCGGCTGGTACCACGATGCGCCCGGCGCGGCGCAGCTCGACGCGGTGGCGGTGATCTGCCCGCCGACCGGCTCCGAGTACACGCGCTCGCATCGGTCGCTGCGCCATCTCGCCGATCGCCTGGCCGCCTCGGGAATGCCGGCGCTGCGCTTCGACTATCCCGGCGCCGGGGATTCGCCCGGCAGCGACCTCGATCCGGATCGCATCGGCGCATGGCGCTCGGGGATCCGCGCCGCGATCGCGCATGCCCGCGCGGCGAGCGGCCGCTCGCGCGTGCACCTGGTCGGCGTGCGGCTCGGCGCGACGCTGGCCGCGCTCGCGAGCGCCGACGTCGAGGTCGAGCGGCTCGTGCTGTGGAACCCGTGCGTGAAGGGCTCGACGTACGCGCGCGAGCTGCGCGCACTCGCCCTCGCCGCCGAGCGCCAGACGTGCGACATCGAAGGCGCGCTCGAGAGCGCGGGGTACGTGATGACCGCGGAGACGCTCGCGGCGATCGCGGCGCTCGACCTGCGCCGCGCCGTCCCGCGCGTGCGCGATCGCGTGCTGGTGCTCGGCCGCGACGACGCCGCAAGCGATGTCTCGCTCGGCGAGCGCCTCACCGCGCTCGGCATCGCGCACGAGCATCGCCAGGCGCCGGGCTGGGCCGGGATGATGGCCGAGCACCAGTTCACCGTGGTGCCCGACGCGGCGCTCGACCTCATCGTGTCGTGGCTCGGCGACGCAGCGCCGCGGGCGCCGCTCGCGATCACCGCCGCCGACGACCCCGGCGCGCGCGAATCGATCGAGCTCGCGTTGCGCACGGCGGAGGGAAACGACGCACGGATCGAGGAGCGCCTTTGCCGCTTCGGCGCCGACGACCACCTCTTCGGAGTCCTCACGCGCCCGGACGATTCGCCGGAACGCACCGCCGTCGTGGTCTTCAACGCGGGCGCCGCGCATCACGTGGGCCCCAACCGGCTCTACGTCGAGCTCACGCGCAGCCTCGCCGCCATCGGCTTCGCGTGCCTGCGCTTCGACCTCGAGAGCCTGGGCGACAGCGTGAACCGGCGGCCGGCGCGCGAGAACTATCCGTATCCGCACAACGCCGTCGCCGACGGCAAGGCGGCGATCGATTTCCTGCGCCGGCGCCATGGCTATTCACGCTTCGTCGTGCTGGGCCTGTGCTCGGGCGCTCACACCGTATTCCACGCGGGCCTCGAGCTTGCCGACGATCCGATCGAAGAGATCGTCATGGTGAACCCCATGCAGTTCTACTGGATCGAGGGCATGAGCCTCGACACGTCGCGCAAGTTCGAGGACATGGTGCAGTACCGCCGCTCGATGCGCGACTGGCGCCGCTGGCTCAAGCTCGCGCGCGGCGACGTGAAGTTCGGGCGTCTCGCCGAAGTGCTCGCGTCGCAGGCGCGCACCCATGCCCAGTCCTGGGCGAATGCGTTCCTCGAAGCGTTCGTGCCCGAGCGCGGCCCGAGGCTTGCGCGGGACTTGCACAGGCTTTTCGCGATGCGCCGCCGGCTCACCCTCTTCGTGTCGGAAGGAGATCCCGGGCGCGACGTCCTCCTCGCCGGCGCGAAGCTCACGGCGCGCCGCGCGATCCGCGACGGGCGCATCGGCCTGCACATGATCGCCGGTGCCGACCATACATTCTCGCAATGGCAGCCGCGCCGCGAAGTGATCGCGCGCATCGCATCGCACCTGCGCGATGCGGCGCTGTCCTACAACAGGAACGGCCCCGTCTGACAAGCGTGTCGTCGCGAAAGCGATGACACTGCGCGCATGGAAATCGACAGCGCGCGCGCCCAGGAATCCTTCGAATGCTTCGGCATCCCGCTCGCCTCGCGTGCGGACCCCGCAATCTCGTCCGCGCCTATGCCCCCCGGATGGAATCGCCGCGGCTGGTTCCTGCACGAAGGGGCGCTGCTCGGCGTCGAGGCGCTGCCGTCCTCGCCCGTCGCCGCCGCCGTCGAGATCGACCGCGTACGTTGAAGGACTCTCCTCGCTAGGGAATTTCCGGCGCCGCATGGCGCCGGTTTTTTTCGTGCTGCTGGGCCAGGGGGCGCCGGCTCGAAGCGAAACCGGGAACGGCGGGCCTCGAATCCTTCCGCGCCTTCTCCGCCGACGAAATCGACGGCTCCCGCGGTCGCCTGCGCGGAGCACGCGAGAACCTGGGGTAAGCTGGCGAAGATGAACGACCGCCTCGACAAGGACGCGCGGCTCGCCGAGGACATCCGGCTGCTCGGCCGTCTCCTCGGCGACACGATCCGGGCCTACGAGGGCGAGGCGAGCTTCGAGCGCATCGAGGAGATCCGCCGCCTCGCGGTCGCGAGCCGCCGGCTCGAGGACACCGCCTCCCGCGCGGCGCTCTCGCGCACCCTCGACGCCCTGAGCAGCGACCAGGCGATGGTGGTGGTGCGCGCGTTCAGCTACTTCTCGGTCCTCGCGAACATCGCCGAGGACCGCCACCACATCCGACGCCATCGCGACAATTGGCGCGAGGGCGCTCCGCCGCTGCCCTCGACGCTGCGCGGGCTTCTCGCCGACGCGGCCGCGCGCGGTCTGCAGCGCGAGGGCGCCTGGGAAAGGCTCTGCGGCATCCGAGTGCATCCGGTGCTCACCGCGCACCCGACGGAGGTGCAGCGCAAGAGCACGCTCGATGGGCAGATCGCGATCGCCGCGGCGCTCGCGCACGCCGATTCGGCCGACGCCCTTCCCTCCGAGGTGAACGACGCCGTGCTCGAGATGCGCCGCCTTGTCGCGACGCTCTGGCAGACGCGCGTGCTGCGCGCGATGAAGCTCGGCGTGCGCGACGAGATCGAGAACGCGATCGCGTACTTCCACTACACGTTCATCGACGCCGTGCCGGCGCTCATCGCCGCGGTCGAGGACGCCATCGCGACGCTTCCGGGCGAATGCGCGCGTCCCGAGCTGCCGGCGGTGATGGCCGTGGGCAGCTGGGTCGGCGGCGATCGCGACGGCAATCCGTTCGTGACCGCGGAGATGCTCGAGCAGGCGTTCCATCGCCAGGGCGAGGCGATCTTCGAGCACTATCTCGCGCAGGTGCACGCGCTCGGCGGCGAGCTTCCGCTCTCCGGCCTTCTCACGCGCGTCACGCCGGCGCTCGATGCACTGGCGAAGGGCTCGCCGGACCGCTCGCAGCATCGGCGCGACGAGCCCTATCGGCGCGCCATCAGCGGCATCTATGCGCGGCTCGATGCGACGGTGGGTGCGCTGGGCCTGCGCGTGCCGCACCGCGCGGCGGTGGCCGCTGCGCAGCCCTACGCCGCTCCGGCGGAGCTCGCGGCCGACCTCGATACGATCGACGCCAGCCTGCGCGCGGGCGGCAACTCGCTTCTCGCCGACGGGCGGCTGCGCGCGCTGCGCAAGGCGGTCTCGGTGTTCGGCTTCCACCTCGCCACGCTCGACCTGCGCCAGAACTCCGATGTGCACGAAGCCGTGGTGGCGGAGCTGCTGCGCGAGGCGGGGGTCAGCGCCGACTACGCCGCCCTCGACGAGGCGCAGCGCGAGCGCATCCTCCTCGCGGAGCTCGCCTCGCCGCGGCCGCTGCGCAGCGCCTTCGCGAGCTACTCGGAGCTCGCGCGCGGCGAGCTCGCGATCTTCGAGGCGGCCGCGGCGGCGCTCGCGCGCTTCGGCGACGACGCGATCCGCCAGTACGTGATCTCGAAGACCGACAGCGTCTCGGACCTGCTCGAGGTCGCGGTGCTGCTCAAGGAAGCCGGCCTCGTCACGCCCGGCGCGCGGCCCGCCTCGCGCCTGCAGATCGTGCCGCTCTTCGAGACCATCGCCGACCTGCGGCGCTCGCCCGCGACGATGCGCGCATGGTTCGCCATTCCCGCCGCGCGCTCCCTCGTGCATTCGCTGGGCGACGCGCAGGAGGTGATGCTCGGCTACTCCGACAGCAACAAGGACGGCGGCTACGTCACCTCGAGCTGGGAGCTCTACAAGGCGGAGCTCGCGCTGGTCGAGGTGTTCCGCGAGGCGGGCGTGCGGCTGCGCTTCTTCCACGGCCGCGGCGGCACCGTGGGCCGCGGCGGGGGCCCCAGCTACGACGCGATCCTCGCGCAGCCGCCCGGGAGCGTGCAGGGAGCGCTGCGCCTCACGGAGCAGGGCGAGGTGATCACGGCGAAGTACGCCAACCGCGACATCGGGCTGCGCAACCTCGAGGCGCTCTTCGCGGCCACCGTGCGTGCGACCTTCGACGAGGCACAGCCCGAACGCGAGGATTTCCACGCGGCGATGGACGAGCTCTCGGAGGAGGCGATGCGCGCCTACCGGGATCTCGTCTATGCGACGCCGGGCTTCGTCGAATATTTTCGCGCCACGACGCCGATCAACGAGATCCGCGAGTTGAACATCGGCTCGCGTCCCGCCTCGCGCACGAGCTCGCAGCGCATCGAGGACCTGCGCGCGATCCCGTGGGTGTTCTCATGGGCGCAATGCCGCGTGATGCTCCCGGGGTGGTACGGCTTCGGCTCCGCGGTGGACGCGTACCTCGCGCGCCACGGCGAGGGCGGTCGGGCGCTCCTCGAGGCGATGTGGCGCGACTGGCCGTTCTTCCGCGCGATGCTCTCCAACATGGACATGCTGCTCGCGAAGGCGGATCTTTCCGTCGCCGCGCGCTATCGCGACCTGCTCGCCGACCGGGCGCTCGCCGAGCGCATCTTCGCGCGCATCGGCGAGGAGTTCGATCGCACGGTGCGCACGCTCTTCGCGATCACCGGCGCGGGCCGCTTCCTCGAGGCCAACCCTTCGCTCGCGCGCTCCATCCGCAACCGCTTTCCCTATCTCGATCCGCTGAACCACCTCCAGGTGGAGCTGCTGAAGCGCCATCGCGCAGGCGCCACGAACGACCGCGTGCGCCGTGGAATCCACATCTCGATCAATGGCTTGGCGGCGGGATTGCGGAACTCCGGATAGCGCGGGAACGGGCGGTCGGCGGCATTCATCGAATCGGCATCAGGGGAGGGGCAGGAACCATGACGCAACCGGCACGCATCGCCACCATCGACCCGAAGGTCTCGGACACCGAGCTCGCGCGGCGCGTGGCGACGGGCGAGGAGGCGGCGATCCGCCTGCTCACGAAGCGCTACAACCAGACGCTCTTCCGCACGGCGCGCGCGATCCTGCGCGACGACGCGGAGGCCGAGGACGCGGTCCAGGAAGCGTACCTCAAGGCGATCCGCGCCATGGACGCGTTTCGCAGCGACTCGAAGCTCTCGACCTGGCTTGTGCGCATTACCGTGAACGAGGCGCTCGGCAGGCTGCGCCGCTCGCGGCGCGCGGCGCAGGTGATCCCGCTCGCGGGCGACCTCGCCGAAGGAACGGAGGCTCACGACAACGTCATGGACGAGAACTCGCCGACCCCGGAGCAGGAGGCGCTGCGCGCCGAGTCGCGCCGCATCATGGAAGCGAAGATCGATGCGCTCCCCGACGCGTTCCGAGCGGTGTTCGTGCTGCGCGCGATCGAGGAGCTCTCGGTCGAGGAAGCGGCCGCCGCGCTGGAGATTCCCGAGGCCACGGTGCGCACGCGCTTCTTCCGCGCGAGGAGCCTGCTGCGCGAGTCGCTCTCGCGCGAGCTCGACATGGCGCTCGACAACGCATTCCACTTCGCGGGCGAGCGCTGCGACCGGATCACCGAGCGCGTGCTCGCGGCGCTGCGCCAGCCGAGCGCCGGCTGAGCCCGGGCTTTCAGCGCCAGGCGTAGCGCACGCCGGCCCACGCGCCGAAGGGCGCTCCCATCCCGCGGAACTGCTCCGGCACAGCGTCGTCCGGCGCGAACGTGCGCCCCGGTCCCGTGAAGAAGTTGCGCCCGAGGATGCCGAACGTGGCGTAACGCACGTCGAGCACGTTGTCGATGCGCGCGAAGAGCTCCACATCGCGCGCCGGCGCCCACCGTGCGTAGAGGTTCAGCACCGCGTAGCCCGGCACGTGGCCGGCCGCGTCGCGATTGTTCTCGTCGCCGCGCGCGTACGATGCGCTCGCCGCGACCACGCTCGCGTCGATGGACGCGCGCTCCGACAGTGAATATCCGGCGCGAAGCTTGAACGTGCGCGCGGGAATCGCGGGAATGCGATCGCCGGCGTGCACGGCGATGGCGCCGTTCGCGTCGGCCGTCGAGTTGTTCGCGCTCGCCTCCACGAAATCGGAGCGGAACGTGGCGCGCACATATCCGTAGCGAAGCTCGAGCGTGACCGCATCGGCGTGCGCGGTCGCGCCGAGCTCGAAGCCTTCGCGGCGCGTGCGGCCCATGTTCATGAAGAAGCCCGCGGTCGAAGCGCCGCTCGAGACGAGCTGGATGTCGTTCTCGAGGTCCGTGCGATAGGCCGCCGCATTCCATCGCCACATCCCCGCATGGCCGCGCGCGCCGATCTCCCCGCTCCTGGACACCACCGCGGCGAGCGCGGGATCGGAGAGGAATTCGTTGGGCAGCTTGCACGGAGCGCCCGGATCGGCGCAGGTGAGCTCCATCGCGGTGGGCGCGCGCATGCCCTCGCTGTACGAGCCATAGAGCGTGAGCGGCTTCGCCGCGTGCCAGGTGAGTCCTGCGGCGGGCAGCGCGCGCGAGAAGCGGTGCGAGCCGTCGAGCGCGGGATCGGCGCCGGATCGGTCCTCGACGCGGACGCGCGTCTCCTGCCAGCGATCGGCGAGGTCGATGATCCAGCCCTGCGCGATCGAGAGCGTGGCGCGGGCGAAGAACGCGTGCTCGTCCTGGCGCGTCGCGGCGTCCGTCGCGACGGCGAAATCGCCGAGCGCCCGCGTGCCTCGATCGGCCGTGAATTCCGCGGGCTGCGACTCGCTCGCGAAGCGCACCGTGGAGCGATCGAAGCTCGCGCCGGCCACCAATCGCAGCGGCCGTTCCCCGGAGCGCCGATCGAACGTGAGCTGCATGCCGGCGCCCGCGCTCGACTGGTCGGTCGTCGAGCGATCGTTCGTTGCGGGCGAGTCGCTCCCGTCCTCGCTCACGTTGCTCGCGAGCGCGTCGCTACGCTCGTGGCGCCAATGCGCGTTCGCGCCGAGGAGCGCGTTCTCGCCGAGGAAGACGCTGCCCTTGGCGGTGAGGAAGCCCAGCCGGTTCTCGTTGCGGTCGGGCCAGGTGTATGCCTTGCGGATGTCGTCGAGGAAGGAGACGGGGAGCGTCTGCGTGCCCTCGAGCGTGTTGTCGGCGAGCGTGAGCGCGATGTCCAGGTCGCTCGCATGCGTCTGGTGGCCGAGCTTGCCGAAGAAGCGTCGCACGCGCGAAGGGTTGTGCTCCGCCCAGCCGCGGTCGTCGATCGCGTCGGCGGTCGCGAACGAATCCCACGGCCCGGATGAAGCGCCGTGCTGGACCACGATCGAGCGCCGTCCGAACGATCCGGCTTCCGCCTCCGCCGCCCCGCCCGGGAATGCGCTGCCGCTCTTCGTGTACACCGCGAGCGCGCCGCCCAGCGCGTTGGGGCCGAACGCGGCGCTCGCACCGGGCAGGAGCTGGATGGAAGCGATCGCCGACGGCGGGATGAGGTCCCAGTTCACGACGTCGCCGAACGCCTCGTTCACGCGCGCGCCGTCCTGGAACACCGCGATGCCCTGCGGCACGCCGAGGAGGGGCGACGCGGAGAAACCGCGATAGCTCACGTCGGGCTGGAAGACGTTGCCCTGCGCGGCGCCGATCGAGACGCTCGCGGCGTTGCGATCGAGGAACGAGGCGATGCCCGAGGGACGCTGGCGCGCGAGGTCGTCGGCGCCGAACGACTGCACGTTGGCGGGGACGTCGGCGAGCGGCGTGCCGAGGCCCGGAAGCGGCGTCGTTCCCACCACCTCGACGCGCCCGAGCTCCATCACCTCCGCGGCGTTGTCGGCGAACGCGCGCGTGCCGAGAGCCATCGCGACGACGGCGAGCGCGAACGCCGTCCTCACGAGAGGTTGGCGATGTACTGCGCGAGGTCCTCGATGTCCTGGTCGGAGAGGTTGCGCGCGACGCTCGTCATGTTGCCCGCGTCGTTGGTGCGGCGCCTGGCGCGGAAATCCTCGAGCTGCTTCTGGATGTACTGCGGCCACTGTCCGGCGACTTTCGGGATCTCGTTCTGTCCCTTGAAGCCGCCGAGGTGGCACATGGTGCAGAGCACCGCGTCCGCGACCTTCTTGCCCGCCGCCACCTTCGCGGGATCCGCCGTGAAGGCGATCGGTTTCGGCGTCTGCGCCGCGAAGAAGTTGCCGAGCGCGATCATCTGGTCGCGCGTGAGGTTCGCGGCCATCGGCGACATTTCCGGATTCGAGCGGCGGCCTTCCTTGAAGTCGCGCAACTCCAGGTAGATGTAGCGCCAGCTTTGCCCGGCGAGCACCGGATAGCGCGGGTTGGTGGAGTTGCCGTCGGGACCGTGGCACGCGAAGCATTGCTGCGCGAGCTGGCGGGTCGCGGGGTCCTCCTGCGCCTGTTGCTGGGCGAAGGCGGAGGATCCGAGGATCCCCGCCGCAGCGGCGAGGAAGAAGGCTGCGGCGGGTTTATGCAATGCCTCTCCTAAGGAAGCGCGAACACGAAGACGCTGTTGCCGCGCTTCGAGTCGATCTGGTTGTTGCCGCCCGCGGCGACGGCGACGTACTGCTTGCCGCCGACCATGTACGACACGGCCGGAGCGTTGACACCGGCGCCGCAGTTGAATTTCCACAGCTCCTTGCCGGTCTTCGCGTCGAAGGCCTTGAACCAGCCGTTCGCCTCGCCGTTGAAGACCAGGTTCCCGGCGGTCGCGAGCACGCCGCCGATGAGCGGCTGCGGCGTCTTGTGCTTCCACACGATCTTGCCGGTATCGAGGTTCACCGCGACGAGCTGGCCCCACTGCTCCTCGGTGGGAATCGTCTTGAACGCGCCGCCCAGCCAGAGTTTCCCGCCCGGGTACGCCGCCTCCTCCCACTGGTAGGTCATCGGCTGGTGCAGGTTCGCCGCGTACGCCACGTGCGTGTGCGGATCGACCGCCATGGGCGACCATTCGACACCACCGTTCGCGCCCGGCAGCATGCGCGCGCCTTCCTTGGTCGGCAGCGTCCACATGTTCTCCTGCGGGATCATCGCCTGGGAGAAGCGGATCAGCTTGCCGGTCGCGCGATCGTTCACGTAGACGTGGCCGGTCTTGCCGCCGTGGACCGCCACGTCGACGAGCTTGCCGGACGCATCCTTGGCCTTGGTGAGGATCACCGGGCTCACCGCGTCGAGGTCCCACACGTCGTGCGCGATGTACTGCGAGTGCCACTTGTACTTGCCGTCCTCGAGCCCGACCGCGACCATCGAGTCGGTGTACAGGTTGTCGCCCGGGCGGATCTGGCCGTAGAGGTCCGGGGACGGGTTCCCGACGACGAAGTAGATCGTCTTCGACTTGCGGTCGACCGCCGGCGTCATCCAGACGCCGCCACCCAGGATCTTGTAGAAATCGCCGCCGTCCTTGGCGAGCGCCGCCTTTTCCGCCGCGATGTCGCGATGCATGTCGCGTCCCGTCGCGTCCTTCGTGGCCCACACGCCTTCCTGGCCCTGCTCGGGAATCGTGTAGAAGGTCCACAGCAGCTTCCCGGTCTTCGCGTCGAATGCCTTCACGAAGCCGCGGATGCCGTACTCGCCGCCGTTGGTGCCGATCAGCACCTTGCCGTCGACCACCGCGGGCGCCATCGTTTCCGAGTAGCCCTTGTCGGGATCGCCGATCTCGCTTTCCCAGAGCACCTGGCCGGTCTTCGCGTCGAGGGCGACCAGCTTGGAATCGAGCGTGCCGAGGTAGAGCGTGCCGTCCTCGATCGCGACGCCGCGGTTGTTGTTGCCGCAGCACACGGTGACGATCGGTCCCATCTTGTGCTTGTAGTGCCAGTATTCCTCGCCGGTCTTCGCGTCGATCGCGTAGACGTGGTCGAAGGACGTGGTGAGGAACATCACGCCGTCGACGACGATGGGCGCGGTCTCCATCGACTCGAGCACTGCGGTCTGGAACACGAACGCGGGCTTGAGGCTCTTGACATTGCCGGCGTTGATCTGCTTGCCGGGGTAGTAGCGCTGCTGGTCGTAGCTGCCGTTCGAGTGGATCCAGTTCTTCGCATCGGACCCGGCGCGGTCGAGCATCTCCTGGGTGACCGGCGGAAGGGAGCCGCTCATGGCCTTCGTGGTGGTGGTGGACGCGCCGCCCGATTCCGATTGCGCGGACGCGGGGCCAGTCCACAGGGCGAGGGGGACGAGGGCGGCGAGGCAGGCGGTGCGGAGCTTCATGAGACCTCCTTGTGGACGTTCGTTGTCTGGAGACCCAAAGCCGAGGCGACGAGTTATATTCCGAATCCCGGCACCGCGCAAATCGCGTTGTGCGACGCAACAGGAGAGCCGATGATCCGCGCAGTTTCTTCTCGCGTTTTCGTGCTCGCCGTCGCCGCCGCGGCCACATTCGCCGCGCACGCCTCGGAGAGCGACCTTTCGCCGAACGTGCGGCTGCTCAACGCCGCGCGCAACGGCGACGTGGCCGGCGTCGAGCGATGCCTGGAGGAAGGCGCCTCGGCCGATTCCAGGAGCCGCATCGGCGAGACGGCGCTCGTGATGGCGCTCAAGAAGAAAGATGATGCCACCGCGCGCACGATGCTCGCCGCGGGCACCGACGTGAACATCGCCGCCGTGAACGGCATCACCGCGCTCATGGCCGCGGCGTACAACGGCGACCTCGAGATGGTGCGGCAGCTCCTCGCGCGCGGCGCCAACGTCGCCGCCACCGATCGCCTGGGGAAGAACGCCATGACCTACGCGGCGGGGCAAGGACATACGGCGGTGGTGCGCGCGCTCCTCGCCAAGGGCGTGGACGCCAACGCCGTCTACCGGAACGACCTCACCGCGCTCATGTGGGCGGCGGGCTACGGGCGCGACGAGACGGTGAAGGCGCTGCTCGAATCCGGCGCTCGCACGGACCTGCGCGACAACCGCGGCAAGACCGCCGAGGACATCGCGCGCGAGGGCGGGTACGCGACGACGGTCAGTCTTCTCGAGCGGGGAAAATGACTCTGTGCGCCCCGCCGATACGATCAACAGTTGATCGGCGTTGCAAAGATAGCGGACTTCCGAGTGAACGTGACCGGCGGAACGACCATTCTCACGCCGTCGAATTCCAGTGGCGGAAGCGTGATGGTGAAACGATCGCCCGAGAACGATGGGATGCTCCATTCCCGATGATAGATATTGAAGCTCCACACTTGCGGCATCAATTTTGAGCCGGGAAATTCGAGGGGCTGCTCGATGCGATGGCCGGGCCATTCAAAAACGACCGTCGAGCCCTCGGATGAGATGACGACGTGATGAGGTTCCCATTCATTCCAGAACCTCTTTCGATGCTCGTCCATTCCCGGGCTTCCCGGTTTATGGTTGAAATGCTTGTCGATGGTCAGGTCGACCAGGAGTTGGTTCGAGGGACTGCCTTGCGGGAGCCGCGCGCTTATCTGAGCCCGAATGTCGAGCCCCGGCGGGGTAAATGAAATGCAGTTGAGCGGTGGCGCGCACCTGCATTCCTCGGCTTGTGCGTCCGGAGCTGTCGGCTCGAGATAGTCATAGCGCACCGGTACGCAACCGGCGATGCCCAGGGCGAGGATGACCGATGCCGCGCGACCGATAGGGGCGTGAATCATTCGAGCGGTTTCCATCGGAGCTCCTCCATCGGTTCGCGTCCATTCCACCCCATCCGCGCGAGAATGCCATCGCGATCCACCATCGCATGCTTCACGACCGCCGCGAGATGCGCGATCACCGAAGCGGCGAGCAGCCACGCGGCGAAGAGATGCACCTCGCTCATCGCCTGCTTCATCGCCTCGTTCTTCGCCGCCCACATCGGAAGCGCGATGCCGAAGAAGCGCACGGGATAACCGCTGAACGCCGAGCCGAGATATCCCGCGAGGGGCATCGCAACGAGCAGCGCGTAGAGCAGGACGTGGTTGGCGAGCGCGGCGCGCGCCTGCCAGCGCGGCATCGGCGGAAAAGCCGGCGCCGGATGCGAGAGCCGCCATGCGATGCGCACGAGCATCAGCGCGAGGATCGCGAGCCCGATCGATTTGTGCGCGTTGAAGGCCGAGGCGCGCGGACCGGGCGGCTGCTTCGCGATCTCCTGCATCAGCCACCCCAGCGCGAACTGGGCGAACACGATCGCCGCCACGATCCAGTGGAGCGCCACGGCGAACCGGGTGTACCTTTGCGGACTCGGCATGATGCCGACAGCATAAGGGAAGTCGCCGCATGGATCGAACGCTTCGCAGCACGCTCGCGGCCATCGCCGCATTCGCCGCCTCCCTCGCCCTGCACGCGGCGCCGCTCGCCTACGTGCCGAACGAAGGCTCCGCGACAGTCTCCGTGATCGACACCTCGACCGATCGCATCGTCGCCACCATCGCGACCGGCCCCAAGCCGCGCGGCGTGGCGGTCTCCCTCGACGGCAAGCGCCTCTTCGTGAGCGAGCAGCCGGCCGGTGCGGTCGTCGTCTACGACACCGGCTCCGGGAAGGAAGTGGGACGCGTCGCCGTGGGCAAGTCGCCCGAAGGCATCTATCTCTCGCACGACGGAAAGTGGCTCACCGCCGCGGTCGAGGAGAACGACGTGGTCGCGATCGTGGACACCGCGAGGCTGGAAGTCGCGCGGCGCGTCCACATGCACGGCAAGAATCCCGAGCATGCGGTGTGGAGTCCGGACGGCAAATGGATCTACGCGAGCGCCGAGGACACCGACAAGCTCGACATCATCGATGTCGCGAAGGGCGAGGTGGTGAAGTCGATCACCGTCGGCACGCGCCCGCGCGGCATCGGCTTCCTGCCCGACGGATCGCGCGCCTATGTCGCCGCGGAAACCGCGGGCGTCGTGAACGCCATCGATACCGCGCGCGAGGAAGTGGTCGCGCGCATTCCCGCGAGCCTGCGCACCAACGGCATCACCGTAAATCCCGACGGAAAGCATGTGTACGCATCGTCCGGCGGCAAGGGCACCGTCCAGTTCATCGACACGGCGACGAACAAGATCGTGAAGGAGGTCGACGTCGGCGCTCGCCCGTGGAACATGGCGATCACGCCGGGCGGCGCCAAGCTCTACGTCGCGTGCGGCCGCTCGGGCAGCGTCGCGGTCATCGATACCGCGCGCATGGAGAAGGTGGGCGAGGTGCAGGTCGGCAAGCTTCCCTGGGGCGTGGCGATCCGCTGACGCGAACGGCACGGCCCTTGCGTGTCGTCCCTCCGATGCGCCCTGCGGCGCGAAAGGAGGCAGTCATGCGTAATTCCTGGTCCTGGAGGGCCCTGACATCGGTAGCGATTGCCGCGGCGAGCACCGCGTGGGCGCAAGCCCCCGGTGGCGCCGGATCTCCCTCGGCCGAAGGAACCCACGAGGCGACGCCGAAGATGCAGGGCAACGACACGCAAAGCGCCAACCCCGGCGATACGGGGAGCGGCAGCGCGGAGAGCGGGCCTTCGCCGCGCGACCAGCCGGCGCCCGGATTGCGCCTCGACGACCGCATGAACCGGCTTCCGGCGCAGCGCGGCGACAACGGATCGAACGGTGCGCAAGGCAACGACGCGCAGGGCAACGGCACGGACAACGGCGCGAACGGCCCGTCATCGACCGACAAAGTGCCGCAGAACCCCGCGAATCCGGCGACGCCGATCTTCCCGGCCAATCCGCATCCGCCGGCGGATCCGGGCCAGCCGGGCAATCCGGTGACGCCCGCTACGCTGCACTTCGCGTGAGGCGCGTGAGGCGCGTGAGGCGTGTGCCGCGCTAGCGCGCGAGCACCGTCGACACGAGGCCCGCGATCCCGATCCCCAAGGCGGCGAGCGCATCGCCCGCGATGAGCCCGCCGCCGAAGAGCGACGTGCTGCTCATGTCCTCGGGCACCGCGCCGCCCGCGTCGCGCTTGGGCTTGAACACCGTGTTGAACGCGCTCGAGGCGACGCCGCCCGCCGCGAACCATCCCGACGTGTTGAGGTTCACGAAGCCGCCGAACGAGAGCGCGTAGGGCGACGGAAGCACGAAGCAGTCGATCGCGAAGTCGGTCGCGAATCCCGCGCCGCCGCTTTTCACGAAGCGCTGGTAGCCCTGCGCGCGCTTGATGAGCTTTCTCGCGAGCTGGATCGCGAAGCCGACCGCGATGCCGATCCAGATCGCGGTGATCTGCCCCGGCTGCGGCTTGGTGAGGCTCCTCAGCACGCCCACGAACTTGTAGGTCATCGCCGCGCTCCAGTTCGCCGGCTGCTCGGACGCCTTCATCACGGTCTGGTCCTGCAGGAGCACCGGGTACGCGGACATGAAGAGCTTCGCGAACACGATCCCCATGATCGCGCCCATGAGGATTCCCGCCACCTGGTAGCGGAACTGCATGACGCGGTTGGTGCCGAGGCGCCAGCCCGTCGAGCGGTCCTGCTGCATGTCGCTCGCGGTGCTGGTGGAGATGAGCAGGATCGCTCCCGCCATGAGGCCCACGATCGGATCCTTGAGGCCGAGCGCCGCCATGATGACCACCGAGACCACGAAGGCCGACGAGATCGGATTGCTGTCGCTCACGCCGACCGAGATGCCGTTCACCATCGCGAACACGAACACGAGCGCCACCGCGAGCACGAGGAAGCCCACCGGCTGCGCGAGCACGAAGTGGCCGGTGAGGACGACGCCCACCGCCCACGCCGCCACCCACAGCAGGAGCTTGCGCGTGTTCACGCGCTTCCAGTCGGGCGCCTCGGCGGCGGGCTCGCCGCGTCCCTTGAGGCGCTTGGCCGCTTCCCACAGCACGAGGCTCACGTCGATCACCGCCGCGCCCATGATGGTGCCGAGCGCGATGAGGAAGGTGATCTTGCGGAACGGATCGCCGGGTTGCAGCCAGCCGATCGACACGAAATACGGCACCAGCGCGAGGCTGATGAGGCCGCCCCAGATCGCCGGGATGCCGATGCGCGCGCCCACCACCATGCCGGCGCCGAAGGTCGAGGCCGAGAATTCGATCGCGTTGAGGAGCGCGACCTTGGGTCCGGCGAGCCCCGTGACGATGCCGATGCCGATTCCGGTGCCGAGGTTGTTCACCGAACGCCGCAGCAGCACCGGATCCGTGAGCGCGCGCAGGATGTTGGCGACCGCGAGCCCCGAGGGGAACGTGAGCTGCATGCGATCGACGAGGATCGGCGTGTAGAGCATGCCCAGCCCGGCCGCGAACATGCCGATGCACAGGAAGTAGAGGATCAGCTGCCACACCGGCGGCTGCGGCAGTCCCATCCACACCATCGCCTGCACCAGCACGCCCATCGCGGAGAGGCTCGCGACCGAGGCGGCCGCGGTCTGGATGTAGTTCGCCGCATGCTTGCCTTCCGCTCCGTAGCCGTAGGTCACGGTCGATCCGAGGATTCCCGCGAGCACCTGGCCGCCGATGAAGAAGCCGAGGGAGAAGTTCATGTACGACGCGGTCACGCCCGCGAGCGGGCCGAGGATCAGGATGCCCAGCGCGAGGAGCAGCGCGTGGTATTTCCACGTTCCGGCCGCGGGAAGCCACGACCAACGGCGCGCGTCATGGGCGTCCGGTGCGGCTGCCACGGACGATGCGGCGTTCGACGATGCCATGAACTCCTCCAGATGCTTGTTATTTTCCCTCAGCGGTTCGAGGCGAGCCAGTCGAGCGCGAGCGAGGAGAGCGCGCGCACGCCGATCGGCATGCAGTCCTCGTCGACGAAGAGCCGCGGGCTGTGGCCGGGCGCGACCTTGCGCAGGTCGCGCTCCCGCGGCGTGCAGCCCACGCGGAAGAAGAAGCCGGGAACGACCTTCTGGTAGAACGAGAAGTCCTCGGCGCCGCACACCTTGTCGACGACGCGCACGTTGTCATCGCCCGCGACGCGCTTCAACGTGGCAAGGCTCCATTGCGTGAGCGCCGGATCGTTCACCACGACATCGTAGCCGCGCTTGATGTCGACGCGCGCCTTCGCCCCGCCCGCCGCCGCGATCATCTCGGTGATGCGCGTCACGTGCTCGTGGATCTCGCCGCGCTGCTGCTCGTCGAAGGTGCGGATGGTGCCCTCGAGCTTCACTTCGTCCGGAATGATGTTCACCCGGTTGCCGCCCTGGAAGACGCCCACCGTCACCACCGACGGCTCCTTGGTGATGTCCATGCGGCGTGCGACGATCGTCTGCAGCCCGACCACCACCTGCGCGCCGACCACGATCGGGTCCGCGCCGCGCCACGGCATCGCGCCGTGGGTCTGCACGCCGCGCAGGAACACGCGCAGCTCGTCGGAAGAGGCCATCAACGGCCCCGAGCGATAGCCGATCATGCCCGTGTGGTGGTTGGAAGTGACGTGCAGGCCGAACACCGCGCCCACCTTCGGTTCCTCCATGCACGCTTCCTCGATCATGAGTTGCGCGCCGCCTTTCTCGCCCTCGGGCGCGCCTTCCTCGGCGGGCTGGAAGAGGAACTTGACGCTCCCGGCCATGCCCTCGCGCATTCCCGCCAGCACTTCGGCCACGCCCATCAGGATCGCGGTGTGCGCGTCGTGGCCGCACGCGTGCATCACGCCGCATTCCATGCCGTTCCATTGGGTGCGCACCGTGCTCTTGAAGGGCAGGTCGACTTCCTCCGTCACGGGCAGCGCGTCCATGTCGGCGCGCAAGGCGACGACGGGACCGGGCCGCGCGCCGCGCAGCACGCCGACGACGCCGGTGTGCGCCACCTTCTCGCGCACCTCGATGCCGAGCGAGCGCAGGTGGTCCGCGACGATCTTCGAAGTGCGGAACTCGCGGTTGCCGAGCTCGGGATGGCGGTGGAAATCGCGCCGCCAGGCGACCACGCGCTCTGCAACGCGGCGGGCGGCCGACTCGACGGCATCGTGGGAGGAAACGGGCTTCACGGTGGCCTTCATGGACGCACAGTCTAGACTGAACGGGCCCATTCCCGAAGAGGAGGTCGCGATGGACTACGTGCTCTACTACTGGCCCGGCATCCAGGGGCGCGGCGAATTCGTGCGCCTCGCGTTCGAGGAGGCGGGCGAGCGCTACGTCGACGTGGCGCTCGTGCCCGAGGAGCAGGGCGGAGGCGCGGCGGCGATGATGCCGTTCCTGCAGGGCGGGGATGTCGCGCGGCCGCCGTTCGCGCCGCCGTTCCTCAAGGCCGGCCGCAACCTCATCGGCCAGACGGCGAACATCCTGCTCTTCCTCGGCCCGCGCCTGGGGCTCGCACCGCGCGACGCCGCGGGCAAGCTCTGGGTGCACCAGCTGCAGCTCACGCTCGCCGACTTCATCGTCGAGATCCACGACACGCACCATCCGCTCGGGCCTACGCTCTACTACGAGGACCAGAAGCCCGAGGCGAGGCGGCGCACGACGGAATTCCTCGCCGCGCGACTGCCCAAGTACCTGGACTATTTCGAGCGCGTGGTCGAGCGCAACCGGGGCCGCGGCCCGTGGATGGTGGGCGACAAGCTCACTTACGTGGACCTTTCGGCGGCGCAGGTGATCGAGGGGCTCTCGTACGCGTTTCCCGCCGCAACGCGCAAGGCCCTCGCGGAAAGGCCGCGCCTCGCGAAGCTTCGGGACGCCGTGTTCGCCCGCCCGCGCATTCGCCGCTACGTCGCTTCCAAACGACGGCTCGCGTTCAACAACGACGGCCTCTTCCGCCGCTATCCCGAGCTCGGCGGATGAGGCGGCGTGCGTCCGTGCGCGTCCTGCGCCGCGGTAGAATTGCGGCGCCGCACTCCGCCGAGGCCCGCATGACCGTCATCACCTGCATCGAAGACCTGCGCGAGATCGCGCGCCGGCGCGTCCCGCGCATGTTCCTCGACTACGTCGAGGCGGGCTCCTGGACCGAGAGCACGCTGCGCGCGAACCACGCCGACTTCCAGCCGATCCGGCTGCGCCAGCGCGTCGCGGTGAACCTCGAGGGACGCAGCATCGCGGCGAAGATGATCGGCGAGGACGTCGCGATGCCGGTGGCGCTCGCCCCGATCGGCGTGTGCGGCATGGTGCATGCGGACGGCGAGATCCACGCGGCGCGCGCCGCGCAGAAGTTCGGCGTGCCGTTCACGCTCTCGACGATGAGCATCTGCTCGATCGAGGACGTGGCGGCGGCGACGACGAAGCCGTTCTGGTTCCAGCTCTACGTGATGCGCGACCGCGATTTCGCCGAGCGTCTCATCGATCGCGCGAAGGCCGCGAAATGCTCGGCGCTCGTGCTCACGCTCGACCTGCAGATCCTGGGCCAGCGGCACCTCGACCTCAAGAACGGGCTCACGGCGCCGCCGAAGCCCACGCTGCGCAACCTCCTCAACCTGCTCACCAAGCCGCGCTGGGTGGCGGGCATGATGGGCACGCGCCGCCACACTTTCCGCAATATCGTCGGACACGCGAAGGGCGTGACCGATCCTTCCTCGCTCTTCTCGTGGACCGCGCAGCAGTTCGACCCCAGCCTCAATTGGGGCGATGTCGAGTGGATCAAGAAGCGCTGGGGCGGGAAGCTCATCCTCAAGGGCATCATGGAGGCGCAGGATGCGAAGCGCGCGCGCGACAGCGGCGCCGACGCGCTCATCGTCTCCAACCACGGCGGGCGCCAGCTCGACGGCGCGCTCTCTGCCGTGCGCGCGTTGCCCGCGATCGTCGACGCGGTCGGCGGCTCGGGCATCGAGGTGTGGATGGATAGCGGCATCCGCTCGGGCCAGGACGTGCTCAAGGCCGTCGCGCTCGGGGCGAAGGGCACGATGATCGGCCGCGCCTTCGTGTACGGGCTCGGCGCCTACGCGGAGGCGGGCGTGACGAAGGCGCTGCAGCTCATCGCCAACGAGCTCGACCTCACGATGGCGTTCTGCGGGCGGACCAACATCGCGCAAGTCGGCCGCGACATCCTGGTGCCGGGGACGTATCCGACCTGATGGGTGCGCCCGGCCCCTCAGGCCACGAGCAGGATCGCGAGGGCGATGAGCGCGAGCGCGATGCCGAGGACTGGCCCGGCGTCGCCTTGGTCTTCGTTCATGGGCGGTGCTTTCGTGTGCGCGACGACATGGAAAGCATCGCGCGGCAGGCCGCTTGCGATGTAGCGGATGCGCCGAACGGAAAGTGCGGAATATTCCTCGCAGCGCGGTCGCCAGCGCGCGCCTAGCCCGCGCGCTCGATCCGCGCCGCGAAGCAGCCGCGCCTTGCGTAATGCGCGTGCAGGTACGCCACGTCGGCGCGCTCGAGGAATTTCGAGAGGAGCGGCTCCACCACGCGTCCCTCGGCGATCTCGGCATCCAGCATCATTCCGCCGGCGTCGAACGCGCGGATCGCGAGCAGGCGCTCGCGCATCGCCGGCGGCACCACGCCCACCTCGTCGAACGGCTCGGATGCCGGGCCCACGAAGATCGCGTGGCTCGCGCGATAGGGCGAATCCACGGGCAGGTGCTCGTAGTTGAGGAGGATCACGGCGTTGCCCGGCTCGATGTCGGCGAGGCTCACGCGGCACGGGAAGCCGGGCTTCGAGTCGACGATGCGGCGCACGGCGCGGCGGCGCGCGAGATCGCGATCGTCCATTGCGAAGTACGGCGCGAAGGGCGCGGGGTCGAGCCCGCGGATGCGGAAGTCCATCGGATGTCTCCGGTGCGATGAGCCCGGCCATCTTCGCGCCGCGCACGCGCGCGGTCTCGCCGTTTCCGGACGTCGAATTACGCCGCGGCGGATTCCAGCCATGCGGGCGCCGCGGCTTCGCCCTTCAGCGTGGCGAATGCGCCCTGCAGCGACGCGTGATAGCGCTCGAGGAGCCGCGCATCGCCGATCGAGCCGTGGGAGTGCACCTGGCGCCAGCGTGCCTCGATGCGGCGGAACACGCGCGTCGCGCGGATCGCGAACGGCGTTTCCTTGCCGCGCGCGCGGATGTAGCCGCGCTCGCATCCGACGAACCACGCGACGTCGGCCGTCTCGTGGAGGGTGTAATCGACGAGCTCGGCGTGCACCAGCGCCGGTCCTTCCAGCAGATGCTCGTACACCTCGCGAATCGAGGCCCACCCGCGGCGGATCCCCGCCATCGGATCGTCCATCGTGGCTTCGCCCGAGTGCGCCCAGTTGCGTGAAACGAGCGTGAGGTCGCGCGAGTTGACGGCGCGATAGAACTCGCAGAGCGCGCGCCACGGCGTCGTTCCATCGGCGTTGGGTTCCCAGCCGGTGACCGGTTCCGGATTCGGATTCATCGCAGCTTTCCTTTCATCGCTCGCTTGTCAATGGTTTCAGTCGGCCCCGCGCCGCGCCACGGCCTGCATGGCCGCGGCTCGATCCGGCGGCACGAAACGCACGACCAGCGCCGCTCCGGCGAGCTGGCCGCACCCGCCGAGGAAGAGCGCGAGGCGCAAACCGGTGATGAAATCGCCGTCGCCGCCCCGCGCCACGAAGTGCGCGAATACCGATCCCAGGACCGCGATACCGAGCGTCGCGCCCACCATGCGCGCGGTGTTGAAGAGCCCGGAGGCGGTTCCGGTGCGCGCGCGCGGGACGCTGCCCACTCCGACCTCGTTCATCGGAGCGGTGAAGATTCCGAGGCCGGCGCCGGCGACGGCGAGTCCCGCCTCGATGACGGGCAGTCCCGGAAGCGAGGGGCCGAAAGCGGCCAGCAGCGCGCCCGATCCGATCGTGGCCATTCCGCCCGCGATGGCGCGGCGCGGTCCGATCGCCTGCACGATGCGCGCGTTCCAGCGGCTCGACACGACGAAGAAGCACAGCGGAAGCGGCAGCAGGTGAAGCGCGGACCCGAACGGCGAAGCGCCGCGCACGGTCTGGAAATAGAGCGGCACGACGAACACCATGGCGTAGGCGCCGAAGTTCACCAGCGCGGCCCCCGAGAGCGAAGTCGCGAACGCCGGGATGCGGAAGAGCTCGAACGGCACCAGCCCTGCGCGATTGCCGCGCTCGGCGATCACGAAGGCGATGGCGCCGGCGATGGCGACCGCGCCTGCCGCGAGCACGGGTGCATCGCTCCATCCGCGCTGCGATCCCTCGATCACCAGGAAGGAGAACCCGCCGAGCGCGGCGATGGCGGCGGCCTGCCCGGCGAGATCGAGCGATCGACCTTCGGGACTCGAGCTCTCCTCCACGGCCAGGCGCGCGAGGACGAGCGCGGCCACGCACAGCGGCAGGATGAGGTAGAAGATGCTGCGCCAGCCGAGCGTATCGACGAGCAGTCCGCCGAGCGTGGGACCGACGATGAACGCGAGGCCGTTGCAGCTCGCCCAGATGCCGAACGCGCGGCGGCGCTGCAACGGGTCGGGGAACGCGAGCGAGAGCAGCACGAGCGACATCGGAAGCTCGAGCGCGGCGCCCAGGCCGCTCAGCGCGCGCCCGGCGAGGAGCACTCCGGTGCTCGGCGCGGCCGCGCACGCGACGCTTCCCAGCGCGAACAGCACGACGCCCGTCACGAAGATGCGGCGCCGTCCGTAGAGATCGCCCAGCGCCCCGGCCGTGAGCAGAAGCGCCGCGTAGACGAGGTTGTACGCGTCGAGCATCCACTGCATGCCGCTCACGCTCGAGCCCAGGTCGGCCCCGATGCGCTTCGCGGCGAGGTTCACGACCGAGGTGTCGACCTGTGCGATCAGCACGCCGAGCGACATGGCGGCGAGGGCGAGCGTGGGGCGCACGGATCGCGTCGTACCGTGCGCTCTCATCGCGTCCTGCTGGATGCGTTCGCCGCGCTGTGATGCATGCGGAGCGCGGTGCGCGTCGCCGATGCGGAAGACGGAGCGGGACGCGCGATGTCGCGCTGCGCCGCGCACGCCGCGGCGCCGACCGCGAGACAGAGCACCGAGAACCACAGCCCGCTTTCCAGGCTCCCGCCGGACGCATCGGACACGAAGCCCGCCACGATGGGGCCGATCGTCTGCCCGATGCCGAACGCGACGGTGAGCGTCGTGATGCCGGCCGCCCACGCCCCCGGCGCGTGACTGCGGCGCACGAAGACCGTCGTCGCCGCCACCACCGCGAAGATGGCGCTGCCGAAGAGCATCGCGGATGCAAGCAACACCGCGGGGTTCGCGCCCAGCCACAACGGCAGTGCCGCGCCCGCGCCCGTCACGCCGACGAGGATCGCCGTGGCGAGGCCGCCGCGCAGCCGGCCCATCAGGCGCCCCCAGACCCATGGCGAGGCGACGGCCGCGAGGCCGATCGCGGTCCAGAACTCCGCCTGGACGCGCGCGCCGCCTCCCGCCGCCTTCACCCATGCGATGGCGAACGTCATGTAGGCGATCGCGCCCACGCCGAACAGGATGTAGCCGAGGAGCAGCGGCACCATGGCGGTTGCGCGCACCGCCGATCCGGCCAGCGCCGGCGGTTCGGCGTGGCGAGCGCCCGAGCTCGCGCGCAGCGCGGGCACCGCGAGCACGCAAGCGATCAACGTGAGCCACGCCCACGCGATCTTCCACGAGCCCGCGCCGAAGTGGGCGAGCACGAATGGCGCGCTCGCGCCCGAGAGCGCCATACCGAGGCCCGGTCCGATATAGAACAATCCGATCATGGTCGCCTTGCGCGACGGATTCCCGTCGGCGAGCGATGCGCTGAGCGCGCCTCCCGCGATGAACGCGAGCGCCGCGCCGACGCCGGCCGCGATTCGCGAGACGCAGAGCAGCGTCATCGTCGACGGCCCGAGCATCGCCGCCATTCCGAGGACGGTGAGCGCGAGGCCCGCCTGGATCGCCGCGGCGGGACCGATGCGGCGCACGACGAGCGGAGTGGCCACCGCGCCGAGGAGATACCCGAGCGCATTGAGCGTGTTGAGCAGGCCCGCGTGCGAGTAACCCCAGCCGAGGTCCGCGCGCAGGTCGGGAAGGATCAGCGAATAGGCGAAGCGCGCCACGCCGATGCCGGCGGCGGCGGCCATGCCCAGCATGAGCACGCGGCGGGCGGCCGCGCTTCGATCGGGTGTTTCCATGGTTATTTAGCCAGCGCTACAAAATGCATGGACGCAATGTCGCATCCCCGTCCGGCGCCGGCAAACGAATTCCGCTCATGCAACGCATGCGGCGCGCGAATGCAGATTTCTTGGACGAATCTTCGCGGGCCGCTATGCTCCAATCCTCATGGAAAGAACACGGCGTCACGAAGAGCTGCGGGTCGTGGTCGTCGGCGCCGGCGTCGTGGGCCTCGCCTGCGCGAGCCGCTTGCAGATGCGCGGATTCGACGTGACGCTCGTCGATCCGCGCGATCCCGGGAGCGGGTGCTCCTACGGCAACGCCGGCTGCCTGTCGCGCGCGTCCTGCGTGCCGCTCGGGCTTCCCGGCGTGCTCGCGAAAGTGCCCGGCTGGCTCGCCGATCCGATGGGGCCCCTCGCGATCCCGCCGCGCTACGCGCTCGCGATCGCCCCGTGGCTGTGGCGCTTCTGGCGCAACACGTCCATGGAAAGAGTGAACGCGATCGCCGATGCGCTGCACGCGCTCCTCGATCCGACCGTCGAGCGATGGCGGCCGCTGGCGGCATGGGCGGGCGTCCCCGAGCTCATCCGGCAGGACGGATACGCGTTCGTGTACGAGAGCGAGCGAGCATTCGCGGCGGATTCGCTCGGCCGCGAGCTGCGCCGCGCGCACGGCGTGAGGATCGAGGTGCTCCAGGGTGGCGCGGTGCGCGAGCTCGATCCGGCGCTCTCGCCTTCGATCACGCACCTGGTGCTGCTGCCGGAGCAGGGACACGTGCCCAATCCGCTGCGGCTTTCGCAGGCGCTCGCTTCGCGCCTGCGCGAGGGCGGCGCGGCGTTCGTCCAACGCGAGGCGCTCGACTTCGAGATCGCCGAGGGCCGCGTGCAGCGCATCGTCATCGAAGGCGGTGCCATCGAGGCGGACGCGGTGGTGATCGCCGCCGGGGCGCATTCGAAGCGGCTCGCGGCGCGGCTCGGCGCCGGCGTGCCGCTCGAGACCGAGCGCGGCTACCATGTGATGATCGGGGATGCGAGCGTGCAGCCGCGCATTCCGGTGTGCTCGGGCGAGGGCAAGTACTTCGCGACGCCGATGGAAGGCGGGCTTCGCGTCGCGGGCACCGTCGAGCTGGGCGGGCTCGAAGCGCCGCCCAACTACTTGCGAGCCGACGCGCTCCTCGAGGGCGCAAAGCGATTGCTGCCCGGCCTCGCGCACGGAACCGTCGATCGCTGGATGGGGCACCGGCCTTCGCTGCCCGATTCGAAGCCGGTGATCGGACGCGCGCCCGCCGCATCGAACGCCTTCTTCGCGTTCGGTCATGGGCACGTGGGGCTCACGGCGGCCGCACCGACCGCGGGAATCATCGAGGCGCTGGTGGCGGGAGAGTCGCCGCCGATCGACATCCGGCCGTTCGCGGCGGAGAGATTCTAGGGCGCCAGCCGCACGATGACGCCTTCGTCGGCGCGCAACGCGAGCTCCTCTCCCACCGTTTCTCCCACTCGGTCGAGATGGGTCGAGAGGGCGATCGTGCCGCGCGAGGAATTCCCGAGCCCGCGCAGCGCGTGCGGCCGCGAGCCGAGGTTGAGCGCGACCAGGAAATCGCTCTCGTCCTTGCGGCTGCGGCGCACGTACGCGAGCACGTCGCCTTCCACGCGCACCGGCTCGAAGCGCCCGACCTCGAGCGCCGCCTCGCCGCGCCGCATCGCGATCAGCTGGTGATAGAGCGTGAGGATCGAGCGCGGATCGCCGCGTTCGACCGCCACGTTCGCGCTCGTGAAATCGCTCGCGATCGGCAGCCACGGCGTCCCGGCCGTGAAGCCCGCGTTGTCGCGAGCGCTCCATTGCATCGGCGTGCGCTCGGGATCGCGCCCGAGGCCGCGGCCGGGGACGTTCTTCTCGAACGGGTCGTGCACACGATCGGGCGGGATCGCGACGTCGTGCATGCCGATCTCGTCGCCGTAGTAGAGCGTCGGCGTGCCGCGCAGCGTGAGGAGCAGCATTGCGGCCACGCGCGCCTGCGCGCCGCCCACGCGCGTGGCGATGCGATGCTGGTCGTGGTTGCCGAGCACCCAGTTGGGCCACGCCCCTTCGGGCAGCGCCGCCTCGTATTCGTCGACGAGGCGCTCGAGGTGGCTCGCGTCCCACCTCGCCGAGATCAGCTGGAAGTTGAACGGCAGGTTCGCGCCGCGCAGGTCGGGCCCGTAGTACTGCACCAGCCGCTCGACCGGAAGGTAGATCTCGCCGATCAGCACGCGGTCGCGGTACTCGTCGAAGAGCGCGCGCATGCGCCGCACGATGCCGTGCACTTCCGGGCGATCGGTGGTGAAGAGCGGGATCACGCGCTGGTAGGGATCCATCCCCTCGCGCCACGCGGGATTCGGCGGGTTGTCGCGGAACTGGTCGTCCTTGACGAGGTGCCACAGCACGTCGACGCGGAAGCCGTCGACGCCGCGATCGAGCCAGAAGCGCAGCACGCCGAGCATCGCCTCGACCACTTCGGGGCTGCGCCAGTTGAGGTCGGGCTGCTCCTTGAGGAATGCGTGGTAGTAGTACTGGCCGGTGCGCTCGTCGAATTGCCACGCGCTTCCGCCGAAGCACGAGAGCCAGTTGTTGGGCGGGCCGCCGCCGGGGGCGGGATCGCGCCAGATATACCAGTCCCTTTTCGGGTCGTCGCGCGACGAGCGCGATTCGCGGAACCAGGCGTGCTCATCCGATGTATGGTTCGGGACGAAGTCGAGGACGAGCTTCAGCGCGCGGTTGTGCGCTTCGGCGACGAGCTGGTCGAAATCGGCGAGCGTGCCGAAGAGGGGATCCACGTCGGTGTAGTCGGAGACGTCGTAGCCGAAGTCCTTCATCGGCGACGGATAGATCGGCGAGCACCACACGGCGTCGATGCCGAGCCAGCGCAGGTAGTCGAGGCGCGCGATGAGCCCCGGCAGGTCGCCCACGCCGTCGCCGTTCGAATCCATGAACGAGCGCGGATAGACCTGGTAGATCGTCCCGCGCTGCCACCAGCGGAAGCTCGTCATGCATCCCCCCGCGGGGCGAGGACCACCGCGCAGTGGCCGGGGATGCGCCATCCGTCGTCCGATTCGGGCGCAGGCGTGCCTCCGCCGCCATAACGCGGATCCTCGCTCGACCAAAGCGTCTCCCAATGCATCGCGGGCGGCGGCGCGAGCAGCGGCTCCGGCGCGGGGACGAGGTCGCGGTCGCGCCCCAGGTTCACGACGAGCAGGCGATCGCCTTCCTTGCCGGCGCCGAAGCGCAGCGCGAACGCCTCGGCGCCGAGCACCGCGCCGTCGATCGCGGCGTCGTCGCCGAACGCCGCATCCTCGCGGCGCAGCGCGAGCAGGTCGCGATGCAGCGCATAGGCCTCGGGGTGGCGCTCGCGCTCGCCGAGATCGAGCTTGCAGCGTGCGAACGTGCGCGCATCGCATGGATCGGGAAGGCGAGCGCGCACCTCGGGCGTCGCGACGCGCGGGAACTGCGAAAGGAACTGCGCCCGTCCCTCCCGCACCTTCGCGGCGAGCTCGGGCCGGTGATCGGCGAAGAAGAGGAACGGCGCGCTCGCCGCGAACTCCTGGCCCTGGAAGAGCAGCGGCATGCCGGGCATGAGCAGCAGGAGCGCCGTGATCGCGCGATAGCGTCCCGGATCCGTGCTCTCGTGCAGGCGCAGGCCGCACGCGGAGTTCGCGACCTGGTCGTGGTTCTGCAGGTAGTTCACGAACACCGAGGAGGGCAGCCCGAACGTGGGCGTGCCGCGGCGCTTTCCCTGCCACGCGGAGCGCTGCCCCTGGTAGAGGAACCCGCGCTTCGCGCACGAGACGAGCTCCTGCGGCGTGCCGCGGTAATCGCTGTAGTACGCCTCGTCGCGCCCCGTGACCGCGACGCGCGCCGCGTGATGGAAGTCGTCGTTCCAGAGCGCGTCCATGCCGTAACCGCCGGCGGTGGCCGCGCGCAGGAGTGCGGTGTCCTGCGGCTCGTTCTCCGCGATCACGAGCGTCGAGCGCCCGCACGCGGACTCGCGTACGTGCTGCGCGATCTCGGCGAGCACGTGCACGGGCGAGGCGTCGAAGACCTGCGAGGTCGCGTCCAGGCGCAGGCCGTCCATGTGGAACTCGTCGACCCAGTAGCCGGCGTTGGCGACGAAGAACTCTCGCACCGGGGCCGCGCGCGCACCGTCGAAGTTGATCGGCTCGCCCCACTCGTTCTCGTAGCGCTTCGAGAAGTAGTCCGGCGAGTACGACTTGAAGTAGTTGCCGTCCGGGCCGACATGGTTGTAGACCACGTCGAGGATCACCGCGAGGCCCGCCGCGTGCGCGCGGTCGACGAAGAGGCGCAGGTCGTCCGGCTTGCCGTAGAGATGCGTGGGCGCGTAGAGCGATACGCCGTCGTATCCCCAGCCGAAGCTTCCGCAGAAATCGGCGACCGGCATGAGCTCGATCACGGTCGCGCCCAGCGCCGCCAGCGCCGGAAGCTCGCGCGAGGCGGCCTCCCATGTCCCTTCCTTCGTGAACGTGCCCACGTGCATCTCGTAGATCACGCGGCCCGTGCTTGCCGGTCCGCGCCATGCGGCATCGGTCCATCGGAAGCACGACGGATCGACCACTTGCGAAGGGCCATGCGGTCCCCGCGGCTGCGAGCGCGATGCGAGGTCGGGAAGGAGCCGGCCGTCGAGCCGGTAGCGATAGCGCGTTCCGGCGGCGGCCGCGCCGGCGAGCCCGGAGAAATAGCCGCCCGGCTCGCTCGCGAGCCTCGTCTCGCCGCCCGCTTCCGGGACGACCTCCACGCGCTCGCTCTCCGGCGCCCAGAGCCGGAAATGCACGCCGCCACCCGCCTGGACCTCGGCACCGACCGGCAGCCTGCGCAGCGTCGCGTCCGACTTGATCAAACGGCTTTCGCCACCATTTGCGGGAGGAAGGGGGCCGCTTGGAATCGACCGGCAATGGGCCGGGCGAGTTCAGCGGCAACGAAACCTCCCCGCGATCGCCGCATCTACCTTTTGTTCCTGCAAGGGAAAACACCCGAATCCGACCATGTCTCGCAGAAACGACCCGACCGACTGGATGTGGGCGCAAGCCTGCGACTTCATCGAGCAGGCCGAGCGCATGCACCGGCAGTTCTTTCGCCTCGCGGGCTCCGCGCGCACCCAGGCCGCGGTGTGGGAGCCGCCCGCCGACGTGTTCGAGGACGAGCACGAGGTGGTGGTCGTCGTGGCGCTTCCCGGCGTCGTCGCGGAGAACGTCCAGCTCGTGAGCGAGCCGGGCGCGCTCGTGGTGCGCGCGGAGCGCCCGCTTCCGCTCGCGCGCGGGTCGCGCCATGCCGTGCGCCAGCTGGAGATTCCCTACGGCTACTTCGAACGGCGCATCGCGCTTCCCTATCCGCGGCTCGAAGCCGTGTCGCGGGAGCTCGCCCACGGATGCCTCATCCTTCGCCTGCGCAAGGTGGAATAGGAACCCCATGAATCCATCGACTCCGAACAACGATTTCCGCCCGGTCTCCATGGAGGGCGCCGCTCACGAGGCGTCGGCTCCGGCATCGGCGCCCGCGCCGGAACGCGCGACGCGCCCATTGCCGCCGGACGCGATGATCATCCTTCCGGTGAGGAACATGGTGCTCTTCCCCGGCATCGTCGTGCCGCTCGCCGTGGGCCGCCAGCGCTCGCGCGCGGCCGCGCAGGAGGCGGTGCGCCTGGAGCGCCCGCTCGGCATCGTGCTGCAGAGCAAGCCCGAGGTGGACGAGCCGGGCCCGACCGACATGCACTGGGTCGGCACCAGCGCGAACGTGCTGCGCTACATCACCGGGCCCGACGGAACGCACTACGCGATCTGCAAGGGACAGCAGCGCTTCCGCGTGCTGCAGTTCCTCGAGGGCTGGCCGTTCGACGTGGCGCAGGTGCAGATGATCGAGGAGCCCAGGCAGGCCGATGCCGAGGTCGAGGGCCGCGCGCATGCGCTGCGCCAGCGCGCCTCGGAGATCCTCGAGCTCCTGCCGCAGGTGCCGGAGGAAATGGTGAGCGCGTTCCAGCAAGTGGAGGGCGCCTCGCAGCTCGCCGATTTCATCGCGGGCATGATGGACATCACGGTCGAGGAGAAGCAGCAGCTGCTCGAGACGTTCGACCTCAAGACGCGGCTCGACCGGATCCTCGATCGCCTCTCGCGCCGCATCGAGGCGTTGAAGGTGTCGCGCGACATCGAGCAGAAGACGCGCGAATCCATCGGCGAAGCGAACCGCAAGGCGCTCCTGCGCGAGCAGCTGCGCTCGATCCGGAAGGAGCTCGGCGAGGACGACGAGGGGGCGGCCGAGACCGAGGAGCTCGACAAGGCGATCGCGGAAGCGAAGATGCCCGAGGAGGTCGAGAAGCAGGCGCGCAAGGAATTGAAGCGCCTCGAGCGCATGCCCGAGGCCGCCGCCGAGCACTCGATGATCCGCAGCTACCTCGATTGGCTGATCGAGCTGCCGTGGAAGGAGGAGCCGCAGCCGCCGATCGACGTCGCCGAGGCGCGCCGCGTGCTCGACGAGGACCACTACGGCCTGGAGAAGATCAAGCGCCGCATCCTCGAGTACCTCGCGG
>Ga0157370_10000947_pt1 | contig 36800 bp, 40 predicted proteins | sample C35metaG_FD_113463 | JGI IMG/M metagenome (GOLD analysis project Ga0157370, IMG submission 113463) | Corn rhizosphere microbial communities from Kellogg Biological Station, Michigan, USA - C3-5 metaG | ecosystem: Host-associated > Plants > Roots > Rhizosphere > Soil | place: USA: Michigan... | reverse complement strand
CTGTTTCCACACAATTCGCCCAACGTTTGCACGCCTGCGGCGCGGAAATCGCGCGCGTCGGCGCCGAACTCGCGGCGCGCGGCTGGACGCCCGCGACCAGCAGCAACTTTTCGATGCGGATCGACAACAATACTGTCGCGATTACCGTATCCGGCCGCGACAAGGGGGCGCTGGCGCCGAACGATGTCATGGCAGTGAAACTCGACGGCGAACCGCTCGATCCCGCGTTGCGCTCGTCCGCCGAAACCGCCCTGCATCTGCAGGTCTATCGCCGCCTCGGGGAAACCGGCGCGGTATTGCACACCCATTCCCACAACCAGACGGTCGCGTCGCGGCTGTTCGCGGCACAAGGCGCCGTCAAACTGCGCGGCTGGGAATTGCAGAAGGCCATCACGGGCTACACCTCGCACGACAGCGAACTGGCTTTGCCGGTGTTTCCGAACTCCCAGGACATGGCGGACATCGAGGCCAAGGTCGAGGCCTGGCTGGACTCGGGTAAGCCGTTGCACGCCTACCTCATCGAAGGTCACGGGCTTTACACTTGGGGACACGGCATGGCGGAAGCCCGGCGACATCTGGAAGCCCTGGAATTCCTGCTGGCCTGCGAACTTGACCTGAAACGCATCGGAGGCATTGCATGAGTCGCCTGCGCGTGTACGACCAACGCGAGCCCACGCGTCCGCTCGCCACCGAACTCGACCATGCCGCCATCACCCGCACACTGGGCGAAGTCGGGGTCCTCTTCGAGTGCTGGGAAGCCAACAAGCCCGTCGCGCCCGGCGCAAGCCAGGAGGAAGTGATCGCGGCATATCGCGATGACATCGAACGCCTGCGGCGGGAAAGGGGTTACAAGGCGGTGGACGTGATTTCGCTGACCGCCGATCATCCGCAAAAAAATGCGTTGCGACAGAAGTTTCTTTCGGAACACACGCATTCGGAAGACGAGGTACGCTTCTTCGTGGCCGGCCAGGGCCAGTTCACGCTGCACATCGGGGAGCGCATCTACGATGTGCTGTGCGAAAAGGGAGACCTGATCGGCGTACCCGACAACACCCGCCACTGGTTCGACATGGGGCCGAACCCGCACTTCATTGCGATCCGACTGTTTACAAACCCCGAGGGATGGGTGGCCAACTTCACCGGCGAGGACATCGCCGAACGGTTTCCGCGATTGGAAAACTGAGCACGAACCGGAGGGGCGATGTCCTATCTGCAACAGTCGCTGGCACCGGGTGAAACCATCGTGGCGAGGTTCAGGCTGCACTGGTTCATGTGGCTCCGGTTCTGGGTCGTGATCGCACTCGGGATCATCGCGGTCGTCGCGTTGCTGATCGCGCAGATACCCTGGGGCGCGCTCGCCGCAGTTGTCCTCGCCATCGTGATTGCCGGATACCAGTGGCTGTGGCTGCGTGGAATCGAGCAAGCCGTCACCAACCGCCGCGTCGTGCGCAAGATTGGCATCGTGTCGCGCAATACCACCGAACTCAGGCTGGCCTCGATCGAAACGGTCGACCTGCGGCAGACGTTCTGGGGGCGCGTGTTCGGGTATGGCGATATTGAAATCACGGGCCGCGGCGAAACGGCCATGGTGCTCGATCGCATCGCCCATCCAATCGACGTTAAACGGGAAATCGAAAGCGCCTATTCTGCGCACATCGAGACCCCCGGGGGCGGCACCACCGCATGAGCGAAGCGCAGGCATCCGGCGTGCAGGCCGTCCTTACCGACATCGAAGGCACCACCAGTTCGATTGCGTTCGTCAAGGATGTGCTGTTCCCGTATGCCCGCGAGCGCCTGCCGCGCTTCATCGAGGCCCATCGCAATGATCCCGAGGTGCTGCGGTGGCTCGACGCCACAGCGCGCGAAGCCGGCATCGATGATCCCCGTTCGCGCCGGGTGCTCGACACCCTGCTGCGCTGGACGGATGAAGACCGCAAGGCGACACCCTTGAAGGCGTTGCAGGGCATGATCTGGAAAGCCGGTTATGAAGCCGGTGATTACCGCGCCCACGTTTACCCCGAAGTCCCCGCGGCATTGCGCGCATGGAAGGCACAGGGCCTGAAACTGTACGTTTATTCCTCCGGCTCCGTCGCGGCGCAGAAACTGTTCTTCGGCCACACGACCGCGGGCGATCTCGCGCCGCTGTTCGACGGCTGGTTCGATACCGAAGTCGGCGGCAAGCGCGAGCGCGGTTCGTACTTGCGCATCGCCGATGCGATCGGCTTGGCCCCGCCTGCCGCCGTATTCATCTCCGACATCGGCGCCGAGCTCGACGCCGCGCGGGGCATGGGCATGCAGACGATCCAGTTGTGCCGACCGCCTGAACGCTGTCCCGAGTCGGGCACGCATCCTTGCGTCGCGAACTTCGACGCCATCGCGCTGACATGAAACGGCTGGCTCTGATCCTGCTGCCGATCCTCGCGTTCGTGCTGGGCGCCGTAGCCATGGCCAAGTGGCAGGACCTGCGGGCCAACCGCGCGCCTGCCGCCCGGGAAAGCGCCCTCGATGGCAGCCGAATGTTCTCGCCCTCGGCCGCACCCAGGGTCGACGATGATTCTTCCGCGCAAGCCTTCGATGCGAGCTGGCCGCAGGATGCGCCGACACCGGAACAGGTGATGTACGCGCAATCCGATCTGCTGGATCGTGAAGTCGCGAAGCTGAAGCCGCGCACGCCGGGGAAGGTGAACCTGTATGCGATCGTGTTCGCGGGCGACGGCGGCCAGAACGTGTTCCGCAACGAAGCCGAATATTTCGACGAGCTGTTCTCGCGGCGTTTCGATGCCGCGGGTCACGTGATCGTGCTGGAAAACAACCCTGCCTCGCTTACCACGCGCCCGCTCGCCACGTGGAGCAACCTGGAAAGCGCGTTGGACGCGGTCGCATCGAAGATGGATGGCAAACAGGACATCCTGTTGTTGTACTTCACGACCCATGGCAGCGAAGACCATACGCTGCTGGTCGACATGGAACCCCTGCCGCTGGACCAGATCGGCGCCGGCGATTTGCCGGATCTCCTTGCGGAACATCCCTTCAAATACAAAGTGGTCATCGTCAATGCGTGCTACTCCGGCGGTTTTATTCCGCCGCTCCAAGGCGCCGACACCATGATCGTCACCGCGGCGCGCGCGGATCGATCCTCATTTGGCTGCGGCGAGCAATCCGAACTCACGTGGTTCGGGCACGCATTCCTTGTCGATGCGTTGAACAAAACCGATGATCTGCAGCAGGCGTTCCAGTTCGCGCGCAAACAAGTCGGATCCTGGGAAAAGCGCGACAACTTCGAACCATCCGAACCGCAGGTTTCGCTCGGCCGCGGCATCAGCTCGCAACTCGCCAAGTGGCGGCAGGGCTTTGCCCCCGGCCCTGCAGTGCCGTTTGCACCCGCCCCCGCGACTTCCCTTACCAGCGCGCCGGCCGGAAGCATGCGGTGAGCGATCCGATGGAGGCACCGGCGCTGGTCATCCTGGCCGCGGGTCTCGGCAGCCGTTACGGCGACGCCAAGCAGATTGCAGGCGTGGGACCGGGCGGCGAATGGTTGCTGGAGTACGCGATCCACGACGCCATCGCGGCCGGCTTCGCTCAAATCGTGATGGTCACCCGCGCGCCCTTGCGGGAAATCCTGCTGCAACGATTGACGCCACACCTTCGCAATCGCACTGCACTCCATTTCGTGGAGCAACGTTTCGAAATGGTTCCAGAAGGATGCAAAGTCCCGGCCGGACGCATCAAACCCCTCGGCACCGGCCACGCATTGTGGTGTTGTGCGCCGCTGCTGCGCGGTCCATTCGCAGTGATCAATGCCGATGACTATTACGGCCGCCAAGCATTCCGTCTGCTGGCAGACCATTTCAGCCGCAATGCTCATCCGGCGATGGTCGGCTATCGGCTGGATGCCACGCTCTCCAGTCATGGCGGTGTCAACCGCGGCGTGTGCCGGGTCGATGAAGAGGGGCGGCTGCAAACCATCCAGGAATTCACGAACATCGGGGCGCGCGGCAACGAACTGGCGGGCAACGCGCCGGACGGAAGCCACACCCAGCTTGCTTCCGATGATGTGGTATCGCTGAATTGCTGGGGTTTGCTGCCCGATCTGGTGCCTGGTCTCGAACATGGCTTGCGTGCCTATTTGACGACCGCTGGCGACACGGACGAGTACTTGCTGCCCCATGCGATTGCTGCACATCTTGCAGCGCGCGGCGAAATGCTCTCCGTGCTGCCGACCCGCGACAACTGGTTGGGGCTGACTTATCCCGAGGATCGTGACCCTGTCGTCGCCGCCATTGCGAAACTGCATGCCGCGGCGGCATACCCGACGCCGCTATGGTCAGGCGCGTGAACGGGCCGATTCGGCTCGACCCGGATACCCGCAATGCGTTGGCCGAAGGATGGGGCCTCGGCTCCGATGCGCAGTTCGCGCCGCTCGGCAACGGCTTGATCAATCGCACCCTGCTGGTCATCGATGACGGCCGCAGGCGCGTGCTGCAACGTCTCAATACGCAGGTATTTCGCAACCCGGCGCTGGTGATGCGGAACTGCCACATCGTCACCAGGCACTTGGAGCGCGAGCGCGCGGCCGGGCGCTACGCCTATTCGGTGTTGGAACTGGTGCCGACATTGGCGGGCCAACCGGCCGCAGTATTGGCCGACGGAACGTGGTGGCGCATGTATGACCACGTTCCCGACACACGCACGCACGACACCGCCGACCGGTCGTCATTGGTATTCGAATCGGGCCGCGGCTTCGGTGCGTTCACCGCCGCGCTCGCCGGGCTCGACCCGGGCAGCGTGGGCGAAGTGATTCCGCACTTCCACGATCCGGCGAAGCGGTTCGATGCATTCGTTGCAGCCCTCGACGCGGATCGCATGGGGCGCTCGAGGCAGGCAGCGGCCGAATGTCGAGCCGCGCTCGGTTTCCACGATGTGCTGGCGCACTGGCGATCCCTGCTCGATGCGGGCCTGCCGCGGCGCGTCACCCACAACGACTGCAAGCTCAACAATCTGCTGTTCGACGCGCACGACCGGGCGAGGTGCGTGATCGATCTGGACACCGTGATGCCCGGCAGCCTGTTGTTCGATTTCGGCGACATGGCGCGCACGATGGTGAGTCCCGTGCCGGAAGACTCGACGGATCTCGCCCAGGTGGGCGTGCGGCGAGAGTACTTCGCGGCGCTGGCGCACGGCTACATCGAGGGCTGCGGCACGTTGCTGACGCCGCTCGAGCGCGACAACCTGGTGTTCGCCGCCCGGCTCATCACCGGCGTCATGGGATTGCGGTTCATCACCGACTGGCTGGATGGGGACCGCTACTATCGCGTCGACCATCCGGTGCACAACCTAGAACGGGCGCGCAATCAGTTTGCGTTGTTTGCATCGTTGGCCGAACGAGCGGATTCGCTTCAGGAACTCCTGTCCCCTTGAAGGCGAGCGTCAGTGTGCCGCTGCGCCGGCGTTGCGTTTACGTCAGCCAACGACGAACCGTCCACGTGCAACCGAGATCGCACGAATCCTGCCTGCGGTCAAGGCGCGAACGCACGATCGCGCACCAATCGACAGGCCGCGGCGATGTCGCACTGCATGGAGCGATCGCGGTGCATGAATGCGATTGATTCGCGCAAGCGTTGATGGGCTCGATGAACCGCGTCGCCGGCACGGAACTGGGCCGCGTCGGTGAGTTGGGACGCCAGCGCCCGCACTTCCCGCGCGAAGGCCTCGTAATGAAGTTGTTCCTCGCGCGGTGCATGGTCGACCTTGGCCGCCAAGGACTGCCAGCCGCCGCGTCGGGCAATCGCGCGCGCCGCATTCAACATGTCGTTGCGGTAATCCAGTGCCTGCGCCGCGGTATAGAGTTCCAGCGCCAGCACATCCGACAAGTCACGGGCCATGTCCAGTACCTGGCGCGCCTCGTTCGCGCCCATCGAAACGTGATCCTCGGCATTGGCGCTGGTCGGGATCGAATAAACGCTGGCCGGATGCGCGCGCGTGGCAAGATCGTTCACCAGTGCCGCGGCGGTGTATTGCACGATCATGAAACCGGAGTCGGTGCCGTCTTCATTGCCGGTGAGGAACGCAGGCAAGCCATCATTGGTCGCGGGGTCGACCAGCTTGTTGAGACGGCGCTCGGAAATTGATGCCAGTACCGGAATCGCCGCCTTCACGTAACTCATCGCCAAGGCCAGCGGCATGCCGTGGAAGTGGCCCGCGGAAATGACTTGCTCCTCGATGTGCCGCGCATCCTCGGCATCGGGGAAGATCAGCGGATTGTCGGTGACCGCGTTCAACTCGATGTCGATCACCCGGCACGCCTGCGCCCAGGCATCGCGCACCGCGCCGTGCACTTGCGGCATGCAGCGCAACGAGTACGCGTCCTGCGGCTGGTGTTTCTTGCCGCCGCGAAACGGCAGAAAGCGCTGGTAGAAGGCCTCGCGCCCGTGGCGCTGATCGATGGGCACCCATTCCCAGCAGATGTCGAACGACAGCGACTGTTCCTCCGGCGTCGTCCAGGCCTTCGCAGTCCAGGTGCGGAAACGCGGCACGAGATGATAAGGAATATCGATCAGTGTCGAACCATCAAGCAGTTCCCGCACATGTTGCGCGGCCGCGACCTGACCCGGATGCGGGCGCAACGCATGCACATCCTCGCGGAGTGCGCCGCTGCGGCCAGCGAAGGCATCCAGCGTCATCGCCGCGGCGAGATCGGCAATGCCGAGCAGGTATTCCAGTTCATCCAGCGCCAGCACCGCCGTAGCCAACATCTGCGCCGTACCATTGTTGAGCGCGAGCCCTTCCTTGAACGACAACTTCACGGGGTTCAATCCCGCGCGATGCAAGGCCTCGGCGCCCGTCATCCGTTCGCGTTCATAGAACGCCTCACCGCCGCCCAGCAGCACGATTGCGAGATGCGACAGCGGTGCGAGATCGCCGCTTGCTCCCACCGAACCCTTCGCTGGCACCACCGGCACGATGCCGCTGTTCAACATCGCGGTCAGCGCCCGCAACGTTCCCACGCGAATGCCGGAATGCCCGCGCATGAGGGTATTGATACGGATCACCAACATCGCCCGCACTACGTCGGCGGAGAGCAGTTCCCCCACGCACACCGCGTGGGTGATGATGAGGTTGTGCTGCAATTCCTCCGGCAGCGTTTCGTCACGCGGGTCGGGATTGCCACCGGGCAGTTCGTCGCGCGCGCGATGCGCACCGAGCAGCTTGTCGGCGTTGCTGCCGAAGCCAGTGGTGACGCCGTAGATCGGCTCGCCGCAGCGCACCTTTTCCGCGATGAAATCCGCGGCACGCTGCACCTTTTCGAGCTGCGCCGCATCGAGTTCGACATTCGCACCGCCCCGGGCGATGGCCACAACCTCGGCCCGCGTGAGATGGCTGCCATCCAGCCGAATCGCCGTCATGCCCGTTGCACCTTTTCTTGCGCCAGTTCCGCCCGCAGCGACTTCACCAGTTCCACACGCAGCACCTCGAACTGGTCGCCGCGACGCAAATCCTTCACCGCCACTGCGTCGCGCGACAATTCATCTTCGCCCGCGACGACCGCAAAACGGATACCTGCGCGATCGGCGTACTTCAACTGCTTGCCCAGCTTGCCGTCTTCAAGGGCCACTTCGGTGGCGATGCCGGCGTCGCGCAGTTCCTTCGCAATCGCCAGACATTCCGGCAACTGCGCCGCGTCCATTTGCGTCACCAGCACGTGCACGCTGCTGCCGGCGGTCTTCAGCAAACCGGCTTCGCGCAATTGCCAGAACAGGCGCGTCAGGCCGATCGAAATGCCGACGCCCGGCAATGTCGATTTGGTGTAATTCCCCGCGAGGTTGTCGTAGCGTCCGCCGGAACAGATCGAGCCGATGTCCGGATGGTCGTTCAAAATCGTTTCGTACACCGTGCCGGTGTAGTAATCGAGCCCACGCGCGATCGAAAGATTCAACGCGAACGCCGACTCCGGCACGCCAAACGCAGCGACGGTGTCCAGCACGTCGCGCAGTTCCGCCCTGCCCTGTTCGAAGGTTTCGGTGCCACCACCCAGCGCATCGAGTTTCGCGCGCGCGTCGGCCAGTGACGTCGAACGCACTTCGACGAAGCGAAGGATCTTGTCGACTGCTTCGCCGGACAAGCCGAACAAATCGCCGGTCAACACGCCGCGCACGTACTCGGCGCCGCGCTTGTCCAGCTTGTCCACTTCGCGCAGCACCAGCATCTGCTTCTCGCCATCGCCGACGCCAAGGCCCTCGAAGAATCCGCGCATCAGCTTGCGGTTGTTGAGCTGGATCGTGAATGCACCGATGTCGAGCGCGCGAAACACCGCGTGGATCACCGCCGGGATTTCGGCGTCGTAACGGATCGACAGGCTGTCCTTGCCGATCACGTCGATGTCGCATTGGTAGAACTCGCGGAAACGGCCGCGCTGGGCCCGCTCGCCACGGTACACCCGCTGCAGCTGGTAGCGACGGAACGGGAACGCCAGTTCGCGTTCGTGCTCAGCCACATAGCGCGCCAGCGGTACGGTCAGATCGAAGCGCAGCGCGTGATCGGGCCGGCCCGGTTGATCTGGCGAGCGTTCAAGCGCGCCGGTCGATTGCACGAAATACACCTGCCGCTCGGTTTCGCCACCGCTCTTGGTCAAGAGGATGTCGGCGAATTCGATGGCCGGGGTTTCAATCGGAAGGAATCCGTACACCTCGAAACCTTGGCGGATCGTGTCCAGCATCCCCTGGAATGCGATCTGCTCGCGCGGCAGCAATTCCAGCGTGCCGGGCATAGTGCGGGGCGTGGTCAACGCCATGGCGTGAGGTCTCGTGCCAAAACCGCAAGATTAGCAGCAAGTGGCGCCAGCTTGCGCGCATGAAGCCACGCCAAGTATCATTTGCGGCTCGCTGCGGGGCGCTGTCCACGCGCGAGATGTCGGGGTGTAGCTCAGTCTGGTAGAGCGCTACGTTCGGGACGTAGAAGTCGCAGGTTCAAATCCTGTCTCCCCGACCAATATTTACGAGACCGTCGCCAGTTCAGTCACCTTTCGCGTGGGAGCTTTTGCTCGCAGACGCTCCATCGAAGCGACTTCCCTGACTCGATGAAACCCACCTCCCGCGCCGTTCGGCAAATTGACGCGCAGCAGGTTATCCAGCGACATCACATGGTATGCGTCGGCTTGTCCCCACCCTGCAAGCCCGCCAGCAGCGTCTCGATCTTGGTGCGCGCGTTGTCGCCGTCGGCGTTTTCGGCGAATTGCACGCCGATGCCGGCCGGGCGATTTCCCTGCGCCGCGACCGGCGTAATCCACACCACCCTGCCGGTGGTCGCGACGCGCTCGGTTTCCTCGGGCAGCGTCATCAACAGGAACACTTCATCGCCGAGGTTGTAGCGCTTGTTGGTGGGCACGAACAGGCCGCCGCCCTTCACGAACGACATGTACGACTGGTACAGCGTCTGCTTGTCCCTGATGACGACCGGCAGGATGCCTTGACTGCCCATGCCGCCCGCACCACCCATCATTGCCATCGTCTCCGCCCCTGCTGATTGACGCCATCAGCTTGCCGCCACAGGCGAGTCGCGGTCAAGCGCCGAAACGGCACCAGCCCCAGCCGTCGAACACCCAAGGCGACGGCAGCGGGCAGTACAACTTGACGTAGCACGGCGGCCGCAGCACGCGCGAGGTGCGCGCGGCGGGACTGCCATCGCGCCAGAACAGCGTGGCGTCGGCGCCCAGCCGCACCCGCTCGCCGCCCGCGGCGTCAACCGCCAGCAAGGCCAGGAACGGGCGCAAGACGCGCGGCGGCAGCCACGGCAATGTCGCCCCTGTTCGATCATGGCAATCGAGACCCGCCACGAAATTTTCCGTGGCCGCCGCGAAGCGCAGGAACCGTCCGCGGCTCAGCGCGATCTGGCTGGCGTGCGCCTCGATCGCATGGCGCTTGCGCGAGATTTCATCGCCGGTGAGCGCCAACACCGCGCGCTGCGGCACACCAGGCTGCGAGCGACCGTGCAGAAGGTAGCCCAGACAATCGGGTTTGCGGATCTGCGGCGAGGTCTGGAACACCATCTCCATCAATACGTGGAGCGCGCTGTGATCGGGATGCCGATCCACCAGGTCGGGAAGCACCAACAGTGTCGGCCGTTCCCGCTGGACGTGTTCGCGCATCGCGGCCAGCATCGAGGCGGTGTCGTCCAGCAACATCCATGTCACGCCGCCATCGGGCCAACCGAGGCGATGCACATTCGCGGCACCGACCCCGAGCTTCCGCAAGGCGGCGTCGGCTTCGCCGCGCCGCCGTGCCGCCCAACCCGCGCGCTGGCGCGCACCAATCCACGCGCGCCGCTCCAGCACGCGCTGGGGCCACGGATTGTTCTCGCCATCACTGACGAACACCACATTGACCGGCGCGCCATATGCGAGTGCGCGCTGGATCAACCCACCCGCTGCCAATGACTCGTCGTCCGGGTGCGGTGCCAACACCATCAGGCTGGCCCCCGGTCGCTTCAGCAGCACATCGGGGTCGAGCAGATCAGAGGGTTTTTCCAGACGCAAACCGGCAATCCTTTCATCGCGCGCGGAACCTCTCCGCGGAAATCGCGGCGCGATTGTGCCCGGAAGTGATTGACCCGGCACTGACCGGGATTCGGGTCGGGCTGGGCGGCGCTTGGACGACCGGCCCGGAGTGCTAGGGGATGCCAACCGGCAAACCGTTCAACCAATCGAAGAGCACCAGATCGGTGCGCAGCGGCCCGTTCAACAGCACGCGCAGGCGGTTCGCTTCCAGAAATCGCGCGGCCAAGGTTTCGTCGTCCCAGCCCGGATCGAATCGTCCGCGTTCGCCCTCGGCCCGCAAGCGCAACGCCCCTTCCAGCAGGCGCGCCGCATGTTCCAGACGTTGCTGGGGTTCGTCATCCGCCCAGATCTTGCCGATCGCGCGCACGTCACCACCCCCTTTCGCCAAGGCCAACAGATCACGGGCGACTTCCTGGCGACGCTGCATGCCGCCCTGCTCCGCCAGCAACCAGGCTTGGCCCGGGTTGCCACCCGCCGCGGCAAGCAGGGGTTCCGCGGATGCGACGCCACGCGTCTCCAGCCACGCCAATGCCTCGCTTGTCGGCGGCACCGCAATGTCGATACGCTGGCAACGGCTGCGGATCGTCGCACTGAGCCGCCATGGTTCATCCGTCACCAGCACGATCAGGCTGGCGTCGGTCGGTTCTTCCAGCGTTTTCAGCAAGGCGTTCTGAGCTGCGGTGTTCAGCGCTTCGGCAGGGTCGATTACCGCGACCTGCCAGCCGCTGAGCTGGCTCGACATCGCCAGGCGCGCCGACAGCTCGCGAACCTGGTCGATCACGATTTCCTTGCGCATCACGCCGGTTTTCGGATTCGGTTCCAGCTTGACCCGCATCCGGTCGGGATGGGTGCCCACCGCCAGCAGTTTGCACGCGCGGCAAACGCCGCACGCACGACCGTCGCGTGGCATTTCGCACAACCGGGCGCGCACGAACATCTCCACGACCGCCCGTTTGCCGAGACCAGTTGGACCGCACAGCAGCAACGCGTGCGGCAGCGTGCCATTGGCGGCACGTGAAGCCAGCAGGTTCCAGGCTGATTCGCACCACGTCGGCAGCGGATCGCTCGGCCCAATGGCAACGACGGTGCTGATTTCCTCATTCATCATGTCGATGCGTTCTCCCGCAAAGCCTCGATCGCGGCCAGGGCGGCGCCGAGCACTTCGTCCGCCGGCCGCGAAGCATCAACGACACCGAAGCGTTCCGGCTCGGCGCGCGCGCGCGAGAGATACGTGGCCCGCACGCGTTCGAAGAAATCGTCGCGCTCGGCTTCGATGCGATCCGCCTCGCCGCGCTGGTTGGCGCGCGCGCGGCCGTGCGCCACGGGGAGGTCGAGCAGTAACGTGAGGTCCGGCTTCAATCCATTCGTTGCAATCCGTTCCAGCTCAGCGATGTATGCCGCGTCGACACCACGCCCGCCTCCCTGATAGGCATAACTGGCATCGGTGAAGCGGTCGCACAGCACCCAGCGGCCGGACGCCAACGCGGGCTGCAGCACCTCGCGCACCAGTTGCGCGCGCGCGGCGAACATCAACAGCAACTCGGTTTCCACGGCGATGCCCTGATGCGCGGGATCGAGCACCAGCGCACGAACCGCTTCGCCCACCGGCGTTCCGCCCGGTTCTCGCGTGTAAAGCACATCCATGCCGCTGCGTTCGAAACACGCACGCAACCCGGCAAGCAGCGTGCTCTTGCCCGCCCCCTCGCCGCCTTCCAGCGTGATCAGGCGGCCCCTCATTACTGTTTGTTCTTCTCGAGGATGTATTTCTTCACGGCGGAGTTCTGCTGGGCCAACGTCGCGGAAAATACGTGCGTACCATCGCCCTTGGCCACGAAGTACAGGGCGTCGCCCGCGGCCGGGTGCAGCACCGCCTGGATCGCAGCTCGGCTGGGCAGCGCGATGGGGGTGGGCGGCAGCCCGGCGCGCGTGTAGGTGTTGTAGGGCGTATCGGTTTCCAGATCCGTCTTGTGGATTTTGCCCGCATACGTGGCGCCCATGCCGAAGATCACGCTGGGATCGGTATCGAGCTTCATGCCGAGCTTGAGCCGCCGCTCGAACACACCCGCGATTTGCGGCCGCTCCGCCGGCACCGCGGTTTCCTTTTCGACCAGCGACGCCAGGATCAACGCCTGATCAGGCTGCTGAATCCAGATGGACGTATCGCGCCGCGTCCATTCGTCGGCAAGAAACGCCTGCATCGCCCTGTGCGCGCGACCCAGGATATCGAGATCGGACATGCCAAGCACGTAATCGTAGGTGTCGGGCATGAATTCGCCTTCGGGTGATTGGCTGGCATTGCCGAGCTTCGCCATTACCTGCGCGTCGCTCAAGCCGTCGATCTCATGCGCGAGTTTCGGCGCGCGCTGCAACGCCTGCCGCACTTGCGCGAAGGTCCAGCCGTCGACCAGCGTGACGCGCCGATGCAGCACCTTGCCGGCCGCCATGTTTTCCAGCAGCACGGTCGGCGTCATGCCCGGCGCCAGCACGTACTCGCCTGCGTGCAATCTATTGGCGACGCCCAGGCGCATCGCCAACGCGCGCCACAGCAGCGGCGGCGCATCACTGAGTTTTTCCTGTCGCAGTTGCGCAACGATCCCGCTGAAGCCTTCGCCCTTGGCGATCTCCAGGGTTTGTGCGGTGCTACGCACATTCAACGGCGTGCGCGTGAAGTGCAAATAGGTGAGGCCGCCCCACGCGATCGCCGCGATGACCGCCAAGGCGATCACCAGCAGCAACGCCCGCACGACGGCATTGCCGTTGTTGCGGCGCGTGCGACGCGCCTTCACTCTCGGAGTGTCGACCCGGATCATCCGGTCAGTCTAAACGATCGTGGCCGCATGCAAGACCCCTTGCGTACGCCCATCAGATCCGTTTGAACAGCAGGGTGCCGTTGGTGCCGCCGAAGCCGAACGAGTTGGAAATCGCGATATCGATCCTGCCTTCGCGCGCAGCGTTCGGCACGAAGTCGAGATCGCAACCCTCACCCGGTTCATCGAGGTTGATCGTCGGCGGCAGCACGTTGTCGCGCATCGCCAGCAGGCTGAAGATGGCCTCCACGCCGCCGGCCGCACCAAGCAGGTGACCCGTCACCGACTTGGTCGAACTGATGGCGAGCTTGTAAGCATGACCACCGAACACGCGCTTGGCCGCGTGCACCTCACCGAGATCCCCCAGTGGCGTCGAGGTGCCGTGCGCATTGACGTATTGCACCTCGGCCGGATTTACGCCCGCATCCTTCAGCGCGTTCTCCATGCAGCGTGCCGCCCCCTCGCCGCCCTCACTGGGCGCGGTGATGTGGTACGCATCGTCGCTCATGCCGAAGCCGGCCAACTCCGCGTAGACGTGCGCGCCACGCGCCTTGGCGTGTTCGTATTCCTCCAGCACCAGCAAGCCGGCGCCGTCGGACAGCACGAAGCCATCGCGGTCCTTGTCCCACGGCCGGCTGGCGCGGGCCGGGTCATCGTTGCGGGTGCTCATCGCGCGTGCCGAACAGAACCCGCCGACCGCGGTCGCGGTGACGGAAAATTCGGCGCCACCTGTCAACATTGCATCGGCGTCGCCATATTGGATCATTCGCATCGCGAGCCCAATATTGTGCGTCGCCGTCGTGCACGCGGTGACGCACGCGATGTTCGGACCCTTCAAGCCGTGGATGATCGCAAGGTTGCCCGAGGCCATGTTGATGATGCAGCCTGGCACGAAAAACGGCGAGATCTTGCGCGGACCGCCTTCGTAATAGGCGAGCGTGGTGCGCTCGATGCTGGCGATGCCGCCTATGCCCGCGCCCACCGCGACGCCGATCCGCGGCGCATTCGCCTCGGTGATTTCGATGCCGGAATCCTTCAGCGCTTCGGCGCCCGCGGCGATGCCGTAATGGATGAAGGTGTCCATCTTCTTGACGTCTTTCGGCGCGATGTATTGCGCCGGGTCGAAGCCCTTCACCTCGCCCGCGATGCGGGTGGGGAACGCGCTGGCATCGAAGTGCGTGATCGGACCGATGCCGCTTTTTCCCGCAACCACGTTCTGCCACGCCGTCGCGACGTCGTTGCCGACGGGCGAAATCATGCCGAGGCCGGTGACCACTACACGCCGCTTGTTCATGGGAACTCCAGATTAGAAAACTCGCTTGGCAAGCAACCGTCCATGGTGCCGGACACCGGTGCGGCCTTCCATGACCGCCCGTTTTCACGGCACCCATGGCGCTCCCGCGCGCCTCGTCGAAGCAGCGCGATGCTCCCAGCATCGCCCAAGCGCCGCTCCTCACCCATACGCCGCCGCATAGTCACTGCCCCATCAACGCGAAAGCTGCGCACGGGAGGCGCAGCTTTCGGGTTGCCGCATCGCACAAGATCGCGCCGCCGGAAGGCATGCGCTGAAGTCCTTCGATCAGGACTTGACGTGCGCCTTGATGTAATCGACCGCCTGCTGGACGGTGGTGATCTTCTCGGCTTCCTCGTCAGGAATTTCGGTTTCGAATTCCTCTTCGAGTGCCATCACCAGTTCCACAGTGTCCAGTGAATCCGCGCCCAGATCGTCCACGAACGAGGCATTCGGCGTGACATCCTCTTCCTTGACCCCCAACTGATCGACCACGATCTTCTTGACGCGCTCTTCGATGCTGCTCATGAGACAGTGCCTCCCGGGACAATTGCGTTCGAGGATGGGACCGACCCTTCCCCACTCGGCCGTGCAGGCCAGTCAAGGCATGCACGCTAAAGATCTTCCTGTTGGACCCCAAAGGGTCGGTGCAGCGATACCGCGACCGTTCAGATCACGACGCGAAAGGCGCCATATTACAATGTTTATTGATTGCGATCATCCCTGATCGCTGCTCCACCCAGCGACGGTCGAACCTGGGGCTTCCGATGGCGCGCCGCGCTCAACTCATGTACATGCCGCCGTTGACATGCAGCGTTTCGCCCGTGATGTACGCCGCCGCGGGCGACGCCAGGAATGCGACCGCATGCGCGATATCGGTTGCCACACCCAGGCGCCCCAGCGCGATCGTGCCTTCCAGTGACTTGCGCTGGTCTTCGGTGAGCGCGCGGGTCATGTCTGTATCGATGAAACCCGGCGCGACCACGTTGACCGTGATGCCGCGGGAACCGATCTCGCGCGCCAGTGATTTCGAAAAGGCGATGATGCCGGCCTTGGCGGCGGCGTAGTTGGTCTGGCCGGGGTTTCCGGTGACGGCGACCACCGATGCGATGTTGATGATGCGACCCTTGCGCGCCTTCATCATCGTGCGCATCACGGCCTTGGAGGTGCGATAGACCGAGGTGAGATTGGTGTCCAGGATGGCCTGCCAATCCTCGTCCTTCATCCGCATCAGCAGTTGATCCCGCGTAATGCCGGCGTTGTTGACGAGGATTGAAAGGCCACCATGGTCCTTCACGATCGCCTCGATCAGCCCTTCCACCGTCGCGCCGTCGGTGACGTCCAAGACGCGACCCTCGCCGCCGTGCGCGGCGAGTCGTTGACCGATCGCCTGCGCGCCCGCTTCGGACGTCGCGGTGCCGATCACCTTCGCGCCCTGCGCCGCCAGTTCGTCCGCGATCGCCGCGCCGATGCCGCGCGAAGCGCCGGTGACCAGCGCGATTTCACCCTGCAACATCTGACTCATTTTTTTGATTCCAGAAACGTTTGCCACGAATTGTAGGAGAAAGCCGCCGAAGAGCCGTCACGAGCGAACGCAGCTTGCGTGACGCCGACCAAAGCGGCAGGATTGCCGATTTGAACGCCACCGGCGGCTCGTGGAGCGAGCACATGGATGTGGCGAGTCAGCGCAGGAAGCGGAGCGTAAACGCCAGTACGTGAACGTTCCGAGCACCGCCGGCGCGCAAACTGCCGAGCGCAGCAGGTTATTCAGTGGCTTCGAGCGCAGCGCGCAGTTCCGCTGGCGTCCCCAGCGCACGCGCATCGATGGCTTTGTCGATGCGTTTGCACAAGCCGGTCAGCACCTTGCCGGGCCCGCATTCGCAGATCTTCGTGGCGCCGTTCTTCACCAGCGACTGCACGATGTCGGTCCATAGCACCGGCATGTACAACTGGCGTTCCAGCGCCGCGCGAATGAACTGGATGCCGACGTGCGCCTTGGCGTCGGCGTTCTGCAGAACCGGAATCGCCGGCACGCGCCATGGCAATTCGGCCATGCGCGCCGCGAGTTGCTGCGCGGCATCGCGCATCAGCGGCGTGTGCGAGGGCACCGACACTGCCAGCTTGATGACCTTGCGCACACCAAGTGCGCCCAAGCGCTGGATCGCTCGATCGACCGCGGCGGCATCGCCCGCGATCACCAGCTGGCCCGGACTGTTGTAGTTCGCGGGGGTGACGACTTCATCATCGGAAACTTCCTTGCACACCTGCCGGATGACTTCGTCCTCCGCTCCCAGCACAGCCGCCATCGAACCTATACCCGCGGGCACTGCAACCTGCATGAGGCGACCACGTTCGGCGACCAGAGCTGCGGCTTCGCGCAGCGGCAGTGCGCCCGCGCAGACCAATGCCGAGTACTCGCCCAGGCTATGGCCCGCCATCTGGGCCGGCATCGGACCGCCCTGCGCCAGCCATACATTCCACACTGCGACACTCGCCGCCAGCAGGGCCGGCTGCGTATTCTCGGTCTTGCCGAGTTCTGCTTCAGGGCCGCTCCGTGCAAGTGTCCATAGATCGAGGCCGGCGCCTTCGGATGCTTCATCGAAAGTCTTGCGGACTTCCGGAAATTCGGCGCCGAGTTCTGCAAGCATCCCGACCGACTGCGATCCTTGGCCGGGGAAGACGAATGCCAGATTGGCAAGTGGAGACAAGGGACTGGTCGGGTTGTCGCTCATGTTGAATCAATATCTCACCATTGCAGACGCCCATGTGAAGCCGCCACCGAAAGCTTCCAGAAGCAGGTTCTGGCCGCGCTTGATCCGCCCGGACCGCACCGCGGCATCCAGCGCCAGCGGCACCGAGCCAGAAGACGTGTTGGCGTGCTTGTCCACGGTAACGATTACCTGATCCATCGACATGCCAAGCCGCTTGGCGGTGGCTTCGATGATGCGCAGGTTGGCCTGGTGCGGGATCAGCCAGTCGAGCTGTTCCGCGTGCATGTTGGCGGCCTGGAGGGTTTCGTCCACCAGCGCGTCGAGCGTCTTCACCGCGACCTTGAACACTTCGCGCCCGCTCATGCGGATGCGCACGCCATGGTTCTTTTCATCCTTGAATCCCGCCGAAACGCCGACCGGGTTGTACAGCAGATGCTTGTAACCGCCATCCGCATGCAAACAGGTCGCAATGACGCCGGGTTCGTCGGAGACTCCCAGCACCACCGCGCCGGCGCCGTCGCCGAACAGCACGCAGGTTTCACGTTCAGACCAATCCACCATGCGGGTCAGGGTTTCCGCGCCGATCACCAAGGCCTTCTTCACTTGCCCGGTGCGCACGAAATTGTTGGCGACACCAAGTGCGTACATGAACCCGGAACACGCGGCGTTCACGTCGAATGCCATGCAACCGTTCGCGCCCAGCCGGTCCTGGATCAGGCAAGCGGTGGCCGGAAAGATGATGTCCGGCGTGGTGGTGCCCAGCACCACCATGTCGAGTTCGGATGCCTTGACGCCGGCATCGTGCAGCGCCTGCACCGCGGCGCGATAGGCAAGATCACCCGTGGTTTCGCCGTCGGCCGCGACGCGGCGCTCACGGATACCGGTGCGGCTGCGGATCCACTCGTCGCTGGTGTCGACCAGTTTTTCCAGGTCGGCATTGGTAACGACGCGCTCGGGCAGCGCGCTGCCGGTGGCGAGGATACGGGCGTAGGTCAAGGTCTGGATCCCGATTCAGGCGCTGCGCGCACATGAAAACACGGCGGCGCTTTCATCGCGCGCGCGCCGCTTTGCAGCTCTGCGATCAACGAGGTCAATCCTCGTCGACGATCGCCTGCTTGTCCTCGATCACCTTGCGGCCACGGTAGTAGCCGTCCTTGGTGATGTGATGGCGGCGGTGGATCTCGCCCGACGTCGGGTCGGTGGCGAGTTGCACCTTGTCCAGAGCGTCGTGTGAACGGCGCATGCCGCGGCGGGACGGGGATTTACGGCTTTTTGCAACGGCCATGATGGCTCTCCTGAAAACAATTCAATGGCGGGATGTTCCGCCTTTCGTGTCGAACCTCGCACCAACCCATCTCGACATCCTCCACAACCCTCATTAAACCCTTGCAGGGGTTCTAATCGTCCCCTTGACTCAAGGGCTGAAGGGCCGAGGAACCGTCACGACAAGTTGCCCGGAGAATCCAACGATTACTTGCTGTGCGATTCGAGCAATTTGCGAAGATCCGCGAACGGATGCGTCACTGCTTCGCCCGGCTCCGCAGCCTGCGGATGGTCACCGGGCGTATTCCATTCGCCCTGCGGGATCTCGCTGCCGGGCTTCACGGGCACCAGCGGCAAGGCCAACAACAATTCATCCTCGATCACCTTGCGTGGCGAGAGCGCACCACCTTCCAGCAACAGCGGCTCGCAATCGCCCGGCAACGCGTCGGCATCCTGCTCGTTCGCCAGCAACCCCAGCCTGGTATCGACCGTAGCCGGGTACACGAACGATTCGAGCGTGCGTTGGCATTCGAGCGTCAGCCCCGCACTCAAAACCACGTGCAGTTGCGGACCACCCAATGTGCCTTGCTCGAAATCCAGTCGATAGGCGACTTCACCGCGGTCGTCCGCCAGCGCCTCGACCAATCGCGGCAATTCCGCGACCGGCAAGATGCCCTCGAAAGACCGCCGCCCGGCCACCATGCGTTCGGCGTCCACACTCGCTGGCAGGGACGCGGACATAAGCGGGGAATGCTAAATTCCGCACTGCACAAAGTCAACCGGCGAGCACCACTGCGGCTTGGCCCGTATCATGCTTGCCCTCACTCCGCACGCCATTGTACCGGCCACAAATTTGACCGCCCTGCCCGCCACGCTGTTAGCGATCGTTTTGCCCGCCGTGGTGGCGGTGATCGCCTGCGCCGTCATCGTGTTTCTGCTGGCGCGCCAGATACGCCACCAACGTGCGATGCGCACCCTGTACCTGGAAGCCGACGGCCTGGAACACGACCTCAAGGAATGCCGCTCGCGACTGGCGCGCGCGCATGCATCGATGTCGATGGGTCCCAACCAACCAGCCGCCGGCGAGGCCGAGGCGCGCCACGCGGTCGATGCGGCATTGCGTGAATTGCTGGCGCATCGGCTGTGGCTGCGCGACGAGGCCGACAACGCCAACCAGCGCGAATTGGACGCGGCTGTGAGCGCCATTGGCAAAGCCCGCGGCGCATTGGGGCGGCAGCTCGTGGCCCTGGATTCCGCGCAGCGTGCGCTGGAAACCGCGGTGCGCGAGAAGATCGAGGATCTTGCGCAACGATGAACGGCCCGGGGATCGTGCTGGCCTCGACCTCGCGCTACCGGGCCGAATTGCTCCGCCGCCTGCTTGACCATTTCGAGCAGATCGCGCCCGAGGTGGACGAGCAGTCGCTGCCGGGCGAGATCCCGGCGGCACGGGCCGTCCGCCTCGCCGTCGCCAAGGCCACCATGGTATCGCGGACACGGCCCGATGCGCTGGTGATCGGTTCCGATCAGGTGGCGGCATTGGGCGACACGGTGCTTCACAAACCCGGCAACATCGAAAAAGCCCATCAACAACTGCGTGCAAGTAGCGGAAAGATAGTCGATTTCCACACCGGTTTGTGCCTGATCGATGGTTGCAGCGGGCGGGCACAAAGGTATACCGACCATACGCGCGTGGTCTTCCGCAGGCTTTCCGAAGACGAGATCGAACGTTACGTCGCCCGTGAACGCCCGCTCGATTGCGCCGGCAGCTTCAAATCCGAGGGCGCCGGCATTGCCCTGTTCGAGCGCATCGAAAGCGAGGATCCGACAGCCCTCATCGGGCTGCCGCTGATTGCACTGGGGCGGCTGCTCCGGCAAGCGGGCGTTGCGATACCTTGAACGACTTCGCGCAGGCGTGACGCGGGCTGCCGTACACTGCTACGACTTCGACTCACGTGCGAAACCCGGTATGGATCAGACCGTTCCCTCGGCCATCACGGTGCCCCCTGACAACTTGTTGCGCCAGCGGATGGACAGCTCCATCGCACAGGTCAACGAGGTGGTGGTGGGCAAAAATCGCGCGGTGCGGATGGCATTCGCGTGCGTCCTCGCCGGCGGGCACCTGCTGGTCGAAGACGTTCCGGGGGTCGGCAAGACCACGCTCGCCCACGCCTTGGCGGCCACGCTGGGGCTGACCTTCCGGCGCATCCAGTTCACCTCCGACCTGCTGCCGACCGACATCGTCGGCGTCAGCATTTTCGATCGCGACAGCGGTGCTTTCCAATTCCAGCCGGGACCGATCTTCGCGCAACTGCTGCTGGCCGACGAAATCAATCGCGCCACGCCCAAGACCCAGAGCGCATTGCTGGAAGCCATGGCGGAAGGCCAGGTTACGGTTGATGGCGCGAGCCGTGCCCTGCCGCAGCCTTTTTTTGTGGTCGCCACCCAGAATCCGCTGGACATGGCCGGCACGTATCCGTTGCCCGACTCGCAGCTCGACCGGTTCATGCTTCGCATTGCGCTGGATTATCCCGATGCCGAGGCCGAACGCAGGCTGCTGACGGGCGAAGACCGTTCGGACATGGTGGGCCGCTTGCCGCCGCGCCTGTCCGCAACAGACATCATCGCGCTGCGACAGCGGACGCGCGCGATCACCGCCAGTCCGGCCTTGATCGATTACGTGCAGGCGTTGGTAAACGCCAGTCGCAAGCATCACGACATCCGCACCGGATTGTCTCCGCGCGCAGGACTTGCGCTGCTGGCGGCTGCGCGCGCGTGGGCGCTGCTGGGCAATCGCGATTACGTGTTGCCGGAAGACGTGCAGGCGGTTTTCGTGGCCATCTCCGCGCACCGCCTGATTCCGGCGCGCAACCTTGCCCGCGACGCACTGGCACAGGCGCTGCTGGAAACCGTGGCGGTGGAATAGCGCGATGGAAGGCGTCGCGCACCGCGCACCCTTTGCCACCGCAGTGCGCATACTGAACCGCATTCCCGGGCTCGCTCGCGGACGCACGCCGGAAGCGCTGCCGGTACGGCTGGACCGCCGCCGCATCTACATCGTCCCCACGCGTGCGGGCTTCGGCTTCGGATTGCTGCTGGTCGCCATGCTGTTCGGCGCGCTGAATTACCAGAACAATGCCGCGCTGCTGCTGACCTGCATGCTGGGCGCGGCGCTGGCCGGCAGCATGCTGCTGACGTGGCGCGAGCTGCACGACCTGACCTTGCGCTCGCTGCACGCCGGGCACGGTTTCTGTGGCGCACGTCTGCCGCTGCAGCTTGCCTTCGCGGGCGTTCGCCGCAGCCGGCCCGGCCTCACCATCGCCGTGGACGATCTGGAACAACCTTGTCCACTGCAACCCGGTGCCGAACGCGCCCACGTAACCATGCCCACCGAATGGCGTGGCTGGGTGGAGGTGCCGCGCATGCGAATTTCCAGCACGCTGCCGTTCGGGCTTTTTCGTGCGTGGAGCTGGATCACACCGGCACAACGCGTGCTGGTGTACCCGCGCATCCTTGCCGAACGGCAACCGTCCACGCGCAACGACGACCCCAGCGAACGCATCGCCGGGGGCGATGAATTCGCGGACCTTCGCGAGTACCGCCCCGGCGATCCAATCCGGCATGTCGCATGGAAGGCCAGCGCGCGCCACGAGCATCTGCTTGTGCGAGAATTCGATCGCGCCGCGCCGGGCCAGCCGCTGCGGTTCGATTGGCATGCCTTGTCGGGCGTCGATCGCGAAACCCGCATTTCGCGGTTGACCGGCTGGGCGTGCGACGCCTATGCCGCAGCGCACCCATGGATACTGATCCTGGAAGACCATCATTCGCTCGGTCCCGCCAGTGACACCGCGCACTATCATCGCTGCCTCACCGCGCTCGCGGAGCTGCCGTGACAAACCACGACGCGCCACCGGGCACACGCGTCGTCACGTCGTCACTCGCATTGCTGCCGTTCACCTTGCTGTGCATCACCGTGCTGTGCGTGCTGGTGGCCCACGCCGCGCACATGCCCGTGTGGTACACGGCCGCGCTGGCGGCGATCCTGGTTGCGCGCTGGTGGCAACGTCGCGGACAGCAGCGACGTGTCGCGGCGTGGTTGCGCATCGTCATGCTGATCGCCGTACCGGCCACGGTGATCGCCGTGTACGGCACGCCACTCGGACGCGAACCCGGCGCCGCGATCGTATGCGGGTTGCTGGTGCTGAAGGTGCTCGAGAGCGAATCGATGCGCGATGCGCGCATGGCCGTCGGCTTTGCATGCTTCATCCTGATGAGTGCGCTGCTGTTCGACCAGTCGCTGGGCTTCACCATCGCCGTGGGCTTGATGCTGCTGCCCGCGCTGGCGACACTCCGCGCGTTGCAGCCGGGATTGCCCGAATCCGGCTGGTTGTCGGCGTTCAGGACCGGCACGGTATTGCTCGCAACCAGTCTGCCCGCCGCGCTGCTCGGATTCCTGTTGATCCCTCGCCTGGCCACGCCGCTGTGGGGCGCGCCGGATCGTGGTGTGGCGCGCACCGGCATCGCCGACCGCATGGCGCCGGGAGACCTGCATTCACTGTTGACCGACAATGCCGTGGCGATGCGGGTGGGCTTCGATGGTCCGCCGCTGCCGGAAAGCCAGCGTTATTTTCGCGGCATGGTGTTGTGGCAATTCGACGGTCGTGCATGGCAGCCGGGCCCGGCTGCGCGCCGTCCGTGGCGGCCGATCCCGGCCGGCGTCCGCGGTCCGGTGACGCACTACGAGGTCACGTTGCTGCCCAGCCATCAGCACTGGATGTTCGCGCTGGACCTGCCCATCGACAGTCCCGAAGACGCGATCCTGGGGCCCGATCACACCTTGTGGTCAACCAAACCCATCGATCAAACCCTCCGCTACCGCGTCGCGTCCGCCACCGACTACCGGCTTGCGCCGGAAGGTCTGGACCCGCGCATCCGTGGGGCAGCGCTGGAACTTCCCGATGGCTTCGATCCGCGCGCCCGCGCGCTCGCCGAACGCTGGCGCGCCGCAGCCGGCGTGAACGACATGGCGATCGTTCGCGACGCACTGGATCTGTTCCACAATGGCGGCTTCGTGTACGACCTCGATGCGCCGCCGCTCGGCCGTGACAGCGTCGACGATTTCCTGTTCGATACCAAAACCGGTTTCTGCGAACACTACGCCAGCGCATTCACGTTCCTGATGCGCGCCGCGGGCATCCCTGCGCGCGTGGTGATCGGTTATCAGGGCGGCTACTGGAATGACTTCGCGAAATACCTGCTGATCCGCCAATCCGACGCGCACGCATGGTCGGAAGTTTGGCTGGCCGGACGCGGCTGGGTACGTGTCGATCCGACTGCCGCGGTCAGCCGCGTGATCCTCGCCAGCACCGGCGGCGCGGCCGACGATGTGGGCGGTGGCGGAGGCAATTGGTGGATGCCGTGGCGCAACCGCATGGATGTAGTCAATCGCTGGTGGGGACAAACGGTGGTCGGTTTCGATGCACTGTCGCAAAGCCACCTGTTTCGTCCATTCGGCATCGAGCACGCCACCGCCCAGATGCTCGGAGTGGCGCTGGCCGTCACGGTGTTCGTGGCGCTGGGCCTCGGTGCGCTGCTGGCAACGTTGCGTCCGCGGACCAAACCACGTGACGCGCTCGCCGCCGCACACACGCGCCTGCAGCGCAAACTCGCGCGAATCGGCATCGTCCGCGGCCACGCGGAAGGCCCACGCGATTTCTACCTGCGGACGACAGAGGCATTGCCCGAATCAGCGGCGGCTCTCGGTGAACTCGCCACCGAATATCTTTGCCTGCGTTACGCCTTTCCCAAACCGCCGCCTGAACGAACCCGCGAATTCGTGCGTCGCGTGCGTCATTTCCGGCCGGTCCGTGTGGTCAAATAACTGCAGAAGGGTTTCAATTTCTCGGAGGCATATGCCATGTCACGTCGCGTCCTGTTCCTTTCCGTGGTAGGTGCAGTGGCTTTGGGCGGTTGCGCCACCATCCCGCAACCGCTTGCCGGCAACTATGCGCCGGTGACGCTGGATGCCGCGCGCAGCGGCACCGCCAGCGCCAGCCCGGTGCGCTGGGGCGGCGAAATCGTCGAAACCCAGCCGCGCGAACAGCAAACCTGTTTCTTCGTGCTCGCCGAACCCTTGGATTCGCAGGCGCGGCCGAAACGCGGCGAGGAGAGCCTTGGCCGGTTCGTCGCCTGCAAACAGGGCTTCTATGATCCGGAAGTATTCGCCAAGGGCCGCGAAATCACCGTGACCGGCACGCTCGACGGGACCGCCCAGCACAAGATCGGAGAATTCGATTACACCTACCCCAAGGTCGATGCCAGCAACGTTTACCTGTGGCCGAACCGACCGTTGTACGTCCAGCGTCCCTATGATCCTTGGGGTCCCTGGGGGCCTTGGGGCGACCCGTTCTGGGGCGGCTGGGGACCGTGGGGTTATGGCCCGTGGTACTCCCCGCCGCGGGTGATCGTGTTGCCGCGACCCGCGCCACCACCGCCGCCGCCGAAGAAAGGCTGACGATATGTTCACAGACGCCCGCGCAAGCGGGCGTCTTCATGCCGGATCGCCGCCTCAGGACATCCGTTCCGGCATCTGCCTGCCCGCCAGCAAATGCACGTGCAGGTAGAACACGGTCTGTCCGCCGCCGCGGTTGCAGTTGATGACGCAGCGATAGCCATTTTCGGCAAAGCCTTCGCGCTTGGCATACGCGGACGCCGCCAGCAGCAGCTTGCCGAGCAAAGGCGCGTCGGCTTCGCTGCAGTCGTTCAAGGTCGGCAGTGATTTGTTCTTGGGTATGAACAGCACGTGCACCGGCGTCTGGGGATGGATGTCGCGGAACGCAAGGATGTCGCCATCCTCGTACACGATGTCGGCGGGAATCTCGCGGCGGATGATTTTGTCGAAGATGGTGTCGCTCACGCGTACTCTCCTTTTTCGATGCGCAACACCATGCCTTGCGCGACGGGCGCCACCAGTTTGAAACCGAACTGCTCGTACAGTCGGTAGGCAATGCCTTCGGCGATCAGTCCGACCATGGTGCGCGATTGCGCCCGGGCGTGCACCTGCTCCATCAACGCCTGCATGATCCGGCGTCCCAGTCCCCGCCGTTGCCAGGCCGGCGTGACCGCGATGTCGACCACGAACAGGAACAGGCCGCCGTCGCCGACCACGCGGCCCATGCCGATCAACTCATCAGCCACACGCACGCATACCGAGCACCAGCTTGCACGAAGGCCCTCCCGCGCGCCTTCGGCGCTCATGGCGCTGAGGCCAGTGGCGACGCGCAATGCCAAGTATTCTCCCGCGGCGGGAATTTCCAGTCGCAGAACGGGTGCTTGATGTGTCGACATGATGCCTCACTCCATCGTCAGACGACTGCCGAACGCATGCGCCAGTGTGCCGCGGTCCACGTACTCCAGTTCTCCGCCCAGCGGAACGCCATGCGCAAGCCGCGTGGCACGCACGCCAGCGGCGCGTGCGAGTTGGCCCAGCCAGTGTGCGGTGGCCTCGCCTTCCACGGTGGGATTGGTCGCGATCACCAGCTCGCGCACTTCGCCGTCGCCGAGCCTGCGTGTCAGGAGCTCGCCGCCGAGTTCGTGCGGCCCCATGCCGTCCAGCGGTGACAAGCGACCCATCAGCACGAAATAGCGGCCCCGATAACCAGTGGCCTGTTCGATCGCAAGCAGATCGGCGGGCGTCTCCACCACGCACAGCAGTGCGGCATCGCGCGAAGGACTTGCGCAAACCGCGCATTCATCCAATTCGCTGAAATTGCGGCAGAACTTGCAGTGGCCGATGCGCTGCATTGCCTGCCGCAACGATTCGGCCAGGCGCACGCCGCCCTCGCGATCGCGCTCCAGCAGATGGAACGCCATGCGCTGCGCACTTTTGGCGCCGACGCCGGGAAGGCAACGCAACGCTTCGATCAGCTCGGCAAGAAGGTTGGGTTCGGAGGGCATGCGCAGGCAACTTCGTGAGAGAAGCGGGGGTCAGAAGAACGGGAGTCAGAGTCACTTTTCCGAAACGTGGCGGCTTGCGAACGAACGGTCGAAAAGTGAGTCTGACCCCGTTCTTCACCTCGTCAGAATGGCAGCTTGAACCCCGCTGGCAGGTTCATACCAGAGCTGACGTCCCCGAGCTTCTGCTGGCTGGCTTCGGCGACCTTGTTGACGGCATCGTTGATGGCTGCCGCGACCATGTCTTCGGCCATCTCCGGATCATCCGTGATCAGCTTGCGGTCGATGCGCACGCGACGCACTTCATGGCGGCCGGTCATGGTGACTTCTGCCATGCCGCCGCCGGCGCTGCCCGTCACCTCCAGTTTCGCGATTTCTTCCTGCGCGCGCTTCAGGTCTTCCTGCATGCGCTGCGCCTGTTGCATCAGTTGTCCCAGTTGTCCTTTCATGCCTGTCTGCCTGTGGGTCGAATGCTCTCGGGGATGATTTGGGCGCCGAGTTGGCGTTGCATGTCCTGAACAATCGGATCATCCGCCAATGCGCGTTCAGCAGCGGCCTGCTCGTCGGAACGCGCCCTCGCCGCGCGGATGGCCGGCGTCTCGGCGACCGCTTCGTGCACGATCCGCACGCGCAGCTTGCGGCCAATTGCGTCGCCAAGCTGGTCCTGCAACTGCTTGCAGAGTGCGTCGCTGCAGAAAATCATGTGTTCGGGTTTCAGGGCCAGCGTCAGCGTCTCGCCCTCGAAGGATTTCGGCACCGCGTGCTGCGCGAGCAACCCCACCGGTCCGCCCAAACCCGCCTGCCGAATCCATGCTTCCCAGTCGGCAAGACCGCGGATGTTCGGCGCGACTGGCGCCGCGGGTTGAACAGGCGCATCGGCAACGCGATGGTCCTGCCGCATTGCAGGCTGGGGCACCGACGGCTTCGGAGCTGCAACTCCAGAACGCGCGGCCGGGATACGTTCTCGCGTCGAAGATGTCGCACGCTGCCCTTCGCCAGCACCGGATGCACCATCCCGAAACGCCAGCATGCGCAGCAGCGTCATTTCAAATCCGGAGCGGACGTCCGGCGCCAGCGGCAGATCGCGCCGACCCTGCAACGCGAACTGGTACCACACTTGCACGTCTTCAGGATCGACTTCGCCCGCGAGCATGTTGAGCACTTCGCGTTCGGCTTCGTCGCCTGCAAAGCCCGGCACCAATTGCCGTAACTGGATGCGATGAAGCGCGGTCGCGAGTTGTTCCAGCACCACCGCGAAATCGGGCGACAACCCAGCAATGCGATCGGCCTCGTCCATCAGCGCCTTGCCATCGCCGTCCGCAAGCGCGCGCAATAACGCGCCCACGTCGTTGTCGGCGATCGTGCCCAGCATCGCGCGCACGTCGTCCGCGCGCAGCGAGCCGCCACCGTGCGCGATGGCCTGGTCGAGCAGCGACAAGCCGTCACGCAGCGAACCATCCGCGCCGCGCGCGAGTGCTTCGATCGCGCCGTCATCGAACGCGACGCCTTCGCGACCCAGGATCATCCGCATCTGCCCGGCGATTTGCTCCGGCAGCAAACGCTTCAAGCCGAACTTCAGGCAGCGCGACAGCACCGTCACCGGCAATTTTTGCGGATCGGTGGTGGCGAGCAGGAACTTCACGTGTTCCGGTGGTTCTTCCAGCGTCTTCAACAAGGCGTTGAAGGCGCTCTTGGAAAGCATGTGCACCTCGTCCACCAGGTACACCTTGTAGCGACCCTGTGCGGGCGCGTACTGCGCGTTTTCAATCACCTCGCGCACATCGTCCACGCCGGTGTTGCTGGCCGCATCGATCTCGATCAGGTCCACGAAGCGACCGGCATCGACCGCCTTGCAGATCGCGCACTCGCCGCATGGATGCGCAGACATGCCCTTCTCGCAGTTCAGCGATTTGGCGAAGATGCGCGCAATGGTGGTCTTGCCCACGCCGCGCGTACCGGTGAAGAGGTACGCGTGATGCACGCGCCCGGAATCCAGCGCGTGAGCCAGCGCCTTGACGACGTGTTCTTGCCCGACCAGTTCATCGAACTGCTTCGGGCGCCATTTGCGGGCGAGAACCTGATAACTCATGGCAACAATCTGTGGGCGACCACCCATTGTGCCAAGTCAGGGCGGCGAGACCAAGCGCACGCAGTCACACGCGACGTAGCCTGGGTGAAGCAAAGCGGAGTCCGGGAAACCTGCAAGTCTGTTCCCGGATTCCGCCAAGGCGGCTGCATCCGGGCCACTCCACGACGTTTCGTCTTGTATGCATTCCCCATGCCCATTATCCTGCGCAGTCCGCCGCGAGCAACAACGCGGTTCGGAGAGGTGTCCGAGCGGTCGAAGGAGCACGCCTGGAAAGTGTGTAAGCGGGTCAAACCGCTTCAAGGGTTCGAATCCCTTCCTCTCCGCCAGTTTTCAGAAGTTCATGGTGGCCCCGTTGGCGCCTCCGCGACGATAGATCGAAAACCCCGCCAGATCCGGAAGGAAGCAACGGTATCGGTTGATTCGTGCGCCGGAGTTCCGCTGGCGGGGCTGCCGCCTTTCAGGGGTGCAGCCACTTCGACGTACCCTCGACGTAATGCTCGCGCTTCCAGATCGGCACGCGTGCCTTGACTTCGTCGATCATGTAGCGGCAGGCGTCGAACGCGGCCGCGCGATGGCCCGCCGACACGCCAGCCCAGACCGCGACGTCGCCCAGTGCGAGATCGCCCACGCGGTGGACGCAGGAAATGCATTCAACCTCGAACCGGCCGCGCGCTTCCTCGACGATCCGCCGCCCCTCGGCCTCCGCCAATTCGATATAGGCCTGGTACGAAAGTCCGTTCACCGCCCGCCCTTCGTTGTGGTTGCGCACGCGGCCTTCGAAACACACGACCGCGCCCGCTCCATCCGCTTCAAGTCCGTGCTGCAGACGGACGACGTCGATGGGTGCCTCGCTGATCGCGAACATGTCAGCCCCCGGAAACCGGCGGCAGGAACACGATTTCATCATTGTCGGCGAGTCGATGGTTCCAGTCGGTGAAGGCGCCATTGACCGCCACGCGCAGGCGGTCTGGCGCGAAAGCGAATCCATGCCGCGCCGCCAGTTCGGCATACAGTGCGCGTACGTCGCGCGCGTCGCTCGCAACCTGTTCCTCGGCACGGCCGGCAGCATCGCACAGGGAAGCGAAATAGAGCAGCCGGTAATTCATCGTGTCCTCGCCTGTTTGCGTGGCGCGGCTTTCCCGGCCTTCACTTCGCGCTTGCCGCCGGATTTCTCCAGCAACCGTACACGCTCGATCACGATTTCGTGCGACAGCGCCTTGCACATGTCGTAGACCGTGAGCGCCGCGACGCTGGCGCCGGTGAGTGCTTCCATCTCGACCCCAGTCTTGTGCATGATCGCGACTTCGCAATGTATGGCGAGTTCGGTGTCCGACACGAAATCCGCGTCGATCCGACAGCGTTCGATCGCGAGTGGATGGCAGAACGGGATCAGTTCGTGGGTGCGCTTGGCCGCCATGGTGCCGGCCACGATCGCGGTGTCGATCACCGGGCCCTTCTTGCTGCGCATCCCGCCATCGCGCAACGCCTTGGCGGCGTTTTTCGGAAAGCGCACCACGGCTTCGGCGATGGCGGTCCGCGTCGTCGCCTCCTTGGCACCGACGTCCACCATGCGCGGGCGATTGGATGAGTCGATGTGGGTCAATGATGTGTTGCGCGATTCGCGCATATTGATCACCAGAAAGCAGAAATGAATTTCGTCATTCCGGGGCGATCGCCGGCTCTATCGGCGATGGAACCCGGAATGACCAGAAAAACAAATCCTCGCGGCGCATGTAGGCTCACCCTCCGATCGCAAACATTTCGACATGATCCAGCACGCCCGCAGCGCGCAATTCCGCGCGGCGCTCGCTGTAGCGGTCGCCACGATGGCTCCAGATGCCGGCGACGGTCGCGCGCAACGCGGCATCGGATTCACCCGCACGCAGCAGCGCGCGAAGGTCGTGGCCGGCGTGGGCAAACAGACACGTGTACAGCTTGCCGTCGGCCGACAGGCGGGCGCGCGTGCAGCCGCCGCAGAACGGTTCGGTCACCGAGTTGATGAATCCCACCTCGCCCGCGCCGTCGCGGAACCGCCAACGGCGCGAGGTGGAAGCTGCGTCGCGGGGCAATGATTCCAGGGGCCAGCGCGCATCGATGCGTCGCGCGAGTTCGGCACCGGGCACGACCCGGTCGCCGCGCCAGCCATTGACGGTGCCCACGTCCATATATTCAATGAAGCGCAGCACATGACCCGTCCCACGGAAGCGCGCGACCAGGTCCAGCACGCCATCGTCGTTCACCCCGCGCATCACCACGCAGTTGATCTTCAGCGGCGCGAACCCGACCGCTTCCGATGCCGCAACCCCCGCTTCGACCTGCACAAGTTCGCCGCGCCCACCCGACATCCTGCGAAACACGTCCGCGTCCACGCTGTCCATGCTGACGGTGATGCGCCGCAATCCCGCGTCGCGCAAGGGCTGCGCAAATTTTTCCAGCAACACCCCATTGGTGGTGAGCGCCAAGTCCTCGACGCCATCGATGGCTGCAAGCCTCGCGACGAGCGCCGGCAGGTCCCGCCGCAGCAGCGGTTCACCGCCGGTCAGGCGCAGCTTGCGTACGCCCAGCGACACGAACACCCGCGCGACGCGCACGATCTCGTCGAAGTCCAGCCGCTCGCGCGCGCGCAGGAACGCATGGCTGGCCGGATATGCCTCTTCCGGCATGCAGTACGGGCAGCGGAAGTTGCAACGGTCAATCACCGAAATGCGCAGGTCCGCCAACGCACGCCCCAGCGCATCCGGAGGCGCCGCCGAAGCCAGCAATGCGCGTGGCGCTTCCGGTTTCATCAGCCGGCGTCCGCGCGCACCGGATGTGGCGCCTGCAACGGGTAGCGACCATCCGGCTCTGCGACCTTGAGGCCGCGCCCACGCAGCGCCTGCGCGTCGGCTTCGCCGCCGTAGTGATACAGCAACAGTTGCGCGCGCAGACCTTCAGGATATTCGCGTTCGATATCGTCGAGGCCGGTGTGCGAGGGATTGCCGACGACCGAACAATCATGCGCGATCAAGGTGTGCACGTCGGTGATTGCCGAAAGCACTTCCGGAATCGGTCGGGTGTCGCCGGTCCATGCGAAGCAACCGCCGAGCGCCACGCCGAACGAAGTGCCGGGCACGTGGTGTCGCGTCGCGAACACGTCGAACCACCAGCCGTCCAGCCAGAAGCCGCGCGAAAAGGGAACCAGGTGGAAGCCTTCCCAGAAGTTCGCGCCGCCTTCGGCGACGGCATTCGGATAGTCGCCAACCCGAGCCTGCAAAATCGGCAACAGGTTCGCATGCAGGAACATCCTGGTTTTGCCACGTCGCGCGGGATCGAACCATGATTCGTGGAACAGCCGTTCCAGGCCTGCCACGTGATCCATGTGGCCATGGGTGATGAACACGGCGGCCGGCAGCGTTTCGTAGCAGCGCAGAAAATGCTCCAGCGTGCCCGGGCCGCAATCGATCAGCAGCACTGGCTTGCCGTCGCGTTCCAGCACGGCGGCGGAGGAACCAAGCTCCGTCGCGTTCGCCGCCCCCACACCCAATACATGCAACGACCACACGCCAGCGTCGTGTTCAGGCGCCACCGCATCCGTCGGGATCGTCGTTTTGCTCATCCGGCGTTTCCAAGCACCCGTTCGTAACCCCGCATGAGGGGTACCCAGACTTCGCGGTCCAGCGCCGCTTCGTCATGATTGCACGCGCCGACCTTCAGCAACGAACGTTTGAGCCGCGCGAGATTCGCGAGCTTCCACGCCGTGCCGGTGGCGCGGATTTCGCCGCGATCGAAATCGATCAGCCAAAGCTGGCCATCGCCGATCAGGATATTGTGCGCGTTCAAGTCAGCGTGATCCACACCGACCACGTGGAAACGTGCGACCAGTTCCCCGATGCGTTGGGCCAGCGCCGAATCCAGTTGCCCGTCGCGCACCGCTTGCGCCAGTGTGGAAGCGTCCACGATCGCGCGCGTGATCAGGTCCGCGGTGTAGTACGGGCCGCGCCGACGATAACGTGCGGCGACGGGTGCCGGCACCGGCAATCCTTGCAAACCCAATTCGGCCAGCAGGCTGAACTCGGCGAAGCCGCGGCTGCGCGCGCGTCCGTTCCACAAATAGCGGTCGCCCATCAGCGGCGCCATCCATCCGCCACGGCGATAGTGCCGCAATACGCATGCGCCGGCCGGCGTATCCAGAAATGCCACGCCGCCACGTCCGCCGCCGACATTTTGAATGCGCCCCTGCGCCTGCCACCACACGGCATCGAACCATGCCTGCGTCGGTGCTTCCGAAAGATTGGCATCAAACACCATGGCACCCTTGCCGGATGCGACAATGCGCGGGTCGATCGCGCGCTGATGACTGCCCGATTGCGTCGAATTTTTCACATGCCAAGTCTAGCAAGCCCATGTCCGTGCCCTTGCGTTCGCTGTGCCTGTTGCGCACTTCCGCCCTCGGCGACGTCACCCACGTGGTGCCGCTGGTGCGCACGCTGCAGGCTGCGTGGCCGACTACGCACCTGAGCTGGATCATCGGCAAGCTGGAACGCAAGCTGGTCGGCGACATCGCCGGCGTCGAATTCGTGACCTTCGACAAGGCCACCGGTATCGCGGGTTACCGCGCCGTCCGCGACGCGCTCGCGGGGCGCCGCTTCGACGCGCTGCTGCACATGCAGGTGGCGCTGCGCGCCAATCTTCTGAGTCTCGCCGTGCACGCCGATCGTCGCGTCGGCTACGACCGGGCGCGCAGCAAGGATTTGCACGGACTGTTCGTGCGCGAACACATACCCGCGCGCACCGGCGAACACGTGCTGGACGCAATCGGCAGCTTCGTGGAACCCTTGGGCCTGAAACAGATCCAGGTTCGCTGGGACATTCCGATTCCCGAGGAAGCGCACGTGTGGGCTGCACAACAATGGCCCGCCGATGGACAGCCGACGCTCGTCCTCAGCGCGGCATCCAGCCACGCATTGCGCAACTGGCGCGCGGAGCGCTACGCCGCGGTCGCCGATCACGCTGCACGGGCGCTGCAGATGCGCGTGGCGCTGAGCGGCGGCCCTTCCAAGGCCGAACGTGCATTGGGCGAGGCGATAAGCGCCCACATGCAAACCCACCCGCTGAACCTGATCGGCCGTGACACGCTGAAACGTGCACTGGCGCTATACCAGCGCGCCTCGGTCGTGCTGACGCCCGATGCCGGCCCCATGCACATGGCCAACGCGGTGGGCGCGCGCGTGCTGGGCCTGCACGCCGCCAGCAACCCGGCGCGTTCCGGCCCCTATTCGGACCGTCGCTTGTGCGTGGACCGCTATGACGACGCCGCGCGCAAGTTCCTGCACAAACCGGCGGACGAAATTCCCTGGGGTACCAAGATCGAATATCCCGGCGTGATGGATCTCGTCACCGTGGATGACGTCATCGAAAAACTCGAAGCCACGCTTCAATCCGCGCCATAGGCCTGATAGGACTTCTCTTCCACCAACCGCGATCCCAGCTTCAGGTTGATCGCGCGCTTCACCGCCGCACGTTTGTCGTTCGTGCGGTACACCGCGCGCGCCAGTTCGATGAAACGTGCATCGAATGCCTGGTCCCGTTCCTTCAGGCGGATTTCGTCCTCGATTTCCCACAACGCCTCGTTGATGCGCTTCAGCTCCGCGCGTTCCGGGGCGATATCGGTGGGGGGGTGTTCGTCCATGTTCCACAGGCGATCGAGGATCTGCAGTTCATCGCGCACGTTGGCCAGCTTGGCGGCGTCGGTGATGCGTTCGGACTTGATTTCAAGAATCGTGATCTTGTCGATCAATTCGCCGAAGGAAACGGGGGCGGAGATCAGGCTCATTTCATTGCAGCTCATAAAAATTACGCCCAGCGTAACAACAACGCGGCCTTCACACATCTTTTCCTTGCAACCCACGCACTTCCCCCCAGAGTACAATGGCGTGCCAGATTGCGGCACACAGTTGTGGAGCATGTGATGAAAATCCTGATGGTGCTGACCTCACACGGCCAGCTTGGCCAAACCGGAGAGAAAACCGGTTTGTGGCTTGAAGAGTTGGCGGCCCCGTATTACTTGTTCAAGAATGCCGGCGCGGACGTGACGTTCGCCTCGCCCGCCGGCGGGCAAGTGCCAATCGATCCCAGTAGTGAACAGCCGGACAAGCAGACCGAAGCGACACGCCGCTTCCGGGCTGATGCCGATGCCATGCAGGCGCTCGCCCGCACCGAAAAGGTGGCCGATCTCGATCCCGAAGTATTCGACGCGGTGTTCTACGCCGGTGGTCACGGGCCGCTGTGGGATCTAGCGGACAACGACGATTCGCGGCGCTTGATCGAAACCTTCTACGCCAGAGGCAAACCGGTCGCCGCCGTCTGCCACGGGACCGCCGCCTTGCGCCGTGCCCGCGGGCCATTCGGGTTGCCGCTGGTGCGCGGCAAGGATGTCACCGGATTTTCCAATTCCGAGGAACGCGCCGCAGGTCTCGCCGAGAAGGTGCCATTTCTCGTCGAAGACGTGCTGAAGGAAGCGGGTGGCATCTACTCCAAGGCCGCCGATTGGCAGCCCCACGTGGTCGCTTCCGGCAACCTGATCACCGGGCAAAACCCGGCATCGTCCGTCGGTGCGGCCAAGGCGGTGTTGCAGCAATTGAAGCAGCAGTCCACGCGGGCTGCCTGAAAGTTCGCCTTGCTCATAAACCCGGCTGCGCAGGTTTCGCGAGCTGTGCCGAAGCTTCGGATTTCTGGGTGTACGGATCGATTCCGGCGGGCGCAGGCAGCGCGCTCAGGAACGTGGGGTTGCGGCGCGCGCGAGTGGCCTGTTCGAATGCGTAGGCCATTCCGATCAGTGTCGGCTCGCCCCACTTGCGTCCGAAGAACAACACCCCGACCGGCAGCCCGTGCACGAACCCGGCCGGAACGGTGATGGACGGATACCCGGCCACTGCCGCGGGTCCGTAGGCGCTGGCGGTTCCTCCCGGATCACCTGTGACGAGGTCGATGCGCCACGCCGGGTCTTGCGCGGGCGCCAACAGCGCATCCAGATGCCTGGCATCCATGGCCGCATCGATGCCTTCCGGCCCCGCCAGCTTCTGCAGCTTCGCCAAGGCATCCCGGTACGCCGTGTCGGTCAGCGGCCCCTTGGCTTGGGCCTGCTCAAACAGTTCCTGGCCAAACCATGGCATTTCCTCGGCCGCGTGTGCCTTGTCAAACGCAATCAGGTCGGCGAGCGAATTCACTTTCAACCCGGTGCGCGTCGCGAGATAAGCGTTGACCCCATGCTTGAACTCGTACAACAGCACGGTGGTTTCCGCATGGCCGTAATCGTTGACGTGCGGAATCTTGACATGATCGATTACTGTGGCGCCGTGTGCACGCAACACCTCGATAGCGTGCTCTAGCAGCTTGTCGACCCCTGGATCATTCCCGGCCAGTTCGCGTACCACGCCGATGCGCTTGCCCTTGAGTGCGTTCGGATCGAGGAACTTCGTGTAGTCCGTCGCGTGTCGATCAGCATCCTTCGTTGCCGGGTCGCGCGGGTCGCTGCCCGCGATCGCGGACAGCACGATCGCGGCGTCCCGCACGTCGCGCGCAATCGCGCCGGCGGTGTCCTGGGTTGAACTGATCGGCACGATGCCTGCCCGGCTCACCAATCCCACCGTCGGCTTGATGCCGACCACGCCATTCGCGGCCGAAGGGCAAATAACCGATCCGTTGGTTTCGGTGCCGATCGCGACCGTCACGAATCCCGCTGCAACCGCCGCGGCAGAGCCGGAACTCGACCCGCAGGCGGTGCGGTCCAGCACGTAGGGATTGCGAGTCAACCCGCCGCGCCCGCTCCAGCCGCTGGTCGCACGGGTCGAGCGAAAATTCGCCCATTCGCTGAGGTTGGCCTTGCCCAGGATCACCGCGCCCGCCTTGCGCAGCTTCGCGGCCACCGTCGCATCGCGCGGCGCGGGCGCACCAAGCAACGCGAGCGACCCGGCCGTGGTAGGCATCTTGTCGCCGGTGTCGATATTGGCTTTCAGCAAAACCGGGATGCCCCACAACAGCCCATGGTTATCTGTCTTGCGCTGTTGGTCGCGCTGGGCAGCGATCTTCATCGCATCCGGATTCAACTGCAGCACCGAATTGATCCGTGGTCCGGACTGATCCAGCGCATCGATGCGCCGGT
>Ga0157370_10000946_pt1 | contig 36859 bp, 31 predicted proteins | sample C35metaG_FD_113463 | JGI IMG/M metagenome (GOLD analysis project Ga0157370, IMG submission 113463) | Corn rhizosphere microbial communities from Kellogg Biological Station, Michigan, USA - C3-5 metaG | ecosystem: Host-associated > Plants > Roots > Rhizosphere > Soil | place: USA: Michigan... | reverse complement strand
TTAGTTTGACTCGACCCGCCAAGGCCAGTACCTACACATACACATATCAGGGAGGGGAATATTACACGCATTGCTTGGGTACTTACCAGGGCTCGGGCGGTCCTGGCAACTGTAATGGTTATTATCAACTTACGGGCTGGTTCACGGTAAGTAGTCCAGTGGGTCCTAATCATTCGAGCAACTTTCAGATACCGTTTTTGAGCGCATCGCTCTCGGATGGTTTTGGTGTTACTCTGTCGTACAATGCCCCATCCACAAACGTAACGTCCTCCGTACTCCGAATATCGACAGACTCTAATGGGAATATCTACGGTTGGGACTTTTCCCTCTCGAACATCATTTTCGACACGCCCGGCCCCGGTCCATATACGGGTATGTTGACGGAGGCATTTTCAGGTGGTGCAGAAGATATCACTGGCGTTACAGGAGTGGACGAGCATCATCATGCTTATAACGAGGGGCATGGACAAACGGACGTTTATCAGGGAGGAACGTGGACTCTTGAAATCCCTGAACCCTCCGCTCTGCTGCTGGTCGGCACGGCCCTGCTAGGGTTGGGCGGCCTCGTAAAGCGGAAGTCGTAGCCCGGCAAAGAGGAACCAAGGCCGCCTCGCCTTCATCTGGTGAGACAATTTGGGAGATGCGCGCCGCCGCCTGAAAGCTCGCAACCCATAAGGCAGACCGACAACGTCGAAGAGGAGCAAGACCGTGAAATCATCAATGCCGTCTTCCCTATTGGTATTGGTTACCATTTGCTTGAGTACCTGGGGCCAGGGAATCGACTACGCCAAAATCGAAATTCTGACGGAGAAAATCGGTCCGAACCTCTACATGCTCTCCGGTTCGGCGGGAGCAGATCCGGGCCATGAGGACGCCGCCGGCGGCAGGATCGGCATACTGGCCGGGCCGGATGGCATCTTCATGGTGGATGCCCAATACGCGCAGATCACCGACAAAGTTCTGGCCGCGATCCGGAAGATCAGCTCCGAGCCGATTCGTTTTCTGGTCAACACGCACGTGCATCCGGACCACACGGCCGGTAACGCGAACTTCGTCAAGATGGGCGCGTTGCTGTTTGCGCGCGAGGAACTGCGCGAGGAAATGTTGCGACCACCGGCGCGAGCGGGTAATGTGGCCTCGGAGGGAGATCCGGCGCGGCTTCCCGTGGTGACCTACGGCATGGGTAATCCGGTGAAACTTCGCATGGACGGCGAAATCGTCGATCTGATTCCGGTTCGCGCAGCCCATACCGGCGGCGACACGATGATCCGGTTTGAAAATGCGGACGTGATCATGATCGGCGACTTCTACCGGAACTACGGGTATCCCTTCATCGACACCAACAATGGCGGCACACTGAAAGGTGCGCTCGAAGCGCTGGACGTCACGATGAAGCTGGCCGGTCCCAACACGAAGCTCGTTCCCGGCCACGGCACCGTCATCAACCGCACCGACATTGCTCCCTATCGCGACATGATTCTGGGCGTCCAGGCGAAAGTACAGCAGATGATCACCGAAGGCAAGAGCGAGCAGCAAGTGCTGGCAGCGAAAGTGACGGCTCCCTATGACGCGAAGGTTCCCGGGGGACTGTCGCGGGCTGGCACGGGGACGAGCGCCGACCGGTTCGTCAGCATGGTGTATTCGCAACTGAAGGGCGGAAAGTAAGGGATCGTGGCGCAGAAGCTGCTTCTGCCGCTGGTATTCACGTTCGGGCTCGTGGGCCTGGCATTCCTGGCTCCGCTCCGCCAAAACCCGAGAGTGCTGGCGGCGTTTCTGGGAACTGCGCTGGCGCTGTACGCGTGGAATGCGTTGTTGCTCGTCTGGGTCCGGCGCGGAAATCGTAAGCTCCGGCTGGAGGTGGTCCTCCGGAAGCAGCACTACCTCCAAGCTTGCGTGCAAGGCTCGCTACTGGCGTATTGGGGCTGGTATTGGCCTCCGGTCTACGCATTCGCTCCCTTCATCCTGGCTCAACTGGTCTTCGCCTACGCATTCGACATGCTGCTGGTGTGGTCGCGGCGTGACACCTACGATCTCGGCTTCGCCCCGTTTCCCGTGGTTGTCAGCATCAACCTGTTCCTGTGGTTCAAGCCGGACTGGTTCTACCTGCAATTCGGATTAGTGGCGCTGGGACTGGCGGCGAAAGAACTGATCCGCTGGAATAGGGACGGGCGGCGCGTACATATCTTCAATCCCTCATCGTTTCCGCTCGCGGTATTTTCCGTGTTCCTGCTAGCGGCGGGCAAAAGCGATATTACCTGGGGCCAGACCATCGCGACCACGCAGTTCTATCCGCCGCATATGTACCTGGCGCTGTTTCTGCTTGGCATGCCCGGTCAGTTTCTGTTCGGTGTGACGACGATGACGATGTCGGCGGTGGTATCGACTTATCTGTTCGGCCGTCTCTACTTCGCCGCGACGGGCATTTATTTCTTCTACGATTCGTATATTCCGATTTCCGTCTTCCTGGGAATGATCCTGCTGTTCAACGATCCGGCGACGTCGCCGCGCACCGAGCTGGGTCGCATCATCTACGGCGCCTTGTACGGACTGAGCGCGGTCGGGCTGTATCAGTTGTTGGGCAGCGCGGGAATGCCGACGTTCTATGACAAGCTTTTGCAAGTCCCGCTCTTAAACCTGTCATCGAAGTGGATCGATCGCATCGCCGGGCAGTCTTTCACGCTGGTGCGTTCGCTGACTCCACGACAACGCAACCTCGCATACATGTCCATCTGGGCGGTCATCTTCACGGGCATGAGCGCCACGCAAGGAGTGGGCGACAGCCATCCCGGCCAGTGGCTACCCTTCTGGCGGCACGCCTGCGAGGATGGCCGCGCCTACGCCTGCCCTTATCTTGCCGATCTGGAGACGAGCTTCTGCGACCGCGGATCGGGCTGGGCGTGCAACGAAGCCGGTTTGTTGCATATCGCGCTCTCGCGGTCGGGCGAGGATCTTCGCAGAAGCGATCCCGCGGGCGCCGCGGAACCTCTGAGGCGCGGGTGCGAGCTTGGGTTTGCCGCAGCCTGCCGGAACTTGAGTACGCTGACCACCGGCACAGGAACGTTCGCAAGGGCGCAGCCGACGCTGGCGGATTTGCCCGTAATCTTGCGCGGGAGCAAAGGCGAAATTCGCGAACGAGATCCTGCGGCGTTGTATGCGCTCGCGTGCCGTGAAGGCTGGCCAGACATATGTGGGCACTCATCGCTCGCGGCGGATGGCCTGCCGTAGCGAGTCGACGCGGCCTTCGGCGCTGAAGAAGAGATCCTCGGGAAAACGACGGTAGGCCAACATGCCGGCGTAGATGGCCGCGCTGTCGTCGGCGTTCAGTCCGATGCCCGCCAAGTATTGCATGCGCAGGTTGCGGTCCCGATTGATGGCCGCTCCAGTTAGCCATGGTTTGAGATCGGACGCTCTGCCCGCGTAGGTCGCAAATAGATCTACCGGCGAGTTCATGCCGACCTCGGCGAGTGACTGCGCCATCTTGCTGTCACCGCCGCGATAGCCAACGCGCTGCTCCATGTCATCGAGATCGATTTTGAGTGGCTCGACCTGGCCGAGAAGAACCATGTCGTGACCCTGGGCCTGATACGGGTTGCCCCAAATGGTTGCATTCGGAAAGACCTCGAAGAATGTGGCGACGGAGCTCTTGACTGCATCCTGGTTGGTCTCGAAGAGCTGAATGTACATCGTGACGACGCCGCCCGGGTTGAGGTGTTGCTTCATCACTTCGTAGAATTCCGAGGTGTAGAGGTTCGCCGCGCCCTTCACCCAGGGATCCAGCGGATCGACGGTGATGCCGTCGAAGCGTTCGCGCGTCGTTAAGAGATAGTGGCGGCCATCCTCGATGCGCACCTGGACCTTAGGGTTATGGACGACGTCGAAATTCGGCTCACTGAAGTACTCGGCGGCAGCCCGCGGGACTAACGGTTCGATTTCAACGATCGTCTCGCGTTCCACCCTCGGGTCGATGGACACCGCGCCCGCGGTGATGCCCGCGCCGCAACCGATGACCAGAACTGACCGAGGGTTGGCCGGAACTAGAGACGTGAGGTGTCCGAGCATACGTTGGAGGCGCATGTCGCGGGGAACATTCGAAGCCTGGACCTTCCCCGCGACGTGAAACGTGAGGAGTCCGTTAGGGAAACTCGCGACCGCCACCGACGAATTAATGCCTTCACGAGCGTAGATGATATCGCTCTTGCCGGCCCATGTCGCGGCGTAGCGGCCGTAGGCAATCAGCAGTTTCGAAACGGGCGGGACACCGTAAATCGATAGGCAACCGAGCGCCGCCAGAACGACCCAACGCCGGGGTAATAGCATTGCACCGGCGATGACGGACAACGCGATGAACGCCTGTTCGGTACGCTGCGATCCAATCCAGGCAACCAGGATCAGGCTCGCGCCGAGTGCGCCCACGATGGCTCCCAGAGTGTTGGCTGCGTAGATGCCCGCGAATAGTTTGGAGGACTCATGCGGTTTCGATCCGGCTGCCGCGAGGGCCAAGGGGAAGCTCGCCCCCCAAAGGATTGTCGGGGGCAACAGAGCCCAAAATGCGCGGGCGAGGTCGAGCTCAAAATTAAACCAGATGTTGGAGGAGATCGAAGGGTCGATGGGCCAGTAGGGGAGCGATGCCGATATGCTGTACGCGGTCCAGGCAATCGCGGCGGCAGCGAGCAACTGGCAGCATCCTAATGCCAGACGCGGGCGAGCGAGTCGGCAAAGCAAAGACCCGATGCCGGTGCCGATTCCGAGGCCGGTGAGGAAGACTGCAACGATGATGGAAAGCGTGTAAACCGAGGCTCCGAATAGCAGGCCGAGGGTACGCGTCCAGATCGCTTCTGAACCGAGGGCGCACAATCCCGAGAGTGCGATGGCAACGTAGACCGTCGGCGCGGAGCCCACGCCCTCACCGACGGGGCTGGAAACAGTCAGAGGTTTAGGAAACAGCGCGAAGGCAATTCCCGCGACGGCCACGTTGATGGACACGGCAACGTATGTCGCGGTGGCCACATCGTACACGCGCAGCAAATAGAAGCCTGACAGCAGGCATCCGAGCACGGCGCCAGCGATGTTCGCACCGTAGAGCAATCCTAGCCGTGAAACTTCGTCGATCTGACGAGCCAGGGCCGGCAGCGACGCGCCCATCAGAAGGGTTGGGGGCAGAAGGCACGCAGCGGCCGAGTAGGCGCTGCCCACGAAGGGCATCAGAAACAACACCAGGATTCCTAGAATGGCGATGCCGAGTTCGATCGCGTAGAGGCGCCAGCGGGACAGGATCAGGCTGCCGAGACACATCCCGCCCATGAACGTGGCGAGAAGAATACTGAGCGAGATGGCGGTCGAGCCGATGACCAGTTCGAGGAGCTGGAACCAAACGATCTCATAGATGAGCGCGGCTACACCGCTGCCGAAGGAGAGCAGAAGCAGGAGGGAAAGCAGCCAGCGATGCCGAATCATCGGATCGGGAATGTTAACACGAAATCGATTGGCACCCTCATGAGAGAGCGCTCGATCTCCTCGATTTCTACTTTAGGGGCGAGGCGGGACCGCAGTGCGGGCGAATGCTCTAAGTAGAAGAGTCGTTGGAGAGAAATAGTTGACCCGCGAGGGTGTCGCTTACTTGCCGACCGATTTAAGGGCGGCTCCGCCCTTCTCGACACTGGCGCCGGTCCCTAAAGCTAATTTCTGGGCACCCCACTTAAGGCCCCGGCCGGTTGCTTTGACGCCCCTGACGGTGACCTTACCCGTGGCGGCGCCAGTTTTGGCTACCGCGGTCTTAGCGGAGTCACCGGCGTCCTTGATGTCTTGCCCGGCGCCGTCCTGGGTCTTCGCCGCGAGAGGGAGGATAAAACAAATGGAGAGCAGAATGTTCCTTATAGCTCGCATGATTCTACTGTAGCGGAAAATTCACTGGAATGGCGGGATGGGTGAGCAGCATAGGCGGGATAATGGAGGGCAGTGAAATGATGCGACGTGTTGCCCTGTTGTTTCTCTTAGTGGCGAACGCCTTTGGTCAGAAGTCGCCAGTCCCGTATGCGCTGGAAAGTGATGGGCCTGGGCCAACTTTTACCAGCGAAGATGTTAGTCTTTCGTACCAGGGCTCGTACTCATCGATCCGGAACGTAGACTTCCGAAACCTCAGAGTTTTTGTTCCTGACGGGGCCGGAAAACCCGCTGGAAGCGTTCTGCTCAAGAAGGGACACTACAAGCGTGACGAATCCCTTAGCCATTTTTCAATGAACTTGGATTCGATCTACTTCCTCGGCACGTCCCCAGCATCCAAGGCAAGTTCCGCACTCGTCCTGTCTTATGGTCCGCTGCGGGAGGCAGTTCCACCCAGGGAACAACCGCCCAGGTGTTCACGGTATCCGACGGCCATCTTAGATCGGTGCAGGAGATCGGCTGGGATACTCACTTTCAAGCGGGTCAGCCCACGGACTCGTTCGACGCAAGTACGAACACGCTTGTGATTCGCTCGGCCCACTATATCCCAGGAGACGCGCATTGCTGCATTTCGGCTATGGACATCGTCACTTTCAAATGGGACGGTACTCGCCTGGTCCAATCCGCCATCCCGACCAAACTTTCGGAATACAGCAAGAAAGAAGGCAAGACCCTCCCTCGGTGATCCCTGGGAGTTGGTTACCCGCCGGAACGAGTTCGGCCGAGGGGCCACAACCAACCACGTGTTCCACCGGGCGAAGTGCAAGTTTAACGAGCGGCATCCGCGCAGGCGGCCTTGAAGTCTGAATAGCTTCCGGGGTCGAGGGTCACCGATGCGTGTTCGATTTTCAGCCCGGAGCGAAACGTCTTGGCGAATGAGCCGCGATCCTCCATGACCAGTTTGGTCCCGCTCCACCGGCCATACAGGTCGAGATAACCCCGCGTTGGGCGCGAATCGAAAAAATACCATTCGAGCAGGCGAAAAGTGATCACGCTGCCCTCCGTGCCGGACCAGCCGTTGTAGATCGTGCCCAACATTTTCAGGTATTGGCTCACGCCTCGCGAAGTGCAAAGGTAGGCTGAGCCCTGTACGCCACCGGTGGGACGCAACCCAACCATACGAAGGCGGGAAAAATGGGAAGCCGGGTAGAGAAACACGTACAGGGGATAATTTCCGCCTTTGGTATGCAGCATTCCAGTGGCCGACCAGGATAATAGCGGGGTCGAAACCCCACCGATATGAAAGGACCAGGGGGCGGTAATGGCGGCCACACCATAGACTAAGCCCACGCAAAGCAGGACCAGGCCGAGAAGCGTCGCGATACATCCGCGTCGCTTCGCTACCCGCATACGCGAGCTACTTTTTCGCGGCTTTTTCTTCCGCGCGGGCGCCAGCGAGGATGCCGGTCATACCGTAGTTCCCCTCGTGACAGGCGGAGTCGAAGATCATGTGGCGATGATCGTCGGCTTTGCCCATTTCAATGAGAACGGTCCACGGCCGGGTCCAAGTTTTTGGATCCTCGAAGGTGATTTCGCGGCGCAAATTGTTCGCGTCCACGCGCCGGATGCGTTCGGTCATCTTATAGGTATCGATGTTGGATCCGCGGAAGCCCTGCGAGAAATTGGTAGTTTCAATAACCAAAGTGTCGCCTTCCCAGTGGCCGCGCGAATCCCCTAAATAGAACTTGAGGTTGGACGGAGCATGTGGGCGCCCATCCATAAAGATGGTGCGATTGCCTCCGCCGGCGTGATCGTCTTCCATGTAAATCCCCATGGATTTAGGAGACTGCACGATCTGCATCACGGTGCCTTGGGCGAAAGCAGTATTTAGAGGAAGGAACGGCATCGGCACGCCGAGGCAACGGGGCGATTGCGCGATAAATTCCGGATTGTCGTTCGGGCCTCCCGGGCCTCGGCCACCCGCGCCCGCAGGAGCGCCGCCGCGACCGCCTCTGCCAGCTCCCTGCGCACCCGCCACGAGCGGAGGGATTTTGCCATCGGGCGGATCGATGACCATCGATGTCCGCTTGCCGGTTTTCAGGATCGAATTGAAGACTGCGTTATAGGCTCCGCTGACGTCCTGAGCCCCGGATGAGCGAGCGTTGCGGCCAGGATCCAAACCTTTCTTCTTGTCAGCTGCGGCCACTTCCTCGTCTGTCAGAAATTCCTTGCCGGCATTTGCCGCGGAGCGTTCCAGCGGCACATCGTACATGACGAACCACGTACCCTGCAAGTTGGGATCGCCCCAGGGCGTTCGAAGGGAAGGTGCTGCCTTGGTTGCACTCTTGGATTTGGCGGCTGTTGATTTGGGAGCTGTTGATTTGGGAGCGGCCGCGGGAGTCTGGGCGAGTGCGAGGACACCCGCCAATGTACCCACCACCAGCACCAGAGAGACTAAACTCCGCTCCATGACTGTCGCGGCTCTGTAAGTGGCTGCCACTGGCTTTCCTTGCGCCTATTATAGTAGATGCATATGAGACTTTGGAGCAAAGGCTGGATCATTTTTTTTATATCGGCCGTAGCGCTGGTTGGGCAAACTTCTGGCCGGATCGCCGGCAAGCCCGACTTCAACGGGATTTGGGAAGCCAATAACACTGCCAATTGGGACCTGCAAACTCACGCGGCGCGTCCGATGGTGGCGCAACCCGGCTTAATTCCCGGCTCCCAGGTTCTGGCGGCGCCGGTGGTTGGACTAGGCGCGATAGGCTGGGTGCCCGGAGGTCTGGGCGTGGTGGAGGGCGATGAGATTCCGTATCAGCCATGGGCAGCCGCGAGAAAGAAGGAAAACCTGGAACACTGGATGGATCGCGATCCGGAGATCAAGTGCTTTCAGCCCGGGGTCCCTCGCGCGATGTACATGCCGCATCCTTTTCAGATAATCCAAAGCGCAACTAAGATCCAGATGGTGTTCGAATTTGCGAACGCGCAGCGTACGATCCATCTGAATAAGATGGATCCGTATCCGAACGTGCTGTACATGGGGTACTCAGTCGGTCACTGGGAAGGCGATACGCTGGTGGTCGACGTGTCGGATTTCACCGACGCCACGTGGTTTGACAGATCGGGCAATTTCCATAGCGATGCACTGCACGTGGTGGAGCGGTACACCCCGATGGGCCACGATGCTATTCGTTACGAAGCCACTATCGAAGATCCGCAGGTATTCACACGGCCCTGGAAGATCAGCATGCCCCTCTATCGCCGGCTGGAGCCGAATGCCCAACTGACGGATTTCCGGTGTGTCGAGATGGTGGAAGAGACCATGTACGGGCATCTTCGCAAAGAGCAACTGGTAAAGCACTGGGAAGGCACCACCATGAACATCGACGTGACGCGCAAGATTCCGCCCGGGGAAGCTGTGCACGAACGCTACATATCAGGGAACCCGCCGGGGAAATAGCGCCGGAGGTTGTAGAATAATGAGGGTTGGGAGGTCAGTCGAAATGCGAGCCAGACTAACTGTGGGAGCCGTGATCGCTGCAGGTATCGCGCTGCTTCTATCGCCATCTCCGGCGCGGGCACATCATGCCTTCGCGGCGGAATTCGACGAGAAGAAGCCGGTCAAATTCGTCGACGCGACGGTGACGAAGGTCGAGCTGATCAACCCGCATAGCTGGATCCATGTCGACGTGAAACAGCCTGACGGCACGGTGGTGAACTGGGCGATCGAAGCCGGGAGCCCGAATATCCTGCTGCGGCGAGGCATCACCAGAGATACGCTCCAGAAGGGGCAGAAGATCGTCATCGACGGGTATCAGTCGAAGGACGGGTCGCACAGGGCAAACGGCCGCGACCTCACGCTGCCGAACGGGCAACATTTATTCCTGGGATCGTCGGGTCCTGGCGAAGGGGCTCCGTACGAAGTGCCGCGGCCGGGCGTGGACACGAAGTAGGCTGACGCTCATTTCTCTGGCCACGTCATAGATTGGAATAAGCGAACTTTATCGGGATGGGGCGAGCTTGTCATCCCTCAGAAACTGGCGGTGGATTGCGTTGCGCAAACTGTGCCTGGTGCCAGTAGGGATACGGACGAGTCACCTTGCTGGCCGCATTGAGTTTTACGATTTGCGGCGCTGTCAGGCTCCAGCCCGCGGCGCCGAGATTCTGTTGGAGCTGTTCGGCGTTTCTCGCGCCGACAATGACCGTCGAAACGGTAGGCCGCTGCAAGAGCCAATTCAAAGCGATTTGCGGCACGTTCTTGCCGGTTTCCCTGGCGACTTCGTCGATGGCTTCGACCACTTTAAACAGAAGCTCATCGGAGACCTGCGGGCCCATGCCGGATGTCTTGGGAAGGCGGCTGACTTCGGGTGGCGGCTGGCCGCGACGAAGCTTGCCCGTAAGCCGGCCCCAACCTAGAGGACTCCAGATGAGAGCGCCCACCTTCTGATCCAGACCGAGCGGCATCAGCTCCCACTCATATTCACGTCCGATCAACGAATAGTAGACTTGATGGCCGACATAGCGAGCCCATCCGAATCGATCCGAAACCGCCAGCGACTTCATGAGATGCCAACCGGAAAAGTTCGAGCACGCGATGTAGCGGACCTTGCCGGAGGTCACGAGATTGTTGAGCGTAGACAGTGTTTCCTCGACGGGCGTAGTCGCGTCGAATCCATGCATGTGATAGATGTCGATGTAGTCCGTGCCAAGGCGGCGCAAGCTGTCCTCGCAAGCGCCGATCAAATGACTTCGCGATGATCCCAGATCGTTCGGCCCGTCTCCCATGGGGAAGGTGGCCTTCGATGAGATCAGCAGCCGTTGGCGCTTACCCGCAATCGCTTTGCCAAGGATTTCTTCCGAGAGTCCTTTGGAGTAGATGTTCGCCGTATCGAACAGATTAACTCCCGCATCCAGGCAAATATCGACGAGTCTTGTGGCTTCCTCGACGCCGGTTTCTCCCCAGGCGCGGAAGAACTCGCTGCCGCCACCGAAGGTACCTGCTCCAAAACTGAGAACGGAGACCTTCAAACCCGAATTGCCAAGCTGTCTATATTCCATATTTCGATCTTAAACTCGAATGATATTCTCAAGGTATGTGGAAGTTCCTCCTCCTGGTTCTGACGGCAGGGGCGTTTGTAGCCGCCAATGCTCAAATCAAAACCTTTCCGTTCGCCTACATGCAGCAGGATCTCCCGAACGGACTTAGGCTCGTGACGATCCCGACCGATTCCCCGAATCTGGTGTCGATCTACATCGTGGTGCAGACGGGATCCAGGAACGAAGTGGAACCTGGCAAGTCAGGCTTCGCGCATCTGTTCGAACACATGATGTTTCGAGGCACGGATAAGTATCCGCCGGAAAAATATAACCAGATCCTGCAACGCGCCGGCGCGGCATCCAACGCGTTCACCAGCGACGATCTCACGGCTTTCTATACGACCTTCTCTAAAGAGGACCTGGCGCAGATTCTCGCCATGGAAGCCGACCGCTTTCAAACCCTAAAGTACACGCCGGAATATTTCAAAACGGAAACCGGGGCAGTGCTGGGTGAGTTCAACAAGAATAGTTCCGATCCGGAAGAAAAGCTGGATGAAGTGCTGCACGATACAGCCTTCGACCGCCACACTTACAAGCACACCACCATGGGCTTCCTCAAAGATGTGCAGGATATGCCCAATCAGTACGACTATAGTCTCAAGTTCTTCGACCGCTACTATCGCCCGGAGTATACGACAATCGTGGTCGCAGGCGATGTAGACGCCAAGCAGGTTCGGGCGCTGGTCGACCAATATTGGGGCAACTGGAAGCGCGGCAGCTATCATCCGGATATCCCGGCGGAACCAGCACAGCAAGGTCCGCGGGAAAACACAATCGCTTGGCCCTCGCCGACCTTACCGCTAATCGAGATCGCGTTTCATGGTCCGGCTTATTCGGATACCGATAAGGATTGGGCAGCGCTGGACGCCCTGGCGACGCTGGCTTTCGGACGCAACTCGGATTTGTACGAGAAGCTGGTGGTCCGCGAACAGAAGGTCGACAGACTGATCGGCGACATGGCTCAAAGCGTGGATCCGAATTTGTTCGCGATTGAGGCACGGGTGAAAAAGCCCGAGGATGTATCCTACGTTCGGACGCAGATCCTCGATACGATTAAGCGGTTCCAAGACCAGCTGGTGCCGACTGAGAAACTGAGCGCGGTCAAGAGCCGCGAGCGCTACGGCTTCACCATGCAGCTCGACAATAGCCAGTCGGTGGCGGCGGCCGTGGCACGATATGTCGCGCTGCGGCGAACACCAGACACCATCGACAAACTTTACGCTTTATATTCCCGGTTAACTCCGGAAGATATTCGAGCCGCGGCGCGCAAGTACCTTACGGAAAATAATCGTACGATCGTTACTCTGACCGGTACGGCGGCCGGAGGTGGCAAGTGAGACTCGGTGCACGCGGCCTTCCAGGATTGCTCTTCGCAGGATTAATTCTTGCCGTAAGTGGATTGGCTCAGATGAGAACGGTGACACTGCCGAGCAAGTCTCCCTTGATCAACATTCGAATCGTGTTTACCACGGGCGCGATGGTGGACCCGGCGGATAAGCCCGGCTTGGCCCACCTCACTGCGGCGATGCTCGCGGGAGGCGGAACGAAGGATCTCACGTATAAGCAGGTGGTCGACGCGATGTTTCCGATGGCGGCCGCACTGGGCAGCCAGACGGATCAGGAAATGACAGTGTTCAGCGGGACCACTCACGTGGATAATCTGCCGGCGTACTACAAGCTCGTGCGATCCATGCTGCTCGACCCGGGCTGGCGCGAAGACGACTTCAAGCGCGTCAAGGACGAGGCAATCAATTCGCTGCGCGTTGGTCTGCGCGGCAACAACGACGAGGAGCTGGGGAAAGAAGTCCTGTATTCCACTCTCTACCGTGGGACTCCGTACGGCCACTACAGCGTCGGGACGATTTCAGCTATCGAGAAGATGACGCTCGACGATCTGAAGCAGTTCTACAAACAGCACTACACGCAGTCAAATCTTATTCTCGGGCTGGCGGGCGGATATTCGCCTGATTTCCTGGAACAGATGAAGAAGGATTTCGCGGCGCTGCCGGCGAAAGATGCCACGCCCGTTCCAGCGATCAAGCCTCCGCCGATTGGCCACACGCGCGCCTTGATCGTCGAGAAGAATACGCGATCGGTGGCCTACTCGCTCGGTTACCCGATAGATGTGAAGCGCGGAGATCCGGACTATCCGGCGCTACTTCTGATGCAGTCTTACCTCGGTCCGCATCGCATGAGCGGGGGCCGCCTGTTCCAGCGCATCCGCGAGATTCGCGGGATCAACTACGGCGACTACGCATACATCGAGTATTTCCCGCGCGGGATGAACCTAATGGAGCCATCGCCGAACCTGGCGCGGCGCAGCCAGATTTTCCAAATCTGGATCCGGCCGGTTGAGCCGCCAGCGGCCGCATTCACACTTCGTCTGGCATTCTTTGAGCTGAACAATCTGATCAAGAATGGCATCCCGGCGGAGGACTTCAATCGGACCAAGGAATTTCTCACGAAGTACGTGAACGTTCTCACGAAGACTAAAAACGCGGAGCTGGGTTACGCAATCGACAGTCTGTATTACGGTATTCCAGACTATAACAGCTACATCAAGAACGGGGTCGCAAAGCTCACTGTCGAACAGGTGAACGCCGCCATTCGCAAGCATCTGCGTGCCGACAGAATTCAGATCGTGGCGGTCTCGGCGAATGCGGAACAGCTCAAGAAGCAACTGGTGGGATCGGGGCCTACGCCGATCGAATATAACTCAGCCAAGCCCGCGGAGATCCTGGCGGAAGACAAACTGGTCGAAAAGCTGGACTTGGGTCTGCGCCCCATGGACGTACAGATCGTGCCGGTAGGGATGGTCTTCGAGTGAGGCTAAAGCACATTTCCAGGCAGCCGGCCTAACGAACGACGGGATTTCGGACGATAATCGAGGGCCGACCTTTATGAGCACTCGAGCCAAACCGCCCGTGCGTCACAGCGAACCCGCGGTTCCCCACGACGAAGGATTTCGTGAGTTTGCCGAGAGCATCGTCCAGCATATCGACGAAGTTTTCTTCTGGCGCGATCCCAGCAGCCTGAGGCCGTACTTTGTCAGCCATGCTTACGAGAGGATCTGGGGTCAATCTTGCCTAAGCGCCTATAGCGAACCTTCCTCGTGGACCAAATCGATCCATCCGGAAGATTTGGATCGTGTGACTCGTGAGTTTGAGCGCGCCGCCGCGGCAAGCCAGGCGCAAATTGAATATCGCATTATCCGGCCCGACGGCGATGTGCGGTGGATCTGGGCACGAACGTTTTCGGTCCTCACAGAAGCGGGTTCCGCGACGCGATTGATCGGGATTGCGCAAGACGTAACGGAGCGTAAGCAGGCGGAAAAGATGCGGGCGTTCCTGGCCTCCATCGTCGAGTCCTCGGATGACAGCATCATCGGAACCGATTTGGACGGGAGAATACTGAGTTGGAACCTGGGCGCTGAGACGCTTTTCGGCTACACGGCTGAGGAGGCCCTGGGGAAGCATATTACCTTGCTGTTTCCCGCCAGCGACCGGATCGACTATTTGAAGTCCCTCACCAAGATCCGGCGCCAGGAGCACATCGAGCGTTTTGAATCGGTGCGCGTGGGGAAGAACGGGATACCGCTCGATGTGTCGGTCATCTTGTCGCCGATTAAAGACACCACGGGCCGCCTCTTGGGGGTGTCGGCAATTTACAGGGATATCACGGCCAGCAAGCGGGCAGATGCCGAGTTGGTCAAGGCGAAGGATGCGGCGGAAGCGGCCAGTCAAGCCAAGAGCACCTTTCTGGCGACCATGAGCCATGAGATTCGCACCCCGATGAACGGCATCCTGGGCATGACTGAGCTAGTGCTGGAGAGCGAGCTTACGCGAGACCAGCGCGACAGCCTGGAATTGGTTCACCTCTCGGCCGAGTCGCTTCTCACGGTGATTAACGACATCCTGGACTTTTCCAAGATTGAGGCCGGCAAGCTGGCGTTCGAATCCATTCCTTTCGATCTTCGCGACAGGCTTGGCGAGATCATGCAGACTCTTGGGTTCCGCGCACATCAGAAGGGTCTGGAACTCATCTACGACGTGCATACGGACGTGCCTGTGGCGTTATCAGGAGACCCGGGACGTCTGCGCCAGATCCTGATCAACCTGGTGGGGAACGCCATCAAGTTCACCGAGCAAGGGCAGATCGTGGTCGACGTCAAATTGGAATCCAGAACTGCGGATACAGCCTGTGTCCAATTTTCTGTGCGGGACACCGGCGTAGGTATCCCCGCGGAGCACCAAGAAAAGATTTTCGAACCGTTTTCCCAAGCCGATCAATCCATGACCCGCAAATTCGGCGGCACTGGATTGGGATTGACAATTTGCAGCAGGCTTGTTGAGATGATGGGCGGCCGAATTTGGGTAGTGAGCCAGCCGGGCCAAGGCAGCACTTTTCACTTTACGGCGCAGTTGGGCGTTCAAGCGCTAGTTTCCGAAGACTCGCAGCCGCTTCATCCGACACTGTTGCGCGACCTGCGAGTGCTGATCGTGGATGACAATTTTACCAACCGGCAAGTCTTATGCGGGATCGTGAGCCAGTGGGGAATGATACCTACGGCGGTCGAAGGCGGACGCGCGGCGCTACTGGCGCTCGAAGCAGCGAAAGATGCGGGTCGCCCATTTCCGCTCGTTTTGTTGGATGGGCAGATGCCGGAAATCGACGGCTTCACGCTGGCGAAACAGATCCAGGGCCATCCGGAGCTGGTGCGGACTACCATCATGATGCTAACGTCGGCCGATCAGTTGGGCGATGCCACGCTTTGCCGCGAACTGGGAATCTCAGCTTACCTGGTGAAACCGGTTCGCCAGTCGGAACTTCTAAGCCTGATCTGCAAGAGTCTCCAGCAAATCCTGTCCGGCGAAGGGGAAGTTCAGCGAGTAAAAAATGCTCCGCGACGCTTGACTGGTGCAACCAGAGTGCTGGTGGCCGAAGACAACATGGTGAATCAGACTCTGGCACGACGGCTGCTTGAGAAGCGAGGGTATGTGGTGACCGTCGTGGGAGATGGCCGCGCGGCACTGGCCGCCCTCAACAGGGAATACTTCGACATCGTCCTGATGGACGTCCAAATGCCCGGCATGGACGGATTCGAGGCCACCATCGCCATTCGCGAGCAAGAGCAATTGGCAGGCACGCACATCCCGGTTGTCGCTATGACCGCGCATGCGTTCAAAGGCGATCAAGAGCGGTGCCTGGCGATCGGAATGGACGCTTATATTTCCAAGCCCATCCGGCAACAGGAACTCTACGTCACCCTCGAAAACATCCTCGGCCACGACCGAATGGCCGGCCCGGACGTTGATGCCGCACAGGTGCCTAACGACCTCGTCACGAGTGAGTAATCGACAGGCTTCATCGGTGCTCGGAAATGCTTAAGGTATTGCCGTCCGGGTCCTTAAACCAAGCCACCTTGGCGCCGCTCGGGGAACTCCAGACGCCCAGATCATCTTGTTCCATGCCGGGGAACCGCTCGAATACGACTCCCGCTTTCGTGAGACCCATCGCGGCTGGTTTAATCCTGGGAACTTGCCAGCCGAGAACCGTGTGGCCCGCTGGTTTCACCTTTTTGACGATGGTCACTCGAAGCATGGTGCCGTGCGCATCAAACACGAGAGCAAACGGCAGTTCCTCGGAAACCAGACGAAGACCCAGAGTGTCGCGGTAGAACTTCTTGGCGCGATCCGGATCCGCAGTGGCGATGAAGGCAATAACGTGCTGCTCACCAAGCTGGAATTTATCCGGCATAGAGTGAACTCAGCGCGACTGCGGGAATCCTAGATCTACTTTGCTGGTTCCCGGATCGGGCCAACGGCTGGTGACAACCTTGGTGCGAGTATAAAACTGAATTCCTTCGGGACCGTAGATGTGAAGGTCGCCGAACAGGGAGGCCTTCCAGCCGCCGAAGCTGTAATAAGAGACGGGAACGGGAATGGGGACGTTCACTCCAACCATACCTGCATCGACATCGAACTGAAACTGCCGTCCTGCGCCGCCGTCACGAGTGAAGATCGCCACACCGTTGCCGTAAGGGTTCTCGTTGATGATGCGCAAAGCCTGATCGTAGGTATCGGTGCGGACGACGCTCAGCACGGGACCGAAAATCTCATCGTGGTAGCAGCGCATCCCAGGCTCGACATTATCCAGCAAGGATGTTCCCAGGAAGAAGCCGTCACGTTGAGATGCCGGGTCCTGGCGGCCATCCACGGCGACTGTAGCGCCCTCTGAAGAGGCATTTGCTATGTAGGACGCGACGCGGTCACGGTGCTCGCGCGTAATTAGCGGACCCATCTCATTGCCCTCTTCCATGCCGGGACCGACCTTGATCTTGGCCATTCTCTCGCGGATCGCGGCGATGATTGGACCGGCAACATCGCCTACCGCGACTACCACCGAAACGGCCATACATCGCTCGCCGGCCGATCCGAACGCGGCAGAGACAGCAGCATCCGCGGCCATGGCAAGATCGGCATCGGGCAGTACCAGCATGTGATTCTTCGCGCCGCCCAAAGCCTGCACGCGTTTGCCATTGCGGGTTCCCGTTTCATAAATTGAACGCGCCACGGGCGTCGATCCGACAAAGCTGATCGCCTTGACGCCTGGATGTTCCAGTAAACGATCCACGGCAACCTTATCGCCCTGCACCACGTTGAAGACGCCGTCGGGCACGCCGGCCTTTTTCATGAGCTCCGCCAAATACAGGCTCACTGATGGATCTTTCTCCGACGGCTTCAGAATGAAGGTGTTGCCGCACGCAATGGCATTGGCGAACATCCACATCGGGACCATGGCGGGGAAGTTGAACGGCGTGATACCGGCCACCACCCCCAGCGGTTGGCGGATTTGATAAACGTCGATGCCGCGGCTGGCCTGCTCAGAGAATCCACCTTTGACCAGGTTGGGGATTCCGCAGGCGAATTCGATGTTCTCAAGACCGCGGGCGACCTCGCCCATGGCATCCGGAAGGGTCTTGCCGTGTTCGGCGGTGAGCAGCTCTGCAATCCTGCGTCGATTCGCGTCCACCAGCTCACGCAGCTTGAACATGACTTCGGCGCGGCGAGAGAGAGCCGATGCGCGCCACTCGACGAAAGCCTTCTTCGCAGTTTCAACTGCGAGGTCAACTTCAGCAGCACTGGCGAAATCCACTTTAGCCTGGGCTTGCCCCGTAGCCGGGTTCCAGATGGTGCCCGAACGTCCGGAATCCGAGGCGACCAGCTTCCCGCCAATCCAGTGACTCACCATCCGAACTTGTGTGCTGACGTCCGCAATCGCCATACGTTCACCTCACGAGCTCAATATCCATCGGGCGGTCTTTTGTCTTCAATCTTATCGTGACTGATGCCGCGCGCTGGCTGGACGAACTGCGTCCGCCACGCCGGCGATCCCCGCCGGTTACGTCCAGGGTAGGTTCCGAATCAATTCGACGTGGTTGATGCCGAGCATACACCCAAAAGGATTCGGCCAACGGACACCGGTGAAATTGATGCTGAGATACTGAGGGAATACGGAGGGATGCGTGAACAAAGACGAAATTATTCTGGCCAACCAGGAATGCCTGTTCCCAGCAGTGTTCCACTACTTCCGCGAGCCTTTGGTGCTCACCAAAGCCAAAGATCAATACGTGTGGGATGCCGATGACAACCAGTATCTGGACTTCTTCGGCGGCATCCTAACGGTGAGCGTCGGCCACTGTAACGAGAAAGTAAACCGGGCGGTCCATGCACAAGTGGACCAGCTTCAGCACGTTTCGACGGTATTTCCCACTGAGCCGCAGGCCGCCTTGGCCCGTAAGATATCGACCATCGCGCCTGGGAAAGGCTGGAAATCGTTTTTCACCAGTAGCGGTACGGAAGCCAACGAGATGGCGATCCTCGCAGCGCGCTGTTTCACCGGATCCACCGACATCATCGCCTTGCGGCACTCCTATCACGGCCGGTCGTCGCTAGCGATGGGACTGACAGGGCAAGCGAGCTGGAAGCTCGGTCCGCCGGTACAAGCCGGGATCACGTTTGCGCACAACGCTTATTGCTACCGTTGTCCCTTCGGCTTGACATATCCAGACTGCGAAGTCCGCTGCGCGCAAGATGTCCGCGAATTGATTCGAACGACCACTACAGGACAGATCGCCGGAATGATCGCGGAACCGATTCAGGGCGTGGGCGGTTTCATCACGCCGCCCAAAGAGTATTTCAAAATCGTCTCCGAGATCGTACGCGATTTCGGCGGCGTCTTTATCAGCGACGAAGTGCAGACGGGGTGGGGCCGGACCGGAAACCACTGGTGGGGCATCGATCAGTGGAGCGTTACGCCGGATATCGTCACCAGCGCCAAGGGCTTGGCGAACGGATTCCCCATCGGCCTGACCGCGGCACGGCAGGAGGTGGCCGATAGCGTCAAGAAACTCACGATATCGACGTTCGGCGGCGGACCGATTCCGACAGCGGCTGCAAAGGCGGTGATCGACCTGATCGAAGAGGAGAACCTGGCGGGCAATGCTGCCACAGTAGGAACCCACCTGCGAGAGAGTCTCGAGGACTTAAAAGAGAAGTATCCGCTGATCGGCGATGTCCGGGGGATGGGCCTGATGCAGGCAATCGAACTGGTGCAGGACCGCGTTTCGAAAGCGCCAGCCACGGCCGAAACGATGCGGCTGATGGAGGCGGCGAGAGAGAATCGGCTCCTGATCGGGCGAGGAGGATTGGACGGCAACGTCATCCGCATCTCGCCTCCACTGAACGTCAGTGTCGCGGATGTGGATCTTTTCATCCGCACGCTGGACGCAAGCCTGGCTCAGGTTTGCGCGCCGGCGCTCTCAGAAACTACCTAGTTCATTTTGAGCGGCGTAGTCAATTTTGCGCGCTTCGTCCGTTTCCGGCGCAGGATACGGGAACCTCACCAGTTGGATCTTAGGTTTATCGGAGCCAATGCGTCTTTTGGCGGGAACGGACTTCCGCGGCTTCAACGCCTTTTCTCCGTACTGGGCAATGGCCAGACGTTCGACCGCAGCGATCGCCTTCTTGACGCTCCGTAGAGTCGAGCGGAGCTCCATGATCGTGTTAAGAATGTCGGTCGACGCAGCGTCGGGTGGCTGCCGTTTTACGCGATTCCGTTGGAACTCGAGTACGGCCGGTTTCATTTAGACTGTTAATTCAGATGGCGATGAAACCCAGCGAAAAGGGACATGTCGAGATAGAAAATATTATCTTTGTTATCAACGGGATCCAATCACACGCCGGCGGCAGTTGCGCGCGGACAGGAAAGATAGAGGGCTAGTTCGGCGATTGTTGACCGGGCGAGAAGCTCCTCTGGGGTGATTTCGATGCCGAACCGTTGACCAAGCCGCAGAGCAACTTCCGCCGCGGCCATGGAATCGCCACCCAGGTCGCGGAATGGGTCATGAATCCCTATGCGATCCAGCCCCAGCACATCGCTCCACATCTGCACGATAGCCGACTCCAAGGGGGTTCCCGGTGGCCGGTAGTCTATTTCGAGGCGCGGCCTGACTGGTTCGGGCGCTGGTAACGCCTCGCGAGCGACGCTGCCACTTCTGAGCTTCGGCAGGTCCTTCAAGAAGATGAATCGCGCCGGAATCATATGCGCTGCAAGGCGATCCTGGAGGTACCTGCGTAATTGGCTGGCGTTCGGTGTTCCGATAGGCTTCGCCACGACATAGGCCACCAGGCGCTGCCCGTCACCGATTTCCCGAACGGCGGTTACCGCCTCGCTCACTCCGAGGTGAGATGCGAGAGCCTGCTCCACTTCCAGCAGGTCAATTCGAAAGCCGTTGATCTTCACCTGATGATCGACGCGGCCGACAAACTCGATCTCGCCGTTAGATTTGAATCGTCCCAGATCCCCAGTACGATAGAGTCTTCGCCCGGGGTCGGGGCTGAACGGATCGGGAATGAAGCGTTGCTCCGTCAAATCGGGCTGATTCAGATATCCGCGAGCCAGGTGCGCGGCGCCGACGCAAATCTCGCCGGCAACTCCGACAGGCACGGGATGCATGTGCCGATCCAAGATGTATATTCGAGTGTTGGCGACGGGCCGCCCTATCGGTATTTCCTGGCCGCCGGCAAGAGACTCATCGGTCACGTCATACGTGGCTGCGACCGTGCCGATCTCCGTGCTGGCGTAGCGATTTTGCAGTTTCGCCTGCGGCATAGCCTCGGTAAGGCGTCTGAAGTGAGACGGCGTGAGTTTCGCGCCCGCGACTCCGATGGTCGTAATCTTGCTAAGCCGTGTGGACGCCGCGAAGTTCGGGTCCAGGATCTGCTTCAACACCGACGGAACCAGAACAATGCGGGTGACGCCTTCCTTTTCCAACACCGACATCATTTGATTGCTGTCGCGGATTTGTTCGTCGGAAAGAACTACGACGGGCACCCCGCTTATGAGCGGAAGGAAAAGATTCGCCATCGAGAATCCGTAGCTGAGAAATGTATTGAGGCAGCAGACCTCATCCGGCCGGTAGTCCACGGAATGCAAGCCATTCGTGATGCTGCGATGGATGCCGACCACTCCTTTGGGTTTTCCCGTGGAAGCCGAGGTGTACAAAATGTAGGCGGCGCTATCCGGTGTGATGTCCCGCATCGGCGTGATTGAACTCTCTTCCGCGATCGGGGCGGAATCCCGATCCACACAAACAGCCTCAATCCCGGCCGGAATCCGATGCCTGAATCTGGCGCTGGTGACGGCCACCGCAAGCCTGGAATCCGCGGCGATCTCTTCCAAGCGATGTTCGGGATAACTCGGGTCCAGGGGGACGTATGCTCCGCCGGCCTTCAAGATGGCGAGCACGGCCACCACGGCTTCGAGCGACTGCTCCAGGCAAAGTCCCACTGGCATTTCCGATTCAACGCTACGCTTACGGAGATAGTTCGCGAGACGGTTGGCTCTCTCATCCAGCTGACTATAGGTCAGTTTGCGATCTGCCTGCATGAGCGCAACGGCGTGCGGCGTTCGCTGCACCTGCTGTTCCACCAATTCCGGTACCGGGCTTTGCGCGTATCCACGATCGGTCCGGTTCCACTCGATGAGGATCTGGCGGGTTTCTTGGTCCCCCAGAATGTTGATCGTGGAGATGGGTGCGGTCGGCGCAGCCGTTACTCCGCGCAGGAGGGATTGCAGATGCTCGGCCAATCGCGGCAGATGTGCGTCGAGGGTTCCAGTAAGGCTTCCGTGCTCTATCCGAAAACTCAGTCGGAGAGGTTGACCTTTCCTCTCATGCTGAAACTCATTTTGAAAACCAGGAGGCAGCAGAATCTCAACCTCAGGACCCTCGGGACGATTCGGAAGGATCTGGCGCGCGCGAGTTAACATGCCCGCAAACGATGGGTCGTCGGGTGCCCGATCGAGGATGACGAGGTTCACCGGTAAAAGTCCCACGGAAGACTCAGACCGCCCAGGATTTGTGGTTCGAATGCCCAGCGTGCCTTCGCAGGAGTATTTGTGCAGCAGCACGGCGGACGCGGTAGCGAGCGCGGTACTCAGGGGCGCATCCCGAGCATCGCTCAGCTTGCCTAATCGTTGATAAATCTCTTCTGGGATCTCGAAAACCAAAGGCTCTGCCATCACTACAAACAGCGTTAGGGCCGAAACAAAAGGGACGGCCGCGATCTCAGATCATTGGAAATGATTGCGCGCCGCGGTGACGGAATCAAAGTCGATCTGGGTGTCTGAGGTTGGACTCTTATAAAGCGTAATCTCGGCATGACAACGCGCGCAGTTGTCCTGGCGCTCCTCGATCCGCCAGGGGTTAAAGATGGTCGCCATGGATTCAAAAGAGGCATCCATGACATAGCTTCGCCAGGCGCGGGGGGCAGTGCCGGCGCCATCGAAATCTTTGGGACGATCCCCTCCAAACTCCTGCGACTCGGGATCCCACCAGAACGTGGTCCATAACCACCGCCCCTGTACTTTATGTACTAAATGGAACGCCATCAGGACCGCAAAATCGCCACAGGAAGCTCCGTTATAGCGTTGTCCAGGGCTCAATCGGACCCAGAAGAACTCTTCTAGAGAAACGTCTGTGGTGTCACCAGCGGCAGGATCGCCCTGGCTTGCCGGCGGATCGCAGCCTGCGGATTCTTTTCGCAGGCTCTTGGGCAGAGTGATCCGGATTCTTCGGGCGCGAACTTCGTTCTGGGAGCGAATAGCCATTTGCACGATCTTGCCATTTTGTGGGTCCGCTGGCCGGCGCACAGCATTCCAGAATGCCGCAGCGAGATGCGTGCCATTAGGAAATCGCAGAGTAGTAGTCGAAGGCTTAGGTTCTGACTTCTCCCACAGTGCTTGCGCCGCATCCAGCGGAACCGCTCCGGTGTTAGGCGCCAGCGGTTCGCACATTCGCGCAGCGGCTTCCGGGCTGTAATGGAAACTTTCGTCCAGAAGGTTATTTTTCGAAACGACTCGCACCGCCGCGGAGGAGTGACCACTGCAAGGGAAGATCTCGCGCGCAGTTTCCCAGGCGACGAATTTCGGAATGCCCTTGCGGGTAGCGCTTTCCTTGATGAGATCCTGCGCCAGCTTCCACCCTTCGATGCGGGACGAATTGAAGGGAGCCGACTGGGAATAGATCACCGCCACGAAACTCACCTGGATCAAGACTGCAAGGATCCAACCGAGGGGGCGCGGCATTGCTTACGCGAGTAGAGCGCTGATAGCCTCGCGCATCCGCCAAGTCGATGGATGCGGATAGCAACTGGGGTCCCACAACGTTAATCCATCGCTCGCGGTGGTAGCGTACCGTGCATGATAACTCTCCGACAGTCCACGAAGAATCAGGCTAAGATTCTTAGCGGTGTCGTCAAACAGTTGGCCGTCCACCAATCCACCCGGAACGGCGATGCTTCCATTCAACAGCGCTCGCACCTGTTCATAGACCTTGGGGTCAACGACGGGGAGCAGATCGCGAAGCCATTTGGCATCCGTCAGGGCGCTGATGTTCGGAGGCGTAGCTTGAGACGAAATGTACTGCAGATTGGGGCGTTGATGTTGGGCGTCTTCCAGGGCCATGATGAGCAGGACGGCAAGTCCGTGCTTGATGCCGGTTGTCCCGTAGTGTTGATTCACGTTACTCTCCTTTGGAATCCTTGAGATATTTTCTTGCGAGAAAGCGTGTGGCTGGCCATTCATCCTCGGTGATCCAGGTGAGGAATGAGGTATCCACGATTCGCCGATTAACGAGCGTTGCACGCTCGTGATCGCCCGCCAAATCGAACGCTCTAGCGAGGTACTCTTTGGGTTTCTGCGGCCGATCTAAGTTTGCCGCGCGATCTAGAAGATCGAGCGCCTGTTTGAAATTACGCCTAGCGAGAAAAATCTCTCCTCTCATCCGAAGCAGGTCGGAATCATATTTAGGACCTTCGCCGGCCGGAAACGTGTACATGAGGTTCGTGGCTTCCTCCGGAGAACCATAACGTGCCAGAATGCTTACAGCCTCAACGATGACCAAGGGCGATCTTTCGATCGAAATCGCATCTTTCGCACGCGCCACAGCGCGTTCCGGGTTTTTAGCGATCCCTTCCAAATACGCCAGCGCGGCGGATTTTTGTGAGGCGAACCCATCCTCCCCCGTTGCGCGGTCCTTGAGGATGCCGTCGATAAGAATTTGCCGCGCCGAATCTATCCTTCCTTGATCGGCCTCAAGATTGGCTAGCTGGGCAGTCGCGCGGGACGCTTCTTTGACGTCGTCCGATTCCATGACCTCTCTAAAGAGACGCGCCGATTCGGAATAATCCCCGCGCGCAGCCGCGATGGTTCCGCGGAAGCCTTGTGCTAGAGGCCTCCCGCCGAGGCTTTCGAGAGTAGCCAACTGCTTGTCGATATCCGCAAAATCACGCTTGGCGGCAAGGCCTCGGATCAAAACCGATGTTCCGAAGGCATTCGGAGGGAAACGATCCTGATTCTCGCGTGCGATACGAACGCCCTCCTCAAAATTTCCCATTTGAAGCAAACAGGAAGCCAGGAGTTGCGCCGGCAAAGGGTCATTCGGAAACTTGAGCGTCCAATCCTTAAGAATCGGCTGGGCTTTATTGAAATCCTTGATCTCGAGCTCATAGCGACTCTCGATGTTCAGCCGTTCATGTTCGGAAAGGTGCTGGGTGGCTGCGAGTGCTATCGCCCGCCGCCAGTTGGCAAAACCCTCCTCCCGCTTGTCTTGGGCGTTAAGAATATCTCCCAGCCGCATTAGGCCCAGGGCAAAGTTGGGATCCAGCTGAACGGCTCGCCGCAGCAAGGACGCAGCCTCATCCAGATCCTGCTCAGCACTAGCTTTTTGGGCCTCGCTATAGAGCTCCACAGCCTCCCAGGTTGAACTCGTAATGTCCTGCGGCAAGCGATTGTTCGCCGATATCTCCGCGGCATTTTCACCGGCGCGCGCTCTCACACGCGTGGCTACTTTGTGAATCGCCTCAAAGAGCTCCAATGGTCCCGAAGCGTTCTCGGTCTCGTCCCAGGATTGGACCGGATCCGGTGAGCTGGCAATCTGCTCGCAATGAATCGAAAAGGTATAACCGTCGCCGAGCTTGCTGAGTGTTGAAAACACAAGCAGGGGTGCGTTCTCACGGAACGCGATCTCGCGCCACTGCTTCGCCTCGGGCTTTACGCTCGGATCCAAGCGCATCGCACGGGCCACCTCACCAAACCTTCGCTGGTCCCACAGATTGAAGCGCGACGACTGCCCGAAATCAGCGCGAAGCACCGAGGTGATGCCATCGAAGCGGGTTTCGCGCGTCGCGTTGTCTGCGAATGCGATCATGATTACGGTTCCGGGCTTAAGTCCTGCCGTTTGCGGTGGCCTGGAATACCATAGAGAGCGAAGACTCACCGCAAAAAGGGCCAGTACTCCTAAAACCATCGCCAGCGTCTTCCAGTTCGCACCCGCGAAATGGCGCAGCCGCAAGGGCAGGACGTGTTGGGATTCGACGATCTTCTGAACTTCTTCCACACTCCTTGGGCGGCGTTCAGGGTCGCGCTCCAGACAGGCCGAAAGCGCATAGAGCCAGGGTGCCGGCAGGTTCTTTGGCATCTGTGCCCGGAACTCAGTGTCGCTTGTGGCCCGCCGCAGAGCGCCTACTAAACCGCCGCTGCCAGTTGAATCGCCGCGTGGTTTGAATGCACGCAATAAGATGAGAGCCGCCGCGTAGAGATCACTCCGTTTGTCATATTTGCCGATGAGTTGCTCGGGCGCCATCCAGTCCAGCGTGCCGACCAAGGTTCCGGTGCGCGTGAGGCCGTCATCCTCCTGAGGGAGAATCGGACGGGCCAGGCCAAAATCGAGGATGATCAAACGGGATCCCGAAAGCATTAAGTTGGAGGGCTTGAGATCCCGGTGAACTACTCCAGCCGCATGAGCGGCTCGAAGTCCCTGCAGAAGCTGTTGGGCTAAATCATGCCAGGCCTCCAGCGGCAAGGGACCGCGTTTCAGCCGCTTGGACAATGTTTCGCCCTGGAGGAGCTCCATGCTCAGGTAAGGGAGGTCACGGTGCTCTCCCAAATCGTGGATGCGGCAGATATTGGGATGGGTTATGCGGCGGGCGATCTGAACCTCCTGGTGAAAACGCTCGAGGAGAGATGAGTCGCGAGTGAATTCAGGCGCAATTATTTTGATCGCGACGCGCTCGCCTAACTTCCGGTCGAAGGCCTCGAAGACTTCCGCCATCCCGCCCTTGCCGATAGAACTGAGAATTTCGAATCGATTCGCAATCACGTCGCCCGGCTGGAGCGCGGGCCGATCGGGATAAACTCCGAGACCGGCAACTGGACGAAGAAACTCCGCACCGACTTCGGCATGCTCCACGAGCCTTCTCAGTTCCCGACGAACCACAGAATCGTTGATCTCCGATTCCAAACGGTTTAAGACCCCGGGGCGTTCCTGAAGGGGATTCTGTATCACCTCTTCAAAAAGGTCCTGCAGCTTCTGCCACTGTTCTGATGTCATACCGACAGTTCCGCGTGCAGCCACGCTCGCGCCATCGACCAGTCGCGTTTGACGGTACGGGCGCTTATCTTGAGGTATTCGGCGATTTCCTCTTCGGACATGCCGCCAAAGTAGCGCATTTCGACGATCTGGCTTTGCCGGGGGGCCCATTCCCGCAGCCGTTCCAGAGCATCGTGGACGGCCAGAAATTCATCCGAGCGGCGCTCATCGTAAATCAGCGCATTCTCGATCGGAACCATATGCGGATGACGTCCACGCTTGTCGGCTTGCTTGGTTCTGGCGTGATCTACCAGATAACGGCGCATCACTTGGGCCGCGAGCGCAATGAAGTGAGCCCGGCTGCGAGCCTCGGGGGGAGTCTGGCTGAAGATTTTTACATAAACTTCGTGGACCAGAGCCGTCGGCTGAAGGGTATGATCCGACCGCTCTCTCCGAAGCTGGTAGGCGGCCATGCGGCGAAGATCGCCATACAGCAGATCAAAAAGCCGGCCTTCGGCGGATCGGTCGCCGCCGAGAATTCGCTCCAGCAACCCCGACACTTCTCCTGGAGTCGTAATCATCGCGCCCATGGGTATCTGAACTTTAACATTGTAGTCCCTTTACAAAAAAGGGAATACTCCTCAAATTCCTTCCCAAAACCGTCTGCTGTAATCTAAGCCCAAAGCATCCAGTACGCCGGCCATAGGGAGGATATATTTCGCAACGCCGCGCAGGCGATCCCGCTTTATTACGAGCGCGACCTCGGTGGGCCTGCCCCGCGAAAATAATCTTATCGGGTGGACTGAAGAATGTACTGATTAAATCCCGCCGGGCAAAAAGTGCAGCCCCTCAGGCAGCGGTGCGGAGCTAACTCGCTGATTGTGCGAGCAGGGCTCAGTAAGCCGTTTGGCAGGCCGATTGCCCTTCAATAGAGGAACCCGAAGGGGTAGAGACTGGGGAAATACCATGAAAACCACAATGACTCTGGGAATTATCCTTTGCATGGCGGGAGCAACCAGCTATGCCAAGGATTTCGACGGTAAGCTGATCGATGCATCCTGTTACCTGACCAGGTCCACCTCAAGCGCGTCTGGCCAGAAACCCGTCAAGCTGGATAAAATCGACAAGGATTGCGCTCCGACGTCATCGACAACCACGTTCGCGGTGCTCTCCGATGACAAGATCTATAAATTGGACGACGCGACGAATGCGCGAATTGCGGAAGACCGGCAAAGAGGAAAAATAAAAGCCGACAAGGACGGCGACGTGCATATCTCCGTTTCCGGCAAGCTTGAAGGCGACACGATCGTGGGCGATAAAGTTAAAGGCCACGACTAGTTAAGATCTGACTTTTGGCTACGAAGCGCTTCCCTTGGGGGGGGAGCGCTTTTTTTGAGGTCAATCTGATCATAAGATTCGCTGGTCCTCATTTGCAGACGATCCCTCGTAGACAATGGTCCCTTGCACGCGAACTTCGCGAATGCTTTCGGCTCCGGCGAGCGTGAATATCGCAGCCAGAGCCTGTTCGGGAGTCTCCGTTCGTTCGAGAACTGCCGACAGGGGCGTATCTTCGGGCGGCTTAATATAGACAACGTCGGCGGCTTTATCCGGCTCAAAATCGCCCACTTCTCTATCCAGGCCGAGCGCGTCCGCACCCGCCCGCGTGGCCAGATACAACATCTGAGCAGCATCCAGCAGCGCTCCTTCGGGCGCTACTCGCTGCAACATGTACGCCTGCAGCGCTTCCTTGAGCATCCCGAACCCGGTGCCGCCTCCGACATCCGTGCCCAAGGCGACGCGCACGCCGGCGTTCACATGACGCCGGAGCGCGAAGATCCCGCTTCCAAGCGCGGCGTTGCTGCAGGGACAATGTGCGATAGTGGTGCCGCCCGCCGCCAGCCGTTCAAGTTCGGATGCGGTCGTATGTACGTTGTGCGCCATCACCGCACCGCGGCCGCCAAATCCGAAACGCTCGTAGACTGCCAGATAATCGGAAGCCCATGGAAACAGCCTGGCCACTTCTGCGATCTCGCGCGGATTCTCATTCAGATGCGTCTGGAAGCGCAGCCCCTCATGTTCGCGCCGCAGAGTCTGGCAGACCTCCAGCATCGCCTCCGATGTCGATAGAGCGAACCGCGGCGTGACGGCATACAGCAAGCGGCCGCGTCGATGGAAACACCGGATCAAGTCGCTGCTTTCGCGATAGGCGGCCTCGGGAGTCTGATGCAGCTCCGGACGAAGCTGCCGGTCCGACATGACCATTCCGCTGACGATTCGCAAGCCGGATGCACTGGCCGCCTCAAAGAGTACGCCTGTCGCGGCCGCGAAATGCGCTCCGAAAACCAATGCAGTCGTGGTCCCATGCGAGGCCAGCGCATGAACGAATCTCCGCGCAGTTTCACGCGCATATGATTCATCCGCCATACGCGCCTCTTCCGGCAACGCGCACTCCTCGAGCCAATCGAGCAACGTTCGCCCTAAGCCGCCGAGCACACGAAGCTGGGGAAAGTGAATATGCGTGTCGATCAGTCCCGGCAGCAGAAACCCGCCGCGCAGATCAGTGGTCGTCGTGTTCGGATGAGCGGCGCGAATCGTCTCGAAGTCGCCACAAGCGGCGATGCGGCCGTCGCTGATCAGCAGTCCCCCGTCCCAATGAGACTCCAGCGCGCGATCCTGCAAAAACGGATTGCGGGGCGTATGAAACAGGGGCGCCCGCAGTAACTCGCCCGGCTCGGACACGGTCATTGTGGTATCACTTCCTTAACGGGAAGCTGCGCGCGGCCCTCCTTCGCTCCGGTCAAACCTCGATCGCGAAGATGCTGCCGATCCCAGTTTAGAGGAAGATTGAGGAGCGCCGTGGCCAGCTTTGCTCCTACTTGTCGACTTTTATCCGGCCGCTCTTGATCGCGGCGACGAATGCGCCGTAATCGGCTTCGGTTTGATCGGCGTATGCGCATGCAAAGTCCCGCAGCGCCTTGGCCATTCTTGAGCCTGAGCCGCAGTATCCACGGATTTCGCACGCATCGCCCGACCTAGCATGCCCCCGCGCCAGCAGTTCGCCGGCCACCAGTGCCAGGCTGCTCAGTCCTCGGCCGCGTAACCTTTGCAAATCCACGCTACCCTTGTGGTCGTTGAGCTGCCGGACAAGATAATGATGGTGCCCGATCGTAGTCCAGCCCAGCAGGAGGTCCGAAATCGGCTGAATAGCCCGCTGTCCCTCCGCCGCTCGCCGCCCCTGATGTTGCTGTGACTGATGTGGATGCGGCCCGGGCAGAACGTTCGCGTAAACTGACGCGACCTCCTGTTTGATCTGCAGGAACATCGGATCTTGGGCGCCGTTCCCTTCAAATAAGACCACATAATCCCGCAGGCCGACGCTGCCCGTCCCCACCACCTTGAACCCGACATCCACAGCGTGGAACAAATCGAACAGGTGGCGGCGCTCGGGCGCCAGATTCTTGCGATAGGCTCGCAGCGATCCAAGAATCTCCTGGGCTTTGGCGCCACGAATCCTCCAAAACCCCGGCCGCAAATCGCGAAATCGCCGCCCTCCGCGGCTGTCCTTCTCCGTGAACCTGGTCAGCAGACCCAGCGGCCGTGCGCGTTCCGATTGCCGTAGTGCGGCCTGGATCGGTTGAATACGCTTCTCCCGATGGATTTGGTACCGTGCCACTTGCAGGATCGGGAACTCCGAGAACGCTGCGATTGCGCGGCAGTAACTCTCGACGAATGTGGCGGCCGCGTCCCTGCAGCCCGGACGATTATGCCCGCACTCCTGTCCCGCTAGAATAATGCTGGTCGCCATCCGCTTGACATCCCATTCCCACGGGCCCCGGATGGTCTCATCGAAATCGTTTAGATCGAAGACTAACTTGCCATCCGGCGTAGCGAATGACCCCAGGTTCTGTAAGTGGGCGTCCCCGCATAGCTGAACCTGCAGACCCGAATTCACCAGCCGCCCGAGATCCGCCGCCATAATCGACACCGCGCCCCGGAAGAACGCGAACGGCGATTCCTTCATCCGCGAATATTTGACCGGCAGCAACTGCGGCACGCGACCTTCCGTCGACGCTCTCAGCACATCGGTCGGATCGAAGCCGCGTTGTTTGGGATGCAGTTCCGCCAGGGCCCTCCGGCTCACGTGCTCGCGGCGGCTCTTGCCTTGGCGGGTGCGTTCTTTAGCGGACGCAGTCATTCAGGATTGCGTTTGCCGTCGATCCACACCTTGACCGGCAGGAGCGCTCGCAAGGTAAAGAGGTTGAGCGCAGCCAGCATAATAGCGATTTCAATATGGCCCATTGCCACCGAGGCGCCGATCACGCCCGCGTTCCAAATGCTGGCCGCAGTCGCGGTTCCCTTCACGGTTGCGCCTTCCTTGAGAATTGCTCCTCCTCCGACAAATCCGATTCCCGTGATCAATCCTTGCAAAACGCGCGATTGCGCGGCAACATCCGGCTGGACGCCCAGAACCAGCAAATAGCCACAACTCGCCATGCCGACGATCGGGAAGGTACGGAGACCAGCGCTGTGCGCTTCTTTCTCACGATCCCAACCGATAAACGCAGTCAAAAGATAGGTGAGTCCGATTTGTTGAAAGTCCTGCCAAGCTTCCTGCCAGTGGCCAAGAGAAACAAGCACGTAAACCTCCTAGAGTTCACTTACCGCGATAGTGATTTGCGTCGCGGTTGTTTTCGGTACAGATGAACTCCATGATCTCTTCGTCGGGCGGCGCGAGCGTCGCCGAGAACGTGCGCTTCCAAGGACCCGTGAAGGCCCCGGAATCGTCCATCGTGATCTCGACCTCAATGTGCCCGTAATCGGGGCGGTGAATGCGTTCCACTGTGTGCAACTTTTCGGTATGGGGAATGCCGCTGAGCGAGAGCCAGCTCTTGTCGTTGTAACCCGTGGTGTCGATCACCAGCGTATCGCCATCCCAGCGGCCGATGGAGTGTCCTTGCCAGGTGGGATTCGGATCCGCCGGATGGGCGCGTCCGTCCAGGAAAATCTGGCGGACTCCTGGAGTGTCTGATTCTGTGATGACGACCATCAGCGTGGGAGTCTGGACAAACTTGTACGGGAACGCCCGGGTGATCGGCGCGGCGTTGGCGGGCAGGCAAAACGCGCCGGGGTAGTCTTTCGAGTTATTGTCCATCCGCTGGCGCAGGAGTTCCGCGGCCCAGGGCTGCAACGGCGGAGGAGGAGCATCCGGGTTATACACGTTGATCCAGATGCCTGAGAGATCCGGCTTGCCTTCGCGGGTGCGCGGCGTAGGCCCCGTGGGAACCGCAGCACGCTCCCGGAATTCATTTAATAGAAGGATGGGATCGTCGGCCAGTGTCCCCAGATTGGTCCCCCACGGCAGGTGAACGTCCATGCGGCGCAATTCTCCCGCCCGCAAGGTCACACCGGGTTGGGTGAATGTCCCGTATTGGCAGCACGGCATAACGACAGCAATATCGTAAGTGCCAGCAGGTAGCGCGATGGAATAGTCGCCTTTGGACGAACCAATCTCCCGCACCACAGCCCCGTTGGCGGAGTTCTTCGCCTGAATGGAAGCGTCCTTTACGAAACCACCATCGGGATCGGTGATCGTGCCGCTTAATTTCGCCGACTGCGCCAGAGCTACGGCGTTGAGGATACAGGGCAGGATGGCAAGAGTTGTTGATCGTAACCGCAACATGTTTGCCCCTGGGCCGTTATTCATCTTAGCCGAACCACGCGTCATTAAGGGAATTCACCTATACCCGTGCAATGCCATGTGGAAATTACACAAGTCTTACAGAAAACTAGCGGAAACCCTGGTAGGTTAGAACTGCACCAACAGAACTGGGAGAACCGTGAGAACTGAGCCGATCGTCTTGCCGAGCCGCCAAAAGCTCAATTGGATTACCTCCACCGTATTGATTCTGCTGCACATCGGTGCCGTCGCCGCGCTGTTCATGTTCAGTTGGCGCGTCTTCGCAGTCACGGTCTTTCTATACTGGATGACCATCGGACTGGGGATCAGCATGGGCTACCATCGCCTACACACCCACCGGTCGTATCAGATACCTCTGTTCCTGGAATATTTCTTCGCGGTTTGCGGGTCATTAACACTCGAAGGCGGTCCGATCTTCTGGGTCGCGACCCACCGCCTGCACCACCAAAAGTCTGACCAGCCCGGCGACCCGCATTCTCCCCATGATGGGGCGTGGTGGTCCCATATTGGCTGGATCCTTCTGGGCGACACCAATCACAATAATACTCGTGTCCTTTCTAAATACGCCCCCGACTTGGCGAAGCACAAGTTTTACATCTGGCTCAACAACTACCACTGGGTGCCCCTGACGGTTCTGGGAGGCGTGCTGTACGCCATCGGCGGCCTGCCACTCTTCTTGTGGGGTGGCTGCTTACGCGTCGTTGTCGGCCTGCATTCCACCTGGCTGGTCAATTCGGCGACCCATATGTGGGGCCGGCGCCGGTTTGAGACCCGCGATGACTCGCGGAATAGCTGGTGGGTCGCTCTTCTCACGTTCGGGGAAGGTTGGCACAATAATCACCACGCGCATCCCACATCCGCCCGGCACGGTCTGGCGTGGTATGAGCTCGACCATTCCTGGATTCTGATCAGCATTTTCAAGTTCTTCGGCATCGCTAAATCCGTCAAGGTAGCGAGCATCCGCAGCGAATCCGCCACTCGCGAAGTCGCTGCTTAAAGCCTTCCCCAAAACATACGCGACGGCTCTCGCGTAACCTGTAGTCATGGTAGTGCCCGGCCGCGGCAAGTCGATCGGATTCTTCATCTCCCTCGGCGTCGGCCTGATTTCGGTCATCATTCTCCTCTATGTAGGCTGGTTTTTCTTCGGCTGGCGCCACGGCATTTTGTTGTTCCTCGGCGCCCTGCTGGTGGCGATGCTGATCAGCGGCATCGTGCTGAATACGTTTTTCCTGGTACGCGAAATCAGGAAGAACGAACAGCAGGACGCCTTCATCAACGCCGTGACTCACGAGCTAAAGACCCCCGTCGCGTCGATCCGCCTGTACCTCGAAACCCTCCAGACTCGCGCCGTCGATGAAACCAAGCGCAAGGATTTCTACCGCATCATGCTGGAGGATAGCGATCGGCTACTCGAAACCATCGAGCAAATCCTTCGAACCGGGCGCATCGGCCACAGCGGTCGTAAGCCCACGCTTTCGCGGATCGACCTGGGTGGATTGGTCGAGGAGTGCGTGAACCGTGCCCGCACTCTGTATGCTCTGTCGGCGGAATCGCTTAGCTATCAGCCCGGTTCTCCGATGACGATCCTGGCGGATATGGACGAGGTGCGTGCAGCCGTTTCGAATCTGATCGACAACGCCGTGAAATATTCCGGACTTAACGTGAGGGTGTCGGTAGAGATCGCCGCGGCCGACGAGAGACATGTTGCTGTGCGCGTCCGCGACCAGGGCCCAGGCATCCCGCAGACGGAATTGAAAGCCATCTTCAAGCGTTTCTACCGAGCTCGTGGACCGGCCGCTCCGCGCGTTCCTGGAACTGGTCTGGGCCTGTATATTGTCCGCTCCGTCGCCAAGCGGCATGGCGGACGAGCCTGGGCGGAAAGTGAGGGTCCGGGACGCGGGAGTACATTTGTGCTTCAGTTGCCTATCGCCCGATGAGCAAAGTATTGGTTGTAGAAGACGAGCAGCACCTCGCCGATGGGCTGCGCTTTAATTTGGAAGCGGAAGGGTATCAGGTACACCTAACCGACACCGGGGAATCGGCTCTCGAAGTGCTCCAATCGGATCCGACTGCTTTTGACGTCGTCATACTGGACGTGATGCTGCCCGGTAAGGACGGCTTTAGCGTGATGTCTGAAATGCGCGGCGCCGGGCAATTTGTCCCGACCCTCATGCTCACGGCCCGGGGCCATCCGAACGACGTTCTGAAGGGTTTCGCCGCTGGGGCCGACGACTATCTCACCAAGCCTTTCGATCTGGCGATTCTGATCGCCCGGATCAAAGGACTGCTGCGCCGCCGTGAGTGGCTTACGAAGTCGTTGAACGCGCCATCCACGCCCCCTGCCGCTCAGGATGTTTTCAAATTCGGCGACAAGTCGGTCGATTTCGATCGTCTCGAGCTGCATGTACGGGACCAGACCTTTCCGCTGACGCTGATGGAAGCGAATGTCCTGCGTTACTTGATCCAGCACGATGGCAAGCCGGTATCGCGAAAAAAGATGCTGGAAGAGGTCTGGAACCTCCATGAAGATACCGACACTCGCGCGATTGACAATTTCATCGTCCGGCTGCGCCGCTACATCGAAGACGACCCGGCCAAACCGCGTCACGTACTGACCGTTCGTGGCGTCGGCTATCGTTTTATGTCCAAGCCCGATAAAGAGCACTAAACATTCACGGGTATCTGGAACGCGGCTCAGATAGGCCTACGTCTGCATCCGGCTCTTTTTCCAGTTGGAGGCCTCTAGCTTAAAGTTGTGCCGCGATGGGTGCGAGCTTTAATCGTATGGCGTACTAGTAGGCGAGTTGGAACCCGCTGATGAATCGGCAACCGTCCGATGAAAGCTCGTAGCAGATACCGGATGAACTCGAATGCTTAATACCCGGTCGGTGCGAAACCATGAGAGCTTGAGCCGATTCTTCCGGCTGCCAATAATGGATTGAACCGAGTAAAGTCGCCAGCCTCTATATCCAGTTACTCGGATGACTTTGTTAAGTCCAGCGTGGATATGTTGCCAAGCATCTTCTTTTCGATCTGTCCTGGCGGTTGTGACGGCTTCCATTCCTGGTTACAAGCGCGCTCGTCGGATTACGAACCCCAGACCGATCCCCAGCAGTCCCGAGAATCCCAGAATAAAGCCCGCCGGTTCAGGAACCCCCGCGATTGTGATTTGTACAGCCGCAAATTCGTCTGCGCCGCTGCAACAACTCCCCTTTGGGGGAGACGAAGCACTGGCCGAAGCCCCGAGCGATATAGAAAACGGAACTCCCAGATTGAAGGGCAGTGAGACGGTGTTGCCATCGCACGTTCTTGAGCACGACCAGGTAAACTCTGAAACCGGACTTCCGGTTTCTAAATCGAACAGGGTACCCTGGATGCTTCCCGTGTTGAAAAAATCTCCGTCATATTCACTGAACCAGGAAAGCGTCAGTGTCCCGGGAGTGATAGGACCGAGCGTGTACAAAGGGAAATTCGCTTGGTTCGTTCCGGTTGGGCCCACAGAACCGGAGGGAGGATTACTAGCTTCTGCAGAAACACCTAGCCGCACCAAACCTGTCCCTAAACCAGATACGTTTATGCATCCCGGGCCACCACCCGTTAGTCAGCGTATTGCTAAAAATGACGGATGCATTAAGCTTCCCTGACGGCATGATTAGCAACGCCGCCGTTAAGATCAGCCCAAATCCTCGACTTGTTAGCATAAAATTCTCCTTTAAAGCCCGCTCGGGTTGGTTCAGCTTGCAGCAGCGGTCGCGCTGAACAGCAGATAACATGGGACGGTGACCGGCGGAGTGCAGTGGGCCGTCCTAAACATGAGCCTAACTGTGACCTTACGCCTAGACTCCCTGCGCTGCAAGCCTGGCAGCCGTGGGTAATATCTAAATTCTCCGTTGATGAAAAACACCTATACTTCCCAACCGCTTTCCTTCGTTTCCTTGTGCAGACGATCTCGCAGGTCATGAAGCGCCTGCGTATAAAGGCTCGTCGTCATCTCTGATCCGGTAGGAGGAGAAGGCTCAATCTTGGATAAAGACTTCCCGACGTACATCTTGCGAGACCGCCTTCCTCCAACGTGGCGTTTGGGAGCGGAATGCCCCTTCTTACTAGTGGCAATCAAGGGATAAACAATCCACTTCTACATGAGCGCGCGCGACACGTCGAATGCAAGTCTGCAATCAGCAACCTGCTCTACGCAGGGATAATCTCAATTCCGAGCGCTGGAGCGTGTTATGTTTGGGACCAGCGATTGCTCT
>Ga0157370_10000945_pt1 | contig 36860 bp, 27 predicted proteins | sample C35metaG_FD_113463 | JGI IMG/M metagenome (GOLD analysis project Ga0157370, IMG submission 113463) | Corn rhizosphere microbial communities from Kellogg Biological Station, Michigan, USA - C3-5 metaG | ecosystem: Host-associated > Plants > Roots > Rhizosphere > Soil | place: USA: Michigan... | reverse complement strand
GGCAATGCCATCTTCTGCAGGTTTATAATATTAATGTCCGCACCATTTTTGTAATCATTGTCTTTGTAAGAAACAGACTGCACGGCTATATCAAATGGCCAGTTGTGCTGAAACCATTCGCGCCAAAACCAGGTAAGGTCTTCACCGGCTTCATTGTTCATCGTTCTGAAAAAATCTTCCGGTGACGGATGTTTGAATGCCCAATATTGAATATATTTTTTAAATGCATAATCGAACCGGTCGTGCCCGAGTATTACTTCACGAAGCAGCACTAATCCAAATGCCGGTTTAAAATATTCAACCGGGTGACGATATTTTTCAGGAAACATGTCGGCACGGAACATCATGGTAGGTGCGGTGCTGTCAAGCGTTAAGGGAACAATTTCATCCGCAGGATTTCCTTTTTTCGGCGCATATTCTCCATCGCGCTTGGGCGCATATTCCCCGTTATTAAAATCATCGGCTGCATACACATCAATAAATGTATTGAAACCTTCATCCATAAAAGCATACCTTCTTTCGTCGCTGCCCACAATCATCGGGAACCAGTTGTGCCCGATCTCATGCGCCGTTACCCAATACAACTCACCAGCCTTATCTTTCCATCCGTCAAATACAATCCCTGGATATTCCATACCACCGGCAGCGCCTGCCTGGTTTACAGCTAACGGCCATGGGTATACGAAATAATTTTTTGAAAAAAATTCAATAGATTTTTTTAAATATTCTGTGGCTCTTCCCCATGCATTGTTGCCTGCGCTTTCTACAGGATATACAGACATAGCCAGGCATTTCTTTCCATCTGGTAAATTCACTTTGGCAGCATCCCATATATATGCTCTTGATGCACCGAAGGCAACATCTCTTGTATTATGCATTGTAAAATGCCATGTTTTTGTTCCGCTGCTGATAACACGTGAAGCTGCATGATTTACTTCATCCGCGGTTCTTATCATTATGGTTGCATTGCTGTTTCGTGCTCTTTCCAATCTTTGAATCTGCTGATCGGAAAGAACATCCTTTTCATTTTGTAATTCGCCGCTGCCGGCAACAATTACGCCGTTCGGAACAGTTATCCAATAATCGAAATCACCATACTCGCAATAAAATTCACCACTGCCTAAAAAGGGCAATGTGCTCCATCCTTCGAGATCGTCATACACACACATGCGCGGGTACCACTGTGCTATTTCATAGATCTTACCATTCTTTGTTTCAAGAAAATCGGTACGCCCGCCAAAACTTCCCGGAATTACGTAATGATATTTTATAATGATCTGCATTTTCTTTTTCGATAATAAACTTTCCGGCAGGCGTATCTGCATTCTTGTATCATTAATGATATAATCTGCTTTGATTTTTTTATTATTGAGGCTGATCATCACATTGTCCAACTCAAACCCTGCGGTATGTTTTACCGAACCTACTTCGGAATAAAAATTGGAACGTGCATCTTCACGATAAGTATTCTGATCCATTTGCAACCACAGCGACTGCAATGAATCGGGGCTGTTATTGGTATAAGTGATTGCTTCATCGCAGCTTAATACATTCGTCAGCGTATCTATGGCCGCATGCAAAGTATAATCAGCCCGGTTTTGCCAATAGGCATTTCCCGGAGATCCTTTCGCAGAGCGGAATTCATTTCCATTTGTGTTGTAAAAGTTTTGTGCAAATAATTGCTGCGGATTGTAATTACTTTTAATTAGCTGTTGCGAAAAGGATGCTTGCGCAAAAAGCACCAATACGATGATAAAAGAATTCTTCTTTACATGCATGAGAATAAGTTTGGTCAATAAAACAAAAGTTTACAAAGTAATAACTGAAAAAGAAAAGAAAGAAAAAATGTTTATGGGCGGCAAAGAATTTCATGATCAACTGATGCAACGTTTTTATCCATCAGGTTGTCACCAGATTTATGAAAACAATTTTACAAACGGTCTTAATTGTTTTTTTAATTACATTTTTCAGTGAATGTAAAAAGAATAATGTTGGGATTAGTGATGGGATTCATGTAAAGGTCTTTGAATGCAATGACAGCGTCGAAATAATTCCCCGGAATTTTATTTGTGTTGATTCTATTTTTGACAGCCGCTGCCCGGATGGAGGAGAATGTATTTGGTCGGGTACAGCAATCGCAAAAGTTCGTGTACAAAATAATATTAAACCATTTAAGATCGCCATCCGGGGATTTCCAAATATTGGATTTACCAATGACACAATTATAAACGGCTACAGAATACAGTTTACAAAATTAGAACCCTATCCTGCAATTGGGCATCTGATTAATATGAAAGACTATGTGGCAACTTTTAAAATTACAAGATAAAATATGTTCTCCCTCGGCAGTGTCCCGCCAAATGCTAATAAAACAAGAATAAAACAGGTCTTATAAATCTGCAAGAAAATTGAATCCTATTGTCTTATATTTTTCCTGCTCCATACCAAACTTATAAAATAAGCCGAAAGTCATAGATTCTGAAAACTTTTGTGACACAACGAATCTGACGCCTGCATGTATCAATGGCCCATAGCTACTCAAATTTGAAGATCCAAAATAACTGCTTGCTGAACTGTAACCATAACCAAATCCGGCTCCTGCATATCCTCCAAAACCACTTTCTGATTCGGGTATAGCATCGCAACCAATATTATAATCTCCCACCAGGGGAACATCAACGCTGAAAGCCACCCCATCAGCGTTATTGACCTTACCAATGCCTGCACTTAATGGTATTCCCAAACTGAAAGATGAGTTATCACTTTCTGATAGATTGTATCGTGGAAAATAAGTGCCGGCCAATTGGATCACTTCTGTTTTGTATGGTGCGTCCGGAGTCTCCCTGGCTTGTATGATAGAAACTGTTCCTCCATAGCTACTCATAAAGGATTGGCCATTGCTGGCCAAAACAAAAAGAAATAACAAACTAAAAATTAAAAACTTTTTAAGCATAAAATTCATCTTGGGGTTTAAAAAAACATAAGAAGGTAAAAAATTCTATTTTTCGGGGGGTGCAACAGTAACCGGTTGCACTCTGTAGGCATTTACAAATTTTCCATTTTGCTGTGCAGGTTTCCATCTCGGGCCATTCTCAATAGCATCTATGGCAATTTTAGCCAGCCTGCTTTTTTTCATGGTTAAAGCTACCACGTTGCTTACATGTCCGGTTTTATCAACAATAAACCGCACATTGCATGTGCCGTAATCAGATTTTCGGAGTTTGTTTATATTATCCATAATTGCATCGGTAATGTATTTTTGCCAGGCCTGTAGCCCTCCCGGAAAAGTCGCTTCCACATCCACTTTAGTAAAAATCATATTACTCAAAGAATCACTTTTCTGCGTTTGTGCATGAACGTTACTCGACAATAAAATAGCCATTAGGGTCATGGAAATAATGCAGAATACTTTAGGAAAAAGGGACATAAAAAATTATTGATTGTAAGCAATTATAGTATTTTCTCAAGTTGCAACGTAGGAAATAAAGGTAAGTATTATTAAGATATTCTTATCCTTTTTACATTATATACATGGAAATAATGAACTAACAGTAAAGCAACAAATAGTAAAGATTCCTTTTTTTCGTTTATGCATTACCGTTAGTAAGTTATGCGGGGTGAAGGATAATCGGGGGAAATCTTATCTTATCTATAAATCCCTTGCACGAACTTTTAATACATCACGTTTTTTATCAAAAATATATAACTCTCCATCGCCGATTTTATCTCTTCATAACAACTTCTCTTTGGTTACTAAAATTCTTTTAATTAATCGTATTGTTCTGCAAGGACAATTAGAGGCCTTAAGCGTTCTTATATTCAGCCAGAATTGTTGTCAACAAACTCATTTATGTAAATTTTGAAAAAGAGCATGATGTAGCTTAATAATAAAGGGCCAAAAATAAATCCGATAAATCCAAATAAAGCTAAACCAATAATGACCCCCAATACAGTTATTACAGGATGAACTTGTCCGAGCTTTTTCAGAATAGTTATCCGTGATATGTAGTCTATATTGCCGGTAACAATCAAACTATAGAAAAATAAACCAGTAGCATTCCATGTATTACCTCCTACATAAAGGTATATTACGAGTGGTATCCAAACGATCATGGTACCTACTATGGGGAAAAAAGCAAATACGCCAGTTATGAAACCCCACAAAAGAAAATCTGGTACGCCAAAAATGACATACCCAATCATAGCGGTGATACCTTGAATTATGGAGATTAATGGTATCCCTATAGCACTGGCCTTTACCAAACGGATAGTTTCAGTTGCCAGCAAGTTAATATTCGACTTTTTTAAGGGAATTTTCTGGGCCATGTAAGATTCAATTTCTTTGGAATGCAACAGCATATAATATAACATGAAAAGCAGGATAGCCATGTTTGCTATAAGATTGACTGTACTATTTATCAAGCGGGCAACAAGGACAGACAAGGTTTTCTGGAACTCATTAAGCGTTTCTTCAGAAATAAGTGAAATACCCGCTTTCTGCTGCATCATCTCAATTGCTTCTTTTGCCTTTCCAAACATCAGGGCAGGGTTGCTGAAAAACGGATGAAGTTGTTTCCCAAGGATTATAAATGTGAAATATGCAAGTGAGGCGGGCAGAAGCAAACAAACCAGGAGATATAGCCCTGCCGTCCAGCCTTTTTTCCATTTGCGATGATAGACCAGTTTAAAATAACTGTTGCGTCCGAGTATGTAGAATGTAAGCGCACCAAGCAGGCCGGGAAGAAAAACATACAGTTCTTTAATAACCAGGAAAATCATCAGGAGTAACAGCAATAGCATAATGACCTGTCTGATCTGCTGATTAAATTGTGATAAGGCCATAGTAAAGTCTTTACGGATAAAAGCCTGATCGCCGGATAATATTAATCAAGGTAATAAATCTGTATCATTATTTTTATGATATTGATTAGTACCCCCGATGATTAATGTGAAATGACCAAAAAACCTTTTTGTCAATCATTGATGTAATGCTTATTCGTCTGCACCGTTAGCTCCGGCTATAATGTATATTGTTGGCGTCAATAATTAATCAGTTTTTCGATCATTTCGCCCAACCTCGCTTTGGCAAGAAAATTTTTTTCCAGCTCAGTATTAAAAGGCACCGGCGTATCCAGCGATGCACAACGCATTACCGGTGCATCTAAAAATTCAAAACAATTTTGTGCAATCCATGCAGCTATTTCTCCGCCAATACCGCCAAATAGGGTGTCTTCATGCAGCACCAATGCTTTGCCGGTATTATTTACTGAAGTACGGATGGCTTTATAATCGAGTGGCGACAATGTTCTGAGATCTAAAATTTCAACAGATATATCAGGATGGGCATCTGCATATTCAATGGCCCACCAAACACCGGCGCCATAAGTAATGATACTAACGTCGAAGCCTATACGAAGTTTTTTGGCTTTGCCGATTTCTACTTCATAATATTCTTCGGGCACTAATCCACTGATACTTCTGTACAAAGCTTTATGTTCAAAAAATAATACAGGATTCGGATCATTGATGGCTGCAATCATCAGCCCTTTTGCATCATAACACGAAGAAGGGTACACCACTTTCAACCCCGGAGTATGCGCAAACCATGCTTCATTGCTCTGGCTGTGAAACGGCCCTGCGCCTACGCCCGCGCCGGTTGGCATCCGTACCACCACATCTGCATGTTGTCCCCAGCGGTAATGCATCTTTGCAAGATTATTTACAATTTGATTAAATCCCACAGAAACAAAATCGGCAAACTGCATTTCCATTACGCTTTTAAAATCTTCGAGGCTTAATCCCAAAGCTGTGCCTACCACTGCACTTTCGCATAAGGGAGTATTGCGCACGCGATCTTTCCCAAATTCATTCATCAGGCCTTCTGTTATTTTAAATGCTCCGCCATACTCAGCAATGTCCTGCCCCATTAAAATAAGATTGACATGTCGTTGCATGGATTGTTGCAATCCTTCTTTTATCGCATCTACAAAGCGCAATTCGCGATTGGAAAATAAATTATCATTTGCAACATCTGCATTGGGCACCGGCGCAAATACTTCCTGCAATTCTTTGGAAGTATTTACGCTAATTTTTTTACCGCTTATTGCCAGTGAACTCAGTGCCAGTTCCTTTTCAATCTTTTCTTTCATTTCATCTCGTATATGCGCCACCGTTAGGTTGTCCAGCACTTCTTCTTCCAGCAAAAACTTTTCATAATTTTTTATCGGGTCTTTCTCTATCCATTCCGCAAACATTTCTTTCGGAACATATTTTACGCCGCTCGCTTCTTCGTGCCCGCGCATTCTGAATGTCATACATTCTATCAAATAAGGCCGTTGATTTTTTATACAATAATCGCGAACACCTTTTACGGTATCAGCCACCGTTAAAATATTATTACCATCAATCTGCACACCTTCTATGCCATACCCAATGGCTTTATCTATTAAATTTTGGCAGCGATATTGTTCGCGAACCGGCGTGCTCAATGCATAGCCATTATTTTCAATAATAAAAATTACGGGCAAATCCCACACCGAAGCAATGTTCAACGCTTCATGAAAATCTCCTTCGCTGGTGCCACCATCGCCGGTAAAAGCAACTGAAATTTTTTCTGACTGTTTTAATTTATAAGCAAGCGCTGCGCCATCGGCTACTGCAAGCTGCGGGCCAAGGTGCGAAATCATTCCGCAGATATAATGTTCTTTGCTTCCGAAATGAAAACTTCTTTCGCGCCCTTTGCTGTAGCCATCTTCGGCACCCTGCCATTGATTAATTAATTTATGCAGCGGCATATTTCTTCCGGTAAACACGCCGAGATTTCTATGCAGCGGCATCATCCATTCGTCCGGTTGCAATGCATAAGTTACGCCCACTGAAATTGCTTCTTGTCCTATACCACTAAACCATTTGGAAATTTTTCCCTGACGCAATAAGAGCAACATTTTTTCTTCTATCATACGCGGGTACAAAAGTTTTTTGTACAGGTCTGTTAAAACTTCATCTTCTAAATCGTTTTTATAAAATTTCATAGGGCAAATTTCTGTTATTACCGCGGGAAATAAAAAGAGAAATGTTACCGTGATTGGCTTTGCAAATTACTGATGAGCGAACTGGCAATAGAAAGTAATACACTAAAAAATAATGCCCACCAGAACCCGTCAATGCGAATACCGTCCACCATTTTAGCGGCAAGCAATACGATGAGTACATTTAATACAATTAAAAAAATACCAAATGTAAATATGGTGATGGGAAGCGTAAGAAAGATGAGCAATGGTTTTAATATTGCATTTAAAAATGCAAGCACCAGGCAAAAAATTAATGATGTAGTATAAGAGTCAATAAGAATATGTGGTTTTAACAGCATCGAAAGCCCATAAGCAATCGCTGCTGTGATGAGCAGGTTTATAATAAATTTCATAAAAAAGTTTTTGCAAAAGCTACATCAAATTACCACCAACTCAAAAAAATCTTCGGGCTGCAGGTATTTATTGGCTATTTCCTGCAGTGCTGCAGGTGTTACATTTTTTATTGTATTGATGGAATCGTAAAAATAATTTTCATCAAGCCCGTTAAGCACAAGGCTTCTCCATCTTGCAATTACCTGGAACGGGCCATCCAGGTCGCCAAGGTTTAGGCCCATCATATAATTTTTTACCAAAAGCAATTCTTCCTCGTCCACCAATTCTTCGCGCAAAATTTTCATTTCTTTATACGTTTCTTCAATCGTTGCTTCGCAAACATCTTTACCTGCTTCGGTGGTGATGACCCATGCACTCTCATGAATATGATTTTGAATGTAACTATGTATCCCGTATGTGTATCCTTTTTCTTCGCGTATATTGCTCATCAGTCTTGAACCAAAAAAACCGCCCAGCAAACAGTTCAGCACAAAGGCTTTTTTAAAATCTGGATGATGCTTGTTGAAAAATGGCCTTGCTATTCGAATAGACCCCTGCACACCATTGACATCATTGGTCGTTCTTGATTTTTTTTCCTTTGCAGGCTGCGCGTTGCAAACAACAGGATGAATATTTTCTGTTAATGCAAGGTCTCCAAAATATTTGTTGAGGATATTTTCAAAATCATCGGGCAATTTACCGGCTGCAAAAATTTTGCAGTTAGCCTTCAAATAATTTGAAGAATAAAAATTAATAACGTCCTCCCTCGTAACGGCCTGTATGGTATCTACGGTACTTACTCTTCCATAAGGATGGTCGGCTCCATACAGGTATTCATCAATAAGCCGGTTGGCAACAAAATCACTTTTTTTAAGATTTACCAGCAATCGTTGTATGCTGTTTTGTTTAAAAATTTCCAGTTCTTTTTCGGGAAAAATAGATTCGGTAAGAATTTCCCTGATCACCGGCAGCAATTCATTCAAATGCTTCGACAGGCAATGTAGCGTAAGCGTCGCTGTTTCGCTATAGCAACTGCGACTTAAATAAGCGCCATAATATTCAAAGTGCCCATTTATCTGGAAGGCTGATTTATTTTTTGTTCCGTTTTTCAAAAGATGGCTTGTTGCCGAGGCGATAAAATTTTTATTTTCAAAATAATTGCCTGCATTAAACACCAGTTCAATCATAGCCACCTCTTCTGCTCCGTCATTTACATAATATACAGGCACACCATTAGCAAGTGAATATTTGGTGCAAGGCTTTAAACTAAGATCAAATTGTATTGCATCTTTTATAGGAGGCGGAATGGTTCTGTCTATTTTGGTTATATCTATTGTAGAAATCATTACTGAAAAATTTTAATTGCAATAAATTAATTATTGCTCAGGTAATATAAAGTGCTGCAATTATTCTCCGAGAAAATAATATTGCTTTCATTTCGTATATCCGTAACCGTTATGGCCTGGTATTTTTCCAATTCGGTATTCATCAGGTTGGCATCGCCGAGTAATTCATACAGGGCAAGGCTGTTGGCCCGGTTAGTAAGACTAATATCTTCAAAAGCCATGATGCTTTCGGTGCGGTTTTTTACTTTTTGCAGTTCTGCTTCGGGCACTAATGCTGTCTTTATCTTTTCAAGCTCCGCCAGCAATGCGGCTTCTGCTTTTTTGATGGAAGTTCCTTTTATCAGTTTCCCGTCAATAAAAAGTAATCCTGCATCGGTGCTTCCAAAATGCGTGCACTGAATATTGCTGAAGAGCTGCTGATCTTTTACCAGGCTTTGATATAATCGTGAAGAAGCGCCATTGCCCAATATTTCAGCTACCAAATCCATTGTATAATATCGTGGATCCAGCCTTGATGAAACATGCCAGCATTTATACAATGCGTCCAGCGGCACATTGGCTTTCACTTCAAAAAAGGCCGGCGCTTCTTGTTCCGGCTCCTGTGGCAGGTTGCGGTTATATTTTTCCCCGGACGGAATATCACCAAACCATTTTTGTGCAAGTGTCTTTACATTTTCCAAACTCAGGTTACCCGCCACCGTTAGAATGGCATTTACCGGAGTATAATGTTTAAAGAAAAAATTTTTTACATCCTGCAAGTTTGCATTTTCCACATGGCTCACTTCTTTGCCAATCGTCATCCACTGGTAAGGATGTTTTTTATATGCCAGCGCGCGCAACTTGTGCCATACATCTCCGTAAGGCTTGTTGATGTAATGCTCTTTGAATTCTTCCACCACCACTTTTTTTTGTACCTCCAGCGAACTCTCACTAAATGCCAGCGACAACATCCGGTCGCTTTCGAGCCACAAGGCAGTTTCTATATTTTCTGCAGGCAGTTGCAGGTGATAATTAGTAACATCATTGGTGGTGTAGGCATTATTTTCTCCGCCAGCCATTTGCAGTGGCTCATCATACCCGGGAATATGAATGCTGCCGCCAAACATGAGATGTTCGAATAAATGTGCAAAACCCGTCCGTTGCGGATCTTCATCGCGTGCGCCCACATCATAGAGCACATTTACCGCAGCCATTGGTGTGCTTTTGTCTTCATGAAAAATTACCCGCAACCCATTATCCAGTACGAATTTTTCGAAATGTATCATGGCAGCAAAATTGCGCTAAACCATTTCATTTTCCTAAAAAAGAATTTTTAATAAATGCGGCCAACATGAAAAGTAAAAATCATCGGAACATTTTTTCGCGTAACTACAATGGTGATTTTTTCGCCAACGTTTTGCATGAGGTTTTTATAAATTTCAATGTCACCACTGAAATTGGAATTCACTGCTATTATCACATCATCTCTGCGCAGGCCGGCACGATACGCCGGGGATTTTGCAATCACTTCATCCAAAACAATTTTTCCGCTGTCATAATACATATTTAATCCTGTGTAAGAATAATCAAACTCTTCTTTGAAATGGCTATTGGGCTGCAGGAATATTTCACGTTTAGGATAGTTGAAAGTAAGATTGAATCGGCGAAGAATATCATCACCGATAAGCCCGCCCAGGAAAGGATACGACGTGGCATTATATACATCATCCAGCAAATCGGTAGGCACTCTTCTGAATTTGTACGGACCTATTTGCACTTCTTTAATAATTGTTAACCGCATTTCTTTTCTGCCGCCCAATCCCTGCACTTGTATGTACACGGGTTTTCTTTTTTTTAATAACACGCTGCTATCTTCTTCAAATTGTTTGCTCATCAGGAAACACAATCCTGCACCGGTATCAAGATAAAAATTAGCAGTGATCGTCCTGGCATCTTTTATGGTTAATGTTTGTATTGGCAATGCCGTAAAAAGCGGATGCAGCAAGTAACCGTTGCGCGGATAATTAATGGCGCCTTTAGTAAACACTTCAATACGCAAGCTGTCAAAATTTACTTTTACAATATACCTGCTTAAAAAACTATACCCGATAATACCATCAATTTTTTGCCCGTAAACACTGGTAAGAATATCATAATTGTTGATATAAAAATCAAGGCTGTCAATCACAAGCCCGGGCAATGTTAACCTGCAGTTGGGGGCATAATCTACATTTTCTATACCGGCAATTCCATTAATCACTTTTCCGGAAGGAATGTGAGGAATATGAAATTCTTCTACCGTAGAGGAATCGAGGGATATGGCGCCGCTGCCGCTATCCAATATAAAATTTAATGGCGTGGAAATATTATTAAACTTTGCCTGCACCATGATAACTCCGCCCGTAAGTTGTTTAAACGGAAAGCGGGTAATAAGCCGGGCGGGTGCTTCTGTTGATACTTCCTGGGCAAAAGAAAGCGCCGCAGTAAATATTGATAGTATAAACAGGAATGCTCTCATATAGCTGGGCTGAAATTAAATGATATGCACTTATTTTTGTACTCCATTTTACAAACGGTAAATTAAATACCGTATCAATAAAGATAATAATTATGAATACATCTGGTCTTCTTAAAAAAGCTCTGCGTTTCGAACATCTCTCCGTAGAAGAAGGCGTTTATTTATTTAAAAATGCTGCATTAGCCGATCTAATGATGGTGGCCGATGAGCTTAGAAAAATTCAGGTGCCACATGGAAAAGTAACCTGGATCATTGACCGCAATGTAAACACCACCAACGTTTGCATAGCTAATTGTAAGTTTTGTAATTTTTATCGCGTGCCTGGCAGCGAAGATGCATACATTACCGATATAAAAACTTATCAAAGAAAAATTGACGAAACATTTCGCTATGGCGGCGAACAACTGCTGCTGCAGGGTGGCCATCATCCCCAGCTTGGGCTTGAATTTTATGTTGATCTTTTTAAACAATTAAAAAAATTATATCCCACATTAAAACTACATGCGTTAGGTCCGCCGGAAGTGGCACACATCACCAAACTCTCTAAATCGAATCATCATGATGTGTTAGTTGCTTTGAAAGATGCCGGGCTTGATTCATTGCCCGGTGCAGGAGCAGAAATACTAACGGACAGGGTTAGACGATTAATCAGCAAAGGCAAATGCGGTGCACAGGAATGGCTCAATATTATGAGAGAAGCTCACAAACTTCATCTCACTACTTCTGCTACTATGATGTTTGGCCATGTGGAAACTATTGAAGAACGTTTTGAACATTTGGTAAAAATAAGACAGGTACAATCTGAAAAACCTGAAAACGCAAAGGGTTTCTTAGCATTTATTCCATGGACATTCCAGGACGTGGATACTTTACTTGCCAAAATAAGAGGCGTGCATAATCTTACCACACCAGAAGAATATATTCGTATGATTGCAATGAGCAGAATCATGCTGCCCAATATTAAAAACATACAGGCAAGTTGGCTTACGGTGGGCAAACAGGTTGCACAACTTTGTCTTCATGCCGGGGCTAATGATTTTGGAAGCATCATGATAGAGGAAAATGTTGTAAGTGCAGCAGGCGCACCGCATCGCTTCACCAGCAAAGGTATCCAGGATGCCATTCGTGAAGCGGGCTTTGAGCCACAACTGCGCAACCAGCAATATGAATTCAGAAAAATGCCGGAGGTGATGGAAGAGCAGGTGATCAATTATTAGCTATTGGTTAATTCGTGTAATTCACTTTAATTCGTGTAATCAATTTTATTCTCTTCATTTTTTATAACTCAAAAATTTTAAAATGAAAAAAGTTTCTATTGCTTTTGTTTTATGTTTCTCTCTTTTGAAAGCCAGTGCCGACGAAGGGATGTGGCTTCCCATGTTACTGGGCCAGCAGGTGTATGATAACATGGTGAAGAAAGGACTCAAACTCACCAAAGAACAATTGTACGATATTAACAAGCCTTGCATTAAAGATGCAGTAATCATCTTCGGCGGCGGATGCACTGGGGAAATTGTAAGCAACCAGGGATTAATTTTTACCAATCATCATTGCGGCTATGGTGTTATTGCCGGCGCCAGCACTGTAGAACATAATTATCTGAAAGATGGATTTTATGCTTATACCAAAGACCAGGAAATAAAATCTGATCTCACCGTTACATTTCTTGAAAGAATAGAAGATGTAACCAACCAGGTAGAAAGCCAACTGAAAGGATTGAACTATGCAGACCGTGCAAAAAAAATCAATGAAGTGTACAAACAAATTACCGATAAAGTTTTGGACACAGCCAATGGCATTTCCGGTAAAGTGTATAGCATGTTCAAAGGCAACCAGTACATCATGTATGTATATAAAATTTATAAAGACATTCGCCTCGTTGGCGCTCCGCCCGAAAGCATTGGTAAGTTTGGCGGCGATACCGACAACTGGGAATGGCCGCGTCACACCTGCGATTATTCCATCTTCAGGGTTTATACTGCAAAAGACGGAAAGCCTGCAACATACAGCCCCGACAATGTTCCGTTGAAACCAAAATATTTTTTACCGGTATCATTAAAAGGTTATAAAGATGGTTCGTTTGCCATGATCTTCGGTTACCCCGGCAGCACCAACCGCTACGAAACTTCTTATGGCATTAAATTAAAAACAGAAATTGATAATCCTTCTTTAGTTCATTTGCGCGATGTTCGTTTGAAATTCATGTATGCACAAATGATAAAAGATCCGGCCGTAAAACTGAAGCTTGCTGAAGACTATGCATCCATTGCCAACTACTGGAAATTTTATGATGGTGAAACAAAGCAATTGGAAAAACATCATGTGTATGATAATAAAGTGGCTGCTGAAAATAAATTTGCCGAGTGGGCAAAAGGAAAACCTGATTATGAAAATGTGTTAAGCGATTATCAGAAAAATTATGATGCATGGACACCTTACGCAAAAGAACGCGTGTACCTGATAGAAGGAATCCTCGGTTCGCCGCTGGCAGACTTTGCTGCATCACTGATGCAGGTAAACCGTACTTTGACTCAACAGGGAAAAACAGATGCCGATGTACAAAAGGCATTGGCTTCGGAAAATGAAGAGCGCACAAAGTTTTTGGAAAGTGAAGATTTACCGAGCGATAAAAAAATATTGGCTGCCACCGCTATGATGTATTATACTGACGTTGACCCAAGCCAGCACCCAATAGGTTTTTACGAAAGCATAAAACAAAAATACGGTCCGCTTGATGATGAAACGACCTTTACCAAATGGGCCGATGATGTTTTTGCAACAACAATGATCCTGGATTCCGCAAAGTGGAATGCTTTTATGAAAAACCCCGATGCCGTTACATTGCAAAGTGATCCTGCCTATTCTTATGCTTCTTCATTTATACAAAATTATTTATCCAAGTATGCCGCTCAGTATGCTGACTTCACCGCAAAGAATAATGAACTGGGGCGATGGTATCTGAAAGGCATTATGGAAATGAATCCTGCTGCTGCAAAAAAAATGTATCCCGATGCCAACTTCAGCATGAGGGTAACGTATGGCAATGTAAAAAGCTACAACCCGCGCGATGCCGTGCATTATGATTATGAAACCACCGAAAAGGGTATATTGGAAAAATATATTCCCGGCGATTATGAATTTGATGTGCCAAAAAAAGAATTGGACTTATTAAAAAAACGCGATTTCGGGCAATACATTGATAAAACAAAAAATGATCTGGTTACCGACTTTATTGCTACTACCGACATTACCGGCGGCAACTCTGGTTCGCCGGTGATTGATGGCAACGGAAACCTTATCGGGCTTGCGTTTGATGGCAACTACGAAGCACTGAGTCATAAAATACAATTTGATAAAGACCTGAACAGAACCATCTGCGTGGATATTCGTTATGTGCTTTGGAGTATAGATAAATTGGGCAATGCAAAAAATATTATTAATGAATTGAAATTAGTCCGGTAATATAATTATATGTGAGAATTAAATGCGTTGCAGCGATAGCAGCGCATTTTTTGTTGAGGCCTCACCCCAACCCCTCTCCGAAGGAGAGGGACATTATCACATATCTTATTTGTGATAATTTTGAAAATGGCATTACAAAAATTCACTCCCGAACAATCACTTCCAAAAATAAAACAATATTGCGCATACCAGGAGCGGTGCCATGCAGAGGTGCGTGAAAAATTATATTCGTTTGGACTTTATAAAAACCAAGTGGAAGAAATAATTGCAACACTCATCAGCGAAAACTATCTGAATGAAGAAAGATTTGCCAAACAATTTGCGGGTAGCAAATTCAGGAGGAACCAGTGGGGGAGAAATAAAATAAAACAGGCATTGAAACAAAAACAGGTAAGCGATTATTGCATAAAAAAAGCACTGCTTGAGATTAACGGTAACGACTACACGAAAATTTTTAAAAAATTAGCAGCGCAGAAATTACAGGCGCTCAAAAGCGAAAAAAATATTTTTATCAAAAAAAGAAAGCTGCAGGATTACCTCTTGCAGAAAGGTTTTGAAACGTATTTGATAAGGGAAGAAGTGAATAAGATTGGAAATAAATAAATTTATTAATCCAATAACTTTACACCATGTCTTCTCTCACCATCACACTTATTCAAACTGATCTTGTTTGGGAAAATAAAAAAGCCAATCTTGAACTGCTGTCAAAAAAAATTGAGAGCATAAAAGAGAAAACTGAGATAATTATTTTACCCGAAATGTTCAGCACCGGCTTTACCATGAATGTAGAAAAACTTGCAGAAGGCATGAATGGCGAAACAATTCAATGGATGAAAAAAACCGCCGCTGAAAAAAAAGTAATCATCACAGGCAGCCTTATTATTAAAGAGAAAGACCCCTCTCCTTCGGAGAGAGCGGGAGGTGAGATTTTTTTTAACCGTCTCATTTGGATGCTGCCCAATGGCGAATATGGAACCTATGATAAACGGCATTTATTTGCTTACGGTAACGAACACACGAAGTTTACACCCGGAAAGAAAAGGCTCATTACATCGGTAAAAGGATGGAAAATAAATCTGCAGGTATGTTACGATCTTCGTTTCCCGGTATGGTCAAGACAATCATTCAACAAAGCTCAGGATGACAAAGAATATGATGTACTCATGTATGTTGCCAACTGGCCACAGCAAAGGATTCATGCATGGAAATCGTTATTGGTTGCGCGTGCTATCGAAAATCAATGTTATACTGTGGGCGTAAACCGCGTGGGCAATGATGGCAATAATATTTATCACAATGGCTGCAGCATGATAGTGGATCCGTTGGGCGAAATGATTTATTGCAAAGAAATGGAAGAAGACATTTTTACTTATATATTGCAAAAGGAAAAAGTGATACAGACAAGAGAAAAATTTCCCTTCTGGAAAGGCGCTGATTCATTTAATATAAACACGTAATATGGTGGAAGTTTATTGCGCAAAAAAAGTTTTTACCGGCGACCGTGTTCTTGAAAATGCCGCCGTGGTGGTAGAGAATAATACTATCAAAGAAGTTGTCAGCCAAAACAATTTTCGGTTACCCGTTACCGTTAGTTCAGACATACTTGCGCCTGCATTTATTGATATACAGATTTACGGCGCTGGGGGCAGGTTGCTGGCGGAGTTTCCTGATGCGAAAACCCTTTTCGCAATGGAAGAACATTGCCGGAAGGGCGGCAGCAAATATTTTTTGCCCACACTTGCCACCAACCCTATGGACGTTTTAAAAAAAGGCATTGATGCAATGCATGATTATTGGGCCAGGGGTGGTAAAGCCACTCCCGGCCTGCATATAGAAGGTCCTTGGATTAACAAAATAAAACGCGGTGCACATATTGAAAGTTTTATTCATAGCCCTTCCGTTGATGAAGTAAAAGACCTGCTTGAGTATGCAAAAGGTGCCATTAAAATAATTACACTTGCTCCGGAAGTTTGCTCCAAAGAAGCAATTGACCTGATAAAAAGTTATGGAATTATTATTTCGGCAGGGCATAGCAATGCTACTTATCCGGAGGCTGCGGAATTTTTTAGAGATATTCATCTCGCCACACATTTATTCAATGCAATGAGTTCCCTTCATCATCGCGAACCGGGTTTGCCAACAGCTGTAATGATCAATAAAAATGTGCGGTGCAGCATTGTTGCAGACGGGCATCATGTGGACTTTGCAGTAGTCAATCTTGCAAAAAAAGTAATGAAGGAAAGATTGTTTTTAATAACCGATGCTGTTACCGAAACAAATAGTGGCGCATACCAGCATCACCTCGTTGGCGATAAATATGAATGCAACGGAATATTGAGCGGCTCTGCATTATCCATGGCAAAGGCTGTAAAAAATTGTTATGAACAATGTGATATTCCTTTGGATGAAGCACTGCGTATGGCAAGCCTTTATCCTGCAAAAATATTGGGAACAGGTAATGAAACAGGAAAGATTGAAGAAGGATACAAAGCACACCTGGTATTGCTTTCAGACAACCTCGATGTGATGCAATGTATTTAAATTATTTTTTTGTATCGCGAATTGTTTTTATCACCCATTCCATTTTTGTATCCACACCATTCACCACATCTTTATACACCGGCGGAATATAAACATCGGGCATCACGCCGATTCCTTTTTCCGCAATGTGATGATACTGTACGATTCTGAAAAACGGTAATCGCACGCGAAGCTTTGTATTAGGCAAAATAATATCGGGAATAATGATACCGGAGTTTCCATACCATCCGCCACCGGTTTCTTCTCCGACAAGAGTTATGCCAGGCTGGTCTTTTACGGCATTACAAAAAAGGGAGGAAGCAGAAAATGTCAGTCCGTTTATCAGCACATAAGTATTTCCGTTAAAATGATTTCTTCGTTTTGGATTAAACACATGGTTTTCCCAAAAACCAAAATGATAGTTGCCATCTTCTTCTTTATGTGTAAGAAATATTAATGCGAGGTTATTAAAAACCCCGGAGGTGATATGTTTCGTAAAGCCCTTAAAATTTTTTTTAATAGAATATGCACTGTCAGATACTTTGAAAGAAGAATCTCTCAAATACTTTGCAAGCACTACATAATTATTTATATCTCCGCCGCCATTGGCTCTTATATCAATCACCAGGTTCTGCAAATTTCTTCTATGAATTTTCCGAAATGATTTACGGAAAAAATGTTTCAGGTGGCCGTTTGAAAAACTATTCACCGTCATCAGTGCAAATGATGTATCAAACTGCAGCGAGCGAATTCGTTCTTTTTTAGATGGTGCTCTTTTTTTAATCGTTTTTAAAAAAGCCTTTCTTTTAGCAATGGAATCAGCAGAAGGATTATAATATGGAATGATGGCATGTTTTTCAATGCCGGCGCTGTCCACATATCCAACGTTATACGTTTTATACAGCCCGAAAATATTCCGGTGAAAATAAGGGAATGCCTCGCTAAGCCGTATATAATTTACATTTTCGGAATAACCATCTTCTACCATATAATCAAACATGATGTTGATTAACTCTGCACTCTTAATGCCGTTGATGGAGGTGATGAAGTCTCCTTTTTTAATTACAGAATCTTTTTTATTCAGGTTATACACCACTACCATGGTATCGTTCCATATTTTCAGAAAAAGCGGAAACGAAGGAATTACTTTGCCCCTGATAAACTTGTTCCATCCTCTGCTCATGCTGAAACTTGTGTGTCCGCAATGAATGGCAGAGGTAATCGGCGCAATGATTTTCCATCCGAATTGCAACTCCGTCATTGAATCCTGGATTGCTTTATATCCTTCGTTGAAGTACATGTCCATCGTGTCTTTCGGCGTGTACCAATAAAGTGAAGGATGTTTTTTTTCAAGAACTTGTCTTAAAAAAGAATAGTCTTGTTGCAATTGTTCTGGGGAATATTTTTTATCAGGATTATAATTTTTGGAAACCGAGCAGGAAAATAAAAAAGAAAGAATACAAAAATAGATCAGTGTTTTCATGTTCTCAAAAGCGTTATGATTCGGATTTATTTAAATGCATTCCATCCCTGCGCAGTTAATTTATGTGTATTGCCTCCTTTGGTGATAATGACACAATCATTGGGTTCATCAGTGATATGCCCTACAATGCTGATATCATTATTGATAATTATTTTATCATAATCACTTTGCTTTACAGTAAACAGCAATTCATAATCTTCGCCACCACTTAATGCGCAAGCCGTGGGATCTATTTCGAGTTTATAGGCAAATTGCCTGGCTCTTTCATCTACAGGAATTTTTTCTTCATATATCCTGCATCCTTTTTTACTCTGTGTACAAATATGTAAGATCTCGCTGCTGAGTCCATCGCTGATGTCAATCATTGAAGTGGGCATGATATCATTTGCGGCAAAAAATTCTATAATATCTTTTCTTGCCTCGGGTTTTAAAAACCGCCCGATTATGTAATCCTGGTTTTCCAGGTCGGGTGTTGCACCTTTTGTTTCGAGAAAAATTTTTTTCTCTCTTTCTAAAATAGTCATGCCCAGGAATGCGCCACCCAAATCACCGCTCACGCAAATAAGATCGCCTGTTTGCGCTGTACTTCTTTTTACAAATTTATCCGGAGCTACTTCGCCAATTGCCGTAACAGAAATGATCAACCCTTTTTGCGATGAGCTGGTATCGCCGCCAACAAGATCTACATTATAATAATTACATGCAGCATAAACTCCTTCATAAAATTCATCCAGCGCTTCCACACTAAACCGGTTGCTGAAAGCAAGGCTGAGCATAATCTGCTGCGGCGTTGCATTCATCGCATATACATCGCTCAGGTTTACAATCACACTTTTATAACCGAGATGTTTCAGCGGAGTATACATCAGGTCGAAATGGATTCCTTCCACCAGCATATCGGTCGTTACTACAATTTGTTTTCCGAAATGATCGAGTATTGCCGCATCATCACCCACGCTTACAATGGTGGATGCATTTTTGGTTTCATTATTTTTTGTGAGATGGTCAATTAAACCAAACTCTCCTAATGTTGATATTTCGGTTCGTTCCTCGCTCATGCTGTTTTCACTGCTTTAATAAAATATTTAATCGTGCACATTAACCTTTCTCACCCGAAATCCATTTCAGCAATTCTTCGTGTATGGCTCCGTTAGTAGCTACAATGCCCGGCTGGTAGAGTGAATATTCATTGCCTTTCAGGTCGGTTACTTTTCCGCCTGCTTCATTCACCATTAAAAAACCTGCGGCGCTATCCCATGCATTTAATTTATGTTCAAAAAAACCATCAAAGCGCCCGGCAGCAACCCAGCAAAGATCTATCGCTGCACTTCCCAGCCTGCGAACAGGAACGCCTTGTCTTATTAATCTTCCGAAAACTTCCAGCGGGCCATTGGGCAAATTAATATAAGTATAAGGAAAGCCCGTAACCAGGCAGCTTTTCAACACTTCTTTTTTATTGCTTACCGAAATTTTTTTATCATTGAGTGTTGCACCTTTGTTTTTTTCTGCAAAAAAGAATTCTTTAAAAATTGGATTATACACCGCTCCCATGATCACTTCGCCGTTTTTTTCCAATCCCACACTTACGCAGCATATCGGAATTCCATTTGCAAAATTTACTGTACCATCTATCGGATCAATAATCCATTTAAATTCACTATCGCTCAATTTTTCTGCAGTTTCCTCGCTCAGGATGCTGTGTGCCGGAAAATTTTTTTTAATGATTGCCTGTATTGCTTTGTCCGATGCATGATCGGCTTCTGTTACCAGGTTGTTTACTCCTTCTTTGTTGCTGATGGTGAAAGAGCCATTGAAAAACCGCATCAGTTCATTAGCTCCGGCGTTTACTGCGTCCACTAAAGTTTGTTTATACATTTGGCAAAGATTATAAATGTTTATTTAATTGTTTATTTATTTTGCGAAAATTATTGTTTAATTATTTTATGGCTTTGTTGGTTAATCGTTTTAATTGCTGTATCGTTAATAACAGTTTAAAGTACATAATTGAATCAATTAACAATTGAACCATTCACCCATTCAACAATTTAGAACAACTTGCAGCTTTCGGTAATCATAGTAAATTATAACGTAAAATATTTCCTGGAACATTGCCTTGGCGCTGTAATCAAAGCCATTGAAAACACCGAGGCCGAAATTTTTGTTGTGGATAATAATTCTACAGACGGAAGCAAAGATTATTTTAAAAATAAATTTCCGCAGGTACAATTTATCTGGAACGAAAGCAACGAAGGATTTTCCAAAGCAAATAATAAGGCACTACAACTCGCCACCGGCAAGTATGTTTTGTTTTTAAATCCTGATACACTCGTTGCCGAAGATACTTTTGAAAAATGTATTTCATTTATTACCGCTCATGATGATGACGTGGCCTGTGGCGTGAAAATGATTGATGGTCACGGAAATTTTTTGAAAGAAAGTAAACGCGGCCTTCCCTTGCCCATGCCTGCGTTTTACCGGCTTTTCGGTCTTTCGCTGCTCTTTCCCCGGTCAAAAATTTTTTCACGGTATCACCTCGGTTATTTGGATGAAAATTTAAATCACGAAGTGGATGTGCTTGCCGGCGCTTTTATGATGATACCAAAAAAAATTCTTGATAAGACCGGCGCATTTGATGAAAGTTTTTTTATGTATGGTGAGGATATTGACCTGAGTTATCGCATCCGGCAGGCAGGGTTTAAAAATTTTTATCTCGCAGAAACCTGTATTATTCATTTTAAAGGAGAGAGTACGGGCAAACAAGGCTTGAAGTATGTAAAAATGTTTTATCGTGCTATGAGCATTTTTGCAAAAAAAAATTATGGAACTGCAAAAGCGGGAATGTATAACATTATTATTCAATTGGCAATTTTTATCCGTGCAGGATTGGCTGCACTAGCCCGTTTGATAAAATGGCCATTCCGCATTTTCAGTAACTTCAAACAACAGAAACCGGAGCAAATAACCGCCATTTGTAATTCTACCGAAAACACCGCACTCTCCCTTTATTTGGAAAACACCGGATCTTTTACCATTAACTATATTGATCCGGACACCATCAATGATACACAAGGCCTGGCGGAAATTTTCATTGGTAAAAAAAGAATAACACAGAGTGTTATTCTTTGTGAAAGTTTATCTTTTAAGAAAATTATCCAATTATTACCAACCATTCCTGCAAAGACAACAATAAAATTTTTTAATGGGAATAGCTTGCTCAGTAATGCAAAAAAATAACTGGTTTATTTTCGTATAGTCCTTACCGTTAGCGCCCAAAAATGTAAAATGCAAAATGTAAAATTTATGGAGTTTATTTGCGAACCGTATTTTTCATTTTGCATTTTTAATTGATTTGGAACTTTTTCCGCCAACTATTTCCGAAATTTGCGAACTGATAATTAAAAAAATAATGAATGGCCTATAATTACAGCCCTCAGCGGGGCATCCCTCCGGTTGTGTTGAACCTGATCATTATTAATGTAATTGTTTTTGTAGCTCAGTTGGTGTTCGACAGCTCCATCGGGCTTACCAATTTGTTTGCACTATATCCTTACAGTAGTGGTTTGTTTAAGCCATACCAGTTGGTCACTTTCATGTTTACCCATTCCCCGGATAATTTTTTCCATATCATTTTTAACATGTATGCCTTGTGGATTTTTGGAAGCGTTCTTGAACGGGTTTGGGGGCCAAAACGATTTTTGATTTTTTATCTCGTTTGCGGCCTTGCTTCGGGGTTAACTCAAATGTTTTTTACCAATGGTGCGGCTATTGGCGCATCCGGCGCTATTATGGGGTTGCTTGCCGGTTTTGCCTATCTTTTTCCCAACACACAATTTTTCATTCTTCCGTTTCCTTTTCCCATCAAAGCAAAATACATGGCGGCTATTTATGCAGCTATTGACTTATTTGGTGGCTTTTCGGGCCGCGATGATATTGCACACTTTGCGCATCTCGGCGGCCTTGCTATGGGGTTTATCCTTGTCATCTTCTGGAACAAGACGAACAAAAAAAGGTTTTATTAAATTTCTGACTTTTTCATTTTCCTAAAACTATTTTGGTAATTTTATAGTCCCTTGCCTTATAAAACTTGTAACATGGGAGAGTCGGAAAGATATATTGACCGCCGTTTAAAAAAAATTTCACTTGGAGAGGATCATAATGCATTGATCGCTCTGCTCAGCATTAACATTGCTGCATTGGCTATTATGGGTTTTATCAGGATCACTTATATGATTGTTGATTCGCCCGGCGCTGTTTTCGCAAGTGATATTTTACCATGGTCTATTCTACCCGCAAAACTTTTATCGTTAGTTCGTGTGCCATGGACATTGCTTACTTTCATGTTTATACACACCAGCTTTATGCTGGCTCTTACCAACATGCTTTGGCTTTGGGCTTTTGGTTCCATACTGCAAGACCTTGCAGGCAATGATAAAATTATTCCGGTGTATTTATACGGAGGAATTGCAGGTGCCGTGATGTTTATTGCCTGCAATTATGCAATACCCGCGCTGCGCCCCAATCTTGGCAATGCATACCTCGATGGCGCATCGGCATCCATTATGGCTATTGCCATTGCCACTACCACTCTTGCTCCGGATTATCGCATTTTCAGAATGCTGAACGGAGGCATACCATTATGGGTGCTTACCGTTTTATTTGTGGTTATAGATTTTGCGGCATTGGGAACACATGCGCCCGCTTACCTGGTGGCTCACCTCGCCGGCGCATTAATGGGTTTTGTGTTTGTAATGCAACTCCGCCGCGGATATGATATTGGTGCATGGATGATTCGGTTGTACGACTGGTTCATCAATCTTTTTAATCCCGATAAAAAAATTACCCCGCAAAAAACAAAGGACAAATTATTTTATAAAACAACGCATCATCTGCCTTTTGAAAAACATCCGATAGTAACCCAACAACGGATAGATGAAATTCTCGATAAAATAAATCAGAAGGGTTTCAGCCATTTAACTGAAGAGGAAAAAAACATTTTGAAACGTGCCGGAGAAAGTGATGTATACTAAATATTTACATTCCTCGTTCCTGTCTTAATTTAAAAATACATCCGTTGCGAAGTTTGGTTAAAAAAACTTTCCTAGTTTTTAATTTTTCCCTCGCGGTTTGTTTTTTGCTGGGGGCTTATGTACAGTTTTTCGATCCTAAAAGATGGTGGTTTTTGGGGTTGTTCACTTTTGTACTTGCATACCTGGTAATTGCGCTGCTAATTTTTTTCTTCTTCTGGTTGTTTAAAAAACAAATCTGGTTTTTGATTTCGCTGCTTGCCATCATTGCAGGATGGGGCGCCATCATGAATATTTTTCCCCTCCGTTTTTCTTCTTCTTTTACTATTAAAAAAGATACGGCCAATATTCGCGTGATGAGCTGGAACGTAGAGCAGTTCAATATTCTGCATCATAAAGAACACCCGGAAGTAAAACGGGAAATGATTGACCTGATTAACCAGTATGATCCGGATATTGCCTGTTTCCAGGAAGTGGTGGCCAGCGATAAAGTAACGGGCATTAATTACTTGCCGGCGATTTTTAAAGCATTGCATTTTACCAATTATTTTTATTCGTACAGTATAAAAGATGATTTTGACCGGGATCATCATTTCGGAAGATTGATCTTTTCAAAATTGCCCATCATCAATAAACAAACTGTGGTAAACAATCCCAACGATTACAATGCCACCTTTCAATACATTGATGTTTTAAAAGGAAATGATACCATCCGTGTTTTTAATATTCATCTCCAATCTTTAAAATTTTCAAAAGCAAACCTGAATTACCTGGACAATGGATCTATTGACAGCGACAGCACGCTTCGTGAATCGAAAAGTATTATTTCAAAAATTAAAACCGGTTTCATCAAAAGATCAGTGCAGGCGCGGTTTATCAGGGATGAGATTGATAATAGCCCTTACCCGGTAATTCTTTGCGGCGATTTTAATGATGTGCCTAATTCTTATGCTTACGAAAAAATTGGCGGCGACCTGCAGAATGCATTTGTGAAAAAAGGCTTTGGTATTGCAAGAACGTTCAGCACCATATCACCCACACTTCGCATTGACAATATTTTTGCAGATGACCACTTTATCATACATCAATTTACAAGAGTAAAAAAATTATTGAGCGATCACTTTCCGATAGTTGCCGATATGCGCCTTGCCCCGCCCGGAAAATAATTTTTATCTTTGGCCAATGAATGCTATTTTTTTAATTTCCTGTTGTTACAATTGCTGATAAAGGCAACTCAATACCCTTTTATTCTCATTAACTGTTTTTTCCCGATATTTAATTATCAAAAAGTTTATGTCACTCAAAGTATATAATTCATTAACGCGAAAGAAGGAAACATTTGTATCCATTACACCCAACCATGTGGGCATGTATGTATGTGGCCCTACAGTAAGCGGAGAAAGCCATCTCGGTCATGCAAGGCCGTATATCACTTTTGATGTAATAGTAAGATACTTTACTTACCTCGGTTATAAGGTTCGCTATGTGCGAAACATAACCGATGCCGGGCACTTTGAAGAAGAAGGCCGCGAAGCAGAAGATAAAATTTCAAAAAAAGCCTTGATAGAAAAAGTGGAGCCAATGGAACTGGTGCAGAAATATACAAACCTGTTTCACTGGGCTATGAAACAATTTAACACACTCGAACCAAGCATTGAACCCACCGCCACCGGCCACATAGTAGAGCAAATAAACATGATAGAACAACTTATTGAAGCAGGGTATGCTTATGTGGTAAATGGTTCTGTTTATTTTGATGTGAAAAAATATGCATCTAATCATAATTATGGTGAGTTGAGCGGCAGGGTGATGGATGATCTTTTGGAAACAACAAGAACGCTGGAAGGGCAGGATGAAAAAAGAAATAAAGCCGATTTTGCATTGTGGAAAGCGGCACCCCCGCAACACATCATGCGCTGGAAAAGCCCGTGGGGTGAAGGTTTCCCCGGTTGGCATATTGAATGTTCTGCCATGGCAACAAAATATCTTGGACCGCGCTTCGACATTCATGGCGGCGGTATGGATTTACTCTTTCCGCATCATGAAAGTGAAATAGCGCAAAGCACCATTTGCAATCATGTGCAACCGGCAAAGTATTGGATTCACAACAACATGATCACCATTAATGGAAAAAAAATGGGTAAGAGCTATAACAATGTCATCAAGCTTACCGAACTCTTCAGTGGAAATCATCCGTTGCTGACACAGGCATTCAAACCCATGGTGGTGCGTTTTTTCATTTTGCAAACACATTACCGAAGCACGCTTGATTTCAGCAGCGAAGCGCTGATAGCTGCAGAACGCGGACTGAAGCGACTTTGGGATGCTTATGAAAATTTGAAAAAGCTGGATGATAGTAAGCAGGATACTGCCGCCGATAAAGATTTGGATAAAAAAATAAATTCACTCATGGATGAATTCGACGAATTCATGAATGATGATTTCAATACTGCAAAAGTGCTGGCGAATATGTTTGAGATGGTTCCTGTTATCAATTCGCTGAAAGATGGAACTATAAAAGCCGAAGTAATTTCTTCGTTTACGCTTCACCGTATGAAAACGGTTTTCAAGGTTTATGCAGAAGATATTCTTGGGCTTACTTCGTTTACACCAAACAATGAAAAGCTGGATGGGGTGATGCAGTTGGTTGCCGATATTCGCAAAGAAGCGAAATCAAAAAAAGATTTTCAAACATCCGACAAGATCAGGAAACAACTTTCCACACTTGGCATTGAAATGAAAGATGAAAAGGATGGTTCAATTAGTTGGAGTGTTAATTAAAATTTATGGAACACATCATTCATCTTTCGAAAGACAAAAAATTAAAACCGTTAATTGAACAGCAGGCATCTTTTGTTTTATCAAAAAGAAAAAAAATTTACCTGCAGTTGTGTTATGCTATCCTGAGCCAGCAACTGAATACAAAAGTGGCCAAAGTCTTGCGCAAAAGATTTCTTGACCTTTATGGCGGTAAAGAACCCACCGCAAAACAAATTCTTGAAACACCTGCATCTGTTTTTAGAAGTATTGGATTTTCCAATGCAAAGGCATCCTACGCTCATAATGTTTGTAAATTTTTTATAGATCATAAACTTACCGATGCAAAGCTGCACAAAATGAACAATGAAGAACTTTTATCGCTGCTTACGCAAATAAAAGGCGTAGGGAAATGGACCACAGAAATGTTGCTGATGTTCACTTTCGGAAGAGAGGATGTTTTTTCGGTAGATGATTTAGGCCTTCGGCAAAGCATTATCAAACTATACAAGATAAAAGAAACCAATAAAAAACAGCTTTGGGAAAAGATTGAAAAAGTTGCTTTGAAATGGTCGCCTTACCGCACGTATGCCTGTTTGTATTTGTGGGGATGGAAGGATGGAGAATGAATTGATTTCATTTTAGAATGCCTGGAATTAGGAGCACTTGCAAAGATTCCTGTGGAAAGGTCAGAGTTGATTTAAGTGCGTTAGTATTTGATTTTACTGTTTTGCATTGGCTAACATTATTACCCGCAAGTTATCAATCATCGCCTGGTTGATTTCTAAGTTCATATTATCATCAAAATCTTCAAATCTTAAGCTGATGCTATGTTTCCCTTTTGATAAAAAAACTTTTATTGAATTACTGTAACCCCAATTGCTCCATTCATTTTTACCGCGTTGCGGAAATACGATCGTTCCGGCTTCTTTGTTATCAACATTTAAATCCCTGATGGCGCATTTATTTTCCGTATTGGTGGGGCCGTTTCCATTCGAATATCGAAAATCAATTGCATACAAACCCTCGTGCTCAATATTTATATTAAATGATAATTTGCGGTTAAGCCTTGTGCTTATCTCAACAAAACCATTGCCCGTAAACCCCTTAAAAGATGAATCTGATTTTGCTGCAAATTGTTCCGCCTGATAAGTTGAAATATTTTTTTCATCAGAAAATAATATGGGTTCGCTTGCAAATGATTCAACTTTATTTTTATCAACAGCAATCACCTGATATTCTGCAACAACATCTTTTTCTACTTTAAATGAATTATTTTTTGTTGATGCAATTATTTTTCCATTTCTCACTATTTTATAATTATTTGCACCTTTTACCGGTTTCCATTTTAATGAATTATTACTCAACGCAACTTCAGGTGTAGCTGTAGAAAAATAAACCGGTTGTTCATTAATGTTTTCATTATTTTTTTTATTGGATAAAATAATTTCTATTAAATGCGTTCCAGAGATGTCTGGAGAAAGTTTATGCGATGATGAAGCTTTTCCGTCTATTTTAAAAGATGCAATTTCATTTCCGTAACCTTCCTCTTTAATATTTAAAATTGCATTCCGGTATTTAAAATTATTCAATGTTCTTTCCCCTTTCAATACTTCCGGCACAAACGGATGAAAGCTCAATCCATCATCTTCAAATTTTATCCCGAATAAAACTTTATGTACAAGGCTTATATTGCCACTTAAGCTCCAAAGCATATTACTGCTGTTAATTTGCGTACCTGCAAAATCTCCATTCTCTGCAACAAAATTTTCTTTGTTGGTTACAAACAAAGCAGCAGGACGATAAATATCTGCAAAGCTTTGCATCACTGCTTTTTCATTACTTGCTTTTTGCCCTGCCCATGTAAAATAAGTTTGCACAAAGGGCCACACCGCATCGTTGTGATACGGCGGAATACCCGGTATCTCCGGATAAATACACGTTACACCAAAATCTGTAAAAGGTATTTTGGAAACAATTTCTCTTTGCTGTTTTCCATCGGCAATGCCCCATATCACACACAAAGCTTCGCCCAACGCTTCACTGCGCGGAGAAATAATTTTATAATTTCTCCCGTATAAATATTGTGCATAAAACCCTTTATCAGGCATCCACAAATATTTGTTAATGGCATTTTTTATTTGGGTTGCAATTGCTTCATGTTTTGCAGCAACAGTTTTATCATTCATCAATAAAGCCATCTTTGATAAAACCAAATTCGCTTCATAATGCACCGCATTTGTGCCCAAACATTCACTTTCATAAATATCTGCAGGCTGCATCCATTGAGGATAAGTTTGTTCACGCCAATCAAGAAAAGACGATTCACCTCTTACCAATTCTGTTTCTTTATCATAAGCAACATGCTCATCATCATCAATGGAATTTTTTATAATGGCGTAAGCTTGTTCCAACCAATTTCTATTGCCTGTTACCTTATATACTTCATAAGCGGCAACTGCCCATATCATTCTGTCGGTGGAACAAGGCCATGCACCACCGGTTCCTGTATCTTGTATAATTCTTTTTTTCCTGTTTACTTTTTTCAATAAACTTTTCATCGCTACTTGGGGTTGCATGTATGCCATGGAAAGTATGATGCTATAACTTATGTCTCTCGTCCACACCCCGGCCCATTCTTTACCCGTACGAAAGGTGCTGTCAGGCTCAATGGCCTTTATCATTTCTTCCAAACTCATATTATATAAGGCATCTGAAATCGGATAAGCCGATTTGTATTGCGGATATGCTGAAATATTTTTTGATAAAGCCCATTTTGAATTTGTCTGCCGATCATTCTGCAATGCATTTAATATAAGTGTGGTTGAAAAAATATGATTCCCGTTATCTTTTAATTGCAGTTGCGGATGATTCACCAGGTTATCAAAATCCCAAATCAGCGGCGCGGTGCTTCCTGCGATGTAAACACCCTTGAAATCTTCTTTATAAATTTTATTGCCGTTGAATGTTGTATAAAAACCTTGTTTGTTAAACTGATTAAACACCTCATTCATATCAACACTCACAATAAATTTTGTGTTGGGTTTAAGATAAGTATTGTCTTTTTTTGGTGGTTCTTCTTTTAGTTGCGTTCCGAATTCTATAAGCGGTGTTTTGCAAACACTGTCCTTTGCAATGCAGGTAAAATGATGGTCAGTGCCGGAAGGCATTTCATTGTCTTTCCCGTTAATGCTGAATTTAAAAGTTATGTCAGCGCTTTTAAAAAGATTAGCCGGGCTTTGATAATTAGATGTGAGTACTGTTGATGATAAAATTTTTGCTGTATATTTTCCCTGTACAATGCTATCAGCATACAATACAAATTTTTTATTTTGATATAAAGGCTTTATAGTTTGTCCAACGCAAAACTGTGCCGTTATCAAACTTAAAATAAAAAAAAGTTTTAGGGCTTTAAGAATAACATTCATACAATACAAATATTTGGAAATTTCGATATTAAATTTAAGTATGATTAAAATAAAATATGATTAATAACAGGACAATTGCATAAACAATTTTTAAAGGATTACTATGCATTTGGGAAATATTATACAATTTATTCACGATTGCCGGTTACCATTCAAGGCTAATATTCTGCTACAATCATATCCCAATATTGTAATGATGGCAAGGTAAATGAAATCGCATTGCCTGATGTTGTAAACTTCAATTGCTGCAACACTCCGTCATTTAAATCAGGCGAAGCCATCCATAACTTTTTTACGGGTTTTGTTGTTGTTAGTATGTACGAAATATTTTGATACGTATCGGGGGTTGTTTGATTACCGTTGGCATCACGCCAGTCGAAGGATGATGCATTAGCGAAATTGATAAGGTGAATAATTTGTTTATCATTCATATCTTTCCCAATCACAGAAATGCTTCCGTTTTGCGGCGGAAAATTATTAATATTCGTTTTGCCATCCGATGAAATAATAATTGGCTGATTGAATGTGCCGCCATCACGAAGAACATTTTCATAGCCCGTTAAAAAATCATAATAATGAATAATCTCTTGCTGTAAATCGGGTTTCATTTTTAAATTATCATTCGGAAAATATTCTTTGCACAACATGTGTTCGCCCATTTCAAGATGCGCCGCACCATAAGCAAAAATCACAGCATCCGTTAATAACACGCCAGGCGTATTAAAATAACCTGTTGCGTTCGCCACATTGTAATCCATATATGCTGTAATTATGGTTGGCTTTGTGTTATTGCTCCATGCAATATTGTTTTGAATGATGTTCGCCAAATCTTTATACCCTTCATTCGGCTGCCAGACTTCTGTGTATGTAAAATCAACCGGCGATGTTGCAATGTTTCCCTGCTGACCAAATTGATTCACCGAATTCATCACCAATCTTTTTGTTGGCGCATAGGTTTTCATCGCAGATAAAAATGATGCAAAGCCTTTGGAAACATCAACCCTATTTCCATTGTAATCATACTGAATACCGAGATCACCAACCTGGTCAACATGAAAACCATCAAATGCATACACATCATACATATCCTGTGTTTTTGCAGCAAGATATTGTTGCCATGATGTGTTGCCCGGGTTTGTCAGATAGATATTGCTTTTAAAGGGGGAGCCTAAATTCAAAAAAACTTTTTCTGTATGATGCTGGTCTTTATACATATACCATTCATCTGAAACGCCGTCCTGTGCTGCATCATTCAAAGCGCCATAGCATAAATTATAACTCATCGCTTTCATGTTATGATTGTGTGCGGCAGTAATATAATAATCAACGGTTGATTTATAATTTGTACGGCTTGCAATATCCAGCCAGCTTGCAGCAGGGTTTGCAACCGTGCCTGCCAGCGGCTGATGGTGTTCGTAATCCCAATCATAAAACTGCAAACCATTTATGTGCAAACGATTCAAATTATTAATTATCGAATCCATGGATGAATTGGATAATTGTCCGTAAGCAGATAAAAAACCATATCGCGGAAATTTTATCCAATCACTTGAAACATCAACAGCCGTAGCCCCGTAAATTTTTTCAGCACCGTTTTCTATGTTATAAATGTCAAGCATATAACCGGTGTAATCTTTTGCAGGCGCCGTTAATGAAAATGTTAAGCTGGAAAAATCTGTTTCGCTGATAACATGATTCAATTGCCTGAATCTTATTTTAGCAGATGAAGGCAAATTTTTATCAATAGAAAAATGAATTACATCGCCTGGTTTGTAAACTGCTTTATCCGTTGTGATGTTTACAATTGTATCTGCTGTAGGATTTATTTGTGAGCCGCTGTTAGCAACAATATTTTTTTTACAACTTATCAAACTAAAACAAGTGATTAAATAACTCAACAATTTTATCATCATCAGTAGCTCCGTTTTAAAAAATAAATTTCTCACACAATCATGCTCCAAAGCCCCTCCCCGCTTATGGAAAGGTATTGGGGTGAGGTCATTCCTTCACAATCGAAATCGTTTCATACAACTGGTTAATCGTTACTTTATATTTTCCCGGGTCTGTTATCTGCCATTTGTAATCATCTGTATCTGCCTGGTTTGCGCCAATACTAACAAATGGTGCAAGTGTATCTGTTATTGGTGGATGATTCATATCTGGCCTGAAATATGGTCCTGCAAAGCCATTCTTTATTGCAACAGGAATTTTAAATTCACCCGCTGTTAAATTTCCTTCATACACAAAAATATTCGGATCACTTGTTGCAGTCATGGGTGTTGGAGCATCATCATTCCATCCGTTTGGTGCTGCATCACCCAACATCCATAAAGCAGCGTAGGGTGTAAATGGGTTAATATGAATAGAATTTGCCTGGATGTTTAATGAAATTTTATAGGCGCCTGCAGTTGTTATCTGCCATTTATTATCTGGCGGATTGGTATTACCAAAAACCAACACCGCATCGGTATCGGTTATTGCCGGATGATTGGTTAACGGGCGATAGAAATCACCACCCCAGTTGCCCGTTGTAGTTGGTATTTTAAATTCACCCGCATTTAATTTTTCATTGTAATGAAATATGTATGGATTGAATGGGTCAACCATCATTTGATTTGGGTTATTAATATTCCATCCGTTAGGCGTAGCGTCGCCAACAATCCAAAGTTGCGAATACAACGGTGCCTGCGCTTTTGAAATATTTATCGTTAATGAAATAAGATTTACATCAATTGTATAAACCTGCGGCAAGGTAATATTGAATTTATCATCGGGCTGCGCATCTTCGGTACGATAAAATAAATGTGCCGAATCTGCACCTTTATTATATGATGGAAGAAATGAGCCGTGTGTTGTAATGAATTTAAATTCGCCCGGTGTTAATGTTCCCGAATAATGAAACTCACCGGGAATAGTTGCATCGGGTGTTAAAGAATCTGCTGTAGTTGCATCCCACCCTGTTGCTGTTGCGCTGCCAATAATATATAATGTTGTTGAAACGGGTTTATACCGCATTACATTAATTGTAATTGGATCTGATGTATCGCCTTTAAAATTTCCGTCACCGACAATTGTGTAAACTCTTGCTTCAAGTGCAAATATTGTATCTGCCGGTGCAGACCAGTTTGCAGAAAGCAATGCATTCAAACTTCCATTTGTATAATTAACAGAATAAACTGCTTTGCCAATATTATTGGTGATAGGATGAGAAAAATTATTTCCCTTCTTATCTAACTGCAAAACGTAAGTGATGGATGCACTTGTTTTATTATTGGTGCCTGTTGTCCAGTTTAAAGTAAGAGCAGTTGCATCTCTGTTTGCTTCGTTTAAAACAAGCGATGTTGAATCGGAAGCCGTGATGGCAAGCGGAGCATTGTTGGCGGTTGGCGTAAAATTTTCTGTTTTTTTGCAGCCGAAAAAAATAATCATGCAGCATGCTGCAAAAAATATATTCAATTTGTTTACGCAGGAAAGTTTTTTATTTGTAGATAATGGTATGCACATAGCAATAATTTTTAAAATTAGTACCCCGGGTTTTGTTTAAGGTTTGGATTGGCATCTATTTCAACCTGCGGAATCGGCAGCAATAAATTTTTTGTTGTTGCATTTGTTTTGCCAATTGAATGCAAAAAATTTAATCCATACTGTCCGTTATTCACACGTATCAAATCAAACCAACGGTCGCCTTCAAATGCAAGCTCGATGCGTCTTTCATGCAAAATTTTATCACGCAATGCTGATTGATTTAATCCTGTAACATCAGGCAATCCTGCTCTTGCACGCACTTTATTTAATGTTGCATTTGCATCGGTTGATGGTAATTGCGCTTCTGCGGTTTTGCCTGTTTCATTTAAAGCTTCGGCTTGCATCAGCAACACATCGGCATAACGCAATACAGGAAAGTCTTCATTGCTTGTATTATATTGCGGCGATACAGAGGTAGGCACTAAAAATTTTCTGACATTATACCCTGTGGTTGAATAAGTGCCCGAATAAACATTACCATAAAAATCAGGACAGCCCTGGTATAAAATTGTTTGATCTTTTCTTTTATCGCCGGGTTCATAACTATCAACAAATTCCTGTGTCGGTTGATTCCATCCATAAGCACCCCCGACAAATGTTGTGTTGCGCGGACCCATAAAAGTGCTCGTCCATGAAGCCTGGTTAAGATCATCAAAAAAACCATACGTTGTTTGACCGCTGAACTGCACCTCGAATAAAGATTCAGGTCCGTTTTTATCAGCGGGATTAAAGTTGTCCGCATAGTTTGCATTTAATGAATAACCCATTGATGTAACCTGCTGGCAAAGTGGAATTACATCAGCATAATCACCTAACGTTAAATATATTTTTGCCAGCAACCCAACCGCAGAGCCTTTTGATGCACGGCCTACATCAGCACCGGTATAAGTGTTACGTGTGGGTAATAAATTAATTGCGTCTTTTAAATCCTGTACCATCAAATCATAAATCTTTTGCTTGTTAACTCTTGAAGGATAGTAGTTGGTATCTTTTGTTGATTGCGGTGTTGTAATCAATGGCACATCACCAAAATATCTTACCAGGATAAAATAATAATTCGCTCTTAAAAATTTTGCTTCGCCGAGAATCCTGTTGCGTAGCGTTTCATCCATTTTTATATTCGGTACATTTTGAATTACCAAATTGCATGAGAGAATGCCGGGCCACGGGCCACGCCATAAATCCAGCACACCGGTATTGCTTGGATCCGTTGTGAAGTTGGCCTCTTCAACGGTTTCAATGCCATCTGTTCCGCCGCCCGCGCCAACAACGCTGTTCCCCGCCATAATATCAGAAGTCCACATACGCAGGTTGTACAATTTGGGTCTTTGTAAAGGTTGATAAGCTGCATTCACCGCATTGATTGCATCATCGGCCGTTTGAAAAGAATTGGAAGTATTGATAGAATCAAGTGGTACTTTATCTAAATATTTTTTGCAGCTTGATATTGAAAATATCAGCAGGCTAAACGTTATGTAATTAATCGGTTTCATATTTTTTTATGAGGTTTCAAAATTTTCTGAGACACATTTAGAACATAAAACACATAAGTTTGAAATATAAACTTCTTATGCTATTCTTTGTGTCTACGGCACCTGTATGGTTTATTTTTTTTATTATTAATTATAAGCTTAAATTAATGCCAACACTAAATGTTTTTGTAACCGGATACACGCTGTAATCAACTCCATTGGCGCCTACTTCCGGATCAAAGCCTGTATATTTTGTAATTGTTACAAGGTTTTGACATGCCGCATAAATTCTTATCGAAGAAAAATGTGCCTGCTGAATTAACCCGTGCGGTAATGTATAACCAAGCGTTAAATTTTTTATACGCAGGTAGGAACCGTCTTCAATAAACCTGTTAGACACTCTTGCATTCTGATTCGGATCGCCATAAATAGCACGTGGCATATAATTGCTTGTGCCTTCGCCTTTCCAACGTTGCAATGTGCGTGCAGCCTGGTTTTGTGCGGTTGACATTCCTTCCTGGTAAATATTATTTGCATCAAAAATTTTATTGCCATATACCCCTTGCAAAAACACACTCAAATCAAAACCCATATAACTAAAACTATTATTCATGGCATAAATAAATTTTGGATTGGGGTTACCGATGTAAGTTCTGTCATCAGCATTAATTACTCCATCACTATTTAAATCAACAAATCGAATATCGCCGGGCGATGTACTATTGTATGAAGTAGTTCCTGCTTGCTGCACGGCGTGATTATCTACATCTTCCTGATTCTGAAAAATACCATCAACTACAAAACCATAAAATTCATTTGCCGGGTGACGGGCAGCATCAATTCCAAAGTTTGCATTCAACCCATAATTGTCAACAGTCAATGGTGCATTGCCATTAAGACTCTTGATTTTATTTTCATTGAATGAAATGTTGAAATCAGTGTTCCAGGTAAATGCCCCAACAAAATTTCTTGTTGATACACTAAATTCGATGCCTTTATTTTCTAAACTTCCTGCATTAACCGAAGGCACGTTGGTGCTTGAATAACCTGTTGTAACAGGCACTACAGCGGGAACCAGCATTTTTGAAGTGTTGCGTAAATAGGCATCCACAGTAAGATTAACGCGATTGTTTAAAATGGTTGCATCCAAACCAATATTACTTTGCTCAACCTGCTCCCATTGCACATCAGGATTGGGTAACACCAACGGATATACAATCGTTACAGGATTGTTGTTGAAATTATATTGCGCAATGCTAAGGTTTGAAGCGAATGAGTAATTACCGATGTTTTGATTACCCGTTACACCGTAACCGGCACGCAATTTTAAATCGTTGATAAAAGGCACTTTAAAAAAATTTTCTTTTGAAATACGCCACGCAGCAGAGGCAGACGGAAATGTTCCGTATTTATTATTTGCACCAAAACGTGATGAACCATCCCTTCTTATAGTTGCAGTAACAAGATATTTATCCTTATACGCATAATTTACTCTGCCCATAAAAGAAAGCAATGCCCATTCTGCTGCATCGCCGCCAACATTTGCTGTCCCTGTCCCTGCATTTAATTGTTGAGTTACATTACTTGGAAAATTTGTTTTGTTCCCACTGATAAAATCATAGCGATTGTTTTGTGCACTGCTTCCTGCAAGCACAGTTAAGTGATGCCCTGTACCGAAGAGCTTATCATAAGTAAAATAATTATCCCACAAATAAGTTAAGCTCTTGTTGAATTGCTGTGCAAGATAAGCTTGCGTTTGCGGATTGGGTTCAAAATCATAAACCGGTGCCCAACTTTTGCTGTCATAAAACAAAGCCTGAATACCTGCCGTTGTTTTAAAAGTTAATGATGGAAGAATAGAAACTTCAGCATATACATTTCCCAAAACATTATAACCTTTTGTAACGTTTGTGTTGATGTTTGCAGTACCAATTTGATTCGTG